>Ga0209085_1000153_pt1 | contig 53939 bp, 57 predicted proteins | sample C_131016_EF_Meta_FD_187310 | JGI IMG/M metagenome (GOLD analysis project Ga0209085, IMG submission 187310) | Freshwater microbial communities from Lake Croche, Canada to study carbon cycling - C_131016_EF_MetaG (SPAdes) (version 2) | ecosystem: Environmental > Aquatic > Freshwater > Lake... | reverse complement strand
AGTAGATGGTAAGTTTATTGAAGAAGTACCCTATGATCCAGACATCTATTTTGGTGGTTATGTAGAAGAGACAACAATGTCAGTTAGAGCATATACGTGTGGTTATGATTTTTATAGTCCATATAGACAATATATCTGGCATGAATATACGAGAAACTATAGAAGAAAGCATTGGGATGATCATGGGAAAAATGAGCATGGTAAAAAAGCAAGCTATGAAAGAGATATCTATGCAAGAAATAAAACCAGGCAGTTATTTGAACAAGAGCAGCACAATATAGATATTGGTATATATGGGCTTGGAACGGCGCGCACTTTGAAAGACTATGAAGAGTTTGGTGGGTTTGATTTTAAGAAGTGCCGCATTCAAAACTACACACTAGCAGCTAAAGAGCCACCAAATCCTATCAGCTGGGAAGATGACATTAGAAAAGAAAAATACAATCTTTCTGTTCCTATTAACTTGAGTAAGATTGATAAAAAACAAAAACTTAAGTTTATTGCTTTAGGTGTACACAGTAAGTTTAATCAAGAGATTTATAGAAAAGATTATTTTGAAAAAGATGCTCCTGAATGTTTTGCTCTTAATAATAATATTCTTAAGCTTGAGTTTGAATCAGAAGATAAACCTGCAAAATGGATCATGCATCCATTTTACGAAGAGTCGAATAGCTTTGGTGAGAGACAGGATGGTGATTTATGAGAATAGCTTTTGTGGTTATAGGAAATAGCAGAAGAAGCAATTTTTTAAATGGTCATACTTTAAGACACGATGGAGCTGGTGGATCTGGTACAGATACAAGCGCAATACTGGTGGCTGAGTTTTTAGCTAAAAATGGGCATGAAGTTGTTTTTGCATCAGATATAATAGATGCTCCTTTAAATGAATCCTATAAAAATATGGGTAGGTCCTACACACCAGGTGAAGCATTTTATGGTGTAAAGTACACCAATCTTAATTTTGATGGTATAGAAGATAAAACGTTTGATGTTCTTATTAGCATGTTATGGTTTGAAGATTATGAAAATTTACCAATAAAAGTAACTAAAAGTCTTATCTATTGGTCACATATGCAATGGGTTTACGGTACATATAAGTTTGTTGAATATGCTGAAAAACATAATTTATCAATCGGGTTAGTTCATATATCAGACTGGGAAGAAAAAATGAATGAAGGGACTTTTCCGTATATACAAGCTAAAATACCTAAATCAATAAAAAAACAAATACCTAATCCTATTTTTGACGAAATTATTAATGAAATCAAAGCAAAGAACTATACAAAAAAGAAAGGAAAGTTTATATTTCATGCTTCTTGGCCTCGAGGAGGCGATATTTCTGTAGATGCTGTAAGAAATATAAATATACCTGAAAAAGAATTTCATGCATTTGATTATTTGATGGTAATACATGACCACAAGGATGAATTTTTTCATAGACACGACAGTGTAGATAAGAAAACTTTATTTAAACATTTAGCGGAAAGCGAGTATTTTATATACCCTCTGTATACGCCTTACCAAGATGTACATAAAGATACATTTTCTTGTGTTGTAGCTGAAGCAATTGCTTTAGGTGTTATAGTTATTACCTATCCTTTGGGTGCTCTACCTGATGTTTTTAAAAATTATTGCGCTTGGTTAAATGAACCTCCAGGTATTTCTTTTGAAAATATGCAAAAAGAGCCTTTATCAAAAGATGTAGATGGTCATTTTAAAATAACTTCAAATATTGTTAATAAATTTAATGAAATCGAATCAAACTCTGCTTTGAAACAAGCTCTGCAAACATCAGGTTCAGACTACATTTTAGAAAATTTTAATATTCAAAAAGTAGGTGAAATGTGGTTGAATTTAATAAATGATTTAGTAATATAAGTTTATGGATGAAATGTTATTACAGAAATATGATGTTGAACCTAATGAATTTGAAGTTCAGAACTATCACAATGCAGAATCTGCTTTTTTTTATGTGTTCCGTCATGATTTTATAGGTGTGGAATTAAAACAAAATAAAATTTGGGAACCTCATTTGCATAAAATTTTTGAAAAATATGTAACTAATGATTCTGTTGTGCTTGAGGGTGGCTGTCATATTGGTTCACACAGTGTCAAACTATCTAAATTAGCAAAGAGGCTTTATTGTTTTGAGCCTTTAAGAGAATCTAATGAATTGCTTAGAAGAAATGTGATCAGAAATAACTGTTTGAATACCATCGTTCTTAGTGATGCATTGTCTGATAATCAGAGTATATCAAAATTTGATTGGATGCCGTTTTATAATTTAGGGGGTTCAGGGCTAGAGAGCAACCCCATGGGAGCTCCTCCATATGACCACATGACAGTAACCTCTAATGAATGCTACCCAATTAAAACAGTTAGTATAGATTTTTTAAATCTCGACAAGCTGGATTTTATTAAATTAGATGTAGAAGGTTATGAACCAAGAGCAATAAATGGTGGTTTAGAGACTATTAAAAAATTTAAACCTATTATAACTTTAGAATGCTGGTCAAATCACTTTGGTCAAACCAGTATAGAACATACTGCAAAAGAGTTTAAAATGTTAACAGATATAGGATATTCATTAGAGCAAGTAGGAATTTCTGACTGGCTATTTTTACCTAAATAATTCTAAGTTAGTTAACTATGAAAATGTTAAATTTTGTAAGTTAATAAATATAAATTTATTAGTATGAAACTACAAGATTATTTTAGTGAAGCGTATTATATAAATTTGGATAAAAGAGCTGATAGAAGAGAGTCTTTTGAAAAAGAGCTAAGCAAATACAACTTAAATAACTTTGTACAGAGATTTTCAGCATCCATGGATGCAACACATACACCTCTTGATGACTACAGCAGGTTAAGAGCATGTTCATTAAGTCACTACAACTTAATAAAACTAGCAAAAGAAAAGAATCTTAAAAATATTCTTATATTTGAAGATGATGCATTTTTTTACAATTCTGATACATATAGAGGAATTGATATTGTGGAAGCAGCATTAGATGACTTGCAGAAATTTAATGATTGGCATGTATTTCATCTTGGTGGTCTTGTTATAGATTCAGAATTAAAAAAAGTATCAAAAAATCTTTTAAAAGCTAATTCTATTTTAACAACACATGCATATGCATTCAATAATACAATTTATGACTTTATTTTAAATAAATTTAATCCTCATTTAGATAGCACACTTGATGGATGGTTAAGCGCAAGAAATGAAATAATTAAATATATCGTTTACCCTGTATCTGTCCCTCAGACTGAAGGCTATAGTGATTGTGATGCTCATGGAAAATCTATGGGAATATTTCCCTTTATACACACTTTTAACAAAACTATAATAGATATTTCATGAATTGTTTAACTTCAGATTTTATTACTTGTCGCATGATAGGCAGGCTAGGCAATCAAATGTTTCAAATAGCTCATGGTTATTCCCAAGCATTGACTCATAGAAAACAATTTGTAGCTCCTAAATTTGAAGTGCCTGTAGCTCCATATATGGATAATATTTTTAAAAATATAGATTTTTTAATTGACAAAACAGATAATATACTCAATTCAGAAAATGTCTATGCTCCTTTTCATTTTTCTGAAGTTTTACCAGTAAAAGATAAAATTACTATATTTAATGGTTATTATCAAAGTGAAAAATATTTTTTAAACAATAAGAATACTATAATTGATTTATTTTCACCTTCACAAGAGTTTATAAATAAATGCTTTAAAGCTTATCCAGAACTTGCATCTAATAATGTTACTGCCATAAATGTAAGAAGAGGCGATTATTTAACTCAACCAGAGAATCATCCTGTAATTACCAAGGAATTTATATATGACGCACTAGAACGCATTCCTAATAAAGAGTTTATTTATGTTGTTAGTGACGACATACCATGGTGCAAGGACAATATAAAAACTGATAAAATAACATTTGTTGAATACAAAGAGCTTGATGCGCTGTGGTTATTGAGCTTGTGTAAAAATTTTGTTATCTCTAATTCCACATTTTCTTGGTGGGGTGCTTACTTGAGTAAATTGCCTGGTAAAGTTGTTGTTAGTCCAGATACTTGGTTTGGTCCTGGAGTGCATGGTAGGGGCTATTATGAGCACGACATCTATGCAGATGGTTGGATCAAAGTACCAACCTATTGGGACAATGGTGAAATTAAATTAAAAGCCTAATGTTTTCTTTTCTTCAGGGAACATTTCTAAAATTCTAATATTTTCTAACAAATACCAATCAGTATTAATTTTAATAAAGTTGTTTGATGGCGAGTACTCTTTTACCTTGCCTTCAAGTACATTAAATTTAGAAACTGGGTAATGTAAAAACAAAACCTTTTTATCAATAAGATCTGTACGTTTCATAGAAATGATTATATATGATTATTTTGCAAGGTCAATATTATCTTCTTGGATATTTTATGGCCCGGGTCAGACTCGAACTGACACTTGAACGATTTTAAGTCGTTTGCCTCTGCCATTGGGCTACTGGGCCAACAGTTCTTCTGTAATAATATTAGCCAAAGGTATTTCTCCTTCTTTTCCATAATACTTCCAAAGACCATTGTAATCATCTGTAATAGTATATTCTTCACCATATATGATAAGACCTGGTGTTTCATTCACAATCTTGAGCATTTTCTTAAGTTCTTTCTCTGTAACCTCATGTTGAACAGCACTTTCCATAAAAAAAGGACCTGAGAAAACTCTGTTAGAGTTGGTACATATCTTGAGCTTGAATAGCATATCCTTTTCTTCCACAGGGACTAGTGCATCAAATTGTTTAGGAGAAAAGAATGCAAATTCTTGAAATGTGTAGGGAAGACCTTTTCTTTTTTTACGATGATACATCAGATCATCTTATCAAGATTAAAATTCATGCCATATTTAGTTTTGAAATAGTTGTTTGTCTGCATAATGAGCTTACTGTATGTATCTCTGTCCCTTTGATAACGAGCATAAAGCTCATCAAGTTTTTTGATAATAACATCTAGCTTGTCTGTGTCTTCTGCAGTGATATCTTCACCTAGTTCTTGAATTTGTTGTGCTTCTTTATCAAGCTTGTAACATTCTTTCTCATAAAACTCAAATTGAGAAGAAATAAGGCCAAGCTGATCAATGAGATGTTCTGCTTCTGCTGTAAGTTTCATGCTATCTAGTATACTTGAAACTATGTAGGCAGTCAAGGATATTTGTAAATCTTTTTACCTTTTTTAACTCTATAATTTCTGATCTCTTGGTCTTGAACTGCAGCCCAATTAATTTGATCAAAATTATTATCGAATGTTTTCTTTTTTACGGGTCTTGGTCTTGATCCTTTGCCTGCCATGTTTTTATTATATTATAAAAACTTTAAAATGCAACTTATGGGCCAAAAGGTGTCTGTAAGCCACCAGTGGTACTAAAACCAGATAGTGAAGCTACTCTAAAAGCCCACTGATCAAATATATATACTGCAGTTAGAACAGGTACATTGGAACCACCAACTGATGTATCATTATACTCATATCTTACAGAAGAAATGGCAGGATAAGCAGTAGGATTAGCTTTAGTTAAATTAACAAAACTATTGAAAAAACGTGTTTGAATGCTGTCAACATAAGTGTATGTGATATTATCGGCCATATAATATATTTATGCTCTCTATTAATAATTAAACTGATTGTAGTTGTTTAAAGCTTAAACTTTAAATGTGGCACCAGAGTGAAGCTTTTGCATCTGCCCAACAATTCATAATTGCACATGTGATAATAGTGCTGTAAAAATCTCTCATCCAAGTAATCCACATCCATGAAGTCTTTGACCTTGCACATGGCCCACATGGGAGAAATGCCTGTGTAAAAATACAGGTCCAATTCATGAATTCTGGTCTCTATCTCGTCAGTAGTTAAATCAGTCAGCTTCTCCAGCAGCTGTTGTCTTCTTGTGATAGTATCCATATGAATTGTACATACAATCGTATGCTTCCATAGTAGATTTAAGGTTGGTAATCAAAGAATTCACTTCTTTTTTTGTGATGTATATCTTATGGCCTTCTTTCATACCAGCATGAGGCTTAAAAGATAATTCAAACACTGTGCCACCACGAGTTCTGGCAATATTGACTGAAGCACAGTCATTGATCACATTATCAAAATCTTTCTTAATAATCTTCATGTGCTTTTGGAGAAGTTCTTCACACAGCTACGAGCACCAATGGGTTCAAAGTACTTCTTGTTATTATCCCAGCAATCTTTGGTCATGATCTCAATGGCACCAGCAGTTTTATGGCCATACACCATTCTGCCATACCGGTTGCGATTTTTCTCTGGATTGTTATAGATTACTTTCATCTGAGTTTTTAAGCCTACAGGAAACGGAGGGTTTTTAATCATGTGCATATTATATATGAAAACAAAAAATGCACAAGCAAAAAAAGTTGACTTTATGGTGTTGCGACTTAACTACTTACAGAAAAAAGAAGCCCTGCAGGTATTAGCTGCAGGGCTCCTTAGAATCACCTAATTTCGAAATTAGGCGACGTTCAACGCGCCAGCACGGTTGACGGCACGAGTGAAGTCGCGAGCGTCGGTGCGACGGATGGAACGAGCATGCTGGTTAGCCTGCTCGAGTACCTTAACACGCTTAACGGTGAAAGTACCGTTACGGCTGCGCTCGATCTTTGCAAAAAAGGTCTTCGGGCGAAGATCCTTGTTAGAATAATCAATGTTCATTTGTTTACCTCCTCTCATATTGTTAAATTATACGTTATATTACGTTAATATCAAGGTTTTTTTATTCAGACATTTCTGACAAGAAAGTTTCTTTATCCAGTTTACGGAACAGCTTCTCACCCATGACTTTATAAAAATCATTAAGTTTGAACCCTTCATCATGAAGATATTTTATTTTGTTATGATCCAAAACAAGAAATGTTATTTCTTGTGTATCGTTATCTTGCAACACAAATCCAAAAGCACCTATCTTGCCAGATTCACTGACCACAATATAGAAGCCTTCTTGATCATATATGTCTGTATCAATAAAAATGTCACGACCAGTATCCTCAGAGATGCTGTGTAGCTCTAGCAACACTGCTTCTAAATTGTCCATATTAATAGTATAGTATAAACAAAAAAGAATTGAAAGCAAATTTATTTCATGTATAATAAGATTAATGAAGTCAAAAGTAATTAGCTGCATAGTATCTGGTATTGAAAAACGTGTGTCCGGACCAACTATTGCCAAAATGGCAGTTAAGTTTGGCAATGAAGAACAATTTGAAAGTCATTATGTGTGCAGAGAAGCCAGGCAATTATTAAAGAACCGCATTCAGCCTGAACAAGTTCAAATGCAATTGCTTCCTACAGGTAAAAGACCATTCAGCATTGATTTGCAAGTGCTTGCAAGACTCAAGCTATTGAAAAGACCCAGAGTTGAGAGAACCAAAGCTAACAGCAATTTGGTCTTTACACCTACAGAGCCTAAACAATATGATACTTTCAAGGCATATGTGGAAGAAATGACTGGTGGCAAAGATGGGTGCCAAGTTCCTTATGGTGGCACTTGTATCCGGCCTGATATTTATTTTGACAATGAATATACCAAGGAGCCCAGGTGTTCTCCTTGTCCTTATGTGGAACATTGTCAATGCGCCAATAAGAATAAACGATAAAAATTCATTTCTCTTTGTAATTATAGAATAAATATAATTACATATGAACCTATTTGACAAGGTACTAGATGCATACTATGATATCAGATTCAAAATAGAAGATACAATTGATTCTATTAAATTCAGAGTGTCTGACATAGTCGATGGTGTTAAAGGCTACAAAGATGAAAATTCAGGTGTTGATGATACATTTGATATTGAAGAGCCTGTAAAACCTAAAAAGAAAAAAAAAGCAAAAGCCAAAAAGAAGAAGAAGTGAAAAATTTGGCACAGACCAAATTTAACTACCCTACTATCTTTGGCTTTGATACTTCACACAAGATCTCTGCTCAAGCCATTGATGTGGTCTATTGGATCATCATTGGTGTTGCCTACTGTTTTGCATTTCATGCCTTGAATCTCATCTTGGTAACATGGAACTGGTTCTTGGTTGGATTGGCCAGTTTGGGAGTGGTGGGACTACCATATTGTGTTAAAATCATATTGTTTGGCAGGGACAAGTTTCCCAGAAAAGCTGCTCTGCTTTGTGTATTTTTGAGTTTATTGCCCACCATATTTGACTTTTCAGGTTTTTATGCAGAAACAGGTCTGCAAGACAGTGTCAAGTTGAGTAAGATTAAAGTTACAGAACAGATCAATGAATTTGAAATCAATAGCAAAAAGAAGGCCACAGAAGATGAACAGTCTATTAAAGAACAAGAAAGACAGAAATTATCAGATATAGAAGAAAAACTTTCCAAGAAAAAAACAGAAAAACTAAAACTAATCAATGAAGCCAATCAAAGAGTCATTGATGAAAAGTCAGGAGTCAGAGCTGATTATAGTTCTGGCAAAGAAGGCAATGGTCCCAGAGCCAAAGAATTACAAGCAGAAGTGAGAAGACTGCAAAGTGAGGCTGAATTAGAAAACAAAGCCAATGAACAGAGCATAGACAGAGAAGCCAATTTAATAAAAGATCAAACCAAAGATGATCTCAACAAATTAAAAATGGCAAACAAACTATTGGATGAAAAGTTTATAGTGTTAAAAAAAGAAGTTAATTCATGCAAAACATTCAAAGAATTGGAGAATGCTCTTATTGATGTGAATGGCACACTTTCTACTATTGCTTCAAAACTTAATGTGGAGTATAAATCTGCAGAAATTATAGGTTCTGATAATATTATTAAATTGTCATTCTCTGCGCTGTTTAATTTTGAAATTACAGCATGGGTTTGCCTTTTGTTAGCATTTCTCATGGAAATTGGTGATATTGTGATTGTTTATGTTATTCGGTATGAAAAAGAAGAACAACCTTTGATAAGACTGGCAAAACCCAATGAAGATATAAAAAAATTCATGTTTAAGAAAACCTATTCAGGGTATTAACTTGCAGAATTAAATAAATAATCATATGGCCAGTAATGCACGATTTCATAACAAATATCACAGAAGAAATCACCACACATTGCCTTCAGCAGGTTATCCTGATTCTGGTGCAGATCCTATAGCTTCTCCTCAAGAACCATTCAGAGGCGATTTTCATGTCATTGGTGCTCTTTCTGCCACAGGCAATTTGACCATTGGTGGCAACACATTAATAAGAGGCAATTTGTCAGCATTGGGTGACTTCTCTGTAGTTGATACAATTGTTACAGTTACTAGTGCATTGAGTGTAATTAATAATGGCACAGGCCCTGCTTTTACTGTGCAACAAAATGGTACGCAGCCTATTGCAGTATTTCTTGATGATAATGTTGCAGCTTTTCAGCTAAAGAATGGCTTAAGAGCAGAGTTTTTTAGCAGCCAAGCAACTAATAGCTATGCTCTAGCTGAGGGTACAGGTACAACAGCTTCAGGTGTTGCCAGTCATGCAGAAGGTAGCGGTACATTAGCTTCAGGTGATTATAGCCATGCAGAGAACACTGAGAGTGTAGCTTCAGGTTATGGTAGCCATGCAGAAGGCGGTGCTACATTGGCTTCACAGATTTATTCTCATGCAGAAGGGTATTACACTTCCGCTACTGGATTTTATGCTCATGCAGAGGGTGAAAGCAATATTGCTTCAGGGAATGCTAGCCATGCAGAAGGTAATTCCAATGTTGCTTCAGGGTTACATAGTCATGTAGAAGGATCTTATAATATTGCTTCAGGTAATTATAGTCATGCAGAAGGTACAAATAATACAGCATCAGGTACCCGCAGTCATGCGGAAGGTACCTTTAACATTGCTTCAGGTAGCCGTGCACATGCTGAAGGTAGCCGCACTGGTGCTGTAGGTAATTATAGCCATACTCAAGGATATAGTGTGTCTGCTCTTGGAGCATATGGCCATGCAGAAGGTATCTTCACGGTGGCTAGAGGTGAAAATAGCCATGCAGCTGGCGGTTATGCAGAAGCAGCATATGACAGAACCTGGATATGGAAAGGTGATACTAATACTGATACCGTTTCAACCACCAGAACAGACCAGTTCCTGGTGAGTGCAGCAGGTGGCATATTCTTCCCAGGCAATGTGGGCATTGGTACTGATAGTGTTGCCAATGCTTTAACTGTGCAAGGTAATATTTCAGCTTCTGGTAATTTATTTTTCTATTCTTCCACTGGTCGCAATCTAGATTTAATTCACAGTCCAGCTAATGATGGTACCAATCCTTCGCTACGCATAGGAGAATCCACACCAGGCAGTACCACATTGTCTGGTTTCTCTGGTGCATTTGCATCTTATGATGAAATCACCAATGTGTTTGGCATCAGCAGTGTATTTGCTCCTGCCATGGGAATACCTGCAATGTCTATTGATAGAAATGGTAATGTAGGCATGGGCACCACAACACCAAATGAAAAATTAACTGTTTTTGGAAATATTTCTGCTTCTGGAACAATTACAGCAGGAAATGTTACCAACACATCGTATTACCTTGCAATTGGGCCTTTTTGTTCAGCTGGTATAATGGGAAGCGGGGCTTTGCAGTCACAAGTTGGAACTGCAAGTGTTTATCCTAGAGCATTATCAGGTGTAATGCCAGCTAATGAACTGTCATCCAGGTTAAAAAATGGGCAAGGTACCATTGAAGGTAATTTTCTTTTTGAAAAAAGTGAGAATACTAATCTTGCACAATGGTATATTGAAATAGCAAAAAATGAAGTATTTACTAATACTCTATCAGCTGTATATCTTAGAACAGCCGGTGATAATACTAGATCAATATTTCGTCCTGTGATTGGTACAAATATTGGAAATAATTACATTGTAATGCCAGCTTATAATTCAACAACTCCTTATGGTGGATCAGGTTCTAATACAATTAATTACCCATATGCACCTGGTGATACTTTATACTGGAGAGTGGGATTTAATAACTCAGGAACAGTTGGCACATCTATAGGAATGGCATTGTGTGCTGGTTACGTAAGAATTGTTCCTTAAATTTTTATTTTAAAAACTGGAAGCGGCGGGAATCGAACCCGCGTCTTGAATAATTTCACTCACAAGCACTACAAGTTTGTCTTAGTTGAATTTTCATAAGGATTAAACTAAACAAAAAGCCCTTACTGATAACAATTTTGTACATATAAATTATTAATTGTTATAACCCAATTTATACGAAGACCAGTTACACGCTCCATGTTACAGGTCTCAATCTACCATGGAACGATCGAGCAGTTAAACTAGCTCGAGTGTGGCTTCTGCGTCCACAAAGCCTGCTGCTGCAAGGATTGCATCAGCTTCTTCGAGACTCATGGCCATGTCGAAGTTGTCTTCGGCATTTAATGTTGTTTTGCTATTATTAAACTGGCATGCCCCAGTACCTGCACTTGTGTATTCCATCATTCAATCGATACCATTACGCCCCCAGTTGTTAATGAACTATAAATAATTATGCATGTATAGTTAATTAATTCAACTGTTTTTTATACCATGCAATTGTTTGCTTCAATCCCTCCTGAAAATCAATCTTGGGTAGCCATTTCAATTCACTGGCAATCTTGTCACTGTTGGTAGCATATATAAAATCATGTCCTTTTCTGTCTTCAACAAATTCAATTAGATCTTCTTTTCTTTCTACCAACTCAATTACCATTTTAACAAGCTTAATATTTGTTAAAACTGTACCAGTACCAATGTTGTATATTTCACCTGGTGCGCCTTGATTCAGAACAGCAAGAATACCTCTGCAATGGTCTTGTACATGTATCCACTCTCTCATGTTCTCACCTTTGCTATACACAGGAATTGGTAAATTGCCCAAAGCATTGAGAATGGTCTTGGGCAATAGTTTCTCTTTGTGCTGATGAGGACCATAATTATTGCAACAACGAGTAACACACACATTGAGCTTGAATGTCTTGAAATAAGACAAAGCTAATAAATCTGCAGAAGCTTTGGAAGCTGAATACACAGAGCTAGGATGCAAGTTATCTGTCTCTTTGAAATAAGCATCATTTAAATCATGTAGTTGCCCATAAACTTCATCTGTGCTCACTTGAATGTATTTGCTCACATCATATTTTCTGGAACATTCCAGAAGATTGAATGTACCCACAATGTTAGAATGAATAAAAGGAGCAGGGCCTGTGATGCTGTTATCCACATGAGATTCAGCTGCAATATTAACCACAAAGTCAGGCTTAATTTTTGCAAACAATGCATCCAATAGTTTCTTATTAGATATGTTTTTTTTAAACAATTTGAGTCTTCTGCGGTATTGTTTGTTGTCCTTAAGATACATTTTTATGTTATCTTTATTGGCTGCATATGATTCACAATCTATGTTGTACACAACAAAATCTGTATCTTCTAACAGACGTATGAGAAAATGTGTGCCTATGAATCCATAGCCACCTGTGACAAGTATTTTCGGCATATAATAATATTAGCGTCGTATTTTTATTAATTCAACTGTTAAGACAATCTGGGTTGATTGCCGGCATTAGCAGCAGGCAAAGCAGCAGTATTTGGCATGTTAGAAGTGTCTGTGTGCACATTGTTTGCTTGAGGCAACTTGTCTTTTTTCTTCTTTTTAATTTTATTGTAAAAATCTTTAAACTTCATTGATATACTTTCTTAAGTTATTGTTTCTGTTGGTCCATCCTTTTAAGAACTTCTTTAAACTTAATTTATTATAGGCCAAGTTTTCATAAAATTTTTGTCGTTGATTGATAACTTCTAGAGCAGTCTTATGAGCATCTCTATTGGCTATGGCTTCCAGTGTTTTAGGACCAACAATACCATCAGGGGTGACACCAACAGCTCTTTGTAAGAACTTGTTGGATTGCTTAGCACCAGTGTTTACACAACAATCAAAGTAAACTTCACCAAGAGGTGCTGCATATAACCAGCAACTATATTTTGTCCAATATTCATTAAAATAAATGTCTTTGGCTTGCTCTACTGTGAGATTTTTGATATCCACATCTGAGTGGCTTCTTTTATCAATACCGAAGTTTGTTTCGCCACCAGGGTCGTCTGGATCATTGGTATAACCACCTTCAGCATCTAAAACAAACTTAATTATCCAATCAAACCGATCTCTCATTTAATATTATTTAACTAAATCTTTAGCTTTGTCCCAGATAGAATCTGGTTCTTTACCATCTTTGCGCCAGCTATTTAAAATAGCATAATAAACCAAATGCTGCTGGTCTATGATGAAGAGTTTATTGTTTAATTTATCAGTATACTCAGTTATACCTGCATTCTCATTCAAATCAACACCCTTGAAACTCTTGAACCGTATCTTGTACGCTTTGATGAGGGTGTTGTAGCGGAGAAGACCAAACTGAGTAATAAGACCCCGGCCGTCATCAGTAAAGCCAATAAAGCCAGAGTTTTGTACATCATATCCATTGGGTGTTGTTGCATCATAAGAGGCTATTTCATCTGTTACTTTGTTGGGTGTAACAGTTGTACACGCACATAACAGAAAACTACTCAGAGAGAATATCGCGAATTTTTTTAACATCTTTGTCCTTTATGGCTTTTTCTACTTCATCATTGAAGTTGGCTTCTTTCTGTTGTTCTTGAGCTTTTTTCATCTCTGGTGTGTTCTTAGCGCCAAACACATTGTTGATAGCACCAAATATTCCAGAAATGGCACTCAGTAACGCTTGTATAATTCCAGTGGGCATTAGTCTACGTAAGACTCTGTGGCGTCTTTACAGCCTTTGGCAATGGCATTGAGAACATCCACTGCAAGTTTAGCATTACCACCCACTTTATTAAATTGGGTAGCATATAGATCTTTAATAGCTACAACATACTTGGCCCAGTGAGTTTTCTCCACAGGCAGATAATCAGTAAGAGCTTTTTGCAATTGCTCAGGTGTGGGTGTAGCGCCACGTGTCAATCCTTCCACTATGGTAGCCACATTATTAATCATTTTGGCTTTCTCAGTCCTATCGCTATCTGAAACAGCTTGATCCAATACTACAGTGCAAGTGAGGGTGACTGCAGGGGCAATGTAAGGCAATGCATTCTCCACAGTCTGTGCTGGATCATTAGGAGTATGATTTCCTGTGGTTGCACAACCAGCCACAAGCAATGGAATAAAAATTAAAGGCAGTAAGTTTTTCATGTAATTACTTAGGTTATTCATTTATTAGATCAACCTTTTTACCGTCTTTTTTATCCTTTTGGATTCTTGTTATGGACTGGTCCAAATACGCTCTAACAGCAATAAACCCTTGTAAAAGCATATTAGAAATAATAATGGTAAGTGATACAGAAGAAATGTCTGAAAATGCTTTATATTTGCCAAAATCTGTAATTAATGCGGGCAATGCAGCAATAGAGAAATATAGAAACGCTCTAAACCAAGCACAATCTTTCATAAAAGTATTTATTCTATTGTTCATGCTATAATTTATTTGTAAAAAATATTAATCAAGTGCACCTGACAAGTTCTAAATTAAAGGTTACTGGTAAGTTAAATAATTTAATGAAGTATAAAAGCGTATATCTTAAATTAATAGAAAGAGCTAGAAAACGTTCTTTAAAATGCTATATAGAAATATTGCCCGCTCCTGGCAGGGATCGAACCTGCATTAATCCAATTATGCGCTAACTGTTTAGAAGACAGTGCCAATACAGGAGCGGTTATTTGTGCACCTGTGCATTTATCCATGCATAAGTTTTCTGCAGCCCATATTCTACAGGCAAAGAAGGGCACCATCCAAGTTTTTCTTTAATAAGTTTATTGTCAGAATTGCGGCCTCGAACACCCAATGGTCCAGGTATGTGCTTTTTGATCAATGATTTACCAGCAATTTTACTCACTTTGTCTACTAACTGATTGATGGTGATCATTTCTTCAGACCCGATATTTACAGGGCCTTTGAAATCTGAATTCATTAACCTCTCAACTGCTTCTAAGCATTCATCAATATAAAGAAAGCTTCGTGTCTGTTTACCATCACCCCAAATTTCAACTTCACCACTATCTTCTGCTTGTGCTACTTTTCTGCATACTGCAGCTGGGGCTTTTTCTTTGCCATTGTTCCAAGACCCATAAGGTCCAAAGATATTGTGAAACCTGGCAATTCTTACATCCAGATTGTGATTGCGGTTAAATGCTAAGTATAATCTTTCACTAAAAAGCTTTTCCCATCCATATTCACTGTCAGGATTTGCAGGGTAAGCAGAACTCTCTTCACAATTGGGATTATTAGGATCCAATTGATTGTGTTCTGGGTACATGCAAGCAGAAGAAGAGTAAAATACTTTCTTGGCTTTAAATTGAACAGCATTCTCACACACATGCAGATTAATAAGAGCTGAATTGTGCATCACATCAGCATCATGATCACCAGAAAATATGTAACCTGCACCACCCATGTCAGCTGCCAATTGATACACTTCATCAAACCCTTCACCGTTGGGGCAGCAATCAAAAGATTCTGTTACTAGTTTGTTTTTTCTTAGATCAAACGTTAAAAATTCATTAGCTTTGGTTTTGCTGTATTCAGGGGTCTTGATGTCTACCCCTCTGACCCAATGACCTTGCTCAACCAGCTTATTGACTAGGTGATTGCCAATAAATCCACCTGCACCAAGAACCAAGCAATGTTTCATGAGAGTATTATACTTTAATTTAATTAATTATCAACTTTGCCTTGCTACGACTTGAACGTAGAAAAGCGGCTTCAGAGACCGCTGTGTTACCATTACACCACAAGGCAAATATGAGCCTGAGACTGGGATTGAACCAGCGACCGACGGTTTACAAAACCGTTGCTCTACCACTGAGCTACTCAGGCATCTGTCCGGGTAAGGATCGAACCTACGACCAATGCATTAACAGTGCACCGCTCTACCGCTGAGCTACCGAACAAAAAACTTGGGCAGAAGTGGATTCGAACCACTGAAGGCGTAAGCCAGCGGATTTACAGTCCACCCCGTTTGGCCACTTCGGTATCTACCCAATGCTAGTGAACAACCTGACGCACTTCTCTCTTCGGTTGCTCTAAAGGACAAGGAAAGTGCTAAAACGTCCACCTAGCAAATCTGTAAAAGAACTAATCATTATTTTAATACATTGATAAAGAACAGCAACAGTATAATATATTATTATATGCCATCCACAAGAGGGTTAACTGAATATTATTTGAACACAACTACCCCTCTTATAGGCCTTGAGATAGGAACAATGCAAGGTGTAGGTGCAGAGAACTTGCTATCTAAATTACCAACCCTAACACTTCATGGAGTTGATCCATACTCGGAGTATAAAGATTGGTGTGGCTCGGTATTTCATAAAGACAGTAGAGTTGAATTAGAAGCTCAAAACCGGCTTGAAAAGTTTGGATCAAGATTTATTTTACATAGAAAAACATCTGATGATGCTTTGAATGATTTTCAAGATGCATATTTTGACTTTATTTTTATTGATGGTCTTCACACATATGAACAAGTTTTAAAAGATTGTAGAAACTATTATTCTAAACTAAAAACTGGTGGTGTTTATTCAGGCCATGATTATGGTCCTCAAATACCTGATGTTGTCAAAGCAGTGGATCAGTTTGCTCTTGAAGTAGGAAAAACCGTTATACCATTTCATACCAATGCTTGGCATTGGATAAAGTGATTATTTTAATGTTAGTAGATACTTCAATCTGTTCAAAACAGCTTTCATTTCATCTCTTATATTGAGGAGATCACTGTCTTTATCAGCATCAAACTCTGCATTGAACCCATCTAAAAAGCTAATACTACTGTCAATAAACTCTGCATAATCACCATCAAAGTTACTCAGATTCAAGCTATATTTTAATTTGGCTCTGGGTTTACCATATTTGCCAGAATACACTTCCACAAAGGTGTCTATTAGATCTCCAAGATTATCATATGCTTTGCCAAATGCTTTGTGCTGTGCATAAGTGTCAGATTGCCAATGAAATATGCGCAATTGCTCTTGTAATGTAACAAATGGGGCTATTAGTTTCATTAAAAGTATTTATTCTATGACTAAATAATTACATGAAAATAAGCTTAGGCATTAAAGATAAGCATATTCAGTTCGGTGAGAAGGCCAATCCACAAAATTGCGCCATCGCCAGAGCTCTAAAGGATAAGATTCATAACCTGGACAAGGTTGGAGTTTTTCCTGATAGTGTTTATCTTGTTGTCAAAAAGAACAAGAAAACATCAGCATTCAAAGCTACATTAACCAAATCAACAGCAGCCTTTATCAAGAGATTTGATAATGGATTGCCAGTTAATAGCTTCAAATTGAATCTGAATCTGCGTCCTGTTAGTTACGCTAAACAACTAGTGTAATTATTTCAAGACAGGAACATTAAAAGCTTTGCACAAAAGCGATACCACATCTTTTTCGTTCACCCCTTCATAGCTTTCATAATCACCATATGGATCATTGGCACTTTGAGCAGGTGTGTAAGGTAACTTCTTAATCTTATCTAAAATGAGAATTAACAGTTGGTTCAACGTCACATCACTAAAAGCTGCATCCACAAATTCTTTGATATCTTTAAAATTAAATTTACCCTTCAAGTCATCAAAAGGATGAGCATACAAACCAAAAACATAAAATGGAAGAAAGCTAACTGTCATCTTGGCACAATCTTGAATAACATGATATGCAGCAGGGTTTTGAATTGTGACTCCATTGTCAGGTTTTTCTGCTGCTTTTTGAGCAGGGCTATAAAGCTTGGCTTCTTTAACAGGGGAATTTTCTATGATTACATCCAGGAATCTCATAATGATTTTAGTTTATTTAATATGTGCTCTTTGGGAATGCAAATCAATTCAACTCCATAGAATTTTAAAATATCCAAACCACCTTTGTCGAAGTCATACTTCTCTGTGTATACTACTTTTTTGACTCCATGTGCTACCATGGATTGTGCACAACAACTGCAAGGCTGCAGAGTTACTCCCACAGTATGTGCTTCATCTTTGCTGATCCTTGCCAATAAATTCGCTTCAGCATGAATCATGAATGGTCTGCGTTTATGCCTATCAGACCAGAAATCTTGTGATACTATTTTGCCAGGAGCCAAGCCATTGTATGCAACACCCAGCACTTGTTTCTGATGACCCAATGCACATGCTCCTACCTTCATGTAGGGATCTTCTGAACGCAGAGTAGCAGCCCAAGCAATTAAAAGAGCATGCTCTTCCCAATTAATTCTTGACATGGTTCAATATCTTCTGAACATCTGTGAGCAAATAAGGAGAGTAGTACACATTGAATTTGTTCTCACTATCCAGATATGCTATGCCTAATTTGCCTACTCTTTTGCCAGTCATGCTTTGGTACATGTAAGCATACAAGGAGAGCTGCAATGAATATGCATTGTATTCACAATCACTCAAGTGAGAGATGGGATCCAGAAAGAAAGAATTGTATTGAGAATACAGATTAAACTTCTTGTTGGTCTTGTAATCATACACATTGAATGTGGATCCTAAATCTTCAATACAATCTGCTGTACCAGCCAAACGGTAATTGTGGTTATAAACCAGTTCTTCACATTTGGCAATAGATCTATCATATAACTTGAGAGACTCAAGAGAATCCAGGATATCCTTGAATTCTTGGGGTTTCTCCCCTGTTTTATTGTATTCATCAATGGCACTATGAATGCAACTGCCTCTTACCTTGCTGTCTGCATTGATCTTCTGCCATTTGGCTTTAACTTCTTCCACAGTAATTCCTTCTTTGTCGGCAGTCTTTTTAGCAAAAAACTCCACATCAAACTTCTTTTTAAACTTGCTAATGAGTGTTGTGGCAGAAGTATACTCCTCATTAGTATGCACATTTCTATAACAATGCTTAACTTTATCAAACTTTAACATTAATCCTATTATATAGGAAATTTAAAATGATTCTACTTGTTTTTTTTGAGTGTGTAGGAACAAGTATACTGACCTTTGCTGATGGCTTTTTTAAATGTGAGCTCAAAACCTTTGTCAATCAAGCGTTTATTAAGGTCTTTAAAATAATTGCCAGGCAGGTGAAAGATTACAGAGTTTTTCTTCTTGTCAGTGATGACAATATCAGTGAACTCTTCACATATAGATTGAATAAAGTCAATCTCTTTCATTATAATATTTAATGAAAAAGAGAGGGTATTAGTCGTCTTGATCTTCGAAATCTTCTAACCCGTCATCAGTATGCAGGCTGTTAACAAACTCTGTGTCACTTTTTGCAACACCTTTGCGAATCAAGTCCAAAAAAGCATCTAATTCTTCATTGCTCAAATATAGCACTCCAACTTCTTTGCTATCAGCCAAAACTTTCACATGCATTCCTGTTTGCATGTTTTGAACATTAACCAGTTCAATTTTCATTATTTGGAAGTATTAATCACGGTAATAATTTTGTCGTACACACCACCCACAACGGTGAGATCGGCTCCTTTGAGAACGCCTCTTGCAGAAGCTGCTTCAATCAAATTGGCTAGAATTTTTAAATCCTGTATGGTTATTTCTGTTTGTAATTCTTGAGTTGTTGTATCTGGCATAACAATATATTAAATTAAAAAATTATTTAATCAACTCCTTTTAAGAAATTTATTACATTTTCATACAGATAAATGAGCACAATGCTGGTGCTTGTGTTTACTATGAAACCTGTGAGATTATCAAAAAGAAAAGCTGAAACAATTATGCTGGTCCAAAAACTGAAGCAAAAATGGCAAGTAAACACTTTGAGCAAGGGTGAAGTTGTTAAAAGCAGCAGATCAAAATCTTCATGACGAAAAGTAGTCTTTTTAGTTAGCAGACTGTACAAAGAAAGTTTCAATGGTGATGAAAACCAAACTAAGTTGGCAGCTTGTGAAATTAAATATACTGCTAATGCTGCAATCATCGGTTGCTGTTGGTAATTATATTAAGATATTTTGACTTTATGCCATTGATCATGCAAGGTGAACATGCACGGGGATTAATGGTTGATATTTCTTGTTTGTATTCCAGTCTGAGTTTTTCACAATTAGGAATCTCTGGAGGACATGGTTTATTGTCATCAAAGAAGTCACTTATCATTTAAGTATTTATGAAACCACGATCTGGATCAAACACTGTATTTTTTTCAAAATCTTCAATTTTTACAATATCCTGGTAATAGTTGAGCCTGTTGTAGATCTTCTTGTGTGCATCTTGTGGAGTATCTTCATCCAAAGTAATTTTAAAGGTTTTCTTAGTGGTATTGTCTCTGACGTGGAATGTGTATTTGTCGATGAACATGTGTTTATATTAGTATAATAAAATAAACTTGCAAGTACTATTAAGCTGACCCCTTCATTAATCCAAGATTAACAAGTGTGGTACGTATTTCATTAACCAATGTAATGATGGCTGTTGCTTGAGCTGATGTGTATCCAAACCCGCCTGCAGATGGTGACGGTGTATTTGTAACTGCAGCTTGATTTACAGATGAAGGTTGTATTACAGGTGTTGCATTGTAGAAGCCAAGCTTCTGTGTAGTTGCTGTTCCAATCTTAGTACCAGTTGCAGTATTTAAAGTAATATTAGCACTGTCTGATAATGTTATAGAAGATAGAGTAACAGACCCAGTCCTATCAATTGATAGAGCAGGCAATCCCATGGCAGGAGCAAATACACTGCTGATGCCAAACACATTGGTAGATTCATCATAAGACATGAATACACCAGAAAAACCGTTATTATTTGTGCCATAATCTGATTCACCAAATCTGAGTATAGGATTGAAACCATCATTAGCAGGGGTATGAATAAGATCTAAGCCCCTGCTTGTTACAGATTGTGTGAACAATGTGCCATTGGAAGAAATATTGCCAGAAACAGTGAGCTTTTCTGCAGGAACAGTAACACCTATACCAATATTACTATTTCTATCAATTGCAATTGCAGGTATTCCCATGGCAGGAGCAAATACACTGCTGATGCCAAACACATTGGTGATTTCATCATAAGATGCAAATGCACCAGAGAAACCAGACAATGTGGTACTGCCTGGTGTGGATTCACCAAATCTGAGTATAGGATTAGTTCCATCATTAGCAGGGCTATGAATAAGATCTAAGCCTCTGCTTGTTACAGAAGTTGTAAATAATGTGCCATTGGAAGAGATGTTACCTACTACTGTTAATTTTTCAGCGGGGCCAGCAGTCCCAATGCCCACATTGCCACCATCTGCAATAAATAGCGCTGTTGTTCCATCATCTTGGAAATTAGCAACAGGCTGTGTTCCTTTCTGATTAACTACAAGAGCTGGTCCAGTACCAGCATTTACTACTGACAATGCACTGGTCACAGAGACAATGGAATCAATATAAGCTATATCACCCAATACTGAAAGATTGCCAAATACTGTAACATTATTGCCTTTGACAACCAGTCCACTGCCACTATTAGTACCAGTGCCCAAATAAATAGAATCCTTGCTTGTAATAAATAAATTGCCACTAGTAGCACCAATCAAACTGCTATTATAATCTGGGTTTCTTGCATCTAGTTTGAGTTGATAAGCAGATACATGATCATTAATTGAAAGATTTTTTTCAATATTAACTGTGGTTGAAAGGTTGTCTTTTATGGTACTAGTAAAAATATTACCAAAATAAAAACTACCAACCCGTGGGCCATCACTGGGTGCATAAACTGATCTAAAAGCACATAAAGATAAGAATCTAGCATCAAAATTTAATTGACCATACACATTTTGAATTGTGTAATCTTTGTCACCAGTTGAGCCTATGCTATAATCAATTAGTAGACCGTCACCTAAGCCACCTTGAGCAAATCTCAAAGCATTACCAGGAGCAGGTGAATACTCTAGAGTGTATCCTATCTGAGGTTCAGAGTAGAGTGCTGGTGATGTGACGTTCCAGTTGTTGTTATAAAACACATAATTTAAATTTTGACTAAATGCCATGTCACCAGGTTGAGCATATGGCCGCACATCATTCACATTGCCAACAACACCAAAATTGATATTACCAACTGGTGTACCACCCAAGGTGTAACCATCACCTATGAAGAGTCTGCGCGAATCCACTGATAAACCAAGCTCTCCTTCAGATAAAAGTGTATCAAGACGTTCAACCTCTAGTCCTCTGCGAACTAAAATTTTAACAACTGTATCACTTGTGATTTCAAATGCCATATTATGCTACCTTTACTATGCCCCCATCATTCCATAATTTTTTTGAACCTGCACCTGGATTAGTAATGGGCAAGGAATTGCCGTTAACACCACTCAAATTAACAGTCAAATTACCTGCTATATTGTATTGCACAGAAGTGTTGTCTACAGAAGGTCCAATAAATTTAAAAGTATACAGAGGAGATGGATTGCTATAATCTACATTTGTAACAGTATATAATTTTGTTGAAGCAGTGTCGTAAATAATATCTCCAACTTGAGCATATTTATATGAATCTGCAACTGTAAGATCAACATTGTAAAATAATATGGAACCAACAGGGTAACCACCGGGTATCAAGCCATCGCCTATGAATAACCTTCTGCCACCTGGGTCTGTTACATACCCCAACTCTCCGTTATCAAGTACTATGCGACGTCTCTCAGAATCAGTACCTCTTCTTATCTTTATTTTAACTATGGAAACACTAGCCATTGTAATTATTTATTTAATCTTATAGATTTACAATAAAAAAATTAAGGTCCTATGAGACCATTGCGAAGCACACTGGGGCTAAATGGATCATTTCGACCAACACCACCGCCCACTGGTGGATAATAAGGGTTGCCTAATGGACTGCTACCAGTTTCCCAAGTATAAGGGTGGCCAAATGTTTTTAAGGCATAACTTGCAGGATTTCCTGCATTTCCTGCACTCCACCATGGAGAAGTCGCAGCAGCACTTGAATTTCCAGCACCACCAGCTGGGTTAATAGGAGAATTATAACCAGGTTGATACCCAGTAGCACCACCCCAACTTCCATACCAATCTGTAGGCTGTGTATTTTGACATACACGATTATATGGGTAAGACAGCAACGTTCCACGGCCACCTGGCAATCCACCACCACCTGCTCTGCCATCAGCACTACCACCTGAACCACCATCTCTATAAACATTAAAATATGGGCCAGCTGCTCCACCACCTGCAATCACCCCTTCATTTTGTATGGTCACCATAGTGAGACCTGCATCAATCCAAATTGCATCACCTGGCGAACCGTTGCAACCATTTCCACACAATCCATATATGCTCTCTGCAGAATTGCAATTAAATTCTTGTGCCCATAGATACCAACCAACACAACTACGTGTGTGCAATGGACCACACATGCCATCTGCACCTCTGCCCATGATAACACCACCTGCAGGGCCTGTCACATTAGGTCTTGCACTTGTTGGGTAAGTACCATCATAACCATACAGTGCGTTGGTTGAAGTTGTAACTTTTGGATTGAATATTGTTATTTTGCTGCCAGCAGGCCACCCAGTGCCTGTGCGTATAGCATAATAATATCCTTTCTTGCAACCAATTAGAGTAGCATTGTAAAATGTTACGTCTAGAGGCCTGATAAAGCTGGAAGGCAAACGGCCAAGCTTTTGACACATGTAATCAAAAAGATTAATAGAAGACTCTATGACTGTATCAAAATTAAAAATTCTGACAGTCAGTGTCTCATATGGATTAATTGTTGGTGTAATGGTAGGTGTAGGCGTGGGTGTACGAGTAATAGTGGGTGTGGGTGTGGGTGTAGGCGTGGGTATATTAGTGCTTGTAGGTGTGGGTGTGGGGGTGAAAGTAGGTGCATTTGTCGGAGTCATTGTTGGAGTAGGTGTAGCAGTTGGTGTGATGGTAGGTGTGGGTGTTACAGTAGGTGTGGGAGTGGGTGTGGGTGTGGGGGTCCAAGGAATATTCAAAATTATAGGTGTATTGAGGGCTTCTGGTGACAATTCATCTTGAAGAGCACTGATAAGATTTTGTTGCAAATTAAATATGTTTACTAAGCATCTGTTAATAGAAGAATCAGTAACAACTTCATTTTGACCAATGTAATTATCAAATTCTTGATTCATTATAAAATCTCCGCTTGTTGTGTTAATTTCTGTTGTTCTTTAGCTGTTAAATAGCGGGTGAACTGGAATACAGAATTTCTTCTTGAATCAAACTTAAATTGAAACTTACCTATAATTTGTTCTATGAATCTAAGATGATTAGTAATTAGTTTAATTAGTGATTTATTCACTACCCAGCTTTGCACATACTCCTCTAGTTTTATAGAAATTTCATTCATTGTGTATATATCAAAATCTGGAATACTTAAAACATCATACAGATTTATGTTATCATAAAATGCACCAATTATTTGTGCACTTGTGGATGGGTTTTTAGAAACTATTAAGTTTTTATCATTGCTGCCAATGCCTATGGAAGCAAAAGCTTTAATATTCTGTTGATCATTGTATTTGTACAGATAGAACAAATACTTACCAATAGTATCACCAGGGTTATTTACCAATCCTTTGTATATGTTTTGATCTGTTACTATGTAATATATGTTTGTATCTGTTTTGGAAAAAACAATATCTGTTATGGATTCTGTATTATTTAAATAATCTACAACAATTTCAGTTTTTTGCTGAAAATTATTTGAATAAATATTAAATCTATTACCAGAAAGTAAACAAAAGAAATTACCAGCAGAATCTACTTTAAGCTTTTTTGGTGAATTGTTTAGAAAATCAAGGTTCAATCTAAATGTACTAATCCAGTTTAAGTTTTGATCATACTTCTTAATGCAACTATTACCAGTATCTAAAACAAATATATCTTCATTGTAAGTGATTACATCTGTTGGTGCATTGAAAGAGAGCTTGTCATCAGCTGACCCATACCCTCCAAGTAAATTTCTAAAAATTAACCTGTTGAAAAATACATTATTATTTTGTGTGAACCCTCTTGCCTCATATTGATAGAGTGCATTATTACCTTTGTCTAAGATTAAAATACTCTGATCAGGACCATCTGTTATGGCTTCAATATTTGAAAACGCAACATTATTTAAAGCAGGGGTGTTAAACTGGGTTATAACAGAAGTGGAAAGAACTTCACTTTCTGTATCTGTAGACCTGACAATAAACAGTGTATCACCATTAGTACCGAATATTGAATATTGAGACAAATCAGGTGAACGAAGAGCATATATGGTTTTTAAATTATTAAAGCTATCAGGTAAGCTCCAAGTAACAGGTTTAAATTCTGAAGTGGATAGATTGTAATTCCATGCCAAGTACGTAAAATAAGTACTCATTCCTAGCGTTGCAGTTGAACTAATAGGTATTATATTTGAAGCAATTTTACTTTTCGAATAAATATATAAAAAATTCTCATATAAATGCTGCAGTTTAAGATTTATTACATCATTACTAACTGTATCGTTTGGCTGTATTTTTATTTCTTCTAAAGAATAGGGCAAAGATAAAATTTGTGATGGGTATCTATCATAGTTAAGACCATAATTATCAATTTCTTGCGTGATATTCATTAATTGCTCCACTTAAATTGGTTAATTTTTACATAAGCTGGTGCTGAATTTTTTATCAAAGTATAGATTCTCTTTTCAATTTCATTCTTTAACTGTTGATTATTTATACCACTATTTTTTAAAACAATATTTATTACAGGTGATTTGCTGCCTGGTGTTCTGAATTTAAAATACCTTTCAATTTCTTCCAAATAACTACGCTTGCCACAAGGCAAATCAAAAACCATATCTTCAACTTTTTGATAAATTTTGTTATGAAATAAGATATCAAAATAATTTAATGCTTGATCATATAGATAGAAGTTCTTTAATTTGATGCCCCTGCAATTAAAAGAAACATCATTTAAATATGCAAATAATGGAATATTATTTGTATGTGTTGCAGTTCCTATGAGAAATGGTCTATAAAATAAATTTGAAAATTTGTATTTTTTAGGTGTAAAATATTTTTCTAATGCTATTTTACCATCAACAATTAAATGAAAAGTACCAGCATCACTATTAAATCGAATAGCAAAATTGTGATAACCTTGAGCTAAAGAAGATAGTGAATAATTTAAATTCAATGTTACAGCATCATATTCATTAATGAAGTTTTTTAATTTCAATCTTAAGTTTAAATTATTGCCTAAAAATAAATCATCATAATAATATCTTAAAAAACTTGATTGAGTAATGCTTGTATTGTTTGCACCGTTTAATTTTGCATAATATGTAGAAATAATATTACCAGCATTATCAAGCTTGTAGGTAATATTTTTATTTGCTTGTGATACAGTTGAGATGAGGGCAAACTGTTGCAATTCATTGCCATTTAAGTTAATTCCAAAGTCAATGTTTGTTGATTTGCATGAAGACAGTGGTAATGTGCCTGATAGAGTAACTAATCGATTGCTATCAATTCTTGCGTATTTATTGTAATCATACAATGCCCAGAGATTGCCATCAATATCAATATCATAGTCTTCTAAAGAATTATAAGCTGATAACACAAGAGATATAGCATCACTGCTGTTAGGATCATTTGCAATATACCAACTGTATATGCCATATCCTGTGCCACTCACAGTTCTGAAATAAATAGTGTCTCTGTATCTTTCTGCTTTATCGCCTGCAGTAAAATAAAAATTATTATTTTTGTAATTAACTGTTTTTGCTTGATAAAAAGAATTTAACGGTACATTATAATAATAGAATTTATATCCTGGGAAATCAGGTTGAATTTCTTGTATATTACCCGTATCAAGAGATATTTTCAACAGTTGTGTTTGTGCTAAGATGGGATTATAGCACAACACATAGCAAAACGCATCATCATAATCATAATCATATATTAAAGATAAACCAACATTATAAATTTTAAATAAAAGAGCATTATTGTTGTTATATTTTTCAAAATATCCAGATGAATTTATGATATAAAAATAACTAAGGTCATCTATTCTTATAATAGCATTTGCAGATGAAGATATCTCCAGTGTATCCAAATGTTCAAAATTGAGATTTGTTATTTCAATTGCACTGTTGCTGTTAATAAAAAGTGTAGGTGTTACTTTATTTGTATTGAAAATGCCAAAACCATCTGTGGTGTAGTTGCCTAATAATTGATATCCAAATGGTTTGGTCCAATCAGCGCTATGCAAATCGAAAATAATGGTAAATTGATTGCTGCTATTAATAGAAGAAAGATTTTCAGTTACACAGTATGTATAACTATCAAATGCAATCTCTTCATTTACAAAAAACTTTGCCATAATATTATTTACTGTAAGATTTTGTTATGATACAGCTCCTAACACTGTACCAGTACCAGTAACTGTGACTGTTTTGCCATTCTTATTAACTGCTTTACCAGCAGCACCGCCAACGCCATCTCCTGTTCCAGAGGAATTATTACCTCTGCCAGTTAAGCCATTTTGACCCAATCCGCCTCCAGCACCTCCATTTGCACCAGCACCATATATATTATACCAAGAACCACCTGCTCCACCTGCTGTACTGCTTCCTGGATTACCAGAACGTGCAAGACTACCAGCATAACCTGTTGCATATCCTGTACCACCAGCTCCTGGGCCATCTCCTGCACCACCACCGCCGCCCATCCAAGCTTGTGAACTTACACTGTCGCTGCTATCATATCTGCCTATACCACCTCCTCCGCCTCCACCACCTATGATGCCATTATTAATGATATTAAAAGTTATATTGGCAGTGTTGGTTATAGTAATAGCATCACCACCGGTTTCAATGATTATATTTGTAGGTGATGTGGCATAAGCCCCTCTTCCACCAGCACCATGCACAACACTATTGGATGGCACAGTTAATGTAATTGTAGAGCCAGCTGGCCAAGCATTGCCTGTGTCAATAGCTGCTGTTGTAGTAATCAAACTGCCTGCACTACCTAGTAGTGTAAATGTAACATTTCTAGGTGCAGATCCTATAACATTGCCTGTAAAATTCTTGTACTCCACAGCCAGATTGAGATTATAACTTAATGTAGCTGGTAACCCTGCATACACAAATTCAGGCACTTGAGTAGGTGTTGGTGTAGGTGTGGGTGTTCGTGTAATGGTAGGTGTAGGTGTGGGTGTTCGTGTAATAGTAGGTGTAGGTGTGGGCGTAAAGGTAGGTGCTCCAGTTGGAGTAGGTGTGGGTGTGGGTGTTCTAGTTGGTGTAACAGTTGGTGCAGGAGGTGTGGGTGTAATGGTAGGTGTGGGTGTGACTGTTACAGTAGGTGTGGGAGTGGGTGTGGGTGTAGCTGGCTGTATAAATACATCACCACTAATGAATCTACTGTTAGTAAAATTACCTGCAGTGAGTGGTTCTTTTTGTAAGATGTTATTGGTTTTTATGCCAAACTGAATTAATCTGTCTTGTTTAGATTCTATATATTTTTTACTAAAATTTGGACCTAAATGTTGATAGGCATAATATGTGCCAGGTTCAAATATAGAATTTGAGATAATATCAACTACTTGTATTTGTGAAGGAAATATACTTTGCAAACATTCATAATTTGATTTGTATTCTATTGCATTAAAATCTGTTGCAGTTAATGCACCAAGAAAAGAAATTTTAGAAGGAAAATAATATCTATCCATCCAAACAGGTCGTGAGTATGCATTAGAGTTTCCTGATAACCAAGAGCACAAAAAACTACCTGTATTTTCAATTTTTGTATTGCCGAAAGGGCTGGTGAATTTATAATTGGCTTTCTTTTTAAATATCTTATCGCTTTTAATTGGATGGTCACCAGCTATGGCACCTGCTTCTGCTAAAGCAGAATCATTTAAATTGAGTGTTTTAAGAGGAAAGAAATTTTGCGGCACATGAAAATATGTAACTTTATCTTTTTTGAGTAGCACGTTTACTGTGTATGCTTCATAGCCTAAAGTTATATTATCATTGCCTAATTCTTGATTGGATCCAGTAAATAATTTTTTGTAATCTCTCATGAGCACTTCAGGTTCTTGAAAGAATGGATTTGCTCTAGATTGATAATTTTCAGGGGTATTAGTATTTTTTAATGAAAGTATGTTTGTATCTAATGTGTCTCCAGAGATTGTATAATATTGAGAGTTAAGAAGCATATTAGACTCAACATTTTTATAGCTAAGATTTTTGTATATGGGAATTGTATTGTTAGAATTTTTTTCATATGAAACCCATGGATCTACTAACGGTGTGATATTTGAATCATCTGTTCTTTTTTGACAGCGAAAAACAGTTTGATTGGTAAAATTTAAATTAGTTCCAGTTATAGTAGAAATGAGAGTAAGCTCCTGCATGGCGCTATCATACCCTACGTAGTAAATAATATCAGATAAATTTTTATAGAATACAATTAAATCATTTGGCCTGTCATACGTATACAAAAAGATTTGTGGGCTGTACTCTCCTAAATTGTCCAGTGAAGCATCTTTGGAAAAAACAAGTGAGTTGGTTATGTCTGTAGTTAAATATCTTTTGATACCATCGTTTTCATGAGCTATCTTACAAGTATTGCTATCTAGAAAAATAATTTCAAAATAATACGTATTATTCATTTTAGTTGATGTACCGGATACTTTAACTGAAGCTGTATTAAAAGAGATGTCTGGTTCTTCAACAACCCAAAATCTTGTTCTGTCTGTTATGCTATACAAAGCATTAGCTGCAAGATAAGATGAAAATCCTTCATCTTGCAGAGGTGCTAATGGTGTTAATTCTAATACATTATTTAGCGTTTTTCTGTCAGTTAGAGATAATGAAGAATAATTGTTAATATTAAAATCGTTAATATTTTGTGAAATTTTTTCTAAATTTACAAATATATTATTTTCTGTATACAGAGTATTCTTAAGAAATTGTACATTACTATCACTAGAATAGTTGCTAGATAAAGGTACTAAATTGTATGAATCTAGACTATAAATTTGCATTATAAGTATTTACAGAAGAAAGTCATTTTAAATACTACTTTGTTTAAGAAGCACGCATTATTAATTTAACTATTTGCTGTTATGGTTTTAAAAAAACAATTTAAATTAAAGTTTTTTATTTTAAATGTTGGGTTGTTCTTACCGGTACTGTAGCTCAAACCAATACTTGCTACACTTGGCAAACGGACAGGTAAATCATAAGTGAGGTAATTTACAAATTCATATGCAGAAAGTGGTTTCATGTCTACCAGTATTTTCTTGCCTAAATTTGTTAAACGCACTCTCACAGTTTTAAAGGTTGGTATGCCAGCTGTTGACTCATATAGATTAAAAGGAGTTTTAAATGAAGATGCAGTAAGAGTTTCACTGCGATACAGAACATTGTAATTATTATCCATGCTATCACGAATGCTAATGGTGTTTGGTACTGCATCTTGCAAACCATTGACATTCAAGCTGGAAAGAGCAAAATTACCTGTTGCATCAAATCCAATACCTAAACTGCCTTTGTATTTGCCTGGATAGCTGATATAACTAAATGAACCATCATCTTCAGAAACAAGAGTTAAGTTTGCATAATTTAATGCTTTGCCTGGACCGCCTCCACTGATTGGAGTATCGTATGTTGTTGCATCTGTAAATGAAACGCAAAATCCTTCAGATCCAGATAAATAGCTGCCATAAAAAGCATAATCAAATGTAACAACAACATCTTTTTCTGTATCCACAGTTTTAGGAAAATAAATTATGGAACTTGTGGCAGAAATGGGTATGGAATAAAAATCCCCTGCATTAATAACACTGAGCACATTAGTAGCAGTGCCATAATATTTTTGCTCAGAAACTACTGCACTTACAGTATAATACCCTGCTGCCAAAGGTATTGCAGAAATACCATTTTGGTAATAATACAACTGCGCTGATAGTGAATAGCTTGGCACAGAAGCAGAAGCTGCAATAACAATATTTGTATATACTTTATTTAACCCAGTAAATTCAATGAATGGTGATACATCATATCTAACTGCTGGTATGTGGCGCACAGCAGATACAGGCTGATAATAGAATGTATCTGCAGAACTTATGACCACAGTAATTACACCGGTACTATCTGTGGCAGAAAGTGTGTTGCCATTGCCTATTATTACTCCCGGGCCACTTAATACTGTAACATATGTGGGTACTGCAGATCCCAAGTAGCTTGCTGTTGATAAAATATCGGCAGTCTGAGTAAATTGTATTGTTTCTGGAACAGAAGTAATATAGAAATCAGGTGTTGCTCTGATAGCGGCACTGCTAGTACCACCCCAACCTCTTGCAAGAAGTTTAGTTCTTGCATCATTGGAAACACGAGACCTACTAGTTATATTGCCTGTATATGATACATTTTTGGTTCCACTTGGTGTGTTGGGATTGTTGGCTAGTGCAATGAGTAATGAGTCAATATGTGTAGAAGAAAGCTGATTAGATCCTACACTAATAACTTTTAAATTGAGAGCGCTAAAAGGAGCAGTATCAAGTGTTTTTAATCGATTATTTTGTAATAAAAGATACTGGCATACTTGTGGCAAGTTTCTTATGAATGTATCTGCAGAAGTTAATGTAGGTATGTTGGAGAAGCTAGCATAGGTAATGCCTGGATTGTAATAAGAATCAAGATTTACAAGAGGAGAATTGCCTGAAATATTCAAAGTGTTTGCAAGATTCAATGTTGTTAAGCTTGGCATGTAATTTAATGCATCCAGAGAGCTCAAGGGCAGAGAGTCAATAACTAAATTGGTTAAAGAGTTGAGAGGTTTTACTGAATCTAGATGTCTTATATTTGCACCTTTGAGGTATATGCCTGTGAGTGCATAACAATTGGAGAAATTAAAACTGGAAACATTTGATACTACATTGGTGTTTATGCCATCAAAAGTATAAGAAAATTGCTTCAAATTGAAATTGTTGTTACAAGTTATCAATGGCAGAGGAGAATCAGGTGCATCGTAAATAGTAACAGCAGATAGTGCAATATTATTTTTTATGGTGGTGGTTGATGTTTTATTGCCAGAAATCGTTACATTCCTCAAATTAGAGTAATCTTGAAAGTCAATGGACTGTAATTTTGAATTGTTTGCAAAATTAATGGTGTATAATGCATTGAAACCAGGAGAGAAATTTATGCTGCTTAAATTTGCATTGTAATAGCATGTAAATGTTTGACAGGCACTCAGTTTAGAAAAATTAATATCTCTTGTATCTGTATTATACAAATAAATGTCCCGTAAAGCTGAACATCCAGCAAATTGTAAATTTGAAGGCACATCAATTACTCTTAAAACTAACATGTTGTAGTTGTTATCTAATACTAGGCCTGTTAATGCAGGGCAAGTTTCTATTCTTAAAGAATAACTAAGCACTTGTGGTACCAGTAAATCTTTTAAATAACGTGCTTGTGTAACAGTAATAGCACCCATTACTTTAGACGTTACAGGTGTGATTAATGTTCTTAATTCAGGGACAATATCAAAATAAAGATCAAAAATGCCACTCAAGGATGATGCATCTACAGAAGAAATAGCCGGACAGTTGTAAAGAGCAAAAGTTGGGCTTAGAAAAGTTGGAAATCCTGGATTTGATATAGGTCTTTGATCAAATGGTTGGTTGCCAAACGTAACACCAGTCAAAGCAGTACAATTTGCTAAACCAACCCACTGTAATTGACGGCCAGGTATTACATTCAGATCTAAATCTGTGAACGATACACCGTTTAGTGATGAGTTATTATGTGCATCCAGATAATTCAAACTGGAAAGTTGATCCATGCCAGTGATATCACTCAATTTGCTTATGGGTCCAATGCCTGCCATGTTGAGGTACTGCAATGCAGTTAAAGAATTGAATACTATTTGATTTGCTGAAAGTGTTCTTTGTGGGGTATCTGCAGAAGTTTCAAATTGCAGAGCATGCTCACCAATGTAAAGATTTCTTAAATTAGGTATGAACGGCACATTCAAAGAAGAAAGATTGTTTTGTGAAACGTCCAAGGTAGTAAGTGAACTCAGAGGCCCAGCAATAGTAATGCTTTTTAGTTTGAATAAATCTTCAGCATTTGGTGGATCAAAAATTCCTTGAGAATAATTATTCCATCTGCTAAATTTAAGTGTTTCAAGACCAGATAAAAGCCTTGTATCACAATTTTTAAAATCAATTGCAAGGTTTTTAAAAGGGTTACGACCTACAGAAAGAGTAGTAACACGGGCAGCTTTATTATCATCACCTAATTTAAAATCAAAAGCAGAAAGTTTATTATCAGAAAGATTCAAGCTGTTGATTCTGCAACCAGATATACTAACAGTGCTCAAGGCAGATTGTCTCATATCTACAAATCCCCAGTTGTTTGAAGACCCATTCCAGAATTCAATATTGGTAATATAGAGTGCGCTTAATGGCCCTGCTCCCCACATGGCAATGCTTTTCATGGGCAAGTCACGCAGATCCATGGTGTTTAAATAATTGTTAGCTTCTAAATTTAAAGCTGATAAGTTGGGAAAAAGTGCAAAATTTATGGTAGTGGCTTTAGCATCCGTTGTAACCCAAGGTAAAAAATAACTGCCCATATTGCCACCCAATATCCATCTAACATTGTTTAATTTTGATGAAGCATTGTTTATTTTTAATTCGTTATTGGCTGTGTATTGATTGCCTTCAACATAATACTCAGAACCAGAAATAAAATTAACAATACTATAAGGCTGAGATGAGTATTGTGTATTATCTAAAGGTATGAAGTATGATGTCAGAGCTGTTAAGCCTGTGGTTGTGGTGGTTGCTAGTGTTACAAATGCCATATTATGCTCCGAAAACGAATTCGTCTCCTATGATTGTTCCTGCACTGCTGCCCAATACAGAATATGTATTATAGTCAAAATACTCAGAAGGATTACTAAAATTGTTGTGCAGAATGTCCATGTTGGGCTTGTACATGATGTTTCTTATATTACTTAGAATACCATTAAAGTATTTAAATGATATAATCACAGGGTAAAACAAGTCTGATACATCACGAGCCAAGTATGTTATACTATAATAGCCTGATTCATTACTATAAGACATGATGGGTTTGTCAATACTTGTGATGTCAGTGTTAAAATTTGTACCTGATAGTGTAAAATTGCTTAGTTCCTGACCAGAAAGTGTGTTGCTAGGATAAATTTGTACCAATTTATTAGAATTTAAATTGAAGGTGTATATGTTTGGATATATGGCTTTGAAATTTGTTGCGCTATTAACAGGCGATAGACTCATATTAGCAAGAATTAATTCATTTTCTAGTTCATTGAACCAAACAGTAGATATTTTTTCAAAATTCTTATACTGTCCTCTTTGTATAAAAAATTCATTACTAGAAGAACTCTGTATGATATTAAATGCATAATCAAAATCAATTCTATCAAAAATTACATAGTTTTCAGTTTCTAACTGCAAATAATCATAATAAATATCAAAATTAATTAATTTTTGGTTTATTTCATTAATAATTTCTGGAGAATATTTTAAGAAAACACCTGAAAGAGCAGAAGAAACTGGAGCAATAACAGAAGAGTTGGAACTTCTAAAATAAAAATCACCATAAGTTTCAAATTTAGTTTCATACAGTGTTTTTCTTTCTACATTTTCATATGTTGTGGTATTTGCAGATGTTTCAAAAGCAGGAGCCAAAACATTATAAAAATAACTATTTAAAAATAGCCCTGTATCAGTGGTAAAGACAGGTGGACAGGGTGTTTCTTGGTTTGAAAAACTGCTTACTACAAAATAATTGCCATAATATTTTGCTGCAGAATTTGGTGGTGAAAAAAGAAATGTTCCTTGGTATGCAAAGTTAGCTCTATATCCTGGACCCAGTGGATTAATACCAGCATCAGCTAGTATATCATAATAAACTTGAGTATTTACTGGATCAAAAGTAGGGTCATCAGAAGGGTAATCTGTAAGAAGAGCAGAATTTGGTGCAACAAAAGTGAAACCATCGCGCACATTGCAATCAAATGTTGTTTGTATGTATGCAGAGCAAAAATTTTCTGGCTGCATGGTGTATGATTTTAATGCAAAAGGTGTGCTTGAAAGACTGTAAGAAGGTATGCCCAAGTTATATTTTGAAGCGCTCAGAGGAGAAGTTGCAGTCAATGTAGAGCCATGTGTAAAGTATCCTGAACCTGGAGGGATATTGTTAGTAGTTTTTAGAGTCACACCAGAGTATGTGTATCCTTCTTCAGGTATGTCTGTAGTATAGTTAAAATCAGTGCCCTTGTTCAAATCATTAAACACATAACCATCCAAAATCAAACAAGATTTGCTTATTTTACTGTTTTGCAATGCCAATATGCTTGCTTGTGCATCTTTTGTAGGGCCAATAATTTTATAAAGCCCATATTCATTGCCATACACATCAGATTTATATTGTATAAGTGTCTTGTTGATAAACGGCAACAGGGTCTTTGATCTGCTTTCAAGTGGTAAAATAGTATTATCAATCAAAGGAAATACATCAGAATTGGCCCAATTGCTATCTTTTAAGCCATCAAAAAATGTTTGAGAGTCTACATAACGTGACAATCCTTGATTAGAATAATTGAGCGATTGTTCTCTGCTTTGATAACCTCTAAAAGTAGGCAAGAGAGGGTCATTGATTGCTTCACCATATTTGTAACTATTTGAATAGTCTGACTTCAATACATTGCTATTATCAATAAATGTTAAAGGTGAATACTGTTCTTGCTTTGTTCCTCCAGATACTTTACCATATGCATCAGGATCTGGAAATATGTACAAACTATTTGCAGATAAAGTTTCTGAACTTAGTGCATAAGTAAAACTAAAATTATTAAAATTTAATAACCCAATTTTATCAGGTTTAAAAAATAAACCTAATTTCTTACTGGTACTTAAAAATGATTCACTTGGTACTGCAGCAATGGTAGGTGTATTTTTATTTAAAAAATTTGCAAATGGACTGTCTGCTTGAAATAAAAGGCCTGAAACATAAGATGTTGATGTGCTACCAGTGGAAATATAATAATAATCTGTACCCATGTACTTGGTAGTCAGGCTTGATTCTAAGTTAAGAGAGAGATTATCTGCATTCTGATTATTGATATTGTTTATAAAATCACTATCTTTAAGATAATCAAGTTGTGTACCATTTACATTCAAATTGATAGTGAAGTTATTTGTGCCAAGTTCTATAAGATAGAAAGGATAGCTTTTTATGGCATCAATGATGGCTTGATCAAAATCAATGAATAAATTAGGATTGATTTCATTAGTGTTTGTATTGAAATATTCTGCTCTTAACCCTTGTGTCGCATTATATGCTGAAGCAGGCAAGGTGCCAATGTCAAGATAGTCAGGATATTGGTCATAATTTTCTTCTAATTCTACTATGACATTGTTTCTGATCGTAGAAATAGGTAAATTTAAAGTGTTAACTAAATCAACAAGATCTTGCTCTTCTAAAGCTCTAGAAATTTCATTATAAATTAAACTTTCAAGACCGTAAATACTGCCTTTGAGATTGTATTCAACAGCTGTACTCTGCAGTTTATCTCTTAATGATGCATAATAATTGCATATGTCTTTTATTTTTTCTGCAAAAAATGGTACTGCAATTGCAAGATCCCTGGGGTTGTTGGCATCTATGTTGCGTAAAAATCTTTTTTCTTCTAAAGAGGTATAATTTAAAATAACTTCACTTAACAGATTTTTATACAAATCAGTAATTGTAACAGTTTCAATAACTGGTATTAAGTTTTTCTTTTCATACCAATTGGCAACATAGCTTTTATATCTTTGTAGCAAGTCAGAAATGTTGGTGTATATTATTTTGTTATATTCTACCCATCTAACAAAAGAAAATGGGTGCTCTCTGTCCAGTACTAAAACAACATCTTCATTAGATGTTATAGAATTAGGCAAATTCTCATCTATAAATCTATTGGTAATGGACATTAAATTATTTAATTGTTGTACTGTATGTTGGCTGCACTAGTAAACAATTTTAATCCTTTGGTTAATTCATAGCTTATTAAATTTTGCATGATGCCGTTTGTTCCAGCCCAGGATTTATAATCTAAAGAACTGGCAGCATTTAAATAAGTCATGGGATTTTCCCAGTCTATAACATTGTTATAATATGTATTTTCTGGTGTGTCTACATATTCATAAAATTCATAAAATGTGCCTATGTCTGCACCGGAAATATTTTTTGGTGCAACCAATCCCCATCCCCAGTCATAACTAAAAGCGCTCAAAGGTTTGGTTTCACTCATAAGATAATATTATTTATAGCATAATTCATTAGTATGTTGTTACATATGTGCTAAGAATACCGTAGAGTGAATTATTATCACCAGAATAAATTTCATGCAGAGGCTGAGGTATGGCTGAAAGCGTAAAAATTGTAGTATTATTGTTACTGCCGTTGCCAAAATTACCCCATACATTTATGCCAGCAACATAAACAGCTGTAGGGTTGGGTGTTGTTGTTTGTGCACTCAGAGTCACAATGCTATAATATGAATTTGGTATTACTTTTATAAAATCACCAGGTATGGCTGTAAATACTGTAGTGTTAGTATTATTACTATTAGCAAACATACCATAAAAATTAATACCTGTTCCAAACCATTGGGTTGATGGTGTACTATCAGACTTTGCACTCTGTGCAACAGTTGTAAATGTTGTATTATACATGGTATACCAATCACCTGGCATGGCTGTAAATGTTTGAGAATTTGTAGAATTGCTATTTCCAAAATTGTTTGCGCCATTATACCCTGCACCAAACCATTTGTTTGATCCTATGCCAAGGGGGCCAGCACTTTGAGCCAGTGTGCAAGCATATGTTCTACTACCATCATGTGATATCATATCAACCCATTCTCCTGTGATGCGTGTGAAAGAAGTGTACGAATTATTACTACCACCTGCTTGAAAACCAAAAATATTATTTGTTGTGTTCCTACCTGCTGCATACCATTGAGTTGATGGTGTGCCATCAGACTTTGCACTTTGTGCCAAAGTATAACTATCTCCTGGTCGCATTTTTGACCAAGAGCCAGTAATAGGCACAAAAGAATTAAATGAATTTGTGTAATACTGCGGTACACCAAACTGGCCATAAGCATTGGTTCCTGTTGCATACCATTGGTTGGATGGTGTACCATCAGGTTTTGCACTCTGTGCAACAGTGAATTGGCTGGGATAAAAGTTACTAACAATAATATCTGTCCAATTGCCAGGAATAGCAGTTAAAGTTACGTATAATGTAGTATTGCCTATGCCCATTTGTCCAGCAGAATTATCTCCTGAGCCAAACCATTTGGTTGTATTAGCGGAAAGCGCAAAATTTGTAACTCCTGATGAGTTCTTTGATAATACAAATTTGCTATACTGTGGTACAGGCATTGTAGCTGCAGACATGGCAGTAAGAGCAGTTATAACTGCTGTTCCAGCACCTGTACCGAAGGTGTTTTGAGAACTATTTCTTCCGGCCACAAAAGGAAGACGTCCAAATACTATAGGTATTGGTGTAACAGTAGGCGTGGGTGTAACAGTAGGCGTAGGTGTGGGTGTAATAGTTGGAGTGGGTGTGGGTGTAAGTGTAATAGTAGGTGTGGGTGATGGCGTAGGTGTAATAGTTGGAGTGGGAGTAACTGTTACAGTAGGTGTGGGTGTTATAGTTGGGGTGGGAGAGGGTGTAGGTGTGGGTGCAGGTGTGGAAGTTACTGTGGGTGTTGGTGTTACTGTTGGTGTTGGAGTAGGTGTTCTTGTGGGTGTTACTGTTGGTGTTGGAGTAGGTGTTCTTGTGGGTGTTACTGTTGGAGTGACAGTAGGTGTGGGTGTGGGTGTAGGAGCAGTTTTGCTACTCAATACATTTACAAGAGCAGATCCTGTGGTGTAGTAGTATATAGAGAAGTAATTTGCAGGAGCAGATGACAATGTTGCAGCATTAGTGACATATATAGGATTTTTAGTCAAATAAACATTATTAAAATTATATCCTGAAAGATAACAATTGCTGTAATTTGTTACATCAAAATTGTTTTTTATTGAGCAATAATCTGTTAAATTGAACCCAAGAACAAAATTTGTAACTGTGTTGCTTACACTAAGGTTAATATTATTTGCACTGGGCACTACTACTTGACCATTTGAAGTGACAAAAGTTACAGGAATTGGTGTTGATGTGGGAGTAGGAGTGGGAGTAGGGGTGGGTGTGGGTGTGGGTGTGGGTGTGGGTGTAGGAAATATATTGGTGTTTACTAGAGTGTACAAATTAGAAAATTTTTCATAAGCAACAATAGGTTTACCTGATGTTATTGTGCCTGAAATAGGTGAGATTCTATTGCCTAAGTTTCTGCCAATATTGGGATTGACAGTAAATTTTTTATTGAAATCACTGATATATTGATTTTGGCTGCCATATAATATGCGTTGTTTAATGCTGAGAAGATCCACTATGCGTCTAAGCTGAGGAGGAAAAGGGTAGTTGTATTGTTCAAACTGTATTCCAAGTTCTTTGCAGAAAGAAAGCAATTGATATAAATTGCACTTGTCTACATCTGCAATATTAGAAGTAAAGTTTGCTATTTTTTCATATATTGTTTTTCCTAATTCATAAGGTTGAGCGCTCAAGTTGCCCACAATTGTTCCTAAAAATTCATCAAAAAATACACTTTTATCTAATAAAATTTCTTGATATCTTAAATTATCATAAAAAGAATTGGCATCAAAATTTTCATTTATTTTTTGTATGTTATAAACACCATTATCGGAAAATACTGAGAATTCACTTGATTCTCCTGATACATATCTTGTAACTGTGTATGGCACCATGTATTTGTTGATCCATCTTGACCCATTCCAATCACCATAAGCTTGAAATAATCTATCATCAAATGCTGATACTGGATTAGTTGGATCATTATCAGCAGGAAATGCAAGATTCAAATAAATGCTTGATGAGAGGGCTGGTGTGGCACCTGGCAATATATCAAAATAATATAGTTTATTATCGCGATTATTAATAACCCACAAGTAATCACTAGTGTCACAAGCAATGCCACCTATATCACAAATATAGTTGGTAATATTTATTGCACTGCCTGCAATAAAGTTAGTGGTTTGGCCAGTTTTTGCATCAATTTTAGTTATAATATTAGTAGAATTGGAAACATAAGCATTTTGACTGCCATCCACTGTTATATTGCCTACAAGTTTGAAGCCACTGATAGGATATCCTGTAACTAAATCACCGTACTTTGTATATTTAAATACAAAATCGTTTCTATTGTTTATATCTGGAGGTGAAACAAGATTGTTTAAAGCAGTTACCCACACATATTCATCCCTATCAACTACTATTTCCACAGGAGAAACAAGAGGTGCAATAGGAATTGCTGTTAAAATGTCACCATATGTATCATATTTTATTAAGAAGTTTGATACAGGGTGTGTATATGCAACCCATAAATTGTTATCATAATCTGTGTCAATGGAAGCAGGTAATAAAGAATTTTCACCAGCAAATCCAGACAATTCAGGTAATGTGTATGTTGAGCTCAACAGATATACTGCATTTACTAGATTAGGATAAGCAATAGACATTACATTACCAGTGTTGCTATTGATCTTAATACAAGAAACAGCATCAAAAAGTGATATCCAAATGTTGCTAGCGCCATCTAGAGCAATGCTATTGGGAGCTGAACTTGATAATTCATTTGATCGTAAATCTTGATACACTATTCCAGAAGAAGATTCAACTGGATATGAAGATAGTGCAAAAGCAGAGAGTATATTACCAAAAACATCAACTTTATATATCTTATCAACTGCAGCATCACCTACCCAAGCTTGGTAGTCATTGCCTATGCCTGCTCCTGAAGGTGCTACAGCTAAACAATAAGAATTAGGACTGTTTGGTGTTCTAAAATTATCAATTTTCCCTGAAAGCGCAAATTCTGCTGTGCCAAAGCAGTAGTTGTATATGCTGGTTCTAAATATTCTTTTTAAGTATTTGTAATCAGGTTGACAAATCCATCCTAACAAACTATCTTTAGGAAAATTAACTGGATCAACAATGTACATGCCAGCAGTTAATTTGCATGTAGTGTTAGATGATTGTGGTATAAAATACCCTTTATAAAAAGCACCAATGCTCTGTGGTGCTTCTGCAGGAAAATCATTATAATAAAGTGTATCTTTTGTACGTACATAATTATTTCCAGACAATGCAATTAGATCTATCTGCAAGTTAAAAGTAGAAGCACTGGGCGTAGTTGCATCTATAGAAGAACAATATAATGGGGGATATGTTCTTGTTGTATAACCTAGATCATCCTTTAATTTTATAACAAAAGGAATTTCTGTGTTTTGCCAGCTTATTGCTGGTAATTGAAATATAGTAGTAGAAAGTGGCCCTTCACCATCAATGCCATTAGTTGTAATAGAAAGAGTATTAGCAGGATTGTGTCTAACTTTAATTATGGGCTGAACAGCAGATTTAATAGTCTGCATGCCTTCTGGAGGATGAGGTATGTATTTGTACAGATCATTTGAATAGGTAAATGCATCGTTATATAATGCATTGTCTGGTGTAGCAAAAACAAAAATAGGAGAATCTCTGGTAGTAAAATTTTTAGTTCGGTCATCTACATAATAAATCTCTGCATATCCAGTGGTACCAGCAAAGGTACTGCCAGTATCGTTTTCACCACATAATTCCAAAGCATTGTTATTGATTCTTGCATATATATTGGTGTCAATAGTACTGACTTGATCTACTATAGTATAATTATAATTTTTACCAAAATTTTCTTTTATATAGAATCGAGATAAAGACCTCAAATGAGCCCATTTATCATTATAATATGTTTCAGCATTAATATAATTGCCAAGTGCACCTGAAGCATATAAATTAATTGTAAAATGATTTCCAGTTAATGCTTGTAAAGTTTGAAAGCTGTTTCTTCTTAAGATAACTAAAGGGTCAGTGATTCTGCTTGCAGGAACATCGTAGATAAATTTACCGTAATCTTTAAAAATTATATCATCCTCAACAAAATTAAAAATCTGAACTGTTGGTGTGTATATATCACTGTATGCATTTCCTTGATCATCAAAAAATGTTAACTGTACTTTATATGAACCAGGCCATTTATAGTGATGAGTTGCAGTAATTTGAGTAGAGGTTGTGCCATCACCAAAATCCCATTGAACGTATTTATTAGCATAAGTCCCTGCAGTAGACAACAGATTAACTGTTGTAAAATCTGGTATAAAAGTTAAAGGTGTAATATCTAAAGAATATGTTGATAGTGTCTCAGAATTTGAGAAATCTTTTATATTAAAAAAAAGATATGAAAACAAATTTGTAGGGGTCATTAAAACTCTCTCTCAAGAAGTTGCAATGAAGGGGTTATAACAGTTATTTTATCAATAAAATTAACTGGATTATTTAAATATGGAAATTTAAAAAATGGTAGCTGTGTGTCTTGTGAGATAATATTAATATCATCATAAGGGTACACAGGATTAAAAGCGAGAAAATTAATACCTGGTGTACTATAGGTTGTAGTACCATTAACACGAATAGTTTTTACATCTATTATTCCTTCAATAGCATTTATTTCGCTAGATAAATCGGTTAGAGAAATAAGTTTGCCTAAATTATCTTTTGTTGTAGCAAAATAATTAATAATTAAATTAGCGACTAATTGTCTTATTGATTCGGGGTTTCTTTTAGCTGTAAGATCTCTGGTTATCTGCAAGTAACAGCTATTTGAAATTTCAGGTGTTAATACTTCATTAGCTACTCTCAATCCTAAATCGAATTGCACATAAACTGGATCATTAAATACAATTTCAGCAGTAGCAAGCTTAGTTCTGTTAACATTATTGATGATTAGATTTTTTTGAGCTGTGTTTACATAATTTGCTCTTGTGGAGAGCGAAGTAATTTTTTCAAGTTTTGGTACAGAATAAACATAAATGTTATTAAAATTGCAAGAATCTGCAAATTTGACTTGATTCAACAGTACACGTGATTCAAGACTGGGTTTATTTACCCCTAGATCATAATAGTATTTGATATGCTGACTCAAATAATCCCAGTTATTAACAACCTTTACAGATGCTAAGATATTACTATAATTTTTAAGAATATAATTTTGAAAATCTTCTGTTGTAATTAATCTATATTGACTTTTAAAAGTATTAGTAGAATTTGCTTTTATATTATCTACTGATTCAGCAGTAACAAATTTTGTAGAAGGATCAGGGTTTTCAAAGCTTAATAGATTCAATTCGCGTTGATCCAATAATCTGAGATTAGAGGGTGTTGTGTCTGTTTTGATTTGCGTAAACCTTACTGGGTTATATATGAAAGGTGTATTGCCGTTTAATGTATTGGGGCCAACTTGTCCAGGGGTGCCATTAGAATTAATATAATATATGGCAACTTCATCGTTTGTATTGAGTTGCTTGCCATTAACATTATTTCCAAATTTAATTTCATATCTGCCATTTTCATTTAGACGTATTTCATATTTTAATGCATTTGATCTCTCTAAAAATAAAGATTGTGTTGTTTCCCATTTGACCCACTTGGGTGTAGTTGCAGTATTATCTTTTACATAGACATCAATATTGAAATGATCAATAATAATATTATTATTGTTGTTGTCAACAATTACCATGGTAATTGTCTCAAGAGGTTGACCTGTTGCAACATATGTAGGATATTCAGTGTATGTGCCTTGGTATAATAGATTTTGATCGCTAAATACAGAAAGATATTCTGTACCGGAGGTTGATTTTGTAAAAGTTGAATCGCTGTTAAAACTATACACAACACCATTAATGGTAAAGTAGGTGTAGCGTGGTACTGTGTATGTACCAGCTGGAAGTTGATAATTAGCATATGCTTTGAAAGGTAAAATGGCAGTTTGATATCCAATAGGATTATAGCCAAGCAATTTTACTATTTTGTTAATATTTTCGTAAATACTAGCAGTGCTAAATGTGCTTTCAGTAGCAGTTTGATTGAGATAAAAAAGCAAAACATTATATGCATAAGCTATAATATCAATAACTGCAGAAATATTACTGCCTTCAAAATTTTGATCAGTAAAAACTGTATTGCTATTTAAACGGTTAATAATTAAGCTTTTGAGTGATAATGCATCAAATGCAGCATAACTATCAATATTCAAATCATAATTATTATTCAGGTTCGCCATATTTAATTATTTAAAAAGAACCCTGAGTTACTCAAGGTTCCTACTAGTTGAAATGATTTATTATTTATTTGCGGTATATTGAGGTTAAGCGTTATAACGTATTGTTGTTTTTCAGCACTAAACCCTACATTTAAATGGCGTATGCGCAGCCTTGGCTCAAAAGTGGCTATGCCTTGTGTAATATCATTAGCTATAGTTGTTGCAACATCTTCGTTTACTGGTTCAAATAAATACTTTGCTAAGTTAAGACCGAAGAATGGGTTTAACAGCTTTTGACCAGGTATTGTAGTAAACAAGCTAACAATACTATTTTTCAATGCATCATAATCTAAACTATTGACTGAGTCTTTTATTTCTTTATTTTTAAGCAACTCGTTATTTACTGTGTAATCGAAGGTTAAATCTAACTTTAAGTCAGAATAAGTAAAACCTGAAGTATTTACAGGTTTAGGTGTTAATGTATTAATCTGCAAATTACCCATACTATTATTTATGAAAAAAATAAAGAAGGAATAATAAGCTTGTTGAAATAAATACTTTAAATGAATAGACGTTTTAATAAGTTATATGAAGCAACTTTGCCTAGATATACACGCGGTGGGTTTCTCACTAGTGATAGAGTAAGATTTATTGATAATGCATTAAAGACTGAATTCTTCAAAAATCAGCCAGAATCAGTTAAAACAGCTGTTAATGATCTAATTAATTCTGGATTAAATCTCAGAGTAAGAAATGTTAAATCTGCAATGCCAGCTGTTATGGGTGCTGGAAACCCTGATGATTATGGTTATAGCTTTTCTATTGAAATAGTCCCTGAAATAGCTCCTGGTACATATGATGTTAATAAAGCTGTTACAGTACCTGCTAATTTGCTTGTGCATCAAAATGATGGCATTAATCTTCCTCCTATACCAGATAAATTAAAGTACGATAATAAAGTGCAAATTAAACCTGAAGAGGTTAAAATAAACGACGATAAAACCCTTTTAACACCTAGATCTGAAACACACATGTCTGATGTTGGTGGTAAGCTTGAAAAAGGTGATAGAGAGTTAAAAAATGTAAATGTAAAAATACCTTCTAAGCCAGCAGAAGGAAATAGAGATCCAGCTACCTATACTGCGCAGTATTTACCCAAGAGCTGAGTATCAGCCAAAAGAATCGTACAAGCAAAGAAGTTGATCTCTTGATCTATTACAAATGCAGATCTATATAGATGCTCTGCAGCTATGAGTAGTGCTTTTTTCTTATATTCTATATCTGTTTCGTATTCATCTATATAATTAAATAAATTTCTTAATAATGAAACATAATCTGCATTAAAAGTACTTTCGTTTTCAATTAATGCTTTTCTCAGTGAGTTGATATTTTTACTTTTTATTTCTTTAAAAATCAAGGTTAAGAAATCATTGGGATTGAATTCATTTATGTTTAGTTTTTTAGATACAGAGAATTTTTGCAACTCATTAATGCAAAGACGTATATCTGGATAAAACTTTTTAACTAGTTCAAGCAGCTTTGTTTTTTGACTATTGATAATTTCAATCTTTTCATTCTTTAAGATATGTGCACATCTTTTTACAACTAAGTCAATAGGTGGTGTCAAATCCATGCTCTGACATCTGCTTTGCAATGCTGGTATAATTTTATATTTGTAATTGGCTGTTAATATAAATCTTGTGAACCCTGCAAGCTCTTCCATAGTATTACGCAATGCACGCTGCCCATCCATTGTAAGACCATCACACTCATCCAGAATAATTGCTTTTAAATTGCCATCAATGCTTCGAGTTTGTGCAAACCCAGTTACCTTTGTACGAATTGTATCGATACCATTTTCATCACTAGCATTAATATAGAGATATTGACAGCCTAGGATATCGTTCACAATAATTTTAGCTAAAGTAGTCTTGCCAATACCAGGTGTGCCTAAAAATAATAAATTAGGTATTTGTTTATTAGTAGTAAACGATTGAATAATCTCAAGGTTTGCTGGAGAGACAACAAAATCTTCTAGGGTACGTGGTCTGTATTTTTCGCACCACAGGCTATTAAAATCATTAATAGTCATTTGCCGGATGATCCAAATCCTTTCTCACCACGAGCAGACTCTTGCACTGTGCCCCACTCCACTTGCATACCAAAATTCATGTATACAACAAATTGAGCAATTCTATCTCCAGCTTTGATCTGATAATCTGTATCAGTTAGGTTGTAGAGTTTAATACCTGCATCACCTCTGTATCCATTATCAATAATGCCTGGATGAGCAGTAATACCATATTTAAATCCCAAACCACTTCGACTCTCTACCTTGACCCAATAACCTTCAGGTATATCAGCAAATTTAAGACCAACACTCACAACTGCACTGCCACGAGCTGGTATCACTTTATCTTCAATAGAATACACATCATAACCTGTGTCAGACTCATGATTTTTTGTGGGTAGTTTAGCTAGTTCATGTGTTTTTTCAAACTTAAGAACAGGCATATATGTTAAATTAGGGTCTAAGCTCATAATTCTATTATACGTACAGTCTTTAATAATTCAAGTATAACAGTAAATAATAGTATGAGCGAAGAGCTAAATGAAATGGTAGGCGACTTGTTGAGTCAGTTAAGTGATGCGCAAACTAAAGCAAAAGAAGCAGAAAAAGAATCTAACCCTCTTAAAAAAGAAGAATTAGAAAAGTTTGTAGTTGAAAAAGGTGGCAGATTAGTGGAAGACAGTTTGGAGATGATTAAGAATGTAAAAGATTATATTCTTTCTTCACCTGAAGCAAAAGATGTGGATGCTTTTGCAGGTCTTGTTGCAGCTGCTAGTTCAGCTATTGATACTTTAAATAAAATAGTAGTAAATGATAAAAAAGCTGAAACAGTTGTTAAGACAAAGCAAATGGATATTGATGCGAGAAAAGAACTTAAGCAGGATGAAGAAGGTGTTAAGCTTCTGGCCACAAGAGAACAGATATTTAAAGCATTAATTGATAATACAAAAGTTATAGATGCAGAAATTATACCTTAAAACTTCTTTATACAAGCGCTTATTATCTTTAAATAGCCAGCAAGTGGCCCAATAACTTGGGAAAGAGTTGATTCAACAATAGTAATAATTGCATTAACAATATTAGTGCTTGTAGGTACACCTAATTTGGGTAGGGAGCTAATTTTCTTCAGAATAGAATCAAATATATCTATATTAATCAAATTATCAAAAGATTGAAGTGAGGGTAATAAATTTGCACCAGGCAGCGGTGGAAGATCGCAGTTTAAAAGGCTTTGCTTAACTGTATCTAAATAGTTAAAAAATGGATTGAGGGTGTTAAATGAATTTAATCCATTGAGATCATTAAGAATATTTAAATCGCCAAGAGGGGCTAAAAACTGGTTAGCTCCAGGAGTTGATCCATTTAAAAATTGTTGAAAGTCGAGACCATTAACACCTGGTAATGTTCCATTTAAAAATTGTTGAGGGTTGAGATTGTTCAGATCAAGAGGAATAGGTATTCCGTTAGAATTATAAAGTGATTTTAAGCTGTCAATATTAAAAGTAAATTCAGCTAATTTATTAAAATATGTTGTATTACTTGGTAGCCCGTTAGGTGTTAAGAAGTCATCGGAAAATATGGGTAATAAAGTATCTGCATCCAGTGTTCGTGCAGATATATTTCTATACAAATCATTTTGTGCTGCTCTATATACTGAATCTTCATCAGCTGGTATGGTCATAAAAATATTTAAGTGTTAGTTGTTGTTATGTTACCAATAGTATTTTGATTGGTTTTATATGATAGTAGGTTTTTAACTTTTCTGAGTAAAAAGTCAACATTTTGAGTGAACTTACCTACAGTTAAACCAAACGTATAATCTCTTGTAATAAGTTGCTGATTAGAACCAAATGTAGCACCTGTAGCTCTTGGATTATAACCATTAGCATTATTAATATTACAATTGTATTGTATATAAGAAAATATGGTTTTAAAATTATTTCCTAACTTTGTGTAATAGTTATTAAGGTTAGTTTTAATGATGTTATATGTATTAATATCTGTAATTAAGTTCATTCCGTGTGCAGGGTTTGTTGTAGGATTAGTGTAGGGGTTTGTATATTTTGTAGGTATATTTATTTTTTTTAAGTTGTTGCGCATTAAGACAGTTGTATTATTGCTAAGATTATATGCAACAGCTAAAGAAGTGCTTGATATTTTGTTTCTTATTTGCACAGGTATAGTATTTGGAGATGTATAAAGCCCTGTTGTATAGTCTGTGAAGGGTGTAGTAGCATCATCAATTAATGCGCCACTATTCACAAGCAAACCAATGGAGTCACTGAGCTCAGTATAAAAAGAATTATTTCCAGTATTAAGATTTTGTGAAATTAATGCTTTTAGTGGCTCAGGTGTAAGTTGAAAACGTTTTACCCAAAAATCAATAAAATCGTTTTTAAGTGTTGATAATGTTTCATTTAAATCTTTATAAAAACTTGTTAAGCTTGTAACAATATCAGAACTTTGTAATGCAGAATAATAATTTAAACTAATAGTAGTTTCTTTCTCTAATCCTGCTACTGGAGAATTGAAAAAACTAGATTCAGATTTTAATTGTTCAACTGTTTGTGTATAATTTACATCCACAAGTTTTGGCAAAGCAGTTTTAGCAATGTACGTAGAAGCTAGAGTTGTGGTTTTTTTAGTTGCATATCCAGGAATATAAGCATTAGTTGATGTATTTTGAGCAGTAAATTCAGCAGTTGTATTGTTATTTGCTACTGTATTCTGTACTGTGGATATTGAAGTTGCATATAAGTTACCGGTTGAACCTTGCTCTCGTTGTGCTTTTATAGCAGCAATTGCCTCCTGGTCTGATATATCCACTTTAGACGGTTGAGTAGCAGTTGAGCCTGGAGCAAGACCATATTTTTGTTCAGTTTGAGCTTTTTTCTCATTTACAAGACGCACAAATTCGTCTTTTTCTTCTTGAGTAAAGGTTTTCATAATATATTTTTATTTAAAAAGATATCAGTAGGCAGGTATGTTTTAACACATAATAGTTCATTTACATACTTAGCATCTTCAAATATATGCTTAACTGATAATATAAAGTATATGCCTAAAAATTTATTATCAAATAATGTGGGTTGCTTATTATTCTCTCTTGTTATGCCTATAAATTTACCTGCTTGACGGTGAGTGGCTCCTTGCACTCTAAAAGTAGTAAAATTATTTAAATAAACATAGTCTTTTAAATTTTTTGCTAACCCAAGTGATAGGCGCTGATTTTTATCTAATTCAGTAGCTGCAAATCTATTACTAGTGTTCATATTTTTCATACGATAATTGCCTAGTTGAAAAGTTTTAGTTCCTTGAGGTGAGAATGGAAACACATAATTTTTATTTGCTATTTTATCAAATGCTTCCATGCTGTTTCTATCTGATTCAATATCAAATTGCTTACCGGTATAATTGTATGAGTGTACAATCTTACTATTAATTTCTGTTTGTGTATAAATTCCTGCTACACTATCAAAACTATACACATCCAGATTGCCTTCTGCTTGAAAAAAAGGTGCATAAGCTGGTGCAAATTCTATATTAAACACAGGCAATCTATCTGCTTTATTATCTGAATAGCCTGCAATTTTGTATGTCTCTAAATAATCTGGTCCAGCAATAAATTGATTGTTATCAACTTTTACTGCATTTTGAAACAATTTTTGAAAACTTTTTAATGAATATGTTTTTGGATATCGTTCAAGCTGCAGCAGCGCAGGGCTATAGTTGCCTGCAGCATCACTAACATGCCTATCAAGAATATAATTTATAGTATCAATACATTTGAAATTACCTGGTGCAGAAAAAAAGATTGATGTAGATCCAGTATCAAAAGAATTGATTGTGGTGGTAAACCCTTCATTTCTGGGTAAACTTTCCATAAGAGCTGCGGATAGTGCAGCACCTGTGGGTATGCGTCTCTCTTCATCTGTTAAATCCTGTATATTTTCTCTTTTTCCATTTATATAGTTTGTTGTTGAGAAGTAAGAATTCTTTGTTCTTAAAATTTCATAATCTAATTCCCAAAAATAAAGTTTTTTGAGCTTACCATCCATTGTACCATCATCTATTTCTTCTGTATTATAGATAGTAAAATCAAACTTGAGTAAAAAATATTTTAGTACATCTTGATCTGTAATATTAGTTGATGGCTGTTGTGATAGTTTAGGCAGAATTTGAACAGTTAGGATATCTCGACTATCACCATTGAACATAAAAGTTTCTTGAACGCTATTAACAGTAGATTGCCCAGGCATATAGTATTTGGGATTTGATTGATCAATAGTACTATCATAACTGCTTTCCAAGTTGTCTTGTCTATTATCTAATATAATAAACCCAGAATGAAATGGATTATCAATACTATCTTCTATATTAAGAGATTTTATGGAAGATGGTGAAAGAAGCTTTAATCTGCCATCATATGATCCAAGAAAAACTCTAAAATCATAGAAATTATTATTTATTAAATAAGAAAAGTCACTAAATTTTGATTCTGTTGTGGCTGGCAAATACTCACTCATACCAATTGAGATTTAATACCATTTATTAGAGGTGCAATTAAATCAGGCCGAATAGCTTTGATATACGTTCCAGTTTTAGGCTGTAACACTGGATTTTGTATATTATTTACAATGCAAAGCAACCACCACAATTCTATAGTAGAGTAGATATTAAAACTCACCATTGTCCAAGGCATTTTCTGTTTAATTGGATATATTACAAATTGTGTTGGGTCAAGGTTATTTGGCAGAATAATCTTTTTAGTAATGTTGTAATAATATTGATTAGTATTATTTTTATAAAGTTTGAATATATTCTCGTACCTGAAATTATTAAGAACTGGTAATTCTGTAATACTGTTTTGATATTGTCCTGTGTCAATTTGTCCAGTATCCATATTAGTATTTATTTGCTATCTTCAGGCTACGTTTGATGGGTTAATAATATTTCCAGTATTGTTAGTATCAGGCCAACCACCTACAGTATAATTGACTGGTGTATTTGCTCCTGGTTGATTGCTTGTATTTTGACCTACTATTGAGGAATTACCTAGATATTTGTTCACTGTAGCTACTAATTGTTGATCAAGATCAGTAATAGATGCAAGTGTATTAGCATTCTGCCCTCCAAGTACTGTGTATGCCATGAAGTTTCTGGTTTCTGTCACAAGCGATTTAAGTGTTATTTTTATTACATACGCATCTGGTATAATGGCAGTAAAGTTGGTAGATGTAGATGTAGATTGTATGTCTTTTGTAGATGTATCATATTCAGTTTGTGTGTTAACATTGCCATTAGTTGTTGAAAATGCATTTGTATCTTTAACTGGTAAAACTTCATTTGTATCAATATTCTGAAAGTCTAAATTGAAATTAAGCTCTCTTCTTGATCCTTTGAAGTCAACAGCAATATTTGTAATGTAGCAAAACGGATGAAATTTTTGACCTGGTATACTGACTTCGTAGAAAACGGGAGGTTCTATTATATTTCTATCTATTCTAGCAGGTTTATTTTGATAGAGCAGTAGATATATTAACTGCCAGTTTTTAACAACTTCATCAAAAGTTACACTACCTGTATTAATAAGAGGAAAAGTGAATGAGAATTCCTCACCTTCAGACGGAAAATTATAAAATTTAGCTTTTTCTTGAAAAGAGAATCCAAATGGTCTTGATAGAGCTCCAGCAACTCCTGCAATATTCTGCAAAGTTTCAGCTCCAGCAGTAATTAGATTTAAAACATTCTGTGTACCTGAATCTTCACCAAAAACATTTTGAGAAGAATTATAATAATCATCAAAGTAAGGAAAGACATATCTCCAGCCTGTGTTGACTGAGGGGTAGAGATTTTTATATGCTGTTAAAAGTGGGTCGTCAAGAATACTGTTAGTGTCACCCGCTTTTTGATTAAAATAGTTTAAAATAGTATCTATAATGCTTTGTTGTTTTGCTTTATTTGGAATATTTTCTGCTGTAGAACCGGGTTGTTGAGAGGGTGTGCGATATCCCAAGTAGTTTGCAGCTGTGATAAGCCCTTGATTGCCTGTTTCTTTGAGTTTCTCGAGAGTTGTAATGAAGCTATTATCTGCTCCTAAGTTTTCTTTGAGTGTGTCAATAACTTTGCTAGCACCTTGTATGGAACTACCGAAAGAATATAGAATAGATGAAATAAACGCATTAGTTTTTAATCTTTTTTCTTTTAAATATATACGGGGTGTTTCAGCTCTAGCTACATTACCAGCTTTAGTGTATGTCCAGGGAAAATCTCGTGCTACATTTACTGTTACAATATTATTAGCAACAGCATCGATAACATCTGGTCTCTTGGTGTATCCATCAGTAGTTGGCGGGACAAGAAGCGGTACAGCACTGTCTAGTCTTCTAACATTAGTGCCCTTTTCTTTAGAAGTGGTGTAATCGTACTTGAATGCCCATAATCTATTTGGCATATTATTACTTATTAGACTGTTCTGCTATCACGGTAGCTTTTGGACGTGGTGGGTGAAATAGTAATGCTTGTAACATTTCTGCTGTTGTTTACCATGTTTACATTGTTATTTGCTTGTGTTGTGGTAGATAGTTTGGTAATTGAATCGCTTAATTTTCTTAATGTTGCGCGATCTTCTTTTCTTATATCTTCTATTTTCTTTACTAGCTCATTTAGAAGATTTTTATTTAATTTATCTGGATTTTTAACCCCTATAATTGTATCTTCTGCACTAAATCTTAAGGGTGTTTGACCTGGGCGTGAGATAAAGTCATTTGCCATTGGTTGAGCAGGGACAACAGATTGTAGCTCTCTAGCTATTGGTTTCTCTTGTGCGGGTGGTTGTACTTCTTGTACTCCAGGTTTTTGAGATGGTGGCACTGCGACTATATTGCCCTTTTCATTAAATTCAGTTAATTTTTTAGCTGCATCTACTGTTTTAATTAACTTATCTAAGTCAATATTTTTTGATCTATCTAGAGAATTAAAAATCTTTTCAATAGAGCTTGATACCGATTCTAATTTTTGTGCATTTAGAGATTCAAACTTACGTATGGTTTCAACTGGATTGTCTTGCCCTGTAATTTTACCCCAGAAATCAGTAAATGTCTTTATAACTGTATTAACTCCACCAGAAATAGAAGATAAAGCCAAAGCCCCTGCAAGTTGAGTAATTGCTCCTGCTACTTCAGTTATTTTAATAAAATCTATAGACTCATAATTTTTAAATACGCCAGGCAACTTTTCCCAAGTGTCCATAGTAGCTTTAAACATTTCAGCAATACCTCTTAACCCTAAAATGAGCGTACCTTCAGCAGCTAATAAGCCTGCTGCACCAAATAATGCAGGTAGAGGGCCTGCCATGCCCACAACGGTTAGAGCACCTAATGAAGCAATTAATCCTGCAACTGCCATGCCAGCTGTTTTAGCTACATTTTCAGGTATGTTTTTCCATGGCTCAATACCCCATGCAAGTTCTCTAAGAGCAACAGCAAGACCTGCACCACCAACAATTGAAGCTATAAGAGCTTTAAACGCTTCACCTTTACCTATAAAAGTC
>Ga0209085_1000151_pt1 | contig 54024 bp, 59 predicted proteins | sample C_131016_EF_Meta_FD_187310 | JGI IMG/M metagenome (GOLD analysis project Ga0209085, IMG submission 187310) | Freshwater microbial communities from Lake Croche, Canada to study carbon cycling - C_131016_EF_MetaG (SPAdes) (version 2) | ecosystem: Environmental > Aquatic > Freshwater > Lake... | reverse complement strand
GGGGTATTAAACACAAGGATTTGAAATTTCCATATTAACGAGATTTCTACCCGGATACGCATTACTTGCTCCGATTTGTATAATTGATTTTAAACTATTAGATGCATAATTTTGATCAATATTAAATTTATAGTTTTGTTGCTTTCTCCGGACTAAGAGTGTATCAGCTTGTATGATTGCATAAGCGCTAAGTGCGCCGGTGTCGTTCATACCGTTCTGCCAAGAGTTGTTATCACTACTCAGCGTTACAGAATACAAACTATAGCCAGATAGGTTGTAGGAAATACCACTAATAGTCGTAGGCTGGTAAATACTCTGTACATCACCAGGAACATGACCCTGCTCGACTGTTAATGATTGCGTGGTATCAAAAGAAATATTAAGATTTGGTATATATGCTGCAGCGCCATCATTTATATCATAAGAAAACACTGTACCCGATACTTTATTGAGATGGCCAACAAAAAACACCGAATAACCGTACGATTGGGTAGATGTATTAGGACCGGTAAAAATAGAGTCAAACGCCGAGCACGCCGGTGCATAAAGAGTGGCGTTATTTTTTATATAAACAGCACGTCTTCCTGATTTTGTTTCACGCTCGGTTTGATATAAGGGCGAAAAATTTCCGGAATAGAAGTCTGTTGCATACGAGCTTTTATCTTGCCATTTAAGCACATTATTACTACTATTTTTTTGTAGTGTTGGTCCGTCAGCAGCATCAAGCCATAAAATTAAATTATGCTTATAACCTGATAAAGCAGTATTTGGGTTAAAGGAAGATACGCGGTTATATGATGTATCAACTGCGCTAATAATACGCCCTACTGTAAGATAATTAGGAGCTGCAATTTCGAGAATATTTTGCGTCGTTGTTTTATTTGTTTCTTGTACAGTATTAATTAAATGAACATCTTCAAGATCATAAATTGAAAGCGGTGTGGCGGAAATTGTTAAAGTTATAACACTTTTAACAAGATTGGAATAAAAAACTGTAACAGTTGGATTAAAGACTGTTACGCTTGTAGAGCTAATGGGAAAATAATCGTGTGTGACGTTAATAGTATTCGGATCTCCTGCTGAGGTAGGACTACCGATAGTATATTTTGGATTAATAATTCGCGAAACAACCTGTGATGTACCGTCACCAAAATCGTATATAATTTTTGAAATAGAAGAGTACGTCGCTTGTAAGCCGGATGGTGAAAATAAAATTGTACACGGTCCTTTAATAGGATCAAGGGTTTGACCAACAATTATTTCTTCAACTCTACCTTTATACGTCCACGGTGTAAAAAATGTATCATCAGCTGTAACTGGGTAAATAAATGTACCCGTAGTAGCGGTAAAAACACTACTATCAGCTGTTAGTGGGTATACAAAATTAGAATTTGGCCGACCACCATCACCAACAGAAAAAAAAGTATTACCGTCAAGCGTCTGTGGAAGAACATTAAACTGATTATTAGATAGCGTTACAGTACGAGATCTCACAGTAATTACTTATAAAAAAAGTAAAAATTACAAGCTGGTACCAAAGATTAACGTTACCAAATAGCATCTATTTATATAGATTACCTGTATAAAGCAGTGTAATTTACCTAATAAGAATAATGTATATGTAGGTTAGAACTTATTTGTACAAAGGAATATATCCAATATAGTTACCTAATCCATCATAAGCTGAAACCCTGCAGCTAAATGTTCCTAGTGAACCAGCAGCTCCAGTACTACCAGCAAACGAATAGCATTGACTAGTTATATTACACTGAGAACTTAAATTATTTGCATAGGTATAATTTGCACTTAAAGCTGTTATATTAGAGCCTAAGATAAAGGTATTGCATCGGTTGTTTGTATTATTATTATGACCACCGAGAATTGCTGAATAATTTCCCGAAGCTGTATTACCGTAACCACCGGCTACATTAGCATAGGTATTAGAAGCATTATTACTTCTACCACCAGCTATGGTTGCATAATTTCCTGAAGCTGTATTACCGTAACCACCAGCTACATTTGATCTATCCCCAGAAGCTGTATTATACCAACCCCCAGCTATAGCAGAACTCCATCCAGAAGCTGTATTACAAACACCACCAGCTATATTGGAGTCATTTCCAGAAACTAGCTGATGAGCACCACCAGCTACATTTGAAGCCATTCCGCAAACTGTATTATACCAACCACCAGCTATGGTTGCATAATCTCCTAAAGCTGTATTACCGTAACCACCAGCTATGGTTGCATAATTTCCTGAAGCTGTATTACCGTAACCACCAGCTACATTAGAAAAAAGGCAAGAAGCTGTATTGCCTCCTAGAGTAGGTTTAATAGAATATACAACCGAACCACTTGAATACGGAAAACCAGTACTATAGAGGATATTTATAGTAGAAACTGCTACTACGTTAGTTAAATTAGACCCATCACCGTAAAAACGCATTGCACGTATATTACACTGAGAACTTAAATTATTTGCATAGGTATAATTTGCACTTAAAGCTGTTATATTAGAGCCCAAGATAAAGGTATTGCATCGGTTGTTTGTATTATTATCATGACCACCGAGAATTGCTGAATAATTTCCAGAAGCTGTATTGGTTCCTCCACCAGCTACATTTGAAGCCACTCCGGAAGCTGTATTACCACCACCGCCGGCTACATTCGAAGCGTATCCGCTAGCAGAATTAAATTTACCACCAGCTATATTTGAATAATATCCAGAAGCTGTGTTACACCAACCACCAGCTACATTGGATCGGATACCAGAAGCTGTATGGTCATTACCACCAGCTATATTTGATTGGAAGCCAGAAGCTATATTAATAGCACCACCAGCTACATTAGAAAAGGCTCCAGAAGCTGTATTACCCTGACCACCAGCTACTGTAGAACAATTCCCGCAAGCTATATTACCATGACCACCAGCTACATTTGAAACATACCCAGAAGCTATATTGCCCTGACCGCCAGCTACAGTAGAATAACCTCCAGAAGCTATGTTACACCAACCACCAGCTACATTTGAAAAACCTCCAGAAGCTGAATTAACTTGACCAGAAAATATACCAGAGCAGTTTCCACATACTAGGTTTCCAACACCTGCACCAACTATACTTCTACATCCATAGACGTTATTTTGACATCCAGATACAATAGAAGAATCAAAATCACAAAATATACAATTACCTGCTCCACCACCTATAAAGCTGGTTGCACCAAAGGCACAATTACAGAGGCCACCAACAACAGAAGCGCTATCACAAGCACAATTTAGACACCCCCCACCTACGTGGGAATATGATCCGTAAGCTATATTGCAACAACCGCCAGCTACATTAGAAATATACCCAGAAGCCGTATTATGACTACCACCAGCTACAGTAGAATAACCTCCAGAAGCTGTATTTCCTGTACCATTTAATATACTCGAAAAACATCCAGTAACAACATTTACTGAACCCCATGTACCAACACATCCACCGCCTTGACAATAAGCACTCGCTGTATTGTTGTTTACAACACAATAATAGCAGCTATTTGTACCACAAGCACTCTGTCCATTACCTATAAAGCTATTTGATCCACAGGCTTTATTACCTTGGATATCGACATTATATGTAAACGACTGACAGCAATACAGAGCACCTTCGTTTATTCCTGGATAATTTTGACCAATATAACTTGAACATGTATTATCACTATACAGACACCCATCAGCACCTTGATATCCTATATAGTAACAAGAGTTTGTACCAGCTGGTATTGTAGCTGAGCCATTTACAATAGCTGAATAATTTCCTGAAGCAGTATTGCAACCTATAATTGGTTGAATTGAATGAAATCCTGTAGAACAATAAGGGGAACCACCAGCACCCCAACTAGCGCTATTTGAATTAACTGTTGTATAAGTGCTGTTCCAGCTACCACTAGTAGCTGCTACTAAAGATATATTAACAGGAGTTCCTCCCGTGCCCCAAATAGCGCTATTTGCACTTACGACGGTGTATGTACCTTTCCAACTAGCCGATGATGCCGTAAGTGTGGTATAAGCATTGTTCCAGTTAGCTGATGATGCAGTAAGTGATGTATAAGCGTTATTCCAATTAGCAGATGATGTATTAGTAGCTGTATAAGCATTGTTCCAGTTAGCCGATGTACTTGTCAATGCCGTATAGGCACTGTTCCAATTAGTAGATAAGGTTTTAGTAGTAGTATATACGCTGTTCCAATTAGCCGATGTACTTGTCAATGCTGTATAAGCATTATTCCAGTTAGCCGATGTACTTGTCAATGCTGTATAAGCGTTATTCCAGTTAGCTGATGATGTATTAGTAGCTGTATAAGCATTATTCCAATTAGCCGATGTGCTTGTTAATGCCGTATAGGCACTGTTCCAATTAGCAGATGATGTATTAGTAGCTGTATAAGCGTTATTCCAATTAGCCGATGTACTTGTCAATGCCGTATAGGCACTGTTCCAATTAGCCGATGTACTTGTCAATGCTGTATAGGCACTGTTCCAATTAGCAGATGATGTATTAGTAGCTGTATAAGCGTTATTCCAGTTAGCTGACGTGCTTGTTAATGCCGTATAAGCGTTATTCCAATTAGTAGATAAGGTTTTAGTAGTAGTATATACGCTGTTCCAATTAGCCGATGATGCAGTAAGTGATGTATAAGCGTTATTCCAATTAGCAGATGATGTATTAGTAGTAGTATATACGCTGTTCCAATTAGTAGAGTTACCGCCAGCGTCGTAGACGCCTCCGAGCGATGTTATGTTATTAACATATGTGTAATTAGGCGCGGTTGCGGTAATATTAGAGCCGAGAATAAACACACTCGATAATCCGTTAGTAGCATTGTTTGTACCGCCAAGAATAGATGCAAAATTACCCGAGGCGGTGTTGTTCTTACCACCACCTATAAATGAATAGTATCCAGATGCTGTATTGCTTCCTCCGCCCACAACACTCGCTCCCACCGATAATGCTTTGTTAAAGCAACCACCGACGATAGATGCATATCCCGATGTTGCGCAGTTGTAGCTACCACCGCCGACAATAGTATAGCCGCTCAGAGCTTTATTATTACTACCACCAAATACAGCTGCGCATGCGTCTGTTACCTGATTATTCGTACCACCACCAACAACAGAATACACACCTGATGCTGTATTAGATCCCGCTACCGGGATAATAGATTTCGTGCTTGTAATCTGGATATAAGCACGAGTTGAGAGAGGTGCGTAAAGTGTATCTGCGGTAGGTTTGGTAATCCAAGAAGCACTTGTTGCAGTTAGTGTTGTATATGCACTAGTCCAGTTAGCGGAAGATGTATTTGTTGTCGTGTATACAGATTGCCAATTAGAGCTTAAAGAGGATAATCCTGTTGATAGCGTATAAGCATTATTCCACTTTGCCGATGTAGCGGTCAGAGTAGTATAAGCACTGTTCCAATTAGCAGAAGTACTTGTTAATGCTGTATAGGAACTGTTCCAGTCACCGGAAAACGTACTGGTAGCTGTATAGGCATTATTCCAGTTAGCAGATGATGCTGTTAATGCTGTATAAGCATTGTTCCAGTCACCGGAAAACGTACTGGTAGCTGTATAAGCATTATTCCAGTTAGCAGATGATGCTGTTAATGCTGTATAAGCATTGTTCCAGTCACCAGAAAACGTACTAGTAGCTGTATAAGCATTGTTCCAGTTAGCAGATGTACTTGTTAATGCTGTATAAGCATTATTCCAGTTAGCAGATGATGCTGTTAATGCTGTATAAGCATTGTTCCAGTCACCAGAAAACGTACTAGTAGCTGTATAAGCATTATTCCAATTAGCCGATGATGTATTAGTAGTAGTATATACACCGCTCCATACATTACTATTACCACTACTACTGTATATTACGCCTGTACTTGATAGATTATTCGTAAATACAAAACCCGACGCAGCAGCTGTTATATTCGTACCTATAATAAAAGAATTACCACCAGATAAGCTATTGTTATTACCGCCTAAAATAACGAGGTTTGGTCCACTTAGCGTATTAGAGCTACCGTATGACGGTACTATACTAACATTTGTAGAAATACTATTAAAAACTGTAAAACCAGCGCTTGTTATCGATCGAGTTAATGTAAAAAGTGGTCGCCAGGCAAAATTAATTTTGTTATAAAGAATTGTGGTATTTAAATCAATATAATAATCGTTATTTACACCGGCTGTTGTTGGTACACCGTAGCCGGTAAATATTATTGAGCCTCGAGGCCCGGTACAAATAGCTGAAATAGCCGATACGTTGAGTGAGAGTGTTGCTGCAATATTATTGGCCATATAACAAGAGTATTTATTACTAAATCGGTGTTATTTTAACAAAATCATCATCAACCAGATAAGGTGCACCCTCAGGCCCGTATTGTGGGTCAACATACATAAGAGGATTACTACTACCACTGTAAGCTGCGTTATATGTACCGACATTTGTTACACTTAAAAGGTCACCCGGTAGTAGAGCACTAATTGCCTTCACGTACGATATGGTTGAACCCTGGAGCGTAACAGGATCAATATTATAACTATAGATATTATAATCTGGGCTAATTACGTCTGTAAACACGCCATTAAGATTAAAATTTTTAATTTTAAAAATTGTATTTGTTTGAAGACCGGTAGAAAATGCTAATCCGATTCGTATTGATTCAGGCCACACCACGCTCCCACTTAAGTTATAATCTAGATAATTTGTATATACCTCGTCTTGTGGGTTTTTCAAATCTACAAGCAGTCGCATGCCAAAATCAGATAACCGTACACGTGCTGTTTTAAATGCAGGTAATCTATTATCGGTTATTTGCTCGTAGATATTAAACGGTGAGAGTGGATTGTAGTAATATAAGTTATTTGTCGATGTTAAATACGGATAACCGGAAAGTTTAGGGATATACGAAGTATGTGAACCTCTAATAGTAATAGAATTTTTGTTAGTTATTGAAAGCCCTGTACGGCTGTATTTATTGCTACTAAAATTACCGGTAATATCAAAACCTACACCTATAACCCCTCCTAACAACCCAGGAAAATTAATTCGTGTATTGGCCTTGACACCTGAAACACTTGAATACCCTAAGCCCGGGCCCGGACCACCGTAGCGTATCGAGTTAAACGATGTATCAGATAAAAATACGCAAAACCCCTCTGACCCCATGCTAACTGGACCATAACATGCAAAGTCAAACGTGATAACAATATCTTTCGATGGATCAAGATACTTTGTAAAGTAAACTGTACTAGCTACAGTATCGGAAGGTAAAGTATACATATAATATACTTATAAGAGCACTACGATGCGTAAATCGGTATGTAGCCCAGTAAGTTACCGTTTTGATCATATACTGGGAATTTCTTCGTTACAGGGCCGGAAACTGTAGCTTCAATTGAATTACTAATATAGAAAGTTTGTGCAGCAACTACACTACCAGCTACTGTACCCTTGGAACTAATATTGTTAACATATGTATAGTTTGCACGAGAAGCTTGTAGGTTAGATCCTAAAATAAACGTATTATTGAAGGAGTTTGTATTATTACCTGACCCGGCGGCGATAAATGAAAAGCTACCAGATAGCGAATTATTCGCACCACCCGCGATCGTCGAATAACAACCGTTATTTGCCATTAAATTCGAACCACTAACCGGGTATATCGCACTCGGTATGTGGTGATATACGTAATACGGTAATTGGCATACTTGTACAATATTAGATAGATTTGAGCCGTCACCGTATAGCATACTACCACAAACATCACCGCAGGAAACAAGATTACATACGTATGTGGTATTTGGTAAATTTGCAGATATATCAGATCCTAATATAACAGAGCTCGATGCAGACGGGTATATAGTATTATTTTTACCACCTACTATTATTGAATAATCACCACAGTTATTATTATTCGTACCGCCACCTATTACGTTATATACACCTGATGCTGAGTTGTACGAGCCACCAGTAACTACAGATCCGGAATTAGACGCAGTGTTCGTGTTTCCACCACCGATAAACGCATATATTTGTTGTGTACAGTTAGATACACCACCGACAATATTACTATAAGCACAAGATGCGTTATTAAGACAACCACCAGTAATTGTACTATAAACACCGGACCCGGTATTTAACACACCACCGCCAATAAACACACCACTTACCGTGGCTACATTACTATTACCACTTGAAATACCGGAGTAATTACCGACAACACTGTTACCACAGCCGCCACCTATAGAAGAATAAACACCGGATGCCGTGTTATTGCCTCTTACTGGTGCAATACTTTGATTAACGCTACGTATATAAACAGCGTTATTACCGTAGAGCGCACCACTTGCAGATATATCACCAGTAACTGTGAGCTTACTACCGGGTCGTGAAATACCTATGCCAACATTACCACTGTTTGTAATTCTTACTACCTCGTTAGCTGATAAAGTGTTACTTGTAAAGAACACAATATTACCGATACCAGATGTACCAACAACTAAATTACCGGCACCGGCGGTATAGAGATACGCATCATTCGGTCCTGTCACAGAAAATGCTGACATATTATATGTACTACTATTAATACCGACATCTATATAACCAGAAACATCACTACCGGCGTCGTTTGTAGCAATAAAATCCGTCGTGGCACCTGTACCGCTATTAATGTTTTGATGATTAACTTGCGAATACGAGTTAACATTAGAAAAGAACTGGCCACGGGTGTTTGGAAGAGTTGTGCCGATATTGCCCGGGCTCACATCAATAAAATCAAGATACGCACTAGATGATCTTATAAAGCTTTGAGCAGAAATATTATTTACGTACGTGTAATCGCTTGTTGTTGCTGTAATATTTGAGCCAAATACAAATACGTTATTTAAATTAACAGCAGTGTTATTACAGCCGGCAATAAGGGAGTTAGTCGCGGACAATGTATTATCAAACCCGTTAATAATTCCAGATTTTCTACTCTGCACGACGTTACCACTACCACCTACTACATAAGAATAGTCATTTGATACGGCATTAGTACAACCACCTACTATATTTGAATAATCCCCGGTAACGTTGTTACAAAAACCACCGTTAATACTTGAATAATTGCCTAAAGCTACGTTATAATAACCACCACCTATATTAGAATATCTACAAGAGGCGTAATTACCAACACCGCCTGCGACTACAGAATAGTTACCATTAACACAGTTACCACTACCACCGACAATACTTGTATAATTCCCGGTTAAAGAATTAACAAAGCCGCCGTTAATATTTGAATAACTACTACTAACAATACTGTTAAAGCTACCCCCTGCTACTACGGCATAATAACCAGAGAGACTTACATTATTACCTGAAACCGGTACGATATTACCGCTTAAATTTATCGTATATGCTTTTGAGGAAAGCGGTGCGTAGAGTGTATTCGCTGATACATAAGGTATAAACGTTGATGAGGTGTTAGCGTATGCGGTTCCTTGCGTATACGCAGTATTCCAATTAGTAGTAATACCGCCAGTTAACTGACTGTATGCGTTACTCCAAAAAGCACTATTAGCGGTAACAACAGAATAGACACTATTCCAATTATTGGCATCTCTACCTGAAATCGCTCCAACAACACTTACAGGTCCAAGGTACGTTACGTAGGACGAGAGCGAGCTCACACCTGATGCACCATTATTAAATGTTGAACTACCAACGTATGTAAGCGGAATCGCGTAACTAATACCTGAAAGTACTACAATAAGAGAATTTGTAGGCTTAAAGCCAACATTCGCTGACAGAATAGGTGAAGCAATATTAATATTTGATAATGTGTAGTAGACGCTAAAAATACTACCTGACGCACTAAGATTACCATTAACAACGAAATCACCTTGAAACGGCTCCGTATAAGAAGCGATTGGATCAGTAGCTGAATCAGGAAAACCATCCGTTGCTTTAGTATGGTGGTTTCTTCTGTGGAGCTTATTATGAAAGCGTGCGTTATCAGACATAGCTTATGTGATTATTTATGTTGGTGAATTAAGATTAATAGGGATAATTTAATATCTAGACTTTGTATTTTTATAGCTATAAATATTAATGTGTCAATGATACGAATATGAAGCTGCTTTTAGCGGTTATAGCATACATAGTTGATAGAACCCTACCAGGGTTAAGAGAAGATGTACGCGCGTTCTTGTGCTCTATTAAATAATAGGGTGAAGGTTATTACAAAATTATTCCAGCGAAATGCCATATCTGATGATACGGTACAGCTACAATACCATACTATTTTCGGATTTAATACCAATAGCAAGATTGCAGCCTGTGGCATTGATATAGTGTATTGGTTTATTATTTTTGTTGCATATTGTTTTGCATTTCACGCATTAAACGCTATTCTCCTGACATGGCACTGGCTATTAGTTACTCTAGCAAGCTTTGCTGTAGTAGGCTTACCTTATTGCGTTAAAATAATACTATTCGGTCGGAAAGAGTATCCGCTTAAAGCAGCGCTGTTGAGCTTATTTTTAAGCCTACTACCAACTATTTTTGACTTTGCAGGCTTATACTCCGAGACAGGCGTACAAGATAGTCTCAAAAATAGCAAAATACAAATAACTGAAACTTTGTCATATTTTGAAGCAGAGTCAAAAAAAGCTGTACAGCTGCAATCACTAGACATTAACAAACAATCACAAGAACAAAAAGCTGCTGTTGAAAAGACTTTGCTATCGAAAACTATAGATCTTAAAAAACAAATTGAAGATGCAAATCAGGAAGTTATAGATGAGCGACAAGGTGTTAAAGGAAAGGCAGGTGAAGGTCCTCGAACGAAAGAACTCCAGTCCCAAGCACGCAGACTTCAAGCGCAATCCGACATAGAAATGCAAAGTGCTAAAGCAGAATTTAAAAAACAAGCCGACGCTATAGATATAGAAACGCAACAAAAACTACAAGCATTAGAAAAATCAAATAGTTTGCTCGGTGATAAAATTATTTTATGTAAAAAGAGTATCAATACTGTTAACAATTTTAAAGAACTCGATTCCTCTGTTATAGAAGCTAACAGTCTTATTTCATCTATCGCCTCCAATCTCAATACAAAATTTATCCCTGTTAAGATTCTTGGTACTGATAATATTATCAAGGTTTCGTTTACCGCTCTAATTAATGCTGATATAACGGCTCTTGTTTGCTTTCTCTTAGCATTTTTAATGGAAATTGGCGATATTATTATTGTGTTTTCAATGCGATGGGAAAAAATAGAAACTAAACCACTTCTTTGTGATCAGGAAGACCACCTACGTCGTGTAAAATATTCAAAGACCTACGAAGGATATTAACCCTTATACTGCTTAGAAAATTGCTTAGCTGTTGACTGACACCATTTTGTATACGGGCACGTATCACACACGCGACCGGAATCAAGGTACAGAGCTGGTGCAATGCAGGAACCGTTCCTTGTATTATCAGAAACAAATTCCGCTGTAGTAGAATACGATCTACGCTCCGCCGGCTTCCAGGCCTTAACCGTCGCTGTGGCTTCTTCTTCTGACAGTTTTTTATGACGTGGTTTTTTAAGAAGTTTTTGCCTGAGCAGTGATTTGTGATTGATTTCAAACGGTTTGAGATGCGTTGGACGCAGTTGTCTTTGTACTTCCTCAGGAGAGATTCGCTGTTTAAGTAATCGCTTAGCCTCATTCGATACATAGTTCTCCATGAAGGTCGCTAAATCGCCAAACTTCTTTATACCTTTTACTATACCGCCCTTGGATACACGCTTTTCAATACCTGTAACAGTACATGATAGTAGCCTGCTTTTAATAGTAATACTATCACCTCTTGAAGCAATCTCCTTAGGCTTGCGCTTAGATGAACCACTAGCTTGAGGCTTGGAGCTTGTTTTTTTAACTTTGCGTTTCATCAATCTATTATATTATGTATGCTTAAAAGTAATGCAAATATTATTTTTTTCTTGATTTTATAAAAAAATAACTCTACGTTTGAAAAATGCCTTATATTAAACAAGAAGATAGATCAAAGTTTACGGATATGTTCTGCAACATTCCAGAAATTAATACAGCCGGGGAACTCAACTATACCCTCACGATGATTTGTAACGACTATATGGATGATAACGGAAAATGTTATCAAACACTCAACGATATCATTGGTGCTCTCGAAAGTTGTAAGCTTGAATTTTATCGAAAGCAAGTTGCACCGTACGAAGAAAAAAAGATTGCCGAAAACGGCGACTTATAATATCATTTAATAAATCTATGAGCAAGATATCACCAAAAACCATCGAGAAACTGATTAAACAAGGTCGCCTTGTACCTGTTATTAAGAGTACGAACGACGGTAAACACTATCTTGTAGGGTACCGTCGTAAGTCTACAAGCCGTAAAGCAAAGACCGACGTTCTTACCCTCCCTGCTCCTGAAGAGATTGAGCTTCCGGAAAATTTTAAAGTTAATGCTTGATTACTTTTTTAAAGCATTCATTATTTTGAAATACAAACGAAAGGAGGTGAAATAACAATGATCAACTACAATAACAAGAATCTTCGTCCTAAGACGTTTTTTGTTGAGATGCTCCGCAATCGCGACGGTTCCTTTACCGTCAAGAAGGCTCGCGTTCTCAATCGCGCCAACCAGTACCGCCGTACGGTTAAGCGTATCGATGCCAGGGATCTTCGCCAGGCACTAATTACAAACAATATTACTGTTGCGTAATACAGATAATAACACCAAAGCTAAACCGGTAATTATTTCAATAATTTAATTACCGGTTTTCTTTGTTCAACTTTTTATATTTAAAGAGCTCAAACGGTTTGAGACTTGCAGTTCCGTATTTTTTTCTATACTATAAAAACATGCTTAACGCAGACGAAATTAATAAAAGATTTAAAAAAAGCATCGCAAGAGATCCAAATACTCTTGTATGCATTGTTACAGGTAAAGAACGACCGACAAACAGTGAATATCTTGAAGAAAAGGCAAAAAAAGCTGGTTCAAAGGAAGAATTCCTTAAGCACTATATTTGTCGAGATGCACTAACTTTGCTAAAGAAAGGAAAAACTGTCGCCGAAGTTCGAAAAGAACTTGGTATTCACGGAATTACTATTGAACTTGGTTTTGATTTCCTCAAACGCGCTTTAGAAATAAACGGGAAATAAGCTTGTATTCCTTTTCTCGTTCCTTTATTATAAAAAAATAATAACAACACCAATGAAACTTAATATTACTACCACCGAATTCATAGCAGTTAAAGATATTACAATCCCCGATATTTACAACAGGAGGGTCAAATCTTCTATCTCTGAAGTCGATGAGATGTTTGGAGGCGGTGTTCTCCCTGGTTCCACAATTACCTTATCCTCTAAGGCCGGTGTGGGTAAGTCTACGATGGCTCTTCAGATTCTTAACGGAATGGTAAAGAATGGACGTCGAGTTGGATATATAAGCGCTGAAGAATCTATCCACCAGATCGCGTTTGCATGTCGTCGACTCGGTATTGAGGATGTTGGTATCTGTAACGAGAGTAAATTCAAGAACATTCTTCAAATTATGAATGGTATGGAGATGATTGTTATTGATTCCTTCCAAGCCGTCGATAAAGGCAACCTTGACGAGAAGAGAGCTATAGAAATTCTTGTACAGCATGCAAAAGCAACAGAATGCGCTGTTATCATCATCTGCCACCTAACAAAGGGAGGCGTAATGCGTGGGACAAACCTTCTCACCTACGCTGTTGACGTTAATATGAACGTAGAGATTGGTGAAATGCCAACCCATCGCCGAATTTCTTTTAGTAAAAACCGATTTGGCCCGGGCATCGACTACACCTGCTCTTTTACCGGTGGTGGTTATGACTTTACGTCTGTCGATACTTCAAATAATGACGAAGAAAAGAAGTCTAAAAAGGCTGAAAAGAAAGACGCAGCTCGTGAGCAGATCCTTTCCATGGAAGGTCGGTTTACAGTAGCAGATGTTTGCGCAAAACTTAATATCGATGCTACCCGCGCTAGTTATCTTCTTCGTGAGCTTACTGTCGAAGGTAGATTGTTGAAAAATAAACTACGTGGATCTAAATCTAAGTGGAAAGTGAATAAGGTAGAAGCTATTATCACTATACATTAATTATAACAAGAAAACAATATGGCTGGCAAGGGCGACAAATCACGCGTACAAAACATTAAACAATACCAAGCAAACTTTCCTAAGACAACTGGTAAAGTGGAAGGATTTGCTAAGGTTAAGGGAAAGCTTGTAAAGAAGTACTAGTATGATACCTGAGAAATTTGAAGCACGGAATCACAAGCTTCGCTGTGATTTTGCTGATATGGAGGCTTATAAAAAATCATTTCGCTGTAAGTTTAATGACTTTTTGTACGATAAGTTTGGTGTAAGAAAGGTCTGGCAGTTAATTCCTTTTGTTCCTCGTTGGGCTGATGTTTATTACTACGAAAAAATTAAACCTATTTTCTGCCCACAGAACGTACGTTATCGTAAAATTATTCCTAAAACATGGTCTGATGTTTCTTCTCTTATTGAGACAGTAAATTTTGAATTTATTAAAGGGTTCTATGAAGGAGAATATCTTCACGGGCATACAGATTGGGAGGGAACAGGAGAGCATGCTGTAGAGTTTGCTCGTTGGCTAGAGTCAGCTTACGACTATATTACTATTGAACGTCCACAGCTTGAAAAAGACATGGATAACGCCTACCCACCACTCCGTCCTCTTAATGAGATGTTTGTACCGTGTGAAACAGATGAAAGAGGAAAGGTAAAAATGCTAAAGATGGTAGACGACGGTAAAACATACGAGGAAAAATATGGTGAGGTTAATCGTCTTGAGCAACTTATTCAGGATAAAGATACAGAAATCTTAACTCAACTGATAAAATATCGGCATTTCTTTTGGAGTTAAATTTTAACGAATAGTAACTGAAGTAGACAAATGGGGTATCGATAGGGTAATCTTCGTTTGTCTATAATATCAACACAAGCCATAGACTCAAAAGCTGCAAATAAAGTATAAATAATATACATGACACTTATTAACACTCACCTAGAGCCTACTGGTTTAGTGCCAACATATAACAATAATATCATTAAGTGGAGCGGTTATTTTGCTACATCTAAACAAGCTGAAGATCATTTAAAAGAACAGACAGCGAGAATTATTGAAATCGAAGACAAGCTCGTCGTACAATCGATGCTATTTTTTATAAACCGTCATTTTAAGGGATATTTTCTATACAGATTTACAGTCATACTTTGTGAAAAACCTATAAAACATGAAGAGTAAGATATTTCTAGATATGGATGGTTTGTTAGCTGATTTATTCAACACAATCAGCCACAAGCTGTACAACAAGGAATATAAGGTATTAACAGCCGAAGAGAAGCGGGAAGCGAAAATAATCTGGGTAGATGTTAATGAATTTAAAAAACGGTTTGGTGAAGTAAAGGAGTTTTTTGCTAATCTCGAACCGTTCAGTAAAACGAACGATATAGTAAAGCTTGTTGTAGATTTTACAAAGAACAATAATGATGTGTTTGAAGAAGGGTTTTATATCTGCTCCCACCCTGCGAGTATTGACTGGAGAGCGTCGGAAGCAGGCAAAATAATTTGGCTTAAAAAACATTTAAATATCCAACCAAATGAAATGTTTTTTCCAAAGAAAAAATCCATCTACGCTGTCGGTGATAACAGTACACCGAACATTTTAATTGACGATTTCCCACCATACATACAGGCTTGGAGAGATGCAGGTGGTATATCTATTGAGATGAGAACTGATAGTGTTAAAGACATATACACATATCTCACACCTAAGCTTGAACAAGCAAAAATACAACTTAATGAGTTTATTAACAAGCATTCAATACAAGCTGAGTCCTTTGACAGTCTTGTAAGTAAACTACTAGCTGACTTGATTTAAACATAAAGGTACTATAATATATCTTATAGATGATTAAGGTACTTGATAATATTTTACCAGCGCAGGAATTTAAGAATTTACACGATGAAATCATGCAGTTTGATTTTCCATGGCATTACGGACGCGTTGCTAAAGAATCAGAGACGGTAGTTAATTTGCATCAATTTGCTTTTGTAAAACCGGTTATTCTTGATGGTGCTCTTATATATGACCCACATGGTATTATAGAGCGCTCTGTTCGAATGGCGTTACACTATGCTGGTGAAAAAATTACATCTATACTACGTGTGCGCTGTATAATGAATACAGTAGCGGATAATAATTACGACTTTGGCTATCACGTAGACCACACCGTACCACATCGTACAGCTCTCATCTATTTAAATGATTCCGACGGTGATACCGTTCTCTATAATGAACGTTACGTGCCCTCTCTTGCTATGGTTGAAAGGGATAAATATATAACTCAGGCCACACCACCTAAGCTAACAATATGTGAAACAGTCTCGCCAAGAGCTAATCGAATGCTAATCTTCGAAGGTTTACGATATCACAGCGGGTACACACCAACACTTGTACCGAGAAGAGTTGCTATTAATATAAATTATACAACAGAAGCTGAACAAATCCCCATACATACACCATCAACTATTATAGATAACAAATAAAGAAGTTGAATTGTTCGTAATATCATTTAATATATACAAACATACATAAGAACGCTCAATGCAATAATTACTAAATGTAAACTACCGCTTACGAGAGTGTTAAAAACATGTATTGATCTTTGATAAATAATTTTTGGGGGTGAAAGGATTCGACACATAGTTGGATACTACACTGCATGTAGTGGTTGGTCTAAGACGGTACACTTTAAAAATAGACTAAAAGATAAATGCAGAAGATAATACTGATGCTATCTTAGCTGAAGCTGAATACATCTTCAACAATGCTGCCGAGTTTCTCGGTGGTGTTGAGGAAGAGTACCTTCTCGCAGCATAAGAACCGAAAGTAATCCTATTAACTCTTTCGGTGAATCGCAATAGGTTAGAGTGGTATCTACGACACTCGTAAAATAAACGTAGAGGGTGGGCATGGACTCTTCACCATGTCAGGTAGACTAAAAAAGATAGGTTGGTAAGCCATGAGAGCCTGTAGTCAATCAAATCTCAAATTTACCAAAACATGTAGATTGTGTAAGTTGAAAAAGATGTGGACTCGGCTATCGTATGCCGACACCTCCACCATTTTAGGGATTGTAGCTCAGTTGGTTAGAGCACCGCATTGTCACTCTAGGTTAAGCTATTCAAACCGCTCAAGTAGCTAGCGGTATAATCAACCCAACCTGTTACTCCATCATATCTCTTGAACGCGATGGGAGCTATATAAGCCTGGTATCCATCATCAACATTAACGAATGTACCAAAGCAAGTGAAGATTGGAGTAGTTCTACTTGTAACTGTAGAACCGCCAGTGAAATAAGCGTTATAAGCAGACGGTACTACTACATTTGTAACTACAGCTGATGCTGCATCGAGAATTGTCTTCGTGGCAATAAGCATTTGATTTGCTGTAGTGGCGCTCGACAACGTAGTACGTAAGGGATATAACTCCTTTGTTAAGGTCCATTGCTGGAAATCGTTAGGATGCCAACTAGCACCAGACCAGCTATTATTATTTGAACTAGAGAGAGGAAGGGTCGCTGCAGCTACTACAGCTGATACAGCCACACTGACAGCACCGCATGTACTAGAAGGAGCTGTTTGGCCTCTGCGATATATCTGACCTACAGCTCCAGTTGAAGCTACACCAATGTGAGGAGCAACAAGAATAAAGAGCGCGCCACCATCAGTAATATGCGTAGCCCAAGCAAAAACACCTGTAATACCATAATGCGGATACCCCGCTAGCCCTGACGAACTAAAGGGCCCGAGAAATTTCATTGCTTCGCGAGGAAATTGACCTATATTACCTGAAGCTGAAAGAGCACAGACATCATCAGCGCAAATCGATGTTGCCATAAGCACATTAGAAGCTGAAAAACCGGAAAGGGTTTGAATAAAGTTCACTGTGTAGTTAGCGAAGGTACTTGCAAGTTTAGCTGTAGAGAGACTATAAAAATTCGAACTCCAGCTAGCGCTCTTAGCTGTTACTAAAGATGTATATGTAGATTGCGAGATAGGCATAAAATTATGGTGTTATAGCTGCGAGGTAATTATTAGTGTAGTCCGTCCAGCCGGTGTTAGCGCTGAACTTCTGGAAGGTATTTACTTGTGTTAATCCACTGTAACCATCATCGACATTAATCATTGTACCTGTAACAAAATAGACATCCGGTGTACCGACACCGCCTGAGACTGCAGCATATGCTGTAGAGAGGTTTGCATTAATCCAATTGTAAGAAGCAACACGAATCATTTCTGTCGCAACGGTCATTTGTTTGTCGGTAGGTGTGGTGGAAAGAGTGGCGCGATTATTATATAAAATACCTGTTAAAGTATTTTGCTGGTAATCATTATATACAGAAGCACCGGTGAAGATTGGTGAAGTACCGCTCAAGCTTGGTGTCCAACCACCTAAGACAGTATCAATAGCAGCTCTAACAGCACCGCAAGAGGTATTCAATCTACCGTTTTGACCTCTTCTCTTTACAGCACCAATTGTACCGTCAGTTGATACACCGATGTGAGGGGCACTAAAGAGGAATAACGCACCACCTGATGTTACGTGACTTATCCAAGCCGCTAACCCTGTAACACCTGTATGAGGGTAACCGCCAATACCACCGGCCATGAACGGATTAAGAGCTAAAGTCATTGAATCTGGGAATTGTCCGAGGTTACCACTAAAAACAGGTGCATTGATGTCATCAGAGCAAATTGACTCAGCTACTAATACGTTTGAAGGTGTATAACCGAAAGTTGATTGAATAAAGTTTAATGTCTTTGTACCAAAAGTTTCTGATAAAAGAGCTGTAGGATACGTATTACGTACAACACTCAAATAGATTTGCTGTTCCGGTGGCGCGCCGCCATCTGTACTCAAGCTACTTTGACTGTGCTCATTAAGCGCACGCTCTTCAGCCTCCATCATTAATCGCATCTCGATCTCTGATTGTACCATAGCTTCATGGACGAGCTTATTGCGGCGTTCGTTAAAGCTCATACCGCTATATGGTCCGTAATACGGTAGGGGCTGTGGAAAGCGAGAGGAACGAGAGAAATCTTGTCGTTGCAAATCGCTAAGGTAGTTTTGTCTATTGCCACTCATTATATTAAAGGAATACTCTAAGTATTTATATCCTAGAAGTGATAATCTATTGTTTTTTTTAACTTTTAGCTTGTACATGCCTTATAATTCATGCTCGTGTGGTGTAATTGGCAGCTACGATAGAGTTAGGATCTATTACCGCAAGGCACGGGAGCTCGATCATAAAAACGGTCGTGCCGATAATAATAAGCTTGATAACCTCAGACTTATATGCCATAATTGTGATTCACAATCAGACCATTATAAAGGCCGTAACAAAGGAAACGGTAGAAAAAGTCTTGGTTTGATATAAAATATTAGAACGCCCGGTTAGTTTAATGGTAAAACGGTTGATTTGTAATCATCAAACAAGAGTTCGATTCTCTTACTGGGCTCCAATTTTACGTCGGTGGTACAATGGCTGTGCAGCAGTCTCCAAAACTGCCCCAAGTAAGTTCGATTCTTACCCGGCGTGCCATTTTTCTAGTTGGATTTTTTTTTTTTGAGCATATAAAATATAATCTTATGCAACATATACTGGACTGGGTCAACTGGTCATATCTAGAAGACGAGATATATCTGTTCGTACTCATTGCAATCATGATTGTATCCGGAACTATTAAGGAACACGGTATCTTCCAGGATATCTACGGCTATCTTAAATCAAAGTTTAAGAGTAACCGCGTGGTTATTTCTTTGCTTTCCTTTGTCAGTGGTATCCTTCCAATTGAAGGAAGAGCAACCGTTTCTGCCGGTATTCTCGATACGGCGACATCAAACTGTAACTGTATTGATCATGAAGAAGAAAATTCCGATAGTAGAAAAAAGCTTGGTATTGTAGACTTCTTAACCGCTCATCACTTCTATATGTGGTCGCCGTTAGAGAAGCCCGTTATTCTACCGATGGCCGCTTTCAGTATTGGTTATACAGCATGGCTTAGAATGATCTGGCCGTTAATCGCTGTTTCAGCTCTTTTCATTGGTTATTATATTTGGTTCAACGTTAAAGAAGAGGAAGTTGAAATTGTCGAGAAGCCTAAGTTTAATCTCGGTGGCTTCTTTAAGAATGTCGTTCCTTTTCTTTTAGCTATTGTTGGGTATATCCTTCTAGGCGGTGAAGGACCATTAGCTGTTTTTACAGTTTTTGGAGCGCTTATGTCTTATTATCTCGTTCTTACCAAGAACTTCAACCTTAAGAAGCTTAATAGTTATATTAATTGGAATACAATTTGGATTATCGGTATTGTATTCTTTTTATCAGATTACATGCAAGAGCATCATGAATGGATTGAATCCTCAGTAAAGAATCTCGGTGTATCAATGCATACATCAGTCGGGTTCATTGTTATTAGTATTATCACGTTTATTGCATCCTATAGTATGGGTTCGGATGGTAAGTTCGCCGCCCTTACCGTTCTTATGAGTACAATTTTCGGTAAGGAGTATCTTCTCTGGTTCTTTGCTCTTGATTATGCCGGTTATCTTATTTCACCCCTCCATGAGTGTGTTCTTATTGGTAAGCGGTACTTTGGTACAAGCCTCTGGACGTATTATTCAACGCTATGTACTTGGGTCTTGCTTTTACTCTCAACAGCAGCTATCTTTACTTTTTTAATCAAATAATATGAAAAACAAATACATCATACCAATTATCACAATGCTAATTACTGTCACCGCTTACGCCGGTGATACGAAGAACGTAGTCCTCACAACAACTAACGAGCCAATTGAATTCTCAATCGAGCCTCATTGGACTGGTATGTATCAGCGATCAAAGTCTGACGGACAATGGAGTGCTTATCAGTGGAATAATACCGAGGCTCTTTCTGTAGGGACTGACTTTAAGAACGGTTGGGATATTGAGGCTGAACAAGGTGTTTCTCGTACTACAGGTCCAGATCAACAGACCGGTGGATATACTGAGTTCAAGCTTCGTTATTCCTGGCAGCTCTGGAAAAACTGGGAACTTGGTGTTCGCGGTGGTATTGGTGACGGCTATAGCTATACCGATCCCACCGCACTGAACGTTCCGTATTGGTTGTCACAGCTTCGCTTGAAGTATAAGATTAACGATAAGTTGAGTACATGGGTTCGCTATGATGGCGGTAGTGCATTCAATGCAAGCTACGGTAATACATACGTTAATACCTTTAAGTTTGCTCTCAACTACGAGATTGTTAAGGGTGTTGAACTTGGAGCGCGTTACATAACAGCTTTTGGTGAGAACTATCAAGGAAATGGTGTAGAGATGGTTCTTGAGAAGATATTTTAATTCTGAGACGTACATAAAAATAGAAAAGGCTCTATCTTAAGATAGAGCCTTTTTTCTTGCATAGAATTAAATAGCCTATATATTGTAATGATACAGAGTGTTAAATGGCCCTATCGTCTAGTGGTTAAGACATGCGGTTTTCATCCGCAGAACTGCAGTTCAATTCTGCATAGGGTCGCTGTTTTTAAAATGAATATCAAATACAAACTTAAAAAGATATACCCTGGAATATATCTATGTACTATAAAAGATAGATATGACCTAGCAATGACGTTTTGTAGAGTTCAAGAATTCTACGAGTCTCCTTATAAGGAAATTCGAGGAAAGCATTTTAGGCTTCTTGATCTAATGAAAACTTACGTTAAAAAGAGAAAAGAAGAGAGTTTTTTATACCCAGAGCATTGGTGTGGTTTTAATATACCTGGAAATATTATTAAGAATCTTTATTACAGTGATAAACATCGTCTAATGGATATAAACGAATATGATCTTACGATCATGGATATTAATGATACAATATCTGAAAAGACAAACGAGCTCTATTATCTAATTGCATGCGGTGGTGCTGAAAAAAGCACTATCTACCATGAAGTATGTCATGGGCTATATTGTTTAGATAAAACATACAGAGATGGGGTAAATCATATTATTAATAAAATCAAGCCTACAGCTTATAAAAAAATATCAAAAGTATTACTCGATCTTGGATATTGTAAGCAAACACTTAAGGATGAAATTCAAGCATATTTAACAACGGGAGCTGATACAATACACTCTGAAGCTAAATTCAATAAAACAGAGCTCTGTAGTGTAACCGATGTAACGATTTTATTAAAAGCATTTTTTAAAAAATATAAAAAGGATATTGATTTTTAAAAAATAGCTGCTATAAATAATATTGCTCAGGTGCTCAAACCGAGACTAAAGCAAACATATTAACTCGCTTAATAAAGGAGAACACATATGACAACACAAATAACACCATACACAGTCGGCAGGCTTGTTCCTGCCCAGGGCTTGGGATTTAGCCATCTCCCGGCACTGTTTAACGAAACATGGCTAAGTGATGTCTTTAAGGACTTCGACAAAGCATTTGACGTACCAAATGCTGTCTATCCTTATAACATCGTATCTGAAACCGACCCAGACGGTAATCCAGTCACCTACTACATCGAAGTAGCATTGGCTGGTGTTGGGAAGGATAATATCAACGTATCGGTCAAGGAGGGTAAGCTCGTGATCGCGGTTGATAAGGAAGAGGTCGAACATGATGAGACAGTTGTCTTCCATCGTAAGGGTATCAGCAAGAGAAAGGGACAGTTGTCCTTCACTCTTAATGATAATACGGACGTTAAGAACATTTCATCAACATACACAGACGGGCTTTTGCGAGTTAAGGTCCCAACTGTGAAACCGGAGGTACACAATATTAGTATCGAGGTTAAATAAAGTTTACTAAAATCTCTGGATTGAGCACCTGGGGCACTTATAATACACGAAATACCGATTTAAGGAGCGTTGTCTGAGTTGGTTTAAAGAAATTGTTTACTAAACAATCGTACCCTTTAAAGGTACCGGGGGTTCGAATCCCTCACGCTCTACCATAAATACTTTGGCTAGACTCGATTAGGCAGAGAGTAATTAGCGCTTCTTCGACCAGCGGGTTAAAGACCCGGTAGCCAACGAAGACCTACCTAGCATAAATGTTCCTATGACTTTTAAAGAATATATTCGTAATCCGAAAAACAAGAGAAAGATTCAACGCCTTATAAAGCGCAAAAGAAACGAACTACCTCAGTGTACTCAATCAAATCATATGGATACCAGCAATATGTCGTCTCCAACGGTTCTCCCAGCGCAGACAAGCGGTAATCAACCTTCTATAAGTTGATTTTAATCGGTTAAATAGTATATATCTGTATATGTCTACAAACACATCAACAACACTAACCGAACTAACCACTTCTTTTGCTGTTGAAGCAGAAAAGTTTTATAATGGTAATAATGCAGCTGGTGCACGTGCACGTAAGCTTCTTCAAGAGGTCATTAAGTATAGTCGTGCTGAAAGAAAAAATATTCAAGAGACGAAGAACGCACGGAAGCCCGCTAAATCAAAGAGCTAATTTATAAATTAATTAATACATTAAAACCCCTACCTTAAGGTAGGGGTTTTTTGTTACCAGAACTTTACAATAAAGTGAATAATTACGTATAGAGCTACAATCTTAATAGCAATGCGACCAAGAAGAATAAATGCACCGAGAATAATAGAGTAATTTGATTGATTATTATTTGACATATAATTATATTATAATATCTCGTTCTGGGTTATCAATAAAACCTTCTCCAATAAGGTAAGGTATTAATTTTAGTAATGTTGATTCCTCTACATCATCGTCGCTATCAACGTGTTCAACAAATACCGACGTGTCGCCTTTTTGCACTACAACGTCAATGCTGTATCTAATGCCCTGAAACGTAATTTCAAAGCAATTAAACGAACTCACGTTAAGGAATGCGTTTAGCGACCTGCAGCGCTGTTGCTGCAGAATCGATATTAAGATAAAATTTTTTTCCGTTCTTTGTATAAAGAATACCCCAAGCTGTGGAGTTACTCTGCCTATCCTTTTGTATAGAATCAATTCTTTCCCAGCCGTTAATTTCAAATGCAAATTGCGCTTCCGCTAACGTCTGCAAATTCTTTTTAAGGATATCTTCAATCATAATAAAAAAATATAGCTACAAACTATATTAAATGCAAGTAAGGTTTATATCTTTTTAAGTTGGAATTTGGTTTTTTTTAGCTTTTGACCTTTTCTCCAAGTACTGCCGTTGTTATCGCACTCGTATTCAATTTCATTTCCTGCTATATCTTTACCGTCCTTGAGTTTTATTACCCTTGTAACAGTACCTGTAGATTTATGATGCTTACAGTCAGAGTTACAGTTTTCTACCCTATCGCCGGTCTTTAATTCATTTGGCTTTAAGTTAGTTTTCTCAAAAAATTCTTTAAAATTTACAGTCACGTAAATATTTATTTACGCAAGCGGTTGGTCTTCTTTTTATTTTTAATAAACCGACCGCTTTTATCACGAAGACGTGTTTGTACATTGCGCTTACGTTTTCTTGCGCGAATAACCTGAGCGCTCTTTGTAAGATCGCTAGTAGCGCAAAATTCTTGATTGATGCGTTGTATCCACTCTGTATGATTTCGCTCCTTGAGATCATTAAGAGCTGAAGTTGTGAGAAAATCAAGTCGCTTGAACAAATAATTGCGGTTACCGCAATACCCTCCAGTGATCAAATCTTTAATAGCGAGCAGAGCGTTCTCCACGCTATCTACACTACCATAAACACTGTATGGTTCTTCAATAAGGTTTTTCTCGTCCAAAACTGCACGATAAGCAATGCTTAATCGTCTCTCAATAGCTTTAACCAAAAGACTCTCATTAAGGTTTACACCGGCAAAGGGAGAGCTAGACGAAAGCCTTGAAATTACAGAAGTAAATTTGTCGTGTATGGATTTTGCTATTTTTGCTTCAAATGTTGTTAGTGTGCTCATTTATATAAAGAATAAAGAGTGTTACTAGAAATAGCAACTATATAATTTGAATAACTTCTATACCAAACTCTGATGCTATATCTTTAAAGGAATAGTCAGATTTAAATATATAATCACAAGCATATACGATTTTTTTAACACCGTAAGCAGCTAAGGACTTTAAGCAATCATTGCAACAGGCGTGAGTGACAGCAGCTAAGTAAATCTCACCTGGTTTAACCATTCTCAAAGCATTAATCTCCGCATGGATAACACGTTTATGTTTTTCTTCTCGATTATCCCAATTAATCTCTACGCCTGCAGGTGCACCGTTGTAACCGAGACTAGCGACTGTATGGTCATGACGTAATAAACAGCAACCTACCTTTGTTCGCGGGTCTTCGGATCGAAGCGACGCTACCCTAGCAAGCTCTAAGGCATATTGCTCCCATGATATTCGTTCCTTTTTCATTTAAGAAACAAATCCCATTCCGGAATTCCGTGATTATTTTTAATATAAAGAGTAACGGGGATTTCAGCTGGTTCCTTAGGAGGTCTAATAAGTTTTAGATTCGCTTCTTCAGGTGTTCTATTAGCTTTATATGCATTGATTTTCTTATCTGTTATTACGCAATTTAACCAATCCGTCCTACCACCCCGTGAACGGGGGACAATATGGTCGATATTAGCTTCTTTTGGGGTTAGTTTTCTATTTGTATATTGACAAACACCACCATCACGCACCCAAATAGCGCGTGTGGAGAATTTTGGACGCTTCTTCGGTACGCGGTCAAATTTACTGAGAATAATAATTTTTGGTATTTTTATTTGTCCGCGAACAGTGTTAATATACGAAGAACTATTATCGTACGGTAAGGTAATCCAATTACTCCATTTGCAAGGTATCATAGTCTCTGTACCACGAACATCTAACCCTGTAGCAGCATCAGCGTACATCATAGAAAGCGCTTCTGCAGGGGTCTTGGTTGCAATAGCCTGCCAACAGCGATTTAATACTAAAACAATTTCTCTATCTCGTATCATAAATTTAAAGATCTATATGGAGCACGGAATACGTGTGAATGAGCTTAGTATAATTGTCTTGAATTGTATATCCAGTTAAAAGGAATGTTTTATCAGCTTTTAACAGTAAGCGATAACTTGTCTGCATGTCAACATTTATAAGATCAATCCGATCATGTAAGATCGATTTTGTTGGTGTATTTGTTTCGGCTAAACTCGTAACTGTAAGAATAATAGTTATAGCTAGCCATTTGAACATAATCAATACCTCTTTTTGTAATGCCTGTTTTTATTGGCTCTAAATGGTTTTACACCGTAATTAGGAGCATCATACACACGAGCCTGCTTTCGAAGTTGTTGATAATAATTAAATTCTTCTCTTGAAAGAACAACTTTTTCTAGCTTCTCTTCTTTAAACATATTACAACCGAATGCTTTCGGGTTTTGTAGAGCGAATGTATACCTCGCCGTATACCTCTAGAATACCCATAGCAGCTTGGAATTCACGCTGGGACATCTTATCCCAATCCTTAAGCTTCTTATAAGTTTCATCAGCCATCATCTTGTAATGCTTATCCTTATCCTCCTTATCAGCATGTTTGATAGCATCCTTATAAGGTTTAAGCTTGGCTTTATAGTGAATAGCTGTAAGAAGGCTATAGCCTCCTTTCTCTCTAGTCATCTTTTCAATCTTAATAGCACCAGCTAAACGCTTATGGAGAAACTCAAGAAAGGATTCTGTTGTATTCAATGCTGATTTTACAGCTTCCATTAAAGCTTCTAATCTCATAGAATTATTTATGCCTCGCAAGATGAGCATGTAAGGATTGAACGAACAAGCATTTGTGCAGGGTTGGTACTACGCTGATAGTAAAGACTCTTAATACCTTGTTCCCAGGCAAAGATAATGAGTTCATTTACATCTTTAGCCTTTACATCGTGAGGAATCATCACATTCAATGATTGACCTTGATCAATAAATTTTTGACGACCGGCAGCCTGAATAATAATTTCCTTTTGTGAAATCTCTCCAAATGTCTTAAAGACATCTTTTTCTTCCTGTGAAAGAAACTTTAAATGCTGAACCGATCCACCATGCTTAAGAATAGACATCCAGGTTTCATCGTCGTTCTTATCCTTGGATTTGAGTAACTCCTTGAGATAAGGGTTTTTATAAGTAAACTTACCCTTCGCCAAATCTTTGATATAATAATTTGATTCAAGCGGTTCAATAGATGGAGATACCTGTCCAAGAATAAACGAAGACGATGTGGTTGGTGCTACAGCGAGGGTTGTAGTATTTCTACGCTTGTATCCCTTAAGAACAGACGGTTCACCGTATTCTGTAGCAAGCTTTTCTGTAGCTCTATCTGCTTGTTCACGAACTGTTTTCCAAATCTGGGTATTGAGCATTTTAGCTTGCATTGACTCAAACCCGATCATCTTTGATTGAAGAAGAGAATGCCATCCAAGAACACCTACACCTAATGCTCTATGATTGATTGCGAAATTTCGAGCATGCTTAATAAACTCAATTCCTTCTGTCTTATTAATAAACTCTGTCATGACCGCATCAAGAAAATATACAAGCGTCTCAACAGCATCTGTATCTTTCCACTCATCCCAGTGAAGCAAATTCATTGAAGAAAGATCACATACAAACGATTCATCGTCCTTAGAAGGAAGAAAGATTTCACTGCAAAGATTACTCGCATTAATCTTATAATTCTTATCCTTATAAACTTGAGGCTTGTTATTGTTAGCGTTATCGGTAAAGAAAAGATAAGGGTAACCAGACTCAAAACGCTTTTTAATAACAAGTCCCCAAATGCGACGTTTTTCCTTATCCCCCTCAAGCATGGACTTCATCCATTTATCCGATATACAAACACCGATTGAAAGGTTTTGAATATCGTCACCTTCTCCTCGGATCTTCAAAAACTCTTCAATGTCTCCATGATCGATAGGTAGATAAGCTGCAAACGAGCCACGGCGAACATTACCCTGGGAAATATAATTCGTTAATGATTCAAATACTGTAAGCTGATGATGGACACCGGTCGCTTCACCGCCTGAGGAAATAGCTGTTCCTCTTGGTCTAATATCTCCAAAATAACCAGATGTACCGCCACCGACTTTTGACATATATCCAACTTCCGCCATCTTGTATAGAATTGCGTTCATATCGTCTGATACATGAGAGTTAAAGCAACTAATAGGTAAACCTCTAACTCTACCGAAATTGCTCCATATAGGGCTAGAAAGTGAGTACCAGCCTTTTGAGACATAATCTTCAAATTTATCAGCAAAGCCTGGGAGATTAAGATAATGTTCAGCTTTTTCTGCTATGTCTCTAATGCGTTGTTCGGCGGTTTCATCTTCGAGAAGGTAACCACGACTGAGAAACTTTCTCGAGTCCTTATTAAGCCAATAGATATCCTTATTCATGCGTAGTATTTTAATCTCAAAAATTCAAATAACAATTAGAATAAGTCGTCTTCAGAAAAAGATTGGTTCTTTTTAGCATAGCTGGTGGGCTTACTATGAAAAAAATCTGAGAGATTATTACCTAGTAACTCTTCGGAAAACCATATCGTCTTTTTAAGAAGGTCCTTGTCAGTTTCAAAGGCTGTAGGGAAGCCAATTCCCTTAAGAGATTCATTAATTCTTTCTTTAATAAATTCCTTAAGAATAGGAGCTGAAAGCCCTTCTTCTTTGATTCCATTAACCATCCAATCAACAATCTTAGCTTCAGATTTATAAGCTTCTTGAGCTTCGTGGAGAACACGATCTTCAAGCTCCTTATCAAAGAGTTCTGGATATTCCTCTCTAATTGTATTGATAATCTTTGTACCGACAATACCATGAATATTCTCTTCATTACGGGTATACTTTACCTGCTGATCGGTATCCTTGAGAACATTTTTGAACCGCGCAAACCAATTAATAACGTAGAATTGACTAAACAAAGATACATTCTCAACAAAGAGAGTAAAAAGAATAATAGCATACAGATATTGCTTCTTCGAGTCCTTATAAAACTTATGAGTATACTTACGAAGATATTTTACTCGACCTTCAATCCATTCAAGCTTTAGGTTTTCTTCAAATACATTTTCAAGCCCTAGAATAGAAATTAACCGTTCATAGGCATTATTGTGAATAACTTCGGTATTTGCCATTACATAGCCAAGATCTTGAAAGCAGGGCTGAGGTAGATTCTCACCTAACTTAGCCCAAAATGTTTTTACAGCAATTTCTATTTGTCCGATAGCTGATAACACTCGAATAATAATCTCTCTCTCCTGATCGGTCAAATTAACCTTAAATTGCTGAACATCGGATTTAAAACTAAATTCCTTATCTGTCCAGAATCCATTGTGCATTGATTCAATAAATTCATCTGTCCACTTATAATTGTTTGGCTTGCGGCTAATTTGTTCGTCGAATATCTTCATAATCTATTATATTTATTTGGTGGTTTCACGGCGTGTGGATTTCATAAAAAACTTTTGTGGTAAAATATAAACAGATTATAGATTAAATAATCGCTTTTTCAATTATTAAAATTCTGTTTATCAACCCACCCTCTTCCCCAGCCATAATTCACCATACAGCTCCAGACATAATGATATTGGTCCGTAATTTGTTGAGGTCGATGTGTTTCTGTTATATAAGACATTGGCTTTTGGAACGGTGTTATACTGGTAGGCGTTCGTGGTAAACAGCTGCTAGTAGTAACAATGGTGTCTTGTGGGGGTATGGTGACGCAACCTGACAAAATAAGAGTAATTAAGCAAATAAAAAAGCGCATACTTAAGTATGCGCTTTTTTTTATTTTAAATCAACTGCTTTTTATTCAAAAGGAACAGCACTAAGCGAGAGCACTTCAATAGCACGTGCATGTGCTGACTCATTTGTCCATGCCGAGGCAGCTGCATACTCTGTGGAGCCGCTCCAAAGAACAACCGGACGCGGGAGATCTTTAATTCTTGCTACGATTTTTTCTTGTGTGAAGAGATCACGTACAACCTCAATAACAACGCTATCGAGAGTAACTACCTGTGGTTTGCCTACTGTAATATTATAGCTCATATATAGGTATTTATTCACAGCCTATTGAAAATTTTATACTCGTACAAGATTTAACTATCGTTGATTAGGTTTATAGCGTTTTAAATAACTAACAGCTAATTTTTTATTAAAAATCCATGATCTGATAATTTTGTATATCCTGCGTAATTGAATATAATTATATCATATAATTGATCTATAGCGTTGAAGCTTGTTAACGTTACTTGAAGATTATTCTTATCTAAAACGTTATAGTATTTTGACGGGTATTCATATCCGGAAAACGGAGGATAAGCAGCAGAAACTGTATGGTTGTTAGAAAAGAAATTAATAGCTGTTAGACCCGGAAATACTATGCTTCCTGAGCTCAGATACACCTTAAAAAGACTATCATATCTGTATCCTTGCAATAGGAGTGATGCGGTTTGTGGATATGTTAAAGAAATATACTGCACATAATTATTTATTGAAAATAAAGAACAAATAGACTATAAATATTTTTAACCCGGGTATGGTTGAATTTATAAAAAACGCTTTCGCAAACTTCTTTAATAAAAAAACTATTAACGCAGTCCAATACCCTATCTACAAGACACGTACGCAGATAATTGCTGAAGGTCGTGGTGTATACGTACCAAAGCGCTACCATCACAATAGCTCTACTTTAAAGAGCTTTAAATAAAGCATCCAATAGTACTTGTTTTTGAAAAGTACAAAGCAAGCGTTGAGCTAATAGCTGTCGTGACCGATAAGTTATATTCCCTAAAAATGGTACACGGAGAGGGATTCGAACCCACGACAACTCGGATGTAAACCGAGGACTCTACCGCTGAGCTATCCGTGCCTGTTCTTAAAATATATAGGCTAATAAAGAAGAGAGCAAGTATAAAATTAAATATATATAGTGAAACAGCTTAAGAACTTTAGTATAAATCTAGCAGATAACATTGCCTCATTTCTCGGTTCTTGGAAATTTATTATCATTCAATCATCTATTTTATTAATATGGATTTTTATTAATGTTGATAAGATTGTAAATTTTGATCCTTATCCTTTTATTCTTCTTAATTTGTTTCTATCCTTTGAAGCAGCTTATGCTACCCCTCTTATTCTAATGTCCTCTAATCGACAATCCGAACGCGATAGAGAACACCTTATTAAAGATGTTGCTTTAGATGAGGAGACAAATATTGTTATTAAAAAATTAGTTGAAGATATTCGTCTTGATAAATCTGCATTAGAAGAACTTAAAATAGCTTCTGCCGAGAGAGCAGAAATAAAAGCTATTTTACAAGATATACACAAACATCTTCACAAATAAAGTGCTCGGGAGAGGACTCGAACCTCCAAGCCTTTTCGGCGCAGGACTCTAAAACCTGTGTGGTTGCCAATTTCACCACCCGAGCTTAAAATAGTGCATCATGAAAGAGTCGAACTTTCGGCTTAAGAAATTAGAAGTTTCCTGCCCGGAATCCGCCGGATGATGCAAAGACTTTATAGTAATTTTTTATATCTATCAGAAATACCTTTTTGCTCATCTAATTCTTTAATAAAACCTTCATCTTCAAGATACTTTTTAAGACTCTTATAGGCTCGTTCCTCAAAAAAGCCTCGTGATTGCACGGTTAACTGTAACCCATTTAATTCACAATTAAACTCCATTCCACTATACATAATAGTAAAGGAATATTGGTTATGTGTTTTCATTAAGTATGATGAAGCTGGGATGTCGGAGTAGGTTTATAATTGCGAATAAAGTTTCTTATAGGTGTATAGATGACACCCACCGATAATGCAAGTAATATAATAGTAAAACAACCTATTACAAGATACATTTTGAGTGCTTGGAACAAAGTCAGCTCTTGGTTTTGTTCTAACTTCATTTACGCTTCTTACCTGCATCACTACGTTGCGCGCGAACGGAATGGAATCCAATCTTACGCGAACGTGAAGCAAAGCTCTTATTACCAGAATTACTGGAATGTTTAACGATTACGTTTTTAGTTCCTTTTGGCATATTATTTCCTCTTCTTTCCAGCGTCTGAACGCTGGGCACGACTCTTCTGACCGAACATACGACGACGAGCTGCAGTTTCTTTTTGTTCTCTGGCAGCAAAACTACTTTTTGAAGTAGTAGCACCCCAGACTTTTACGATGTTGTTTTTTGTTGTCATAGATTATTTGTTCTGAACCCGTAATATTAATCACGTTTTAAGTAATTAGCTAGCTGCGGTGGGAGTCGAACCCACAAAAACACCTCATTTTAAGTAAGGTCGCGATGCCAGTTAGCGTACGCAGCCATAGCTAAATTTGTTAATACCATTTTAGATAGACTGGCATGCCAGTGCAATCAAAAAATTCATTTTGTTTAAATTCTATACACTTATACGTGCCCATCTCTTCTAGAAATAGCTTATCACCAGATGTCATAGGATTGACATAGCGGTTACCATCTTTGGTAATAGGAGCGTTATTACAAATATATCCAAGTTCACAGGCTGCTTTAAGAAGAGACTTATCCTTACCTGTTCGCGAAACACGTTTTTGAGCACGTTCAATAATTTTGTGAGCTTTTGTAAATGACTTCTGTAAGACTTTAGCCTTAGCGTCGATATCTTTTAGGATATATTGTTTTGCCATGCTTCTATTATATTAATAGCTTAGATACAGGCACTCAAGAATAAAAATAATAATACAGCAAATAATTGCAATAATTATAACTCTCTCACCATTCCATACATTTGTCCAAACACGGTAGAGATTGTTTTTATTCACTAATTTAGAAATTGGTACTCCCGCCCGGTTCTGCCCCGGGATCACGCCCTCATCTAGGACTTCTAGTGTATAAGACTAGTGTTTTACTGTTAAACTACGGGAGCTTATTAAAGCTGATTATACTGGCTTATATATGTGAGGCAAGGATTTTTCGCTGATCATACCAGATATTGCCTCTTTCTTTCATAAAGGTAATAATTTTATTCACTGTTGCATGTTCTAGCTCTGCTTCAATTTTAAAAATCTCTCTAACTCCTTTTATTTTTTCCGGAAGATAAAAATTCTTCGGATACTGGTGTAGTAGCTCTTGCTCAAGCTCAAGTACTTCAAGGGTTGGACCATAGGCAGTTGCCATTATCTTAATGTCCCATAGATCGTATTCCTTATCTGTAAAACGCTTAGCTGCGTCATATTTACCTGTGACACCAAATTTAAAAAACCTCTCCCTCGTTATTTTATTAATAAAACGCGCAAGATACACTTTAATGTTTTTATATTTGAGCAGCTGTTCTTGACCGTGCATCTCTATATAATAGATACACTTATTCTTCTTTACCAGCTAATTTTTCAATTGTTCGAAGGTCTTTTAAATAACGCGCCATTAACTCATCGCATTCAATGCTAAAAGCCTTTAACTGAACAACATCTGCAGATTTGAGTTTAATATCGCACCCTGAAAAGAAGATGTAATCGTTAATGCGCTGGTTTAAATCGCTAATCTGCTCATAGACCCAATCAAGACTTTGATACGCTAGTTTTAATTTCTGGTTCATTAATATTAGGTGCTTTTAATTTACGCAGCTTATCGTATGTAAAATGTAACTTTATTTTGAAGTTTTTGTATGTTTTAGCGTATTTAGGATTATTTTTATTACGAAAAAGTGTTTCAATAAAATCTTGTTGATCATGTAAATAGCTAGGTAGGGGGAAATTTTTAATAGAACGCTCTCTTAAAAAACGCTCTAATAATTGTAAAAAACTTCCTCGTTGACGTTCCCAGAACTTAGCGTTTTTACCTGTCTTGATATGCTTTAAGATAAGATTATATTGACGCTCTAGTTCATATACAATTGATGCTAGTTGTACGGGTAATTCATTCTGACTAAAATAATACCCGCGCTTACTGCGAATAGTTACAGCACCGTCATCGAGAGTACGTTTATGCACAGCTCTTCTCGCTTCTGGTGAGATCTTTCTGTAGTGTTGCTTGGCGTGGAAAAGCTCATGAGCAATTGTATTTCGTTTTAAATTCTCTGATAGATTATTAAAAATCACATAAAAGAGCTCAATTGTATTTGTATCATGTATATACGCGCCTCGAGCACTTATATTAGGTTCGAAGTTAACAACAACAGATACGATACCTTCATCATTTAAAATAGGATCGTGATATTTTATAGTTCCGAGAAAGAACGTTCTTTCTTTTTTATTGTATAATTTATTTTTAGAAAGCTTTTTTTCAGGATTATCTCCAACTGTTACAGGATTAAAAAACGCATTATAATTCTGTAAAATTTTTTCTACTTGCTTTTCGTCTTTTGACGATAGTGTGTAGGTCTTTTTTTCAGTAAAAAGCCTAAAGTTTTGCATACAAGATAATTATCGGTTACGCTTTCTTTTCTTATCTAATGATTTTTGCTTACGTTTACGCTTTTGCGCATTTGTTTCAAATTCCTTTCTACTCCTAACTTCCTCTAATACGTCGTCAATATCCATTTTAGCCTTAAGTCTCTTTAAGGCACGGTCAATAGCTTCTCCTTTATAAACGTGAACAATATGCATAAAAAATAACGTGTATATCTTATTTATATATTAATACACATTACTTCTTATATATATCTTCTAGTGTTTTCCAGATAGTAAAACCTGCCTTTTTGTCATATGTAATTGATCTTAGCATACAGATTTGATACCATTCCCAAAAAAAATACGGTATAAATACACGAAGAAAACACCTATCGAAAGTTGCAAATATCCTCCAGGAGATATCTCCAATAATATAATAAAATCTAGCTAAAAATTTGTATTTCATTTTTTCTTTTTTACAAAGATATTTACCTTAGCGGATTTCATATCCTTTTCAGTAATAATATAGTGAAATGGTAACTTATCGTATTTGCAGTTCTCTCTAATAATTGCGCATTTAAGCACGTGCTCTCGCTCTTCATATGTACAATTGTTTGGAAACTTAACCGAGATTGTGTACATTTCACTTTTTTTAAATCTAGCTGATTTTATTTTCATGTATGTATTATATATGATTAATCTGAAAAAGTAATGGTTTTTAAATGGAGGAGATGACCAGATTCGAACTGGCAGTATCTTCTTTGGCAAAGAAGTGCATTAGCCGTTATGCTACATCTCCGATCTAAGCAAAAGATCTCGGTATTAATACCGAGATCTTTCTTGTTACTTAGGCATCGAGCGTCGCTGAAGCGAGATCCTTCTTAAACGGATCCGGTGCTACAGCCTGGAAGTCTGGACCGTTGAAGAAGAGACCGGACGCAAGTCGGTTAATCTCCATCCTCATTGCAATATCCTGATCGGATAGACGGTGTGTTGCAACGTTCGTCAAGCGATTGAATACATCATAGCTATTGACGTTAGAATTTGCTGTAGCCTTCCAACGAGCGTTTTGCTTCCGTGCCTCAATACCAATTGAACGATAACGACTAGAGATATCAACAGTCGGAAACACTTCGCTAGCAAGATCCCTATCGAAGTTTGCAACAACATCATGCGCATCAAAGTACTCACGAAGTGACGCGTTATTGTTCCTAAGGCGGTTGCAATAGGTTATAACCTCATCAACCTGCGATGTAGGTCCAACATACTTCTGAACCTGACGATCGAATGTACGCTGATTAAACTCATCGGAATTAATGAAGCGCTGAGACATACGATGAGCAGCAACCATTCCGTTAGAGCAAACTAGACGAAGGAGATAAGGTGAAGAGACGAACTTATTCAAATGGAACTGAAGACTAAATCCTGCCTTCCACATATCCTTACCGTCACTGAATACGTCGATATCAGCATCTGGGTTCTTGAAATTAATATTGATGCAAATGTTCTGCGCATCAAAGTTAAAATCTTGAAGATCAAGACTAGTATCGGTATTTTTCAGAAATTCTTCTGTAAAACGAAGACCACTTGAAAGATCAATTGGCTTCTCCTCTTTTATACTACGGTTTAAGACTTGTGTGATATTGTTGTTCTTACGATCGTAGACCGCGGTAATAACCTTATCCTGCTTAATGTTAGCAAGAGCCTCATGAAGAGGTTCCCACTGGGTGCGGTCATCCTTAATTTCGTTAACAAGGTTTTCCTTAACGCCGAGAACACCAAGGAGAGACTTCAGGGAAGAAGACTCCATCTCTGTGTCGTTATTATAGAACTTATTACCGTTCTTGTGAATGTTTCGAAGGTTCAACGGTACGAGACGAAGGTCATCGACTCGTGATTGAACTTCCGAACGCTTGCTTACGAACTTTTCTATTGTAGTTGTGTTACTCATGACCCCTTTATTATGGCGGAATTTAATTCAATATCCAGGAAAAAAATTAAATTCCGGAATTTTTTTTGAATTGCTTATGTAACCACTTGATGAATTTATATATTCCGCAAGCTATGTAGCAGAGAAGACATACGGTAACGAAGGGAATCAACGTTAAACCAAGGAAAGCACCTTCATCAGGCGTTGTCATATGATTATTTATGTTCAGAGGACTACTTTAAAAATGGACCCCGGTCTCGGTAACGCTCCGAGCATAGTAGTTTTGCAGACTACGAACTTCACTTGCTGTCTCACCAGGGATATAAAAAAATGGCGGAAGCTGAGAGATTCGAACTCTCGAGGGCTTTTTAGGCCCCAGCGCTTTTCAAGAGCGTGTCCTCGACCTACCGGGCAACTTCCGTATAATTTATATATTATATAGGAACCTCTTTTATTGGCAATGATAGTTTTGAAAACGATTCGCGGCTTTTGCAGTTGCATTGCCTTTATTCTTCTGACGTGCTTTTAATGCTCTAGCTTTCGCACAGGTTACTTTACCCTTTATCTGTCGCTTAAGAATGCCAGGGTGGACGGGATCGTGAATAGATTTCTCTGTTACTGAATTAAAACGATTTCCTATTGCTTGCTGTGTTTTACCGTACGCTTTTAAAGCTCGAGCTCCCTGCACGGTAATTTTTGCTACAGGCTTTACTTTTCTTAATTTTAATAGATTAATAAGACCAGCAAACGGTATAACACCTACTGCACTAATACCTGCATTGATAATATGTTTCTTTTTTTCGTCTTTCTCTTTTGCTAATGCAGCTCGTAGGGTAGATATTATAGTATTAGCTGCATTAGCAAACGAACCAACTTCTGGAACAAACCCTATAGTATCAAGAGCTGTTTGAAGAACATCTATAGGAGTTACAGCTTCGGTTAAGTTCTTTCGATGGGTTCTCTTATACCATTTACACCACCCGTCAGGATCGATTGAACCCGCTACAGCTGTACATTGATTTGGCTCTCTCCACATTGTGCAATGTTTACATGCTTCGCCTCTTACAGGATGAGCTACGTATTCAGCTTCAGCCTTACTATGCTTCTTTTTTTCCTGTAAAAATTCCTTAAAGGTCATGAGATTAGATGTATGTGCCCTTTCTTCCTTCTTTTGAATAAATGCAGAAGATAGCGTTACGAACTTTTTGATCAAAACGGCCCGGTCCACCGCTCTTATATACAGTCAATACAGGGTCGTAATCTTCTTTCGGTACATCGCCATTCAACCATATACGGTCACCTGTTAATTCGTATGATCCGTCGCTTAATGGCTTTAAACCAACAGTGCCTTGAATAATGCAATGGACGTTATCGACATCAAAGGTTCCGGATCCATAATCTTTACCAAAGCATGCTTTAAACTTTAAGTTCTCGTCTTTAATATCACGCTTAAGAGTACCGGGGATCATTAAAAATTCACCTTTCTCCGTCTTACTACCTTGTTTAGTTAGAATCTTTTTAACATCATTTATAAATGCTCCGACTTCAGGGTATGTTTCGTTAACGTAGTCAGTGATACCTGACCAGCGCTGAAAACCTTTAGGTGACGGTAATCCGTTTCTTGCATTATCCTTGTGTGAAATGAAGATGACTTCTTGACCTTGAGCGTTAATGATCGAAATATCTGATTTCGGGAAATTTCCTGTTGTGTTTCTCGCACCTACGCAATTCTCGTAAACATTGACTCCAACCTTAATAGTAATCGGATTACCTTGACCGAGATCTGTTATCTGACTTTGCAAGTTTTCTGTTTGCGCTACTTGTTTCCGCTCTCTATGAAAGCCTAATCCACCAAACTCTTTTGTTTTCTCCAATTTATTGAGCAACATCTTATTTCCATCTTTCGTTAAGATAAAAGGTGTGTCGAGGGTATGCTTTGATTTAACGTTTTTAAGCCAGTTTTTATCTGGTACTATAACTTCCTCACCTGCGTTTCCTGCGAGTGAGAATGGTGTACCTGTTTCAAGCTTCTGAATAAAAGCTTGTAATCGCTGTGGGTATTTGTTTATATCAGCTTTTTGCAATGTCTTTTCGTTAACAAAAATATAATCTTTAAACGTCATCATAGTGTATTTATAGTATATACTAGATAGTTCTTCGTTGGCTACCGAGTCTAACAAAATTATTTATAGGTACTGAATCCTACAAGTTACCATCATTACACTTGGATTATCTAATATTATTTTAGATACTTGTTTTTATTTAACAACCAGTCAAGTAGCGCTTTTTCCCAACCAACATCTTTACCCGCACGTTCTGACATATACCATTTATTGTTTTCAATATGCTTTTTTTCTTCTAAGCGCTTTTGATAGAGAAGTGTTTTTTCTATTTGAAAATCACTCATATACTAATATTTATAAAAAAAGAGACGAGGGAATTTGAACCTCTGAGACTAATGATGGTTGTTTGTATTTCCTAGACACTATTTCATTTAAATCTTTCCGTCGCTGTATTTGATAAAATTCAATAAGATGCTTGTTGCTGCAATATAGATCGCAGATACGTTGCTATACATAAAATATACATTTAACTTATACGCAATCAACTTTATTTTACATTATAAGTGTTAAACTACCGTGTATTGCGATATTGAAAACATATAAAATCATATAAATAATGGTGTGCAATATATAGACGTCACACTCAGTAACCGTGTCTCTTTGTCTTTTTTAGAGACGGTGGTTGCTGGGAATGTGATTTTTTGTAGACCTTTAGAGGAAAGTCTTAATAATATTTCGTTAATCACTACAAAAGATGGTGAGTTTATTCATAATTATATAGAAGAATCATCAGGTAACTATCTTGTAACAAGTGTCGCTCTCGATGATGGTACGGTTTTTAAAGATGTTCGCTTTCAACTTATTACCATTGAGGAAGGTAAAGAGCTACCACCATCAACAATTAATCTTACATCACTCGGTACGCCGTCAGCGAATGACGTTTTAACGCCTACTCAATTAATTGAAGAAGAGTACATACTACCTTCTATAGATGAAGAAAATGATGATTTTAGCGATTTACATAATATTTCCTGTAGTGTTGATAGCAGTGAAGTAATACAAAAGGTCAAAATATTAGAATCCAAGCTCATTGCCGAACAACAAAAAATCGAACAAGAGAAAAAGGCTTTCGAAAAAGAACGTAAAACATTAGAAGCTGATAGAAAACTTCAAAAGACGTTAGAAGATTATAAAGCTGAATTACTTGATGAATCCTTTCATATTGGTGAGCATCAAAAGAACATATTAGAAAAGGCCGTTAACGATCTAAGCATTTCCTTTCAGGAGCAATTTGACAGCCAGCAAATTAATGTTAATAAGTATCTTGACACTCTCAGTCAAGCTAATCTTACAGAAGTCAAAGAATACCAGGACAAACAGATTGAATATATTAAGGGAGAAATTAATGTTCTTCTGACTGAAAGACTAGAGGAAAACGCTACTGCAACAGATAAGCTTCTTCTCGAGCGTGCTTCAACCCTCGAAGCTCTTTTTACAGAAAAAATTATTACCGAATTAGAAAGTCACAGGCGTGACGTTGAGAGTGAGCTTAGTAATATTACAACAACAATAGATGGACTTGTTGAGAAAAAGCTTACACTTAATAATGAAGCTGTCGATCAACTTCTCGTTAATCGGTCCGGTATCTTACAGGATCAATTTAATGTAACAGTTACAGAGCAGCTTGATAAGCATAAGGCAGAATTATTTGAAGAATTTAAAAACACATCAACAAAAACCGCTACGGTGCTATTTGATGAAAAAACGAAAGAGCTCAATACAGCTCTAAAGCTCGTTATCAATGAGCACCGCGATAATCTTAACACAACAATTGATCAAAAAATTAACGAGGTTAGTACCTCAGTTAGTAAATTTACAGCTGACATTGAAGGTAAGCTCCCAAAGCTAGATGAAACGATAAAGGATATTAATAAGAGAATTCAAACGCTCGTCGTTGAAAAGCGTAATGTTCAACTTCTTGTTGATGATGCTAAGAAGTATACAGATACAAAAGTAGCTCAAGTTTCAGAGGAGGTAATGAATTACGCCCGCCGTATTCTTGATCTTGGATCCGGTGGTGGCTCGAACGCCGTTCAATACGCTAACGGTGGTACAATGAATGGTAGTCTTAATGTTACCGGTCAGTATCTTTCCGGTGGTGTCGATTTAGCTAGTATATTTTCCGGAGGCGGTGGTAATCAAACTCTTACCTTTAACTCTACTAACGCAAACCTTTCTATTAGTAACGGAAATACAGTTAGCTTATCTGCATTAAGCGCGACAGGTAGTGCTGGTGACCCTGCAGTTAATTCTCTTGTTCATTCAAATAGTGCAAATTGGAATAATAGCTATACAACTGTTAATGCAGGTAGCGCTAACTGGAATAGTGCTTACGGAACGGTCTCTTCTTTAAGCGCTAATTGGAATTCTGTATATCAATCTGCTTCATCTCAGCCTTTTACACTTGTTGATTCAACAAGCTCTATTCAACCTATACGGGGCAACAATACAGCTTCTGGATCTTATTCTTCCGTTCTTGGTGGTACAGGGAATACAGCTTCTGGATTTTATTCTAATGTAGCTGGTGGTAAATTCAATTGTGCGATAGGAGCTAATTCGTTTGTTGGCGGTGGTGATACAAATTGCACTACAAACGCGAATGATGTCGTTGCAGGTGGTGACCATAATTGTGCAACAGGAGGTGCTTCGTTCGTTGGTGGTGGCAGATTGAGTACAGCATCAGCTCAGTATGCTACAGTTGCTGGTGGTAATCAGAATTCTAGTACTGGCTATGGTGCTTCTGTTCTCGGTGGTCAGAGCAATACTGCTACCGCAAATTACTCTAATGTAGCTGGTGGTGCCGGTAATAGTGCTTCTGGAAGTTATTCCTCTATTGTAGGCGGTCAATATAATGCAGCATACGGACCGAGTTCTGCAATTTTAGGTGGATTGTGTAATACTGCAAGCAATACCTATACCTCTATAGGTGGTGGTAGTTTTAATGTTGCCGATGGTTATGGGTCTAATATTGCCGGTGGTCAAAGTAATTACGCTAGCGACGGTTATTCATTCGTTGGAGGTGGTTACAGTAATACTGTACTCAAACATCATAGCTCTATTGTAGGTGGGCAGAATAATTTTATAGTCGGCTGTTTTTCATCGATTGTCGGTGGTTTAAACAACACGCTATCTGGAATTAATTCCTTTGTCGCAGGTGGTTCAGCTAATAACTCAGGATTTAATAATACATTTATTCTTGGAACAGATATTGTTGCACCTTCAGCAGATTATACCTACGTAAATAATCTCTCTTCACAAGGTAACATAGCTGCTGCAAATATTATAATTAATAAATCGCCATCGACATTTATAAACCCTGTAACAGCTTCTGGTTCATTTTTGATTATAAATATTAACGGAGTAAATAAAGCTATACAACTCTGGGATTACTCGTCTTAATAAAATATGTCCTTACAAATAGAAACACAGTCATTTCAGTTTAATAGCACAGTAACAGGGTTAAGTTCTGCTAGATTTAATTCTGTATCAGCTGTATCTCTCTCTGGCACTCACTACGGTAATGGATCTAATCTTACTGGTCTCTATCAAGGATCTGATTTAAAAGCTCTTTCTGGTAATTGGCAGAGTACATATGGAACAGTCTCTTCTTTAAGTGCTAACTGGAATAGTGCTTATAATGTTGCTACAGCCTATCAAACAGCTTCTGGTTCATTTATTACAGCTGTTTCTGGGACTGCTAATCAAATTAATGCTTCTAAATCCGGATCTACAGTTACCCTGAGCTTACCTCAGAGTGCTGTATTCCCAGGAGATGTAAACATTATTGGTAATTTAACAATAGCAGGATCGGCTACGTACATCAATACTAAAAACCTTGTAGTAGGTGATAATATTATCTACTTTAATGATAATAATTACGAAAGTAATGTATTGGATGTAGGTATTGTATCACACTTCACCCAAGCCCCTCTTGGATACAATCATACAGGATTGGTTAGAAGAGCTGGTGGCGGTGTACCAGGGATTTGGACGTTATTTTCGGGGTTAACTACTGAACCCATTTCAGCTGCTAATCTTGATTGGAATGATAAAAACATTGTTATTGATTCATTAAGCGCTAACTTAATTGGTAATGTAACAGGTAATGCAGACACTGTAACAAATGGTGTTTATACAAATGGATCTTATTCTAATCCTTCTTGGATTACATCTTTAGCTGATACAAAAATAACAGGACCAAATAGAAATAACTGGGATAGTACCTATACAACTGTTAATTCCAATAGTGCTAACTGGAATAGTGCTTATAATATTTCTACAAATTATCAAAGTACTTCTAGTTCTTTTGCAACTAATACTTTACTTCAGTCTACATCAGCATTATTAACTCCTTTAACACTTACTAATTCTTTAACAGGTCAATTAGTTCTTAATACTACTTTAAATTCACTTTCAGGTAACTGGCAGAGCACTTATGGTACGGTCTCTTCATTAAGTGCTAACTGGAATAGTGCTTATACCTCTTTATCAAATTATCTACCACTCTCCGGTGGTACATTGACGGGTGGTTTATCTGCTCCAGCTCTTTCTTCTAGTTATCTTTTCGGTACAGGTACAGAAACTGTTCTATCGGATGGATTAGGTACTAATGATTTAGGAAATGGTAATAATACATTATCGTTAAATTTCTCCGGTGGTGTATTTGTTGGTGGTAATGGTGTATTAACAACACCCGGGGCAACAATTACAAGTCTTACTGCTACAAATATTACTGTTACTAATACAACAACCAATACCTTAAGCACACAAACTCTTACGGCTACTAATATCACAGCTAATTCTGTACCAGTATATTCTTATCTTACTAATGATAGTACAGCTATAGGTCCAGCGATAACAAATTATGGATTGACGACATTTAACCTAGTAGCCAATGGGGTGTATGAATTATTATACGATTTGTATTACACAAAAAACACAGCTGGCACTGTTTTATATAGTTTATCGTCCAATAATACGTTTGGTTTTGTTAATGCTGAAGTAGTACAAACTATCAATACTGGTGTTACAACTTTCTCTGCACCAACTAAAGCATATTTAATTGGTGCAACGGGTCCGGTTGCAGCGTTTGCAAACGCTACTGCATCGTTAACAACAGGCGTTAACCATAATGCATGTATTAGATATATCATAAAGGCTGGTAGTTTGGGTAATTCTGTATTTCTTGCTACAACAGAAAGCTCCACAACAATAACACCAAAACAAGGTAGTTTTGCTAAACTAACGAGAATAGCATAATAAAGATATGCCTACTCATTTTATAACAAGAGACCCACTACCTATAAGTGTATGTGCTCTTGTAGTAGGTGGAGGCGGATCAGGATGTGGCGGAGGCGGAGGCGCTGGTGGTATATTAACTAGTAGCTTGTCTGCATCTCCTCTTACAAGCTGTGCTTTCTATGTTTATGTAGGAGCAGGAGGGGTTGCAAATAATGGGCAAAATTCTATATTTGGTTCATTAACAGCAATTGGAGGCGGTGTTGGCTCAACGGCGAGTGGTTACACTAGTGGTTCAAACGGTGGATCCGGCGGCGGTGGTATTTATGGTGGTTTAGGTACTCTAGGTCAAGGTTTTTCAGGAGGTAGTGGTAGCGGCTGTTATAACACATGTTTTGGTTATGGTGGAGGTGGAGGAGCAGGAGGAGTTGGTTTAAACGGAAATACTAATGGCGGGGGGGGATCTATACCCTTTGGAGGTGCTGGTGGTATAGGTATACAAAACCCTATATTAAACTCAACAATTGGTCAATTATCAGCAGGTAAATATTATATCGGTGGTGGTGGGGGTGGTACACAAGTGCACCCAGATGTTAGCCCAATTATAGGCGGCTGTTGTGGTCTTGGAGGTGGAGGCTGTGGAGCTGTTTTACTTCCCAATGGATCTTATGTAGCAGCTACAGCAGGTACACCTAATACAGGTGGAGGTGGCGGTGCTGGTGGTAGTACTAGTTGTAATGGGGGAAGTGGAGTTGTTATTATGCAATATAAATCACCTTCTAGAAAGCAATTATTTTCCGGGGGTAATACAGTAACCTCGTTTGCTAGTGCTGGTAGCTGTTATTTTACACATACTTTTACAACAGCAGGAGCATCAACAGCTACATTTTCCGGTTATACTACGAATAATGCTAGATTAATTAATCGCATTCCGTTTATGGTTAATTATTTAGTAGCTGGCGGTGGTGCAGGTGGCGGCGGTGGAACAGCATCACAAGGCGGTGGAGCTGCAGGAATAGTAACAATCGGTACGCTTGATACTCTTCGAAGCGGTATACCGTATATACTATCTGTCGGCGGCGGTGGTTCCGGAAACAGAACCGGGCCCGGTAACGCTAATAGCGCTACATCAGGTACCGGTTCTATTTTCCATACTGTTACAGCTACTGGCGGTGGTAAGGCACCTGGTAGCACCGGTGGTAGTAATGCACGTTATACAGGCGGATACAGCAACGGGAACAACGTCAGTAACGGTGGAGGTGGTGCGGGCGCTGGTGGTAACGGGCAAAACGATCCAGGTGGATCCGTTGGAGGTATCGGCGGTATAGGTATAAGCACAACAATTACCGGTACGTTATCTACATTAGGTATAGGTGGTAATGGCGGTGGTCAAAATAATGCGGATGGTGCAAGCGGGAGACAGAATACCGGTGACGGAGGTGGTGCCGGCGACTGGAGTTATTATTCAAACAGCAATAACTTCGTCTATAGTTCAGGAAACGGTGGATCAGGTATTGTTATTATTCAAGTACCTACATATGGGTCATATTCTTTCGCCGGTGCTGTTTCATACACAGTATCGACAGCTATAGCTGGATACAATACATTAATAATTAAATCAGCTCCAGCTGGATCAACTATAACTTTTACATTTACCAATTAATATGGCAAACTTCGCACAACTTGATGAAAATAATACCGTTACAGGTGTATTCCCTGTTGATGATTCTTGGAATAATAGAGAAGACGAATTATCGGCTTTATATGGATATACGCTTAAGCAAACCAGTTATAACACTTTAAGGGGCATGCGTGTTAGTGAAGATAGGTTACCTACTTGGACAAAAGGCTTTCGTGGAAATTATGCTGGAATCGGATTCACTTATGATTCAAATCTAGATGCCTTTATCCCTCCAAAACAGGAAGGCACTTCTTTTAACCCTTCTCTATATAGCTGGGAATCAAATTGGGTTGCTTTACCTAATGGAACATATTGGGCTATGATTTATAAAAATGCATCTAGCTCTATTAGTTCGACCATCTTAACAGAGCTTTATAGTATACCTACAAATAGTCTCTCTAACCCGAATAGAACATTACTTCAAATGACTGGTACCCCGTCTGGTGATTGTTACGCGGTTATAAGAGATCCTATTGATCGTTTTCTGTCAGCTTATACATCTAATAAACACGGGGTACCACAGGATTCAAACTTATCCGATCTAATTGACTGGATTATAGTTCAAGATCCACAAGCTCTCGATCTTCACTTCAGACCACAAACACTTGTTATCAAAGATGTAGAGAAGGTAAATTATTTTGCTTTTAATAGAGATTTACCCGCTCTTGCTACAGCTTTAGGTCTTTCATCGCTACCTACTATTAACCTGTCATCACCAGATTCGAAACCAGCATTAACAAACGAGCAAATATCTAAACTACAAGCGTTCTACGCTAATGATGTAGATTTATATAACTCGTTAATAAAATAGTATATGGCTTTTCATTTTATATCTCGACAGGTGATATTTGCAAATTATCTTATTGTTGCTGGTGGTGGCGCTGGTGGAGGCAATAACGGTGGTGGTGGTGGTGCAGGAGGATTACTCTCTGGATCATCTATCAAGTTAACTCCAGGTATTTCCTATCTTGCAATCGTCGGATCAGGGGGAGCTGGTAATAATTCTAATGTAGGGGCAAACGGTACAACATCATCTTTTTCAACTATAACAACTGTTGGTGGAGGAGGAGGTGGAACCAATCTCGGCGGCGGTATAACTGGAGGTAGTGGCGGTGGGGATGGTGCCGGTGGAACAGCAACTCCGGCTGCTGGTACATCTGGCCAAGGAAACGCTGGTGGACAAGGTACTGATTTTAATAATTGTGGAGGAAGCGGTGGTGGAGGTGCTGGTGCTGTGGGAGCCGATGCGACAACTAATGATGGTGCTAATGGTGGAGATGGATTATTAAGTTCAATTACAGGAACACCTACTTCATACGCAGGAGGTGGCGGTGGGTGTACAAATCAAGTTGTTTCAGGAACTGGTGGATCAGGAGGTGCTGGTGGAGGTGGTAAAGGAACTAATGCTGGAAGAGGTTTAACCGCAACCTCCGGAACTCCGAATACCGGTGGAGGCGGCGGTGGTGGTGGTGCATATAACGGAAAAGGTGGAAATGGGGGTTCCGGAGTTATAATTATCTCTATACCTACTTCAAATTATTCAGGAGACAATAACATCACTACAGATAGAACAACACCTGCAACAATAAATACCCAATATACAAAAACTATAAATGGTTCTAATACAGTTATAACTTTCTTAACAACTCTTTATTATACAGCATGAGTCATTACGCCCATATTACCAACAATATAGTCGATAGCGTTATCGTTGCTGAAGCTGATTTAATTGCTTCGCTTCCTGATGCGCAAGATTGGATACAAACCTCTTATAACACTTTAGGCGGGTTACATTATTCTCCTGACACAATGCAACCAGATAACGGTATAGCATTGCGAGGTAATTATGCAGGAATTGGTTTTACATATGATAGAGAATTAGATGCTTTTATACCCCCTATTCCTGATGGCTATTTATTGAATACATCGAATTACTCTCCAGAAGCTTTTTGGGTAGATTTAAATAATGGTAATTCATGGTGTAAAATAGCAAAAAACGCTTCTTCCTCTATTGAAGACGCAATTAATAAAAAGTTTAATTTAATAAAATTTTCTGCAAGACCAACAGGAACTTGTCATGCGATTATAAGAGACCCTATTGATAGGTTTATTTCCGCGTTTGCTATGAATTTAAAAAGTTTACCACAATTAGATATTGATTCTTTTATTTCTTGGTTAATTTCTCAAAATAAAGAAGGGGTAGATCCGCACTTTAGACTACAAACTTTATTTGTTAAAAATATATCTAATATTACATATTACGATTTTGCAAAAGATCTCACACCTATTGCAAATATATTAGATCTTGATAACCCTCTCCCCTTTCTTAATAAAGGATTAAATCTTAAACCTGTTTTAACATCAGATCAAATAGCAAAACTACAACAATACTATGCTGATGATGTGGAGCTTTATAATAAAGTCTCTTCTACTTAGTATAACCAAAACCTTGCTGATACCAAGAAAAGATAAATCATTATTATGTTACAGGTGCTAAATTGTCGTAATAGCGTACTAGAATTGCATTACTTTTTAAGTAAATAATAGCGTGGAACAAGATCCGTTATTAAGCTTTCTATCTAATCTTTCCCAGAAGATTAATATTGAGAAAGAGCATAAAGCCATTATGGAAGGGCTTGAAGCCCCGGAAACTGTTACCCCTCTTGCTGTTACCTTAGCTAATTTACTATTAACAAATTTATATGCTCGTTTTATAGATTGCAAGAATTTCTTATTTGTATTGACATGAAAGCTTCTTATGATAAATAATCACAAGCTTTCACATGTCAGAAGATATTATTGAATTTTATAAACAAGCGAATAACGCTAAGTCGGTAGAAGAACCATCTACCATTGAACAAGTTAGCGAACAAGCTACTGTAGTTGTAGAAGCTGTTGAAGAGCCTACAGATCCTTTCGCTCGTTTTCTATTAACTCTTAATAAAAATCTAAAAGAAAAACAAGATCTTATTAAACAGCAAACAGTCACTGAAACGGTTGAACCTGTAGAGGAGCCTGTAAAAGTTGAAAAGGTCGAAGCTGTGTCCGTTGTTGAAGCTACAGAAGAGGATCCATTTAACAACTTTATTGACAGGCTTCAGACAATCGTTAAGAGTAAAAAGGAGCAGAATATTAAAGATGCTGCAATAGGCTTTATAACTGAATTAAAAGAAAAGCCAGAAGATGAGCGTAAGAAGGAGCTTCAATCAATAATTGATAACGACGTTAAAGAGATAGAGGTACAAAAGGAAGAGCCGGTCGTTCAACCTGTTGAGTTAGAAGAGAAAAAGCCTGTAGAGGTAAAAACCACGGTTAAAGCAGAAGACAGTGAACAACCATATGTCAAAGAGTTAAAGGCAATAGGTGAAGAAAAGAAAGGTCCGAAGAAGGTAACAAAGCAGAATGATATTAAGACTTTGATCACTCAGCAGGTCGAGCTACAGACATCGAAAATGCTTGATGATGTTAAAGCTTATGCTAAGAGAATTCTTGATCTCGGTGGAGGTGGTGGTTCTGTAGCTCAGCAGTTTGCCAACGGTGGTACGATGAATGGTAGCTTAAATGTTACCGGGAAGTATCTTTCTGCAGGTGTTGATTTATCTAGCATCTTTAGCGGCGGTGGGGGTGGTTATGGTGATCGATTAATAGCCGGTCCTTCATCTCTTATTCTCAATTCTGATGGCACTCTGCAATTCCCTAATAATATCATTCGTTCAACTGACGATACGGAGATTATATTAGAGTCTGAAAATGCTTCTCTCTCTGCTTATACGCAAGTTGCTTTAACACCGCATGGTTTTATTGCGTATGATAATGGCGGTGATTCGATATCATTTGATAGTGTTAGTAATACGATTGTCTTTAAGACAGCTGACAACTATACATGGACATTAGATGACCAGGGTAATATAACAGGGCCTAGTAATACGCTTAATGTAAGCGGCTCTATTAATACTAGCGGTAATATTCTTTCAGGTGGTAGAAATCTCGATCAGATTTTTATTACCCATGAAACAGATAGTCAGACATTAACATACAATCCTTCTTCCTACAATTTATCTATTTCTAACGGTAATACAGTATCATTAGCTTCCCTCAGTAGTGTACCGGTTGACCTCTCTTTCCTATCAGTATCTGGTAATTGGAATAGCGCTTATGCTTCAACAACAGCACTAAACCTCTCATCTAATTTCTGGAATACGGCATATACAAATTTAGTATCAAATTCGTCAGCTTATTTGAGCGGATATGATTTAAGCTTCTTAAGTGTATCAGGAAATTGGAATTCAACCTATACAACTGTCGGTGGTAATAGCGGTAATTGGAGTTCAGCTTATAATGTATCCACAGCCTATCAAAGCGCTTCTAGTTCATTTATTCAAAATGTAAACGGTACAGCTAATCAGATTAATGCTTCTACAAACGGCTCTACTGTTACATTAAGTCTTCCAAGTAGTGCGATATTCCCTGGTGATGTATCGATTATTGGCAATCTTAGCATCGCAGGTTCTGCTACGTATATTAACACCGATAATCTTATTGTTGGTGATAATCTTATCTATCTTAACAACGATAATTACGGTAGCAATGTTCTCGACACAGGTTTTGTGTCCCACTTTACACAAGCACCTCTTGGCTACAACCATACAGGCTTAGTGAGAAGAGCCGGACAAGGTATACCAGGTGTTTGGACTTTATTCTCTGGATTAACGACAGAGCCTGCTTCTGCTTCTAATATCGATTGGAATGATAAGAACCTAGTTGTCGATAGCTTGAGTGCTAATCTAATCGGTAATGTAACAGGCAACGCAGATACTGTTACTAACGGTGTATATACGAATCAATCATACTCAGATCCTTCTTGGATTACATCTTTAGCTGATTCTAAGATTACAGGGACTAAATTTGCTACTAATACAAATGTTAGTACACTGACATCTCAGCTAGTTAAAAATACAGATTTTAGTAGCTACCAAACAAGTGTAGCATCTTCTACCGCTACTTTATTGCCAACGAGCGTGTATCAAAATGCCTCTAGCTCATTTGTACAATATACTGCTATTAATTCTGTATCAGGTAACTGGAATACAGCTTACCAATCCCTTTCTACAAATCCTCATATTCTCAATCAATCGCTCTCCTCGACAACAACTCTTATTGGTTCTAATACAGCTAATAATACATTCTCAGAAGTCTTAGGAGGTCAATGTAATTTAGCATCTGGAACATATTCAACAATTGTTAATGGATTCAGTAGTTGTGCTACAGGTTATGCAACATTTGTAGGAGCAGGGTCTGGAGTATGTGCTACAGGCAACTATGCTGTAGCTGTTGGTGGTAATAAGAATACAGCATCAGGTAACTATAGTACTGTTGCTGGTGGTAGTTCTAATACAGCTTCAGCATGTGCAACTGTGGGTGGAGGTTTGGCAAACAATGCATGTGGTGCAAGATCTGTTATATCAGGTGGAAGTAACAACAATATTGCATCAAATGCAATCGCAGCAGTAATAGCTGGTGGTAGAAGTCACACAGCTTCAGGTAACTATTCAACAGTTGTTGGTGGTCAGTGTAATACAGCATCAGGTGTTTATTCATCTATTACTGGTGGTTTTAAAAACACAAACTCAGGTAGATATTCCTTCATTGCAGCAGGTTCTGGTAATGATACTAAGGGATTTGCTAATACCTTTATCTTAGGTACTGGTTTAAGTGCAAACCAAGCTAACTTTACATATGTTAATAACCTGAGTTCACAAGGCTTAGTATATGATGCAACCAATAATAGTAGTCAGTGGAATAATACATATACTTCTTATAGTACTAATTCTGGTACATTCTTAACCCAAGCTTCAGCAGCTTCCTTATACTCAAAACTTTCATCCCAAGCCTTTACTCTTTCTGGTTCATCAATTGTTCCATTAACAGGAAGCAATATAGTATCTGGTAATTATAATAGCATTCTTGGTGGACAGAATAATAATATTGTTGCTCCTGTAATATATCAATTATCTGCTTATAATGCTGGAAGTTCAAACTTCAATGGAGTATATACCTATTCAAATCCATCTTTATATACTGGTCCTACTTGGGGTTTATATTATACAGGTGGTAGTAATGGTGTTTGGTATTTTGGTAGTGGAGGAGCCCAAGCATATCAGTCAAGTTTATCTGGTTTAAGTGGAATAACAGGTCCATATATTAATATATCTGCCTCAAACCCCCCACCAACAGTAAATATTCTGTCTTATCAATCATCAGTAAATAACACAATTGTTGGTGGAAGTAACAATACATTATGTATACCAACAAACAATTCTGTTAATTCCTTTATTGGTGGTGGTAGTAATAATATAATATCAGCAAATAATTCCTTTATTGGTGGTGGTAATAAAAATACAGCATCAGGTTGCTATAGTACTATTGTTAATGGTAATAGTGGAAGTGTTGCAGCACCATATTCCTTTGTAGGTTCTGGTGTCTGTAATACAGCATCAGGTGTTTATTCCCTCGTTGGTACAGGTATTTGTAATACAGCATCAGGTAGATACAATACACTCATTGGTGGTAGATTTAATTACAATCCATCATTTAACTCTGATATTCATGGTGGTGCCTTTAATCATACTGGTGGATGTATTCCATCAAACCTTACAACAGCTGCTTCAATATCTGGTAATGGCTCTCGTACAGCACTGATTCAAACTGGTATTGGTTCATGCTTTAGTAATTCTGGTACACAAAATGCTGTAACTCTTGTTTGGATGACATCAGGTACAGCCAACTCATCTTTATCATCAGCATGCTTTACAACAGCTAACATTTGTACTAATGCTGCTAACTGTATTATTATTAATGGTGATTATAGTACCTGTACATCATCTGGATTAAGTGCATGTAACATTTGGGTCTATGATAGATGTGTTAACTTAATTGGATGTAATAACTTTATTGGAGGTGGTGTTTTAAATACAAACTCAGGATGTTATGGTACAATTGGTGGTGGCTTTAGAAATTTTGTTGGTAATTCACCTCATATTACTATTGGTGGTGGTTTATGTAATTGTGCCTCTAACTGTTTAAATACAATTGGTGGAGGAAGTTCAAATGGTATTCTTAGTAACTATAGTACAATTGCTGGTGGTATAAGTAATAAAATTTGCTCAGGTACCTATGCGACAATTGGTGGTGGTATTAATAATTTGATACTTAATGTTAGTTGTAATAGTACAATTGCAGGAGGAAATGGTAACATTATAACATGTGCAATAGCTGCATCAATACTTGGTGGTATTAGTAATACAGCATCAGGCATTTATTCATCTATTACTGGTGGTTATAAAAACACAAACTCAGGTAGATATTCCTTCATTGCAGCAGGTTCTGGTAATGATACAAAGGGTTTTGCTAATACCTTTATTCTTGGTACTGGTTTAAGTGCTACCCAGATCAATACAACTTATGTAAACAATTTAAGTGCTCAGGGTATTGTCTATAGCAATCCTCCAGTATTCAGTGGTTATGGTACTAAAGCCATCACATTCCCAACTAGTGTCTGGACTAAAGTAGTTATTGATACAACAGAAACAGATACAAATAATAACTTTAATACAACACTTAATACAGGTTTCAGTGGTAGGTTTACACCAACTATTGCTGGTTATTATCAATTGAATGGCTCTATACAGCTATCAGTAGGTGCACCTGCAACATCATCTGTAATATTTGCTATATACAAAAATGGTGCTGAATTTAAGAGAGGCAGTCGTATGCCATTAAACACAGCTGGTGTTGGATTAACAATATCCCAGATTGTATCAGCTAATGGATCAACTGATTACTTTGAATTGTATCTAAACCAAGGTTCATCAAGTACAGTAACAAACGAAAATTCTGGACCAACCGTTGGTCCTCAGTTTAATGGAACGTTTGTAAGGAGTCTGTAATAAATAATATTATATGGCAACACTTATTCTAGAACCTGCAAGAACAATCGACATTGATACAAATAACTTTTCCCTTAGACAAGTTGTTGATAATTCAGCTGAAAAAATCATTACAGCTACTATTGATAATATCTGGAGGGATATTGTCCTTTGGAGAGGTGCTGAAGAGTATGCTTTAGCTGGAATATGGACTAATGAATCAGCCCTTCAAAGAGCTAAAGAGCTTATTGATGCTGGTACTGTCCAGTTTGCATAACTCTTACTTGGTATAACCAAACCCTTGCTGGTACCAAGAGAAGGTATTATCAATCCAGTCACATACCTGTTTACCTAAAATTTGATTATAATCAGGTGTCAAAGGTTGAACCTTTCTTTTAATTGTGTGTAAGTCCTTGGTTAGACCATAGACAGAATCATCCTCTTTAATACTCTGTTCAACATTATCAAAGTCATGCTTATAAGGATTGAGTCCTAGATATTCATAAACTTTATTCATTTCTCTGTCTGGATAACTGGTTAAGTCTTCTGCTCTTATATAAAGAACCTCTTTATTGATTCCTTCAAGAAAGCATTGTTGTAATCTCTCCAGGGCAAGCCCAACAGGGGG
>Ga0209085_1000150_pt1 | contig 54213 bp, 71 predicted proteins | sample C_131016_EF_Meta_FD_187310 | JGI IMG/M metagenome (GOLD analysis project Ga0209085, IMG submission 187310) | Freshwater microbial communities from Lake Croche, Canada to study carbon cycling - C_131016_EF_MetaG (SPAdes) (version 2) | ecosystem: Environmental > Aquatic > Freshwater > Lake... | reverse complement strand
TGGACGCACGTCCCTACGGTCCTCCAACCTACAAATCCAGCTTCATGGTTCCCTCGGGCTTGGCACCAGGCTCCTCATCCTCACTCTCAATTCCGAGGTCAATCTGGATATCATCACCCAGAGTGAGGCGGGGGCGCTCATCATCCTCATTGTCCGTCTCAAACTCCACCGTCTCAGACTCTCCGAAACTCAGAGTAGGCTTCGGCGGCTCCTCTGGGGGCGGCATAGGCGTATCAGGGCGCTTCTCGGGAACTGGCGTCTTAGCCTGGAAGTAAGCCTTGCTAATGTCCTTCCACGGGATAAAGCTGTCAATCACCTCATCTAGGACACCTCCGAGCATCGTCTCGATATCACGACGGTTGCGAGACTGCTGCTCAGACGAAACCTCAATCGTCTTGAACAGATATGCATTAGACCAGCACTTGCGAGCAGCAGCCTTGTAGAGCGTAAAGATGAACTTGGACAGGGGCGGGCGATCAAACTCAACCTGAACCTGAGCCTCTTCTGACTGACGCAGAGACGCAAAGGCACGGATGTAGCTAACAAAGACACCAAGCAGGAGGTCATCCATGTACTCGCACTTGGACGCCTTCTCAATGCGTGCAACCTCCTTCTCAAGCAGCTCGTCAGTCCACTGGGGAACACGGGTCAGGAGATTCTGAAACGTCTTCAGAGTCTCGCCAGGCTGCTTATTGCGGATACAGGCAGTCTTAGCATTATCATAGATGCTCCAGAGACCATCGGCGACGTGAGGAATAAGAACACGATTTAGGTTCTCACGAAGAGACTGCTTGACGAAATCAGTGGTCATTTACTTAGACAGAGCGAATAGAGGAATGTCAATACGGACGCATGAAGATTGTCCTCATTTTGATGGTCAAGAATGAGGAGAAAATCATCCAGAGATGTCTGGAGGCAGTAGAGGGGGTCGTTGATGCATTCTGTATCACTGATACGGGCTCATCAGATACGACCGTTGAACTTGCCAATGAGTTTTTGGTTGGTCGTGTTGGATGCGTGAATACATGTGAGTGGAAGAACTTTGGTCACAATCGCACAATTAGTTTCCAGAATGCGCAGGCGTTTGTCAAGTCAAAGAATTGGGATCTCAAGAACACATATGGTCTTCTGTTGGACGCAGATATGATGTTTATTTCTGGGTCGCTTCTGGATCAGACGCTTGGGGGACTTGGATACACGGTTGTCCAGAATAACGGAAATCTTGAGTACCCGAATACCCGTCTCGTTCGCATGGATTACGACTGGGTCTGCAAAGGTGTGACGCACGAATACTGGGATGGTGAGTGTACTCCGCTTTCAAGGGATATCTGTCGCATTGATGATCGCAACGATGGCGGGTGTAAGGCAGACAAGTTTACTCGTGATCTTGCTCTTCTTGAGGGTGGACTTGAAGAGGATCCTACGAGTGTCCGATACATGTTCTACCTTGCACAGACACATCACGGACTTGGTAACTGGGAGAAGGCAATTGAGTGGTACAAGCGTCGTATTGAGGCAGGTGGATGGTTCGAAGAAGTGTGGTATTCTTACTACATGATCTCAAAGACCTATGAGGTACTCAAGAACTATCGTGCATCTGAGAAGTGGGTTCTGAAGGCATATGACTTTCATCCTGGTCGTGCAGAGGCTATTTATCATCTTGTGAAGCAGTTGAGGTGTAACGGAGATCACTACAAGGCAATGCACTATATCCAGATGGGTAAGCGAATCCCTCACTCAAAAGATGCTCTGTTCATTGAGAACGATATCTACACTGGACTCTTTGACTATGAGGAGACGATCTGTCGCTTCTACACGATGTCTAGTCGTCATGAGTCACTTGTTCATTCGATTACCTATCTGATGAAAAAGACCCATAACCTTGAGAATGTGTACAACAATCTGCAGTTTTACATTGATCCGATCGCAAAGGATGCCAAGCCACTTGCAATTCATCGCCATCTCTTTGGGCCGAACTTTCACCCTACTGCGATTTCAGTGTGTGGAAACTACCACAACATTCGATATGTGAACTACAATCTGAACCACACAAACACCACGTACACGATGAAGAATGGTCTCTATTCTGAGAACAACACGGTTGAAACGAACAATGCCTGCTACAATGTTTCGACGGGTGAGATGGTTCTGATGAAGGATGAGACAGTGACTCTTCCTCGCCGAAAGACCCACGTGAATGGTCTTGAAGACGTTCGTATCTACCGTAACGCAAAGGGAGAGCTTTGCTTTCTCGCAACAGCGGGAGAGTATTCTGACCGACTGTCGATCATTCGGGGTCACTACAATCCAGACACGGCCAGTTACTCGGACTGTGTTGTGATGGAATCGCCAACAAATGCTGGATGTGAAAAGAACTGGCTACCCATCTCAGGAACAGATAATGCAATCTACTTTTGGCACCCGCTTCAGATTGGTAAGTTTGTTGATTCCAAGTTGGTACTCCACACAACACACAAGACCCCTTGGTTTTTCAAGAACCTGCGTGGATCCGCCGCACCGATCGTCGTAAAGAATGAGTTATGGGCGCTTGCTCACTTTGTGATTGGTGCAACTCCTCGCGTCTACTATCACTGTATCGTGGTTCTGGACAACACAACCTATGCCCCGAAGAGGATATCGGTTCCGTTCCTGTTTTATTCAAAGCTGATTGAATTCTGCATCAACCTTTCAGTGAAAAATGATGTGATTACATGTATGTTTGCCATCTTGGATGAGGCGCCTTATGTGGCTACTTTTAAGATCCCCGAGAATAGTTGGATTCAAGTGTAGAGGTGACGCCATGACTCGTTCACCTGCTTTGTCTCAACCAAGAGCGCCTTGACGTCATCGGGCGTAATCGACATCGGAAGCTTGATGTCCTTGTAGAATGGATATCCCTTTGCAGTCTTCTCATCAGCAATCCTCAGAAGGTTGATGCGAGTGACCATCGTCTCCACAGCACGGATCAGGACACGAACACCTTCCTCCTCGGCAGAGTATTCGGAAATCAGGAACTTAATCGCCTCATCGGTGATCGTGAGCTCGTTTTTCATATTGATACGCTCAAGCACCTGGGGCCAGACATACTGGTTCAGAATCATCTTCTTGTCCTCTGCCGTGTAGCCCGTGCACGTGATCACCTGCATACGATCCTTCAGAATCGGGTGAACCTTGGACTCGTCATTGAACGAGAACACGAAGAGGCACTGGCTCAGATCAAAATCAACACCTGCAAAGTAGCGGTCGTGGAAGTGAGAGTTCTGCGACCTGTCCGTCAGGTGGATCAGCATACTGATGATCTCCTCGCCATGAGCCGTCGTAGAAACCTTGTCCAGCTCGTCAAAGTACAGCACGGGGTTCATGCACCGAGCCGACATGATCGAGTCAGCAATGCGACCCCATGTAGCTCCCTCGTAGGTGTAGGAGTGACCCACAAAGTTCGCAGAGTCTGATGCACCACCTAGAGAGAAGAACTCGAACGGGCGCTTGAGAACTTCAGCCACTCCATGACGGGCAAAGGACGTCTTGCCAACACCCATCGGTCCCTTGAGGGCGATCACATTGCCTACTGAACTAGGATTTGCGATCCACTGAGCCACAATCTGCATGATCTGCGCCTTGGCAGGGTTCATGCCATAGACGGCCTTGTCCAGAGTGGCCTGTGTGTCCGAGAGAAACTTGGAGCACTTGGCACGATCCTCGTTGAACTTGACAGGCAGAGGCACGATGTTCCCAAACGGCACACGGAGAAAGCCATCCACCCAAGTCTTGAGCTTGTGAACCTCTCCACTATCAGGATCCATCTCGTTGAGGATGTCAATCTTGCGAATGACAGAGGCCTTGAGTGCGTCAGGGATCGGGAGGGCAAGCACACGGAACTTGTAGGGAACCTCGCCATCTGAGACCAGCTTGGCAAGCCCCTTCATCTGCTCATTGAGCTTACGGCGCTTGTTCTTGGACAGCTCCTCATAGTACTCCTCTTCCTCTTCATTGAGGCGGAGGGCGGGGGTGTCAGGATCTGACTCTTCCTCCTTCTCCTTCTTGTTGCGCTTTGATCCACGCTTCTTGTTGACATACTTGTCCATGAGGTGGGCGATGAACTCCTCTTCCTCTTCCTCGGACTCTGCCTCGGACTCAGACTCCTCCTCGATGTCAACACGGCTAGGGCCACGCTTGTCAAAGGAGTGGATGTGGAGCTTGACAGACACCTTGGCACCCTTGGGGAGCTTGAGTGTTGACTCCTCCTCGGACTCTTCTTCCTCTTCTTCTTCCTCTTCCTCGGCTAAACTCTCGTCCTCAGACTCTTCTTCGGTCGGCTGCTCGTACTCGGAATCTTCAACTTCGGACTCACTGTCTTCTTTGGTCTTAAGTGTGTCGTCATCGACCCAAACGACGGGTGCCTTGCGGTTACGAAGATTGTATCGTTTGGGTGCCATTCTTGCTGATTGCTTAGTTTAAAAACAAAATGATATCCATTTTTAATGGAGGATATCAAGGATCTTGTCAAAGAACTTGAAGAGGAGAACAACAAGACCGCCGCCGCCGACCCTGGCATTAAAACAAGTTTGGCAGTGGTGGAGGAGTTCTTGAAGCACCACCCCGTTCTTTGTTACGGTGGAACGGCAATCAACAACCTGCTGCCAAAGAAGGATCGATTCTACGACCCGACGGTCGACGTTCCTGACTATGACTTTTTCAGCAAGACTCCTCAGGAACATTCCATGATGATCGCAAACCAGCTTGTTGCACACGGACTCACCAATGTTGAGGTGAAGCCAGGTATGCACCTCGGAACGTTCAAAGTATTTGCAGATTTCACTGGAGTTGCCGATGTGACTCACCTAGACGACGTGATCTTTGATCGTCTCTGGAATGAGGATATTGTTCGTGATGGAATTCACTATGTCCCTCCGAACTTCCTGCGGATGTCTATGTATCTTGAGCTATCTCGCCCCCGTGGTGACGTATCTCGCTGGGAGAAGGTGTACAAGCGACTTGAGCTGCTCAATGAAGCCCATCCAGCAACATGTCCTAACAAGGGCTCAAAGGATCACGCTGAACTCACAGATGAGCAACAGAAGGGTATTATTCGTCTTCTGAAGAATGAACCAGTTGTTCTGCTTGGAGTGTCTTCCTATGAGATCCATCTTGGAAAGAACTGGACCACACCCGTTGCCCTTCTTGCTGAAAAGGAAGTCATTGAGCGGCTGACAAAGGGCGAAAAGGTCGTGATTGACGAGGAAAACGAGATTCTACCCCGTCGTATCAATGTACTTGGAAAAGACGGCAAGAAGTCTATGCTGCGTTTCTACGAGACAACCGCATGCCATAGTTACCACCTGATGGACAATGGAGTGAGGGTAGCCAGCATCCCTACGACACTTCAGTTCTTCTTTTCTTACCTGTATTCGGGTGCATCTGAGGAAAACATTGCAAGGATCCTGTGCATTGCTCAGCGGTTGGTAGATGTAGCTCATTCAAAGAAGAAGCGTCGTTTTGCGATCTTGACACCCAAGGATTGCCTTGGAGTGCAAGAGAGCTTTGTAGAGATGAAACGGAATAAGGCAGAGTTGTATGCTGAGCTGTCAAAGAACAAATCGTCCCCTGAGTATTTGGAGTACTTTTTCAGCTATAATCCAGGTGATACAAAGGTACGTAGGAAGACATTGAGGAATGCGCTTAAGAAGCTCAAGCCTACACAGGAGGATAGTTCCCGTTCCTGAAGGTGAGAACTCCATTGTTGTAAGCAAGACCAGCACACGCAGTACATGCAACATTACCCGTCACATTAGAAGACACCTCCTTAACACCTTGGAGGAACTGAATGTAGACGTCATTACCGTTGCGAATCCGAGGACGAACAGCGTTGGGTGCATTTGAGTTGAACAATTGGTAGATTTGACGCACACGGATCTGTGCAACAACATCAGACGTATCCCTGATCCGCATACCTGTGATTCCCTTAAACGACGATGTTCCATCGGTTGAAGTCAGACTATTTTGACCACCAGCACTCATTATTTGAGGCAAAGATTAAGTTCTACCGACGTACCAAGTCATATCAAAGTATCCAGGACCAGACGGTGTCGGATGTAAATCATCCGTAGGAACATTCGCTGTCAATGCAGTTACTTCACCTGCTGACAACGAACGAGGAGTATACTGTAGGTTTGCTAACACACCGTCCCATTGTGTCCCACCGAGTGTGATAGGTGCGTCATTCTGATGAGGAAGCTGGGCAAGTGTGTGGTGCTGACGAACAATTCCATTGATGTAGATATCAACCGCATCCTGATCTACGACGATGGCAAAGTGAATCCACTTCTTTGCAGGAAGGTTGGAAATCAGAACACTTTCCTGGTTTCCGTAGGTGTTCACAACCACAAGCAGACTGTTCGATGTCGTGTCCAGGTACAGTCCTGGGCAATCACCCTTTGAAAAGATAACACGCTTGCGTCCGTAGTTCAGGGTAAAGTCATTGACGAGAAGCCACCCAGTATACGTAAACGTGGCTCCCTGAGACTGGTTAAACGAGCGAGGAATGGAACCAGTGAACGTGCTCTGATCCTTTCCCGACACTGACCCAGCCGCAATATCAATCGCATCAGTCGTCTTCTTGCCAGGTGCGCTGGTCACACGCCAGATAATAACACCTAGTAAGACGATTGCGACAAGTCCAAGGACGAGTGTAAGCATTACTTTCTACGTAGAAACAAACCCCCTCGTAGTTAATTTGAATCCGCTCTTTTTAGGAGTTGGTGCTACAGCGCCAGTTTGGGTGAATACTACACTAAGCATAGTTTCATAGTTTGTCTCCCGCTGATACTTGAGAGTCGACGGGTGAACACTACGATCACCTAGATTATAAATATAATGAATCCTCGATTCATCGGATTGGTATTCAGTTCGTAGAAACCCCAACTTTGCAAGACGAATCGCCCAGTCTAGATCTTCTCCACGGGTAGCGTCTTTGAAAGAAACTAAATTCCCCATATCTGTCAACATTACGTTCAGATGGTTTGGTGGACGTAAGAAGACATCATCTCGAGCCATTGGATCTGTGAGTTTGTTCTCAACACTATGTGTGAACGTGTACTGAGACATTTGCCCACGAAGACGACATACATGAAACTCGCCTCGAATACATGCAAGAGCGTCTTCAAAATATGCATCCGTTAGATCATCGTCATCGTCTACAAACGACATATACTTCCCCCTCGCTCCCTTGAGAAGCTCTTCACGTTTGACACCAACACTCTTCTCACGGTTATCGCATGAGATACAGAACTCAATCTTTAGATCAGGGCAGATTCTCTTTCGCTTTTCATGGATCGAAGAGAGGAGCCGACTAAGCTTTCCACTACGCTCAACGAGTGTAGGAATCAGAATTGACCAGTCATAATTGTACTTTTTCCTAGAAATATAGGTCTCCATATCTTCAGCCCAATACTTCTGATTCCTTGCGTACAATGCATCGCCCTTCTCGGGAAATCCAGTTCCAGGATGCTCATGACGAATCAACATGTAGGGAATATAGCTGCACTTCGAAGCAAGCGGTCCATTACAGATATCGGTAAACTCTGTATCACAAAACAGGCTCTTGTATGCAGGATGATAGAGATACCCAAACGAGTTGTACATGGTCCGACCAAGAATAGAGATGGTATTGAGTTTATGACCCTGAGTACCGTCATTTGCCCAAAGAATACCATCGGTGTCTGGAAAGTTGGCTAGCATATGATTCCGAATTACATCGTCGTATCCTTTGAGCTGAGGAACCATATCATCAGAAACAACCACAACAATATCCCAAGGCCACGAAACCGAGTCTATGTCTGCATTGACAGCCTGAATCTTGGTCGTACTGTTCCCATAATAGATTTTACTCCAATCTGTTACGTTGGTGATATTCTTGATCGAGTATTGAACTTCTGGAGCCGTCATACTTTGATCGTCCTTATCGCACGAAACGCACACACCTAAAAGGTCTGGGCGGTTCGCAAGAGAAACGTATTTTTGCAGTACGTTTAAAAACTGTGTAGGTCTTGATCTAGTTGGACATTTCAGTAGAATTTTCATTATAGTTTAGAATGAATACTTTTGCACCTCATTGCCCGAAGAGTCCTTGACTCCAAACGTGAACGTGTATCCGAAGAGAGTTATCTTGGATCCAGTGGTTGCTGTATTTGTAGATGCAGGCTGAGCGAACGATGCGCAGTTGGTTCCAGCGGAAAAGAACGAAGACGCATCCGAAGGTCCTAGCATAGTGGAATACATATGGACATTGCAGACAGATCCAGAGAACCCGCCATTGCCTCCGACCGTGACATCACCAGCAGCAGGGCGAGGGACACCAGGCAGGACACATGACTTCACAAGCTTTCCATTGATGTAGACGTCAAGATTACGCTGGAACACAGTCACTGACACTGCAAACCATGTCTGCAGAGGAACGTTCTCAACCGTGCATGTGTAGATGTCTCCTGTTGCAGAGGCATCATTTGCTCCTGACGGCGTTGATGCCTGTCCTCCAGATCCAGACGAGTAGATGGATACCTTCACGTTAAGGCTGTTGTCCGTGGGGTGAAGAGAGATGCTAGGATTCACAAGTGCAGGATTGGTGGAATCCTTGCGAACAAGGATGCTCTTCTCCTTTCCAAAGTTATAGTCCCAGTCCTTGATGTACATCCAAAACTGAACACCATTATCGGCTCCACTTGTAATCGGAGCATTTGCAGCTGGGATTACAGTTGCCGATTTTCCATCCACTGGAACAGGCGCCTGGTCTGCTGAGGACGTTGTTCCCAGGACTGTTTTGCTACCCGCTGGTGCAAACAAGTTATAAAGAAACGCCGCCGCAAACACGATAACGAGAAGGCCGACAATCACCACTAAAGCCTTTGACACAACACTCATCGCATTGAATCCAGAGCTAGGCACTTCCATGGACGGACCGTATATGGGGCCATAGAATGGTTTTGAGGTTGATCCTCCCATTTATGTATCACTTACAAAGGAAGTTTAGAGTAGTAACAATGGAAAAACGGATAGCTCCACCACCAAGACCACAAATCCTAATGTATTGTAATAATTGCGGTGCGAAAGGTCATCTCTTCCGATCTTGCAACGACCCAGTATTATCATGTGGAATCATTCTTATCCAAAGTCCAAGCTTACCTGTTATTTCTAACACCAATCTCATTATGATCCGACGGAAGGACAGCATGAGCTTTGCAGAGTTCATGCGAGGCAAGTACGATCCATCTGACACCGACTACGTGAACCGACTTATCGGAAACATGACAATCAACGAGCAGCAGATGATTGCGAACGAGCCGTTTGAAACCGTGTGGAGGTCAGTCTGGGGAGAGGATCGTAGTTCTGGGGATTATGAGCCGTCGCAACATAAGTTCAACGTTCTTGACCGCCAGAGCCTTGTTGCGAATAATCCATCCACCTATCAGGAGCCAGAATGGGGATTTCCAAAGGGAAGGAGACATCGTGGAGAGTCGGATGTTGATTGTGCGATCCGAGAGTTCGGGGAGGAGACTAACATTCCCCGTGACTCCTATCTTGTTCTCCGCAATATTCGGTTAGAAGAGACATTTGAAGGGTTGAATGGAATCCAGTATCGCCACATCTACTTTGTGGCTCTGCTGAAGAGTCCAGACATGGTTGATCTTACCCAGCGATTTACCCCCATGCAGCGCAGGGAGATCTCTGGAATTTCATGGAAGTCATTTGAAGAATGTGATGATCTTGTTAGACCTCATCACGTTCAGCGAAAGGCAATGTTGGAACAGCTAAAGTCAATTGTAACTACGTTTGAAACAGTCTAAACGATGGCAAGGCAAATAAGTAATGATTACGATTATCACACCCTGCTCAAGGCCTCAGAACCTAAAGGAGATCTACCAGTCTATTAACTGGGACAAGATCCATCAGTGGATCATTGTTCACGATACGACCAAGACGAGGGGGATTTACGACCAAGTTTTTAACCATCCTAAGATCGTTGAATACGGTCACATCAGTCCTCCTGGAACCTGCTCTGGAAACAGTCAGCGAAACGCAGGACTTATGCATGTGACTGGGGGTATGGTCTACTTTTTGGATGACGATAACATCATTCACCCGAACTTCTGGACGATCGTTAACAAGTTTGACGAAGATCACTACTATACGTGGGATCAGCTCCGACAGGATATGTTTGCAAACAAGCCTGGTGGAATCATGGGTGGTGAGGAGCCTCGTCTTCGCAAGATTGATACGGCACAGTACATTGTGCCCAGACACATGTGTCGTCCTTGGCAGGAGGAACCGTATTGGGCAGATGGTCTTTTCATTGAGGACATCTATGAGCGCTGCAAGGACCAGCACGTCTACCTTCCAATTGTGGCCGCCTACTACAACTGTCTTGATGATACTCGCAGGGGTTATCCTCTGACTAGGATGTGAAGCGGAATCCCGCAAGATACACAGTGGCGCAATATGCAGTCACACTGATCACAAAGACCCACCACCACAACGGAAACACAGTTGCCTCACGATCCGTAGCCCCGAACGGGCGGATCCTTCCCTCACGCCCAAAGGCGATGGAAGGTTTCAGGTAGAGGAATCCAGCCATAAGGAACAAGTAGATAGTAATCATCCATATCCGATGATTGCGTCGGGTCAAATCCATTGTATGAAGCAGTGTAAAAAGTTCCGCACCAAACACAATGAGGGCAGCCCCTGCATATGTGCTCCCTAACAGGAAGGCATTTTCTGATGCCATCACCCGAATGTTCATTAAGTCCGATTACCGAGCGAAAGACAAGGATCCCCTGGACGAGGAGGATAAGAACATTGACCTCTGTATGCAGCGGACTGGAACAGGACGAGAGTTGTTTCCCTACCAAAAAATCATCCGTGACTACCTAAAGATTGAGACACCATACCGTGGGTTGCTAGTCTACCACGGTCTCGGATCAGGTAAGACATGCTCGTCTATTGCAGTGGCTGAGTCGCTGTTGAGCACCAGCAAAGTCTTTGTGATGGTCCCTGCATCCCTTGAAGCCAACTATCGTGAGGAGCTGCAGAAGTGCGGCGACCCGATCTATGCTGTGGAGAACCACTGGACGTCACGCACTCTGACCGATGAAGTCAGGGCTGACGGCAAGAAGCTTGGTATTTCGGACAAGTTCATGGACAAGCACGGAAAGATCTACGTGACGACACCCAGTGAGACCCCGAACTTTGAGAGTTTGGCTACCAACGACAAGAAGGAGATTCGTGAGCAGATCAAGGATGTTCTGGAACAGCGGTTCAACTTTGTTCGGTACAATGGTCTGACACGGTCCAATATCGGCGAATACACGGCTGAGGGAATGTATGATGATTCTGTAGTGATTGTGGATGAGGCGCATAACTTGATTTCCCGTGTGATCAATGAGTCTGAGATTACCAGCAAACTCTACGATGCGATCTACAATGCGAAACGCTGCAAGATTGTTCTCCTGTCTGGAACTCCGATCATCAACTCACCAAATGAGATTGCGTACATGATGAACCTCCTCCGTGGACCGATTGAGCGCATCACGATCCCGTTCAAGACCATTCCGACATGGGATGAAGAGAAGATCACCAAGGCACTCCGTGGTCTGCCTGAGGTGGACACGATTGAGTTCAATGCGATCAAGAAGTACGTCATGGTCACTCGTAATCCGCCCCAGTTCCGCTCAACCTACAATGGTGATGGTGATCGGGTTGCGGTTCAGTACATGAAGGATATGGCCTTCATTCCTCAGGCTGCAGACTGGGTGGCATCCGTCAAGAACAAGATCGAGACCGATGTGGGTGGCGGTGAAATCAACACCGAGAGGGTTACGACAGAGCAGCTTCAGTGCTTGCCGACAGACTATGAAGAGTTTGCGAACTTGTTCCTGGATGGCCTGAACATCAAGAACCCAATGATGTTCCGTCGTCGCATTCAGGGCTTGGTGTCCTATTTCAAGGGTGCCGATGAGCGCCTCCTTCCTCGTCGTATTGAAGTGGATAAGACGCTTGAGAAGGTCTTTATGTCGCCTGAGCAGTTCAACCGATACCTTGAAGTCCGTTGGATTGAGATGAAGATTGATTCCCGTCGTGGCCGATCCAAGCTGGATGAGAACTTGAGCACCTTCCGTGTTCCAACCCGCCTGGTCTGCGACTATGCGATCCCTCCTGACCTGAAGGTCGGAGAGACAAACGCCGAGGGTATCACCGAGAACAACGTGGCTGACAAGGATGAGATCATCAAGCGAATTCGTGCGCACCCGCAGAGATACCTGTCTGAGAAGGCATTGGAGTCGTTCAGTCCTAAGATGCTCAAAATCCTCAAGAACATCAAGGCATCTGTTGGCAACAATCAGTTCGTCTATTCTCAGTATCGGTCGCTTGAGGGTCTTGGAATTCTGTCTGCGATTCTGGATGCTGCTGGATGGCAGCCGTATAAGATCGTGAAGGAAGCGAATCAGTGGGTGGAAGATCCCGCAATGGATAATCGCCCTGCGTATACGTTCTACACGGGCGAGGAGAATGCCGAGGAGCGTGACCTGACTCGTCAGATCTTTAACGGTGTGTATTCCAAGAACTTCCCTGCGTCCCTGAAGGAAAGTGTTGCCAAGCGATCCAAGAAGATCCTACAAGTATTGATGGCATCTGCGAGTGGTGCTGAGGGTATCACGCTGAACAATGTGCGCCATGTTCATATCGTTGAGCCCCACTGGACTCCTGCTCGTCACGACCAGGTCATCGGTCGTGCGATTCGTATCTGCTCCCACGCAACACTGCCTATGGAAGATCGCACGGTCAAGGTTAGTTTCTACATCTCGGTCTTTACGGAAGACCAGATGAAGACGGCGGATGCGCCGAACATTGTTGCGATTCGTCGTAACGATATGGTGATGAAGAGGTACGAGGGTGATCCAGTGGAGACGTTCATGTCCACGGATGAGTATCTTTATGAGACTGCCTTTGAGAAGGAACGCATCAGTCAGCGGATGGCATTGCTGCTGAAGGAGTCGGCCGTTGATTGCGAAATCCATCGCAAGCTCCATGCACGTGAGCGCCCAGTGGTATCTTGTATGCGATTTGATACCACTGCTACAGGTGAGGATTTAGCATTCCGTCCAAACATCAAGAATGAAGAGTTGGATGCGACGGTTCTGCGCAATACCTCCAAGAAGCATCGTAGACTTCAGAAGGTCTTGATCAAGGGGTTGTCACTGATCGTGGATCCCGATTCAAAGGAGGTATTTGATGGCCCTGCATGGGATGATAACAAGCGGTTGTTGCGAATGGGGACTATGCCATCACCTACTTCGATTCAGTTTCTGACTTGACATCCTCAATCCAGTTCTCACACACCTCATCCCACGTCTTGAACTTGTAGTTGGCTGCCGCATCGTTTGCAGCAGAAAGGCGATCGATCATATTCGACATCGCCTTGCAGATGTCATCTGTGCTAAACTCTGGGGAAAAGAGGCCAAGCGGCATCGTTCCCGAGAAGTATGTACGCTGTCCTGGAGGAACAAACTCACATACGCTATCATCCATGAAGTCACGGTAGGTTCCGACATCCGTAACGATCTGAGGCGCACCTGCATAGAGGTGCTCAATCTGACAGAGACCGAACCCCTCGCCATCCGACGTATTGATTCCAATGTCGCCTGCATTGTACACCTCATTGATCGCCGAATCGTTGAGCGGCTTCTTGGACGTGTCCACGAGCATCATGCGCTTTGCGAGGCTCTCGTCCGTATCAAGGTTGTGACGCTTGAGCTCCGTCTGGAAGATCCTGCCGATGTCATAGTACGCACCCTGCTGAGAATCAAGCCCCGTTGCCACAAGGAAATAATACGGCTTGGTCGGATCTTGGGCAAGCAGCTTGACGAATGCCATAACAGCCAGATCGTGACGCTTGCGCTGAGTATTGCGGTTCGTGTTGACAAACAGCACCGAGTTATCATCAAGACCCATATTGCGACGAACAACGTAACGAGCCGACTTGGGGATCCTCGAGAAGAGAGTCTTGTCCACTGCGTGCCCAATCACTCCGAGAGTAGGGAACGAGCCATACGTCTCATAGACACTCTTCCACTGCTCTGAGAAGAGGTAGATTCGATCGGCATTCTTGTTCATGGTCTCAATCAGAGGAGGAGCAATGCCCTGGTAGACCTGATCCACGTAAAGCCACAGCTTGTACGACGTCTCACCCTTCTTGTACTTCATCGCATCAATGAACCGATGGATAATCAGAGGATCGTTGTAGATCATCACTACATCGGGATTCACCATCTCGAGGTAGTCGTAGATCTTGTTGAACCCAAACCCCTCCTCCTTCGGGTCCTCGTTAGCAGCCGCATCGTAGGACACAATGCCCTTTGGAACCGTGCGAAGATTGCCTCGCTCGGGATGGCGCTGAAATCCGAAATGATACGTCTTCACAGCAGGAGCCAGCTTGGAGAGCTGTCCGAGAAGATTGTACACCACCTTTGAGTACCCCGTCGTCTGATCCACATGAGTGCTAACAAGAACAAACCTCATTATAAAGAATACCTTTTCTCTCCGTAAATCACAAATGCAGGTTAACTCTGCCCAGGACTATTTGACTCAAATGAAGCGTCAAATCATTGCGAAATCGCTAACGGTTGCCCCTCCTCCGCAGAAGCGCCGTAGCAACACTCAGTATATCGGCGTACTTGCCAACAAGTCAGATCGATATGATATGTTTGTCGGAGGTGTTGGTATCAATACACTGGGCGGTGCTACGCTTGGAAAAACCTATACATCGGCCTGCTGCGTCCCAGCGAACACTGCGACAACCACCTATTTAGTCTAATCTCATCTCTAACACAATATGCCTGGAGCTTTGCTTCAACTCGTTGCGATTGGAGCCCAGAACGAGCTCGTCAATGGAAACCCGTCTCTGACGCATTTTCGGGCGGTTTATCGGCGACACACCAACTTTGCAATGGAGGCAATCCGAATGACATTTGCGAGTTCCAGTCTGGAGATCTCGCCCACAACTACACGAACGATTTCGTGTCGGATTGATCGCTATGCACAGTTACTTCACGATACCTATTTGATCATCACTCTGCCCGATATTTGGTCCCCGCTTGCTTATCTTGGTGCTGGAGTGGCTCCTCCAACTGGATATGATCAGAGGTCAAACTCGATCGGATACGAGTTTCAGTGGGTGTCAAACATTGGCTACAACCTGATTGACCATGTTGAAATCACAGCAAACGGTCAGGTTCTTCAACGACTTACGGGCGAGTGGCTCAAGTTCTACTCGTACATGACGCACGACCCCAACAAGCGAAAGATCGTGGATGAGATGGTCGGAAATGTTGCGTCGATCAAGGATCCTGCGAATGCATATGACCGTATCAATCAGTATCCTCATGCAGTGACGCCTCAGAACCAGCCTGGTGGAATTCCAAACACCAAGACACCTGAGCCATCAATCCGATCTCGGCAGTTGGTGATCCCTCTGCACTTCTGGTTCTGCGAGAATCCTGGAATGGCACTGCCTCTGGTTTCCATGCAGAACTCGGATGTCTTTATCAATGTCACCTACCGCCCTCTGAATCAGCTGTACACAATCATTGACACGGTCCCTACCTCATCCACATTTGGTCAGCGCATTCGCCCTGTGACACCCGATCAGTCCATCGGTCGGTTCCTGTCTCCTCCTACTGCAAGTGGAGCCTCATCCAATCCTGCGCTGACGAGCTTCTTTCCCGATCCGTATCTGGAGGGCAACTTCATCTACCTGACTGAGATGGAGATGGCACAGCTCGCAAGTGCAGATCAGACGTTCTTAGTGAAGACTGTGACCTATGCAAACAACCCTGGTCAGTATGGAGGTAACTCGGATATCCAGATTCCCTTCTTTAACTTGGTGACACGTCTGGTCTGGTCATCTCAGCGATCCGATAAGATCCTGGCCAATGACTGGGACAATTATACAAACTGGGACAATCCTAACCGTGCTCCATTTACAACAAACGGAACTGCAAATGATCCATTCTCAACCGTGACAAACTCAAACGAGTCGCAGACATTCTTGTATTCAAGTGGTCAGCAGCAGATCACATCTATCTACCCTCGTGATCCAATCACGAACGGACAGCTTCTGCTTGATGGCAAGGAGCGTTTTGCTGTGAAACCTACCTCGTACTTCTCGCTACTTCAGATGTACAAGCATACGACTGGAAATTCCCCACAGATGCCTGGTGTGTACATGTACTCGTTTGCTCTCAACAACGACCTCTATCAGCCCAGCGGAGCCATTAACGGAAGCATGTTTAACAAAGTTGTTCTTCGTCTGAGTCTTCAGCAGCCACTTCCCACAGCTGCTGCAGTGGCATCTCAAGAGACGGTATGTATTCTGAAATCTAGCGTGTTTTCAGCCAATCCAGTGGTGATTACGGCGGCTCAGTTGGCGCTGACAAATCCAGATGGAACCCTGCTCTATCCTCCTGACAGCGTTGTGACAGTTGTTCGCAATTCAAACGGTGAGAACCTGATCTTTGCATATACCTACAATCTGGGCGTCTACGTGGAATCCATTAACTTCCTGCGCATCACGTCTGGTCTTGCGAATTTCGTGTTTGCTAACTAACAATGGGCATTGTAATCAACCAAGCCACATGGGGCGACGAAAGTGCCACAACCGACATCACCAAAACCATGCAAGACAGGGCCAAGCCAGGATACCTAGACTTGGTTGCCGACAATACATTAGTCCCTGCCGTTGATCTTCTGTCTGGAAGCAATGATGTTGCATTGACCGATGCCGAGAAGGAAGATATCAAGAAGAAGGCTGTTGAGATCTGCGGAACTGCTTCAGATGACAAGTGTATTAAGTTCAACCAGAACCAGCTGGAGTCTGCATCTCTTCAGCAGAAGGTCGCAGAAAAGCAGTCTTCGGCAAATATTGTGACAGGTCGTCGGTTGACGTTGACCTACACGGATGACCAGACGGGTCAAAAGAGGACCGTTGCAATCCCCGATGGACAGAAGGTCAAGTTCGGTGAGGCTCCTACCTTCAAGATGCCCAGTTTCACGGCTTCGAATACAATCTTGGGAGCGCTGGGTTTGTTTGGAAAGATGGTCTTGACCCTCTTGTACGTATTTAGCATTGCCGCCACATATCGGTTGCTGATTCTCACGGGACATATCATCGTTGCGTATGTTCTGACTGGACTTGCTATAGTGGTCCCGTATTCAGGTCTGATTACCACGCCAATCGCCCTAGGTATCTTCAAGTACATGGAACTGCAGCCAGCAAAAGTTGTTTCATTAAAGTAATGTTCCATCTCGCTTGGATTGCTGCGGGAGTGATTGTCGGAATGTTGATCGCCTGTATTGTGATTCCGCCTACACGCAAGCAGGTTGCCGTTCCTTCACCTCATGATACCGATGTGTTCCATACAGATACGGGATGTATTCGTACCAACGCCATTGAAGTTCCATGTGGAGCTGAGGCAGACTCATTCAATCTTCTCGCAAGTCTTAGCAAGAAGTAATGCTTGACATCACCAGGGCTATTGAACGAGCCAGTCCGTTCTTTTCATTTGTTATCGGCCTGGGTATCTCGGTCTTGCTCTTTCATCGCAACTACGCCACCTACCGCATCCTTGGTATTCCATTGTCCGACGTTGAATCCAAGACGGTCAAGGTGGACGGCAAATGCTACAAGTATCGCGTGGAAGATGCATCGTGCGAAATCGTGTCTCCTTCATAAACAATGGACGACCAGACTTCGCTTGACGCCCTCCTGCCTTCGCCCCAGCTCCCTCAGTCAATGCCGCCGATGGCTGGCGTGTCTGGATCCGATCACATCCAGCGTACCCAGATGGCGCCCTCTTTCAAGCCGTCGCTCCCTATGATGCGACTGATGTGGGCGAACCTGACTCTCTACATCTCCTTCTTTCTGGCGACAGTGATCCTGTCCATGTCGGCGCCCCGTGACCTTCTGCTCCGCTACATCCCGAATGCCTACACTTCGGGTGGTGTTGTGTCGTGGCAGGGTGCGGGCGCTCTCGGACTTGCCGCCGTTGTGGTCTCTCACTTGCTGAATGTTTTCCTGCTGAGTTTTTTGGGATGAGCGGTAAAACGAATTTCGTTTTGACAGAGCAATCTACATCATTACAAAATGACGGTTCTCAGTTCTCAGGATGTTAAGGAGCTTCTCAATGTCAACCAGCGCAACGACACGGTTAACGAGCAGATCGGAAACGATCTCGTGGATCAGCTGGTTGTTGCTGCAGAGTGCTGCCGAATGAAGCTCAGGTTCCTGGATGCGATTGCGAACAAGCGATCGACCAAGTTTCTGCTCTACCAACTCTACGCTGAGGCACAGGGGGTTAATCTAAAGGACATCATTCACGAGCACAATGTTCTTGAGCGATTCGAGAAGCAGTGCGGTCTCTACGTACATGCCTCGTACTGGACAGATGAGGATAACAATCTGAACTTTACGGTAGAGTTCATCCCGCCTCAGGAGGAGCTTCCTACACAGGAATACGATGATGGCGAGAAGGCCTATCAGCGTGAGACTGAGTGGTAAGTGCGTAAAACGGATTCCAACACCACAATAATTTTTAACTGCTGTATCAAAATGAGTATCAAAGACTGTCCTAAGTGTAGTGTCTACATTTATGATGTTCTTCACCGCCCCTTTCCCTTCTGGCATTCATTCTACGGATTCTACAACCTAAGGGTTGCTTTCAAACTCATCGATGAACTTGTTCCAGAGTTTCAGCGTATTGCATCAGACCATCATTGGGAAGTGTTTGATGTGCCCTCACAAGATAGATGTATGTATATATTGACCCGATGCCTTGAATCAGGTCTTGTGCGAAGAGTAGGACTCACCAAGGACAATAAGTTTGAACTGTCAAGACCAAAGTACATGGGTCTTCATTGGGTCTTCTACCAGTTCAAACATATGAAAGAGATTCAGAGGATTCACTTTGAACACTCAGGTGGATACATTCAAGAAGAACGCACACCCTTACATCCAGACGTGATCTTCAAGAACGAAATGACACTAGCAAAGATCCTGTCAGCTAAAATGGATGCACATGATGATAACCTATGACAATAAAATGCTGACCCTCACCGATTCCGAAGCAATCATGATCGCTGCAGTCATGGAAGCCACCAACAAGACCCTCGATGGTTGGGACTATATCAAGCACGAACCCAGTGGTGGATTCTTCAGTCTCACAACTGACGTGAAGATGCTGGAGATCAAGGACAATCTCACACATCCTCAGGATTACCTGAACGACAAGCACTTTGAGTGGGCATGTCGTGAGGTTCAGTTCATCGCCCGCAATGGATATGATGAGTGGGAGAAGAAGTACACCAAGAAGGACGCCGATGAAGCACACGCAGCACTCATTCAACGGAAGAGAGACGAGTTTATTGCGTGTCCGACCAATATGACCTTGAAGCAGCAACTCGATGTTCTTGCTAGTCACAGGAATACACCAATGACATACTCGGAGATGCGTGAGAGGTTCGGTTAAAGACAACCCGCCTACTAATAGTATGCAGTTCCAGGGTCTCAAGCCCATCTATATGACACAGCCACCTGCATGGTTTTACTCTCGAATCCTGGTTGGAGCGGGAGAAATGCTAACACCTTCTTTTTGCAGTAAGTACAACATCACTCACGTAATCAACTGCGCATTTCCTGGGGACTCTCCTCGTTGGTTTCGGGATCGGTACATGTCAAGGTATGCGTGCATTGGTGCACTGGATACTCCAAACCATAACATTCTAGACTGGTATCCTGGTTTTGAGGATACATTGACGGACTTTTTGCGTCAAGGAGATGGAACCATCTTCGTTCATTGTCAGTGTGGGATCAACCGATCTGCCTTCCTGGCATTGACGTATGTTACGACACATTTCGGTCTTGATTACACAAAAACCTATGATGCGTTGAAAAAGCAACGGCCATGCATGTTTTCAAATACGGTCTTCAGGAAGCAGACTGAAGAGTTTGTAAATGGACGTCTTCAGAGTCAGGAAAACTCGGGATCCAGGAGCTAGTGGATCAATGGGAACCTTGGACTCCGTTCATCAAGACCAAGTTCAGGGTCTTCGTGACTCATCAAACAAACACGAGGAGCTGAAGCGTAGACTAGATGAATTACGAAGTCAACGTGAGACTCTTAGTAACTCATTTGACTTGACTGAAATCGTAAAGTGTTCACAAGTAGATTCGCAGATTCACGAGACAGAACAGGAACTTGCCAGAGTAAACCCGATTGAGGAGTACTATATGAAAAACATGGATATCTTACTTGATTATTACGGGAAGGACACCACGACTTCTCAATCAACTCCCCCTACAAAAGAGTCCAATACGTTCTTGAAGTTCTTTGTCGCAAATGTGCCTACGGACACTGGATTGTCAAAGAAGCAGATGTTCGATGAGTACGTGACCCGTATGAAGCTGACAAATACGTCAGAAGCGACACAGCTACTAACAGAACACTGCAATGCATGTAATGTGGCTCGTGAGGAGATCAGCTCTGAAGGTATCCTTGTCTGTCCTTCCTGTGGCTCTGAGGAGTATGCCCTGGTTGTGTCTGACTTCCCTTCGTTCCGTGATCCTCCCAAGGAGCGGAACAACTATGCGTACAAGAAGATCAACCACCTCAATGAGATCCTGAACCAGTTTCAGGCAAAGGAGTCTACAATCATTCCTGAGGAGGTAATGAATGAGGTTGTGCTTGAGATCCGTAAGCGTAGGATTGACAACATTGCCGACCTGTCTGAGGAGGACATTCGTCAGATCCTGAAGAAGTTGGGACGATCCAAGTACTATGAGCACCGCGCTCATATCCTGAGTCGTCTGAACGGCAATCCGCCACCAACCATCACCCCCGAAATAGAGGAGAAGGTTCGTGCGATGTTTCAGGAGATTCAAGCTCCCTTTTTGCTGTATTGCCCCAACGATCGAACGAACTTTTTGAGTTATTCCTACATTCTCTACAAGTTCTTTGAGTTGTTGGACTTGGATGAGTACAAGGTCTTCTTTCCTCTGTTGAAGTCTCGTGACCGTTTGATAGCTCATGACTTAATATGGCGCAAAATATGTTCTTACCTTCATTGGGAATTCATAACGTCTGTTTAAAACTCGTCGCCGCAATAAGTAATGCTTCCCTTTCGTGCTTCGGCTGGTAAGTGGCAAATCAATATCCCATCGGACACTGAAACAGCACTTTCTATTACTCGCGGTTCATCCCAGCTCGCCTTGCCGTCGGGTGGAGCGTTCTCAGTGAAAAAGGAGGAGGGAAAGTATACTCTGAAGACGTCTGCCGACCCCACACTGAGTATCACGATTACAGAAGACGATGTTGAGGTCTACAAGGAAAAGTCATTTTTGGCTAAGGTTGGCGAGTACGATGAGTCTCAACTCTACGAGCTGCTGGCTCGACAGTTTCCAGTCAGCGTGGACTCAGGTCAGAACCCTGAGGAGGAAGGAGACCCGAGTGGTGGCCGTAGGAAGACTCGTCGTCGCAAAACTCGTCGCAGCCGTAAGTAATGAGACTTACACCGCGAGAAGAAGCGGTACTGGTCTGTTATATCGCAATCTACTACAACTGCAATAATGCGCAGGAGATTGCAGATATCATCAAAAAGTATGGGTCAACTACCAGTAGGATTGTCTATAGGGGTCAGGCTAAAAAGGACACCACGATTGACAATAGGAAGCCCTTTGTGTCTACAAGCCCATCACGGGAGATGGCTGAGCAGTTTGTAGAACACGATTGGGAGGCAAATAAGAAGGTTGGGAATCTATTCAAGATACATCTTGAGAATGCCAAGTGGCTAAGCACAAGAAGTATTGAGTTTACGCTTACGGATAAAGTCAAGGAAGAACTGAGAAAGATAAACAGCAAGCCGATTCAAAAAGAGAGGGACTATACCCTAGATGAGTTGTGGCCACAGATTAAGACACGTCTTGCAGAACTACTTGCTGAGGGCGAAGAGGTATTGGTCTTGACTGGCGGTACATTCAAGAATACAAAGGGAGTCGGTGAGATTGAAACATGGTATTCGGTTGGTGGGCGGGCCACAAGGACCCTTGGGCGTCGTAAAACTCGTCGTTCATGGTCCAAGAATGTCTATAGTCACATAGATCTTAAACGGATGTAACACGATGATAGGCTGGTCAGTTTTAAGTGCGTTTGTAATGTCTTGTTCAGTAAGACTTGATGCTGGATTCGTAGTATGGTAATCTTGAGTCTCTTCCAGATAGTCATAGACCAAACGACCGATGCTATGGAGTACACCTGTAGTCGTGAGGTTGAATAGGAAGTCACTGTAACCACTCCTCTCGTCAGTTCCTTTTACGATGTAGATATTCATTGTGAAGTCAATCTCAGAGCCTGCGTAAGATCCATTTTACTCCCGATCGCTCGGCAGACTCATCAGACCATACAGCACCACGAAGAACACGAGGGTATGAAGCATGAACCCAAACGCCGTAGGGCACCCATTGTTTGCGACACCCGCAATAAATGAGTTCACGAAGCGAAAGGTCACAGGGTTCGCCACAAGGAAAAACGCAAGGGCGGAATACAGCGAATACTTGAACTTCAATCCCTCAGACTTGACTGCCATTTATACTTTGACCAATGGAAAAAGTAATGGATGTTGGTGGTATTGTCATAGGTATAGCATCGTTCCTTGGTATGTTTGTCGCCGCCTATATCTGTCGTCTCAAACCTCGTGAACCTCCTGAACCAGTGGTAGTGGTTCGGGATGAGGACCCCGGGGATCCTTAATAGCCTTCCTTATTCCTACACACCTCACATAATGCAAACTTCTTGTGCTTGAACTCCTTCTTGCACTCCCAGCATGTTCTCATATAGAGCTTTGCCACAGCCTCCTTGAGATCCATTACAAGATTGTCTGTAATGAGACCCACGAGCATGATTGTAATGGGCTTGTCGCCACCCGACTTGTCTGTATAGGACAGCCAGGTTCTTCCCTTTTGAAACATCACGTCCTCTTCCTCATAAACGTGTGGGTCGAAGTACTGCTTGTAGTGCTCAATAAACTCGCAGATAACCTTATCTGCAGACACATCGCTGTCACCGCTGTAGAGATCGGAGTATTCAAAGATTGCAATTTCGTATGACATGTTGTATATGAAAAATAATTAAGTGACCAAGTTGAATCCATTTTAGACGAGAGATTTTCGTGTCTTTGATTCAATCGCCAACTTCACATGAAGTTCGTCTAATGTCGTGACAATCGCAATGTTCTCAATCGTAATATCCTCTCTCCACAACTCATATGCAAACTGATACAAACGAGCCTTGACAGCTGTCTTGGTTCGTTTGAGTTCTTCTGCAACCCGCTTCAGAGTCATCCCATTCTGCAAGTGCTGGATCATTCTCATCTCTTCAGGTTCAGTCCAATATTCGCCACGACGAGACATTGAAAAATTGATGTTTGTTGTGTGAAGATGACGTTTTACTTGGGATTCCGAAACTCACACTCCCAAATTGATACAACGTTGTATCCAAGTGCCTCAAGAACACCTTTTCTAGCATACCATTCGTTACGAAGAACTATCATTGTCTTCTTAATTTCTGTATGAACAAGATCATCTGCAAATGGTTTGTGATATGGTAAACATGACTCTTTATGAGGACATCCATGATACCAGCATCCAAGAAACTCATAGACAGTGTTAGTCTTTGGATCATATCCGTCCACTTTAAGATACGTTCTATTTACGGATTTACGATGCTCTTCATTTTCAAGAGGTATGCGATGTTGTGGAGACCTAATTATATCTGGATTCTTAAGAGAATCTAACCACTCCTTTTCACCCTTAGATCCTGAACAGTTTTGACACCTCCTTGCCTTGGTTATATCGCCGTCACCGTTGCCCGGATGAACATGATTTATAGCACTTGATGGCCATTCTCTATCGCATTTTGGACAATAAATACGAATTTTGCCGGATAGTAGAATGTATCCAGTCAAATTGTACATGTACAATCCACCCACAAGGTATTCCCATTCACCGTGTTTATTGGTGATTTTCAACCATTCACCATCTCCTCCATGAAACCGTCTAAGTCTCTCTTTATATTCATCGAGCGGGACATGACCGTGATGATTCTCACCAGAAGTTGCTATTAACATACACTTTTCACAACATCCGTGTTTTGAGCTTAAGTGTTCTTCTGGGTGACATTCAATCATATGATTATGTTCAATGCACCTAATACCAGACACACGGGTCTTCATACCCTTAAAGTTGCATGCACTATAGTCGAACCTACTTAATGCGTCTGGTTGTACCGCAAGGGTCCTTTCGGTAGCCTGATGAATATTCATGGCATCTTGCACGAATGGTCTTCGCTGTCTACTGGCGCTCTCTTCTCGAGAACATTGTATACAGTTTGATCCCAAACGGATGATATTTTGTATAAGTGGCGGATGAGTATTCCATCGACACGTCTCTGGGTGTCTCCTACACCTCAGACCAAATACTTTACCTTTATCCATCTTACCATCCCATCTGAGTTGTGTAGTATCTATGTTAGGATGAGTCTCTGCCATTATTTTTTTGAGGCCATCGATTCTCGTCTCAAGAGACAATGACCTATTTCGAACAATATCAATATATGCCATTTGTAGTTAAAAATTGATGTTTGTTGTGTGAAGATTCCGTTTTAGATAGGATGTCCGTCAATATGCTTCTTAGCATAGCAACTTCTCAGCCCAACCGGTTACGATTCGGTGCCATTCATCATGTTCGTTCTCCTTTGCCCACTTTGCTTCCCTCAGCAGTCCAATACGTGTAATCTTGAACACTCCAGTCTTGTATGATTTTTTGAGATACTGACCAATCTGTGTTGATGTAAGGTAATCCCCTGCTGCATTGTATTCATTGTACAGCGCCTGTAGATCGTTCTGACTTATCGTGAATGTTCCGGACATTTTATGAGGTGCTTCCTCAACTATATAGCTACTATCCACTTGGTTGAACTTATCAAATCTATTTTGGACGATTATGTACGGCAAATATCCACATACTTACCCATGAACCCTTCACCTCCGATACAGAACTTGAGAAGGAGAGGGGTCTTTGAGCCATGTAAAAAGACCCGCTCTAGATCCGATGCACCCTGGACCATTGCCTGAGCGAGACCATTGACATAATAGATGATGTCGCCATGTGGGATCCAACCCTGCTTGACGAGGTTCATGCGCTTCTCCTCAAACTCTGAAAAAAGTTCGTCTATGGTCGTGTACCGCTTCATGATGGCGGAGACAATTGTGTACATTATCTTTGAGTGCGACTAGGTCCAATCCACACGGACCGCATGCGATGTGTAATGGATCTGGTGAGGTGCCGCTTCACCATCTATGAAGGTCACGACGCAATCGGGGAACCTAGGCTTGAGATGTTTGACAAAGTTCTCTGCGTCGGCACGAGTAAAGCCTGGAAGACTGTATTGGTAACATGTTCCGCCTGCGAGTGCTTCCTTGTGGCATTCTGCGAGGATGAATTCGATGTAGGGCTCAATCGTCTTATTGCGAAGACCTTGGAGTTGTTGGCGGGAGAGCATTATTGTAGATTCCTTATTTATCGTCTAATCCGTTTTATAGGGCGAGAACGCCAAGAATAAGCCAGAGGAGCATGATGAGCGCCATAGCGGGTGCGAAAGGGTCCTTCATTATAAGATCTATTTACTGATAGCAGACGATTCCATTTTATATGGAGCAGTTCTACGACAATACGATGGCTCTGCCGCTTGAGCAGAGGAACAATAAGCTTTCTCAGATTGTAGCGTTCCTTCGTCAGAATCAAGCTCACCCAGAGGCAGACGCTTTCCTCGAACTGAAAAATTGTTATCCGATGAATTCGTTCATCAGAGAGGATACGTCATTTCGAGCGTATCAGGCGTGGAACCGTATTTATGATCTGAGCGGTCACAGGCTCATTCGGCATATTGTCTCACAGGGTTAGTCCGCTTCGTCTGGAGACTCGTATAGGCAGTCGCCTGGATTCATGTGTGCCTGCTGGTTCAGGCAGTCGTCGCGACAACCTGTACACTTCAGCTTCCGCTGCTTGCACTTGGCGTTGTGCCAGAGGAACTCCCAGTCGGCAGTCTGACCGAGCGTCATTGATGACCTGAGCTTCTCCTCGATTGCGGCGATCTGGTCGTCAAGATCTACGATCGGCGACGGAGGCAGTGGTGGATGATCACCACACGTCCATTGACCAATCTCGTGATCAAACACACCCGTACACTTGTGCTGAGGGCAGTCAGGCTCGTCGGCAAAGTCGCAGACACGGACCCCACGATCGTAGTCCCACTCACCAGAGCACTTGTGAGCTTGTGTATCACCGCACGTCCACTGACCGATTTCGTGATCAAATACACCCGTACAGCTGTGCTCGATCGTCGAGTCGTCGCCGAACCGCTCAGCCCAGCAGTTTGAGCAGTAGCCATTGGCACCGCAATAAATATCATTCCCGCATCCAGGACATTCACTGGTTTCGTGGGAGAGTGTCTCCTCATTACCCTGAACCAAAGGGTTATGCTCCAAACAGCATGGAGCGTTGTAGTAGTCGACCATCTTGTTGCAGGTAGAATCGATGCAGAAGTAGAGGTGTTGATTGGAAGACATTTTAGCAGCAGGCCCCCAAGAGTGAGGTTCCTGCTGCTAATCAAATCCATTTTGGACGATTAGACTTACGCTATTTTGTTATTTACTTGCCCATCTTGCCCTTGAGCGCCTTCCATGCAAAGTGGAGGACCACGGCGAAGACGACGGCGTGCGTGATGTTCACCGTCATCGTCGAGCCACCCGGCGGCAGGCGGACGAGCACACCCGGGATGAGGAAGTAAAAGAGAGCCGCAACGAAAGCAAGCTTAACGTACATTTTGTTTTAAACGAGGGAAAATTTTAGGAATGGGTTCCAAAGAAATCATGGAATACGTGCTTTAACTTATCATCCAATGTACCTAGGAACACGAAGACGGCATAGACGAACACCATCTGTCCGCCGAACGACTCAAGGTACCCCTCCAGGGCCTGGCTGACTGGCAATACAGGAACGAATGAATGAACCAGGTACGTTGTCCAGAAGGCGATGATGACGATGATGGAGATCTCGGCGGACACATCCAACAACTGATACAGATTGGACTGCTTCTCCCACTCCTCGCCAAACTCGGGGAACACCCGCCACATGCACCACGACAGGAGACCACCAAGGAAGACGTAGAAGATTGCAATGCAGACAAGGTTGATCGTCAAGTTAAACACCTGACCCTTGACCGAGGGAATCGAGTTGAGACCTGTGTTCTTCATTATTTATCGATGAGATAGTAAATGACAACTTTTGAAAACTTAGTCATTGGTAAGACCTACCGAATGCCGCCCATTAAATATCCTAATGAATGGCGAGATGGGAATGGTAATCCTTGGTATCCTAACACCGAGGGAGGGCGAGAACACATGGAACGTATGGCAGAGCGTGTAGCACAATTGGACGGGCAAATGTTCAAAGTGATTAGAAAATGGGGTATTCTTAAACAAGGTTGGGAGGTGGGAATCAACGGTAGGAGCCATTACATTTATCCTCATATGTTCGCCCCAGGAACAGACTTTAAAAAACCAATTGAGGATCTCAAGGAAGACTCTCGTAATGTTCGCAATGCGCGTTTGGTGGGATTGCCCTATGGGCCTGAGTCAGTCGTTGCATCCATGATGAGTGGAATCCCGAAAAAGAATGCGGCTCAACAGAACGACGAACTAAGGAACCAAGCAGAAGTACCCTTTGCAGTTCAGGTGGACAGGAAGAAGCTATCGGGTGGAAAGACCCGCCGCCGCCGCAAGCACCGTAAGACTTACAGACAAAGTAGGCGTTAATAGTATATGTCTTATACTCCTCTCAGGACTTGGGGTAAGCACCTCGTTCTTGATGCTGCTAGGTGCGCGCCGCGGCTCATTCGTGATCCGCGAGTCATCGAGAACTTTGCACGCACTCTGGTGAAGCGCATTGACATGGTCCCCTATGGCGAGCCGCAGGTTGTGCTCTTCGGTTCAGGCAACAAGAAGGGCTATACGCTCGTTCAGCTGATCGAGACGAGCAACATCACTGCGCACTTTGTGGAAGAGAACAACTCCATGTATTTGGATGTGTTCTCATGCAAGGATTTTGACCACGAGGTTGTCCAGGAGGCCGTTCATGAGTTCTTTGATGCTCAGAGGTTCAAGTCTACGGTTCTGTTGCGTCAGGCGCCTGTCGAGCACCTGTGTTAAAACTCCATCAAACACTCTCCGTTTGTTGTGCGGGTCTTATCAGGGCAGTTGGTCGCCTTGCGCTGGTTTGACGGCATGTCAAAGTGCTCGGGGACCACACGCTGAAGGACCCAGAACGCAACGGCGAATCCAACGAGCCAGAGTAACCATTTTGCTGATTTAGTCATTTATCTTAGAAGTAGGTTTTCTTCACCCAGTTGCGATCAGTCTTGAACGTCTTGGCACGAGTCGGGGATGTTGTCTTGTTCAGGACGGCAATTGCATTCAGCTTCCGCAAGGTAGCAAGACGACCATACGCACCAACGGCCTGTGCAAGAGCAGCATGACGCTGACTTGCAGAATCCGCTGCAGCGTACCCCTTTGACGTCAAATCACCCTTCTTGAGCGGACCGATGACTGCGGGTCCCTTTCCAGGAGCTCCACGGTTCTTAATGCATGTATCTGCAACACGGTACGTTGTTCCACGCTTGAGGAGACGACCAATCAGAGTCTTCTTCTTGCGAGTCGCAATGTATCCCTGACGTAGGATTTTCCCTGGAGGGCATGTCTTTCCACCCTTGAGTAGGCTGTTGACCGCTGCGTCGTCTTCGTGCATTAGTAAGTATCAGCATTTTTTCTGTTTGGACACGTGGAACAACCCTGTTTCTTGACAGGCGTCATCCAAACGTACATGAAAAAGATTATCAACGCAAGCAACACTACCCACAACCACATTACTTTCTGTTCAGGAAAGAATCGATCCTTTCTAACCTTTCCATCGTCTTCTCACAACACTCTTTACAGGCAAAGTCCTTTGCCATCAAATACACTCGTTGAAACTCGGGGTATCTGATGTCACTCTCGTAGCAGTTCATACAAACTTCCTTCTTTTGTTTACGTTGTGCGTATGGACAGGTCTTACAAAGTCCATGGTTGCAGCCAGAACAGAACTCTTCAGCACATTCGGTGCAGTTCTCATTGTTGCGGGGTAGAAAGTGCTTGATCATGATATTCTTACAGGTAGGGCAGTTCGGCATTTTGGACACCTTATCACTTGTTTACCAAACTCAAATCCGTTTTAACCCAAACAACGTCATAGAAGGAATGGGCATTCCCTATTATGTCGCTTCTCTTCTGAGAACTCACAAACATATTCAGCAAGATACGGGAAATGCGCCTCTTGAATGCGAGGTACTTGGACTTGACTTTAATGCATTTATTCACACCTACCTGAAACCTGAGAACCCTGTTGGAAGTGTCGTGATCGCTTTGCGGAACTTCTTGCGGGATACAGTCCATGCAAAGAAGATTCTGATTGCGATGGATGGTCTGGTTCCCTATGGCAAGATTGTTCAGCAACGGTATCGCCGCATGAAGAAATCTGAACCTGCTGCCTTTGATAAGAACCAGATCTCGCCTGGAACTCCCTTTATGAAGAGTCTGGAGGACACTCTGCGATTCTGCTTTCCTGAGGCTACGGTATCTGGAACAGATGAGCCTGGTGAGGGAGAGCACAAGATCTTTCTGTGGTTGAAAACTCTACCCAATCGCAAGAATATTGTCATCTATGGAATGGATGCTGACTTGGTGTTGATTTCGGTGGCTCAATGTCATCTGGGACCGATCAAGCTTCTTCGTGAGAACAAGGACGGTGGCTACAGCACGTTTGACATCGCAGCTCTTTGCCGAGTCCTGCCTCTTCAACCTGATAAGTGGGTTGAGACCTGTGTGTTCTCGTTTGGGAACGACTTTATGCCGACCATTGGGATGTTCTCACTTCGAGAAGATGGATACAACCGAGCGATAGCCTATGCGAAGAATCCGAAGGGGATTGATGAACTCAAGGTACTTACGAAGCGTGCCAAGGACACTGATAGGCGCATTGCGGCCGTCGACGGCCTCGCGCTCGAAGCCCGTATCGGGCTCCACCTCATGGACGGGGTCCTCAATATAGAAAAACCCTGTTATGCGTTCTGGAAGACGTACTTCTGGACACTTCATTACTTTAGAACTTCGGAAGTTTTGGATTGGTGTTGGTTTTACCCGTATCCAGAAGCCCCATTGATGTCTGCATTGAATGAGTTTATGTTTACTGATTTTGAGTGGAGCAACCCGACTCCGCCCTTTACGATTGAAGACCAGCTCAACTTTATTTTGCCTGGTCGTGGTGTGTATCCAGATGAGATGTATGAAGAGGGTCCTGATTCACGTCACCCGTGGATGAAGGCGTATCATTGGGAGACTGATCCGTATATTTCGCTTCCTTGGAATCCTTGCTTCAAGCCTACCTCCGTATCTGAAATCGTCCTCCACTGAGACCTAACCGAGGAGCATTCCGAGTATCAAGGCGAACGGCAGGAATTGGCTCATCATTTCGGTTAACTAACGCCGCTCCAGGCAAGACAACGAGGTCTTCGGGAATATCTACTTCAAAGTTGTTCTCATGTAGTTGAAAGTATTGAGATTCAATTTTTGTCATTTCATTAATCTTCTTCAGAGCAGTAATGCCCGATACATCCTGCATAGTCCTCCAAAACCTACGAATGTGATTCAAGTAGGCAGCTCTATATTCCCTGGCACTTCTTGTCTTGACGTTGGTTCGTACCGCCTCAAGACACGCAGCCACAGTTGGATAGATTGGTTTGTTAATGCGACGGTTCACACTGTTGTGGGCACGAAATGTGAACAGCATGAGATCCTTCCGAGAGGATAGCATTTGCGGATAGAGTCTCCGATACGATCTGAGCGCAGTTTCAAAATGCTCACGACATGATGGACACGTGATTGTACTCTGAAACATATCAAGCCACGTATTGACAAGGGCAGATTCAGCTGGAGTAGGAGTGTCTGAATAACACGATCCTACAGAGTGAAGTGTCATCCAGCCTAAAGGTCCCCATATGGACGTCATTACTTTACTTGACGACAATCATTCCTGCTTCCATACCGCCTTCAAGGATCTCACGGGCAATGTGAGGCGGTGTCTTAGGGTTCACGCTGATATTTGACTTCTTCAGAACATCACGAACCTTACCATCGGTCATTGACTGGACATTCTGCTTGATCGTCTTGCGACGAAGCTTGGCGCCCTTCTCAGTCAGAATACGAAGAGTACCCCTGCGTGAGGGCGGCGGCTTGGCAGGATCCTTGACACCCACAATATCTGCACCACCCCTGCGAGAACGAGTTCCCTTCATTACGCCTCGGGGAAATGTCCTCATTGACTTGTGGCGACCAGCAACCTTCGGAACCTCCTCTACGTGGTCTACTTTCTGGATCTGGACCTTTGACATCACTTATTCAAAACGGATAACTTTATTTACAGGGAAGACACCACCAATAGTTACCATGTCTTCGGTCGCTCCTTTTGCGTCCACCACAATCAACGAATGGGAAGCAGTGCGTGCATATTTCAGCAACGGTGTTCGTCGTATGGTAGATCATCAGGTAGATTCCTATGAAGACTTCATCCGCCACAAGATTCCACTGATTATCCAGTCTGCACCACCGATTACCGTTTGGCACGAACAAGATGAGACCATCAAGAAGTACAAGTATGAGTTCAAGCTCTCATTTGAGAACATTTCCTACATCAAGCCTCGCATTCAGGAGGCAACGGGGCGAGTCAAGCCCATGCTTCCAATGGAGGCTCGTATTCGCAACTTCACATACTCGGCCCAAATGTATGTGGACATCCGATTTGTAGCTCGCACCTACAAGGGGCCGATGTTGGACACCTATGACGAGGAGTCGCACGTGTTTGAGGGCATCTCTCTGGGTAAGCTACCTGTGATGCTCGGATCCAGTCTCTGTCTGCTCAAGGATTACCCGATGAGCCTCGCAGAGTATGGTGAGTGCGCTCACGATCCTCTGGGTTACTTTATCATTCACGGTTCTGAGCGTACAATCCTGTGCCAAGAGAAGGTCGCTGACAATCGCATCATGATCTTCCAGAACAAGAAGTCCACCTCCAAGCATCTCTATTCGGTTGAGATCAAGTCTCTTCACGAGTCGTTCACGATGCCACCGAAGAAGTTGGAGATCCGTCTCAGTTCCAAGTTCAATGGCTACGGAAACCCGCTGACTGCCTGCGTTCCCCGTTTCCGTGAGGACATTCCAGTCGTGGTCTACTTCCGTGCTCTGGGCGTATTGACTGACCGTGAGATCACCAAGATCATCTGGGGCAATGAGACCGATCTTCACGTTGAGCTTCTGGCTGCCTCGTTTCGTGATGCTTCGGAGCTGGGTATCTTTACTCAGCAGGACGCAGTTCAGTATCTCACGAACCACCTCCAGTACGGAACCAATCAGGAGGACAAGTGCGCCTATGTCCGTCAGCTCCTGAACTCTGAGTTTCTGCCCCACGTTCGGTTTGCTGGCGAGACGGTCATGCCTGTTCACAATGTCCGCAAGGTAATGATCATGGGATCAATGATCCGCCGTCTGCTGCTCACCTACTGCAAGCAGATCCCTCTGGATGACCGTGATGCATACCCAAACAAGCGTGTGGTGACTACAGGTGCGCTACTGACCCACCTGTTCCGTCAGCTGTTCCAGAAGGTCTGCAATGATACTCGTAATGAGTTTGTTCAGGAAGTCAACAATGACTCCTGGAAGAGGGGTGATACACCTCGTCCGATGGAGATCCTGAACGTGAACAATCTGTACAAGATTCTCAAGCTCTCTGCAATTGAGGGCAAGCTCAAGCAGGCTCTTGCTACGGGTAACTTTACGGTTCAGGGACTGGGTGCTTCTGCATCAATGTCCAACGCATCCAAGGTCGGTGTTTCACAGGTGCTTGCTCGTATGTCCTACACATCGACTCTCAGCCACCTGCGTCGTATTCAGACGCCTGTTGAGAAGTCAGGTAAGCTGTTGGCGCCTCGCAAGCTTCATGGTACGAGCTGGGGTTTCATGTGTCCAGTTGAGACTCCAGAGGGACATTCAGTTGGTATCGTGAAGAACATGAGCATGCTGACCTCCATTTCTCAACACGTTCCCTCTACTACAGTGATTCACTTCCTTGAGGAACAGTCGCTGGAATGGATCACCAAACTGAAGGTGTACGAGGGCACTTCAGTCACCATTAATGGAGTGATTGTTGGATACACGAAGAGCCCGCATGAGCTTGTTACAGCCCTGCGAAGGGCTAAGCAGACTCGTCGCCTGCACCCACACATCTCGGTTGCATGGTACACTCTAATGAATACGATCACGATTGAGACAGACGGTGGGCGATGTGTGCGTCCTGTCTTCCGAGTTGGTGCTTCTCCTCCAGAGGACAGGTCAAGCTGGAATGAGTGGATCAAGTCCTGTGTGGATTACATTGACTCTTCCGAGACAGAGACCTTGCGAATCTCACTGACTCGTGATCAGGTGGAGCCTCACACTCACACTCACTACGAGATTCACCCAAGTCTGATCCTTGGACAGATGGCATCCACGATTCCTCTGTCGGATCACAATCAGTCTCCTCGTAATACCTACCAGTCTGCCATGGGTAAGCAGGCAATGTGTATCTACGCAGGGAACTTCGCAAAGCGCCTGGACAAGAACGCCTATGTTCTGTGCTCCATTGCCCGTCCGATCGTGGAAACTAGGGCTATGAACATCATGAAGATGCAGGAGATGCCGTTCGGATTCAACGGTATCATTGCGATTGCCTGCTATGGCGGATACAATCAGGAGGACTCGGTCATCATGAACCGATCCTCTGTGAAGCGTGGGTTCTTCCGTGGTCTCTACTACGGCATGTACAAGGACGAGGAGCACCGCAATGTGACCTCTGGTCGTGAGGAGAAGTTCATGAAGCCTCAGAAGCACAACACTCGCAAGTACAAGAATACGAGCTATGCGGCGATCTCTGACAATGGTATTCCGATCTTGAACTCGGTCATCAATGAGAATGATGTGATCATCGGCAAGGTGGTCAATCTGCGCAATGACGCTGCTGGATACACGTTCCGTGATGCTTCCACCACTCACAAGAACTCTGAGCAGTGCCGTATTGACGGCGTGTGGCAGGACAAGAACTCAGATGGCTACCCGTTCATCAAGGTCCGCACGGTATCTGAGCGTATCCCGCAGATCGGTGACAAGGTCTCTTCTCGTCACGGTCAGAAGGGAACCATTGGAATGCTGATGGATGAGGAGGACATGCCCTTCACTGTAAGCGGTCTGCGTCCTGACATCATTATGAATCCTCACGCTGTACCGTCCCGCATGACGATTGCTCAGCTGATGGAGAACATCTTCGGCAAGATCGGCGTTCGCAAGGGCACGCTGGGTGACGGAACTCCCTACTCTCACCTCAAGGTTGATGATCTGAAGAAGCACATGGTCGAGTTGGGAATGCACCCCTACGGCAATGAGATCTTGTATAATGGCCAGACAGGTGAGATGATGCAGGCCGAGATCTTTATGGGTCCGACCTTCTACCAGCGTCTGAAGCACATGGTCATTGACAAGAAGCACAGCCGTGCCCGAGGTCCGATTGTGTCACTGACCCGTCAGCCTTGCGAGGGGCGCAGCAGGGATGGTGGTCTGCGTGTGGGTGAGATGGAACGTGATTGTATGCTGTCACACGGCATCTCGGTGTTTACCAAGGAGCGTCTGATGGATGTTTCCGACCCGTTCAAGACGGGTCTATGTAAGACTTGTGGCACGCTTGCAGTAGTCAATCCTGTGGAGGGAATCTACTCGTGCGGTGCCTGTGGCAACAAGACCGACTTCGTGATGAAGACGATCCCGTACGCCATGAAACTTTGGGTCCAAGAATTAGAGGCGATGCACATCACGCCTAAGATGATACTTGAATAGAATCCATCTCAGTTAGCTTATCGGTTGATGAAGACTTAGTCATCTTAAGAGTACCAAAATCACTCTTCTTCTTACAATAATACGCCAATACCAGCGCTGTCGCAGCAATTCCAACAATCGCAATAATTCCAAGTGGGTCCATTTTTACTTTCCTGCGTTTATCCTGAAAGTTTCTCACACACTAAATAAATGCCCACTCCCGCTGGAAACGTTGATCTCCCTGCCATGCCCGCCCCCGCTGGAAGCCCTGGTGCCGTTGGTGGCCGTCGCAAGACCCGCAAGGGCCCGTCTGCGAAGGCCCTCAAGCGTGTGCTCAAGTCCCACGGCCTCAAGTCTTCTGGAAAGAAGGCGACTCTCCGTGCCCGTGCCAAGAAGGCCCACCTCCTCTCCAAGGCGTAAAGAGGAACCTTTACGGTGACGTAAAAATCTTTACGTTAAGTAATGCCTAGGAATCCCAACCGAAACAAGCCCGCTGTTACTCAGTTTCGGGAACGCCATCACGCTACAGAGCACGAGATGATTCAAATCGCTCTTCTTGCTAGGAAGTTAGCCAAAAGTGAAGGCAGAAGCGAATCATCCTTTGAAGATATGGACAATGCGTGGGAGGAGATCAAGCGCAGCAAGAATCCCAATCGGCCCAACGGCGGTCGTCGTACCCGTCGTAAGCGTGGTGGTAATGAGAACTATGTTGTTCCCAAGCAGGATACATTTGCAAATGATCCAGCTGTTCTTGCGCCGCTGCTTCAGGCTCGCAGGTCTCTGAAGAACCCATTGCCTCTTGGAATTAAGACACCTAAGCAGACTGAAGCACAGAAGAAGCTAGCCAGTTTGACGCCTACAGGGACACCAAAGGGCGCTCGTCGCACTCGCCGTAAGGTTTAAAGCAGGAACGCATACATTGAAAAATGCGGATTATTGACTGCACGATGTTTTTTAACGAACTCAATATGCTCAAGTACAGACTTGCCGTGTTAAACGACACAGTTGATCTGTTTGTTATTGTTGAAGCAACTCACACGCATTCGGGGAAACCAAAGGCCCTATTTCTGCGTGATCATTTTGATGAGTTTGCCAAGTATCATCACAAGATTGTTCACGTAATTGTGGATGATCTGCCATTTCAGGAACCCATTCCTGAAGGACTAAAACGCAATCTTGATGCCAAGGGGTATCAGTCATATGCATGGAAGAATGAGAACTTTCAGAGAAATGCATGTGAACGTGGATTGAAACGAATTGGACTACAGGATGATGATCGTATCTTGCTCGGTGACTGCGATACGATTATGGACCCCGCAGTACTCGAACACATAAAGAGTCAGCCTCCTGAACTTGATCACAATCTCTTCATTCTCTCGCAGGACGTATTTTGCTATAGTCTGAACTATCCTCAGAAGCATGTGGATTACTGGTGTGGTCTAACTCTGTTCAAGTATGGGTGGATGAAACAGCATGGACTTTCTCTCCAGTACATTTCGGACAATGCACGGTTCTTGCATTTTCCCAAGCTGAAGGCTGGATGGCATCTCACGTATTTTGGAGATGAGACGTTTCTTCAGACGAAGCTGCAGAGCTTTGCACATCAAGAACTAAACACTCCCGATCGTACAAACATTGACATAGCTCGTAAACGAGTGACGGAACATTTGGACCCTGCCACTGGGAAGCCGATGGAGTTCTACCCTATCAATACGATCTCATACCTTCCTCCGATGTATAGAACATACTTGCGGGGGTTTTTTAGTGCGTCGCCATAGTGGGTAAATTATTTTTCTTGCATACTATCATACAAACGATATGGGTGGCGGTCTTCTTCAGCTCGTGAGCTATGGTGCGCAGGACATCTACATCTCGGGCAACCCGCAGATCACGTTCTGGAAGGTGCTGTACAAGCGCCACACGAACTTCGCCATGGAGTCGATTGAGGTCACCTTCAACGGCCAGGCGGACTTCAACAAGCGTGTTACGGCCGTGATCAACCGTAACGCCGACCTGATGTACCGCACGTACGTCCAGGTGGTCCTCCCGGCGGTGGACCTGATCTCCAACGCCACCCAGCTGAACCGCTTCCGCTGGCTCAACTACATCGGCCACCGCCTGATCAAGACGGTTGAGCTCGAGATCGGCGGCCAGCGCATCGACCGCCAGTACGGCGACTGGATGCAGATCTGGACCCAGCTCTCGCAGGACGTGGGCACGATCCAGGCGCTCGACGACATGATCGGCAACACGCACGACCTCGTGCTGATGAAGGACCGCAAGGGCTACCAGCTGGATGCCTCGTGCGCTGGCTCGGAGCTGACGAACTCGTGCGCCCCCCGTGCGGGCACGCCGGCGAAGACGCTCTACATCCCGCTCCAGTTCTGGTTCTGCCGTAACCCGGGCCTGGCGATCCCGCTGATTGCGCTCCAGTACCACGAGGTGCGCATCAACGTGGAGTTCGAGCAGTGGATCAACTGCGTCTACTACGAGCTGGTTGGCTCTGCGGCGGCGCCGACGTCGATCCAGTCGCTGACGGCTGCGTCGCTCTACATCGACTACATCTACCTGGACACGGAGGAGCGTCGCCGCTTCGCCCAGCAGACGCACGAGTACCTCATCGAGCAGCTGCAGTTCACGGGCGCCGAGTCGATCACGTCCTCGTCGAACAAGATCCAGCTCAACTTCAACCACCCGGTGAAGGAGCTCGTGTGGGTCGTCCAGCGTGACTCGTACGTCGACTGCACGCCCAACCAGGTGTTCATCGCCGAGGTCAACGGCATGCAGCCGTTCAACTACTCTGATGACTTCACCACTGAGGGCATCGTGATGGACGTGCTCGCCCGTGGCGGCCTGGGCACTGGACAGTCGGGCGGCTCCACTGCCCAGCTCGGCACGGTCCCGACGACGACGAACGACGGACCTTCGGGCCCGTACCTGCCGGGTGTTGGCATCTCGACCGGCCCGTCGCTGGGCGGCGCCTCGTGGCTCGACACCAACATCGGCCCGGGCACCAACGACCAGGGCATCGTGTTCGAGGACACGACGAACTACCTGCTCGCCAAGGTCATCCTCGCCTCGGGTGTTCGCTGCGAGGGCAAGACGCCGACGGAGGTCGCCAAGCTCCAGCTCAACGGTCAGGACCGCTTCACGGAGCGTGAGGGACGCTACTTCAACCGTGTGCAGCCGTTCCAGCACCACACTCGCACGCCGGCGGTGGGCATCTGCGTGTACTCGTTTGCCCTGAAGCCGGAGGAGCACCAGCCGTCTGGCACGTGCAACTTCTCCCGCATCGACAAGGCGACGCTCCAGCTGACGGTGTCCGTCAACACGGTGCGCTCTGGCCGCACGGCCCAGGTGCGTGTGTACGCCGTCAACTACAACGTTCTCCGTGTCATGAGCGGCATGGGCGGCCTTGCGTACTCCAACTAAGTACCCAAGCAAGAACCAAAACAAATACACCAACCAACAAAAACAAAACAAAAATGTGTGCGGAAACCCGCTTACATTTTGGTAACATGCTGGTACGCATACGGAGAGTCATTGAACCTGTAGCAAGGATCCGTGGTATAGTTTCCAGTCTCCATGTCATTCACAAAACGATCCACAGTTGACTCTGAGAACTCAAGGAACTTTTTGCAGTGATCAGGTGCCTCGTGGATCGTAGCCTCTGCATACGGAAGGTCCTCAATTCCATACGCAAGCCCCTTGATCTTGCCAACGATACCATAATACGCTGCATGTTCCCACTGTTCACGAGTCTGACCCTCAACATATGGATGCTGGATCACAATACACCCACACATCAGTGCAATCACAATAAGAAAACACGCAGGATCGTAGCAGTGGAAGTACTTGGTCTTCTTGAATGTTTCAATCACGTGGTTATGATCCCAACACATAGCCATATCAAACCCTGAAGGAGGATTTGCGTAGAACCGATTTCGTGGCCATGGATTCCTAGCACCCTTCTTGAGGATAAAGCATGACTCTTCTGTCCTAGGCTCAGTTGGAAGAGCTATGTTTGGAGGAACATACCATCCCTGTAGGATCTGCTTCGGAAAATTGTTCTGACAAAAAGGTGCTAGATAGTAGACGATCTCGTTCGGCTCAAACTGATCATACATATGAGCGCCGTAGAGAACCCATCGCATGATCTTCTTTGCCTTCAGTGGGTTTCCTACGATCATCTCTGAATACACTACAATCGTAGACTCGTCAAACCCGACTTCAGTCGTATACCTGCGAAAGATCGTGTTCTTGTCCTGGTTGCTCATGTTGTCAACCCACATGGATGCATCGTATCCCTTCTCATAGAGCTTGCGACCTAGAACCCAGAGCAGATTCTGACCGCCAGAGAGTTGGTCCCACGGAGGTGTGTGGATTACAAATCTCATTTTGAGTATTTAGACGTATCAACTGTAAACCAATAAATGCCAACACTCTGCCTAAGTCAGGCAGGTCAGGACACGTTCCCTCGTCATCTGCTTACGGGCACTGGAACCTACTTGGACATTGGGTCGTATCGCCCAACGTATCACAACAATACCTATGCCCTTGAGATGGAGGGGTGGACTGGTCTTTCCATGGACTACGATAACTATGTTGAGGAGTTTGACCTAAAGCGCAAGAATCCATTCATACACGCAGATGCCACCAATGTTGATTGGAAATCCGTGATGGAGAGGTACCCCTTCTTGCAGAAGCCAGTTAGTTACATTTCCTTTGATGTGGATGAATCAACCAAGGCGGCTGTTCGGCACTTCCCATTTGACAAGATCAAGTTTGCGACCATGACAATTGAGCATGATGCGTATCGGTTTGGACCCGAGACACGTTCGTTTATTCGTGAAAAGCTAATACGATCAGGATATGATCTGATCTGTGCGGATGTTGTGATGCCAGGATATGGTGCCTTTGAGGATTGGTGGGCTATGCCTTCACTGGTGAATATGGACAAGGCAAATCAGATCCGCTGTGCGAACCTCACCTATCTTGAGATCTTCAAGAAGATGAATCCTAACCCCTATGCGTTTTATTGTCCTCCGCCATCATACGACTGACTAGCTTCTCAAAGGTCACAAGCGGCGTCCAACCTAGAACTTCAAGAGCTTTGGTCGGATTTCCAACAAGCACATCCACTTCTGCTGGACGATAGAACTTCGGGTTGATACGAATGACCACCCTGCCCGTCTCATCAGTTCCAAACTCATCCACGCCTGCGCCTGACCAGGTGATTGCGTGGCCTGAGACCCTGAATGCAACCTCAATAAACTCACGAACAGTGTGCGTCTCGCCTGTTGCGAGAACAAAGTCATCTGGCGTTTCCTGCTGGAGCATGAGCCACATACCATATACATAATCCTGTGCATGGCCCCAGTCCCGCTTTGCGTCAAGGTTCCCAAGCTCAAGCGTGAAGGTAGGATCCTTATAGAGCTTGGCAATCCCCTTGGTGATCTTGCGGGTCACAAAGTCCTCACCACGACGCTCAGACTCGTGATTGAAAAGGATACCACTGCACGCAAACATGTTGTAGCTCTCTCGGTAGTTCTTGACAATCCAGTGAGCATACATCTTTGCGACTCCATATGGACTGCGAGGATAGAAGGGCGTTGTCTCTGACTGAGGCGTTTCTTGAACCTTACCGAACAACTCTGACGTAGATGCCTGATAGAACCGAGTGTTGTAGTCTAGTCCTTGCTGACGGATGACCTCAAGGATTCGCAGTGGTCCAAGTCCATCTACATTACCAGTGTACTCGGGTTGAGTAAAGGAAGTCCCGACATGCGACTGAGCCGCCAAGTTATAGACCTCAATCCTCTCTGCATAGTGGAGTGAAGAAAACACATTGGAAAGAGACACTGAATCTGTAAGATCTGCCTGTTCCAGTGTAAGGTTCGGATGATTGAGTAGATGATTAATACGACTGGTGTTTGGTGTAGAAGACCTACGAGTGACACCTATGACTCGGTAGTTCTTCTCAAGCAAAAGCTCTGCGAGGTAAGACCCATCTTGGCCCGTAATACCTGTCACGACTGCAAGCATTCTTTCATTTACAAGTGTACTTTCATGTAATACAAAATGAAGGTCGCCTTTATGGTGAACAGCATTTCATTTGGCGGTGTTGAGGTTGCAACCTATGATTATGCTGATTACAATGAGACGATCCTTGGAAACAAGTCTATCATACTTACTCGTGATTTTAGACAGCAGTATGGTCCAATCTATGAAAAGTTTGAAAAGAGGTTTCGAGTCTTCTACATTCAGACCCGTGATGACATCAATGCAGTCATTAAGAATCAGGGTGTTGATATATGCTATTCACAGAAGTCGGGCGAGTGGGATATCTTTGGTACCGACGCATGCAAGTGTGTAGTTCACTGTGTCTTTACGACGAATCAGCCACACGGTAACGTATATGCTGCAATTCATGGGGACCTCAATCGAATTCACCGAACAAACATCCCCGTTGTACCTTATATGGTTCGAGTTGACAGTCACACTGACACGTTTAGGCGGGAGCTTGGGATACCTGTAGATTCTATAGTCGTCGGACGATATGGATCTGCTGGATCGTTTGATCTACGGTTTGTTCACGAGGCAGTGATTGATCTTCTGAACCGCAATCCAACAATGTGGTTCGTCTGTATGGCAACCAATCACTTTGCAAGTCACCCAAGGATCGTGTACCTTCCAGTCACCACAGATCTGTACGTAAAGCGAAAGATGATCAATACGTGCGACGTCATGCTTCATGCACGTTACCGTGGAGAGACGTTTGGTCTTGCATGCGGTGAGTTTTCTGTTGCAGGAAAACCGTTCTTAACATGGGCTCAGTCAGCAGAGAGGGCTCATATTGAGAATTCAAAGGGCGTATGCTGTCAGTATTCTGACAAGAATGACATTATCCGTATTATTGAATCTGGACAGTGGAGAATGGACATGACAAAAAGTGGTTATCTAGACTACACTCCAGAGAAGGTGATGGCTATTTTCAATAAGGTGTTTCTTCAGTGATTTATACGACGAGTACTAGTATCTACAAATGAGTCTTGGTGCATCATACGATCGGCTTAAGCAGATTGGATTTACTCCTAGTTCAGTTCTCGATATCGGTGCATTTCACGGAGACTGGACTCGGTTTACTCGGAGCGTATTTCCAAATGCATCCTATACGATGATTGAGCCAAATAATCATCCACAACTTGCGTACATGAATGCTACACTGATCCGTGAACTTGTAAGTTCAAGCGTTGGACCTGTACAGTGGTGGTCTACTGGAGGTACTGGTGATTCAATTCTTCGTGAACGGACTCACCACTATGTGTCGGTTACTCCAGTGACTCGTATGACAACCACACTTGATACTCTCTTTCCAACTCAGACGTTTGACTTTATCAAGATTGACTGCCAAGGCGCAGAGCTAGAGATTCTGAGGGGCGGGACGTTGCTGGCAAGTAGGGCAACTCTTATACTACTCGAGTGCCCTTTCGCATGTCAGTACAACGAGGGATGTCCTTCATTTTGCGAATATATTCAATATATGGACTCAATTGGTTTTACTCCCTTTGATATCTCAGAGATTCATAACATTCAAAATATCACGGGACAGATTGATATTATGTTTATTCGTAAGGGCTCGTATTCTGATCAGATTCAGAGGATTGTTTACATGTAGTCATTTACATTGAACTTCGATGAACCCTTCGGAACAAAGAACGGGTCGGTCCACGAATCAACAATACACACAGGAAGTGTATGATAGAGATGGTCCAGAGTACTACGAAGTACGACTGGAGTGGCTCCACACAAGAGCGCCTCGTACACACGATGTGTATCTATGCCCGTCCCCTGTGGACACAAGACAAACTTGGAACGAGACAGGTCGTCGAAGTATTCCTCCATCGTTCGGTTTGTCTTTGCAACAACTCGCGGGTCATTGAGGAAGGCCTCTGCACATGCCTTACGAATCCGATAGCGATGCTCATTCGTAGAACCCGCAGTTACGTTGAGATAGATCTCGATATCACGATCCACGTTTTTGGGCTTGAATTTTCTTACAAAGTCAAGTGTTCTGTCAGCAAAGCCAATCGGTATAGTCGTCAGCTGGGGATGGCGCACGGTCGTGTTCATTGCGTAGATATGGTTGGCATGGGGCAGAAGCTTATACAGACGGGCCTCATCAAAAGCGAGATCTGAGTTGTGAATGATGTAGTTGAATTTCTTAGCCTTTGAAAAGAGATTGGAGTTCTTCCTCTGCAAGAATACGTCTAACAGATCACCATTGATAAAGATGTGATCACCACTTGCAGAGTTAATCATAGACATGGCCTTGTCCGAGTAGCGAGTATCGAATATCCACCTCGAGGTGTTTGCGAACTCTCGACCCGAGATCATTATTCTTTCATAAGAATTTGAATAGCATACAGTTGACGATCAATGGGAATCTGCCGTACATCAGCCGAGGGATAGAGAATGTGATCTCTGTTCTTTGACATAAATCCGCCTCCTTCTTTCGATTCACGCCTTGTTAGGTAGGCACGTGTATCAGCAGGCATTCCCTTTCGAGTCGATCCCCAGTGCTGAGGAGAATAGACTTCTACGGGGACAAACCCTGTTCTCCACTGTCTTCCGACCCAGGCCCGAGAGAAAAGGTCGTGCTCGTCATTGCCGAGAACGTAGTGTTCTTCGTCAAGATAACCAAGCTGTTCTACCATGCTCCGTCTTAGGGCCAAAGGACCACGGTTCACGGTGTGGGAAAGAACAATACGATTAAACCAGTCAAACGAGGGTAGACCATGGGGTGTATCTGTTTTCATACCTACCTTTCCGACGTCGTGTGAGGGCGTCTTTACATTCAGACCGTGACAGCATCGGCCACTCACAGCAATAAGGTCTTCAAACAAGACCATGGGTACGGCCAGGGCAAGATTGTACCCCATCGTTAACATCTGCATGTCCGCTTGGATTTCAACAATGAACTCGCCGCGTGATATCACAAATCCCTGGTTATCGCAGGAGGTCTCGAAGATACCTGTGGGATTTTCGTGAACATATATCTTGTAGAGGTTCGCTGGACGAGACGTCTCCTTGATCCAATCAAGTACCTCCTGTCTTGTTGAGTCTCGGCATCCATCTAAGATAAGTATCATCTCGTACGATCCCAGAGTGTTGATAACGAGACTTGTCAGAATATTCTTGACGATTCCTGCCTGATTGTGAATAGGCATGACCAGACTAAAGGTTGGCGTCTTGTCAGAGAATGTTTCATTGTAGACAATCATGGGGTCACTGTCCCATTGCCTTTGTGGCCGATGGATAAGTCTATCCACGTATGATTCATATGTACTCATTAATTATAATACGGAGCCAAAATGACCACGCCCAACGCAATCGTTTTTCAACTTAACAGAGGACTCAATAATGGCGGGGGCTTCTTCTCTGTTTTCTTTTTTATGTGCAATGCCTATCTTCACGCACGCTCACTCGGAGTTCCGTTCTATATTGAACACCGTAATTGGCCGTATACCTATCATGAGGGTTGGCACGATTACTTTACTTCCTTAAAGGTTCGAACTGGCTTTCCAGTTCATAAGAACGTTCTTCGATCGTCGCACATGATGCTCGATATACATCCACCGTACTCCTTCTACGAATACTCCCAGTGCATTCAGAGCATCTTTGCTCTTCGACCCGAAATCAAGGAGCGAATAAACCATCTTCGACGTCAGATAGGCTCTGAGTACACAGCTCTATTCGTTCGTCGTGGCGATAAGATCAGAGAGACTCCATATGTAGCCGTTGCCGATATACTGTCGAAGGTGTCGTACACACAATCAACGGTTTTCTTCATTCAGACAGATGACTATACTGTTGTGGAGGAAGCAAGGACGTGCTTACCTACGCACCGTATTGTGTCAACGGTTCCCGTCACAAAACGGGGGTCGTATCATTCACTGCAATTTCTCAAGGAAGATACGCAAAATAAATACAAGGATGCGATCGTGTCGTTAGATATGAAACCCAAGGATCAGATCTACGAAGAAACAACGGAGATGTTGGTAGGTCTTGCTATCTGTATAACAGCCACTGCGTGCTGGACAGACATCGAATCAAATGTAGGACGTTTCCTGAAGTTAGCAAATCCGTCCATCCATACGTATCCCGAGGACATCGTTCTTAACTTAGATGAACGCAATAACCCTGCTTTCAAGTTCAAGGATAATCCCACGTCGTGAAATAGCGAGGTTTGTTCGGATCGGTATGAGCAATAACAGGTCCTTTCACGATACGTAGATAGTATGCAATCAGTTCAGCGCTCGTCTGATCATGGCGGTGTCCCCTTACACGAGGGTCCTCGCTTTCTGTCTTATTATCGTTTTTCCACTGCCCCTTGAAGACACCAGCTTGAGCAGCACCAAGCCACATGGACAGGAAGTCATGAGCAACCTTCGTTCGGAAGTCGAATCCCATACACTGCGCATAAATTGACTCTATGTTCATAGACTCTTCTCGGGTCACCTTGAAGTACTCTAAGGCCCTGTCGTTTGCCCATTCGCCACACTTCCAACCATCGAGTTGTAGATAGACACCACGTGCAACAATATCATCAATGAATGAGTCCAGTGATTTAACAGCACGCAAACAACTATCACACCAGATAACAAGATCATAACCCTTCATTCGAACAGCATTAACTGCGTAGGCCTTGAAGGCGTACGGTGCGTCCTTGTGCGTAGGACTGTCGATTTCAGTTTCGCTGTGGAAGGCGAACACATCAATCAAGGGGTTGAACAGCTTGATACTTTTGACAAGCTTGTCTTCGATTCCCCTGTAAAAGCCACTTGCAAAGGTTACCAGGGCAACACGACCTCGTGCTGCTGTTTGCTTCTTGATCAACTGGAGGACAGGCATTATATATTCTTCAGACTTAGTAAATGCACATCAAGGCAGTTGGATCTCGTGCTCAGGTCATGCATGGAACCGCAGATCACACGTCTGGTGGACTGAAGAAGGGTGACCTGAAGATGAACAAGTGGGGACGCATTGTGTCTCGCAAGAAGTCAGCTCGCATGTCCCACGGAAAAACTCGCCGTAACAAGTAATGGGTGGAGGATTATTTGGAACTCCTCTATATCTCAATGAGAAGTGCATTCTGTTTGCGGTATTTATTCTGCTCGTGTACTTCGCCCCGCACGCAAAGGCCTGGCAGCATGAGGTTGTGGCTGGGTTCGTGCTTGCGATGGCTGCCTATGTGTTCATGGCGTGGTACGACTACCTCTACGACTGCAACGATAAGCTCGGGCCCACTCTACTCGGGGCCTTTGTGGGATGGATGAAGCCGTATGGTGGTGTTCCTCCTGGAACCGACGCTTTACCCATCAAGTACAAGAAGGTCGTCGGTACGTTTGATTTCGTCATTCTGATCGGCCTGTTGTGCTTGTTGGCAATTCCTTATCTCCCAAAGAAGTAATGGCAGTTCCCAAAGACTTTGTGGACGGAGCAATCAAATCGGTAAACTGGAAGGCAGGTAAGTTTGATATGCTTCCTATCGTATTTGGCATTGTGATGGCCTTGATTGACATCAGTATGATGGGGACCCTCAAACTGGTGGACCAGGGAAAGCTACTGTATGGGGTTGGGTTTCCTATCGCCACTTTGCTGTATGCGTTTGAACCGTATGTCTTCCTGAAGGCGATGACTCACTCCAACATGGTTGTGACGAACCTGATCTGGAACTTGGCATCCAACATCTTGGTGACACTTGCTGGAGTCCTCTTCTTTGGCGAGAGCATCAAGGGTCTTAAGTGGCTGGCAATCGGAATGAGCCTCTTCTCTCTGGCAATCTTTGCTTATACGGACTGAGGCCTGCGTAGAAGAACTTAGACGCCGAGCCTCCTTGATACATAAATGGACGACCTTGTAATTGCAAAGACTGTTCAGACGTCCCCGATTCGCACCCTCGCCGAGGGTCTTAAGTCGATGCTGGTGGAGATGAGCCTTGTCTTTGATAAGGATGGCATCAGGATGATTGCCATGGACAACTCCCGTACAGTTCTCACACACATGAGGCTGTATGCGAATAAGTTTGAGCAGTATGAGTACAACCATAAGGCTCCCAAGCTGAGTGTGGGCCTGAACACGGACCACTTTTACCGCATTGTAAAGACGGTGACGAATGATGATACGATCACGTTCTCTGTGTCCAAGTCGGAGTCTAACCACCTGACGATCACGATTGAGAATGGTGAGAAGGGACGCCGTACCAAGTATCGTCTGAACCTCCTGGACTGCGATGAGTCGGATATCTCTATGCCTGAGACGGTGTTCTCTGCTCGTGTTACGATGCCATCTCTGGATTTCCAGAAGATCTGCCGTGACATGACTCTGCTGTCGGCAAAGACGGTGGATATCAAGAATGTTGGTAATACCTTGACCTTTTCTTGCAAGGGTCCGTTTGCGTCGCAGACAGTTACGATGGGTGACGCTGCTGCTGAGATGCAGGTCTCTAAGAATGAGTCTACTGAGATTGTCAGTGGTACATTCTCTCTGCCACACCTGGTTCTCTTTACCAAGTGCTCTAACCTCTCCAATAACCTGGAGGTCCACATGAAGAACGACTGGTTCATCATGATCCGCTACGTGATTGCGAACCTTGGAGATATCAAGCTGTGCCTGATGCCTCTGCCGCCATCTACGTAAAACTACTTCTTACTAAACTACAATGCCTAAGACTCCGAGGAAAACGTCATCTCGTCGCCGGAAAACATATCGGCAACAAGGTGGAGACGTCGCTTCTGTTGAGGCACTCATTCGGAGTACACCTATCGGAAATGTTCATATTATCAACCCTGCTAGCCGATTTGTTGTTGTGACGTATTGGTGGGGAAAAGAGAACATGAACCGAAACCTACAGAACCCTTGTCCAGAGGACATCATGGAAGCTGCTAAGAAACAGATCCTTCTCGAAGTAGGACGCACACAGGGATTTCCAAAGAATATTGTGGACGAAGCAAATCGCCTTAAACAAAAGCCTTCCCTCACAAGTGCAGAGAAGGAGTATTTTGAGATCTTACAGAAGAAGTTCAAGGAATGGACGACAACTACATTGGCGACTATTCCTAACCTCCGAGAGAGGATTAATGCAATCGTGCGACAGATTGAGCCTGCGATTCTTGAACAACCAGGTTCAGTGAAGCCGCGTAAGTTCCCAGAGATGATTGCAGAATGGGAAGAGTATTGCAAAAAGGCGGGGGTCAACTATGTCGCAATCAACACAGAGTTTCCACGAGAAGATTATCAAAATGCTATCAATGGAAAACCACTCTTTATCAAGCAAGCACTGGACGCAGTCAAGCCCCGAAATGTCTTGTACATTGATGGTGATATGTGGATGTTAAAGTATCCTCATCTTTTTGATCTTGAGAACGTGGACTTTATGGCTCGTGGTTGGAATGTAGACCCACGTACGAAGGAGAAGGCGATGCAGAGGCCGTATTTTGATCCATACACTCTTGAGACATCCGGAGGTACCATGTATTTCGGCAACACACTTGCTGCACGTGAACTTTTGGATGCCTGGGAAGAGGAATCCAACAGCCAGATTGGAAAGGCAGACGATCGTATTCTTTCCCAGGTCTTTACGAAGGATTCTATGCTACTGAAGACGAACACTATTCAGCTTCCGATTGAATATCTGTGGCTCACCGACAATTACAAGAGTTATTTGAGAGGTCCGGGAGATGCATCATCTCACGAGGATGCGTTTATTGAGCACTTCTACTGCTTAACGGGTGAAGAACGAGCTGCAGATCAGGGTGCAGCTGCTTCTGGACGTACACCTGAAGGATATGAGGAAGAAGTTACGGATAACATCAACTATAAGCGCCCTACAGAGCTGATTTACGAGTACATCTTCTTTGACGGCGACAAGAACAAGTGCGACGGATTTGCCCGCTACTTCAGGTACTTGGAAGGTACGACCGGTGTGTTCACGAACCAGCCTTTGGCAAAGATCGTGAAACTCGAAGAGATGTATGGTACCTTTAACGAGATTGCTAAGAAGAACCTGGAAGGACTTGGACCTCAACAGCCCCGTCTTCCCGGAGTCGCTGTACGACCTGGCGCTATCACAAACCGATTTTCTCCTCGTGCGAGACCTCAGGCCCCTGTAGCATCTCTTCCTCAGACTGCTTCGATCCGAGACATCTTGCAGAAGTTGTTGGCGGGACAAGATGTGGAACTCGGCGGCAGGGTTCAACGGGGACCGGAAGATGACTGCGTGGCGGTGAACGTATCTACAACAGGTGTGGATATGTATACTCGCACACTTGAGCTGGATACAAACTCACCTATGTTCTTCTCTGCCAAGTGCCGCACACTTATCCATCTTCTTGCAATGTGCGAGACCCTCAAGGACATCAACAAGCACCTAGCTGGAAGCTACATGTTCATGTCACGTATTCGGTGGAATCTGGCGAACCCCAGGAATACATCTGCAAATCCCATTGAACAGGGCGTTGACTTCAAACCGGTCTTCCATCAGATTTGGTTCGGAGCAGATATTCCCCAGTGGCGTCAGGTGATGTTCAATTCAAACAAGAAGGTATGCGAACAATCAGGGTTCGAATACAAGCTATGGAAGAACCAAGACCGAAATCCAGAGAACTTCCCACAGACGATTGGATATCAGAATGCCGCACTTGAAGCAGGCCAGGCAACTGGACAAAGTCGTTGGGCACAGGTTGCGGACTTAGCTCGCTTGGAGATCGTCTACAATAGCGGTGGTATTTATGCAGATTCACTTGTGGAGATCACGCCTGCATTGCTGAAGGCTGTAACGGATGCTATCAACCAAGGTGCGCAGTTCGTGGGATGTAATGAAGATGAATGCGAACCGCCTCTGGATTGTAAGAATGCACAGGGTGAGATGTATCTGAGCAATAGCTTCTTTGCGGCAACACGTGGTAACCCGATCTTTGAGCGTCTTTTGTCAGAAGCATCATTAGACAATATCAACATGGAGGATGAGCGCCTCAATCACACAACGGGTCCTTATTTCTTGCGTGCTGCGATCACCCCAGAAGACAGAGTGTTCATGTTCAAGTCAAATCAAGTGTATCAGTTCAACCAACAGGAAACTCCTTACAAAGACCCTACTCCTGACCCGTTTTTGTTTAGGAACATGGTCTCCGGAGCAGTGAAGGTCAACGATAACATGTATTATCTCCCCGGAGGAATCCAGAAGCTACAGACAGATTTCTTGGTTGCGAACAAGGGACCTCTTGCTACCTACCATTCAGGATTAGGCGGAACATGGAGCACGTAAAACGAATACGTTTTTGTAAAATGTAGGGGACTTACAAAATGAGTGGACCTACTAGCCCAGACGACGAGTATATGAGCGCAGAGGCACTCTTGGATTCCCTCTTTCCAAAGATTGACCTCCGTGGACCTCCTCCTACGGAACAAGAACTACAACAGAATCCTGAAATTATTCCTCCTGAAATGAAGGCTGGTGGCCGAGGAGAGCCCAATCCCGGCGGTGAGATTGTAAAATTCCTCTTCAATATCCGTGATCAGATTAAGCTGTATCACTGGCAAACCATGTCCTTTTCTGAACACAAGGCTACGGATGATCTTGTGAAAAGCCTGGATACCAACATCGACAAATTCGTAGAGGTCTATATGGGCCGCTACGGACGTCCGTATGTAAAAGATACGTTGCAGGTGAAGAATCTAACCGTGACAGGTATTCGTGGATTTATTAACAAGAGTATCGGATGGCTTGCTGACAAGCTCCCTCAGATGCTAAAGAAGACGGATACAGACCTTCTGAACATTCGCGATGAGATGCTGGCTGATATCAATCAAGTAAAGTATCTTCTCACGCTCGCATAAAATGAAACTAACTCCACCTTGAACTTCAACTTCAACCAACATGTTCCGCAAAGAGTTCAAGTCTACTCCCTCAAAGGACATCGCGAGGGAAGCCCGTCTTCAACAGATGTCTGCTGATCTAGGTCTGTCTCCCAATGTTCTGAAGACCGATAAGAAGACATTTATCGAGATGGAGAGGATTGATGACATGGCTCTTGCGTACAGGTATGGTGACGATGTAGAGGAGTTACCGAACCCGATCCGTGATCAAGTCTATACCATTGTCCGCACACTTTACGATCATGGGATTCAATATATTGACATTACCCCATACAACTTTATTGAGAAGGATGGCCAAGTTTGGATCATTGATTTCGGTCACGCTTCAAATAAAAAGCGTCTGAACCCTTACCTGCAAAAGATGTTCAATGAGGGATATCTTCGCGAATGGAATGCAGACTTTAAGTAAAAAGAATGAGCAATGAGACAGCCAATATCATTATGGTCATGTCTACCACGATTTTTCACACATATATGATGTACACTTTGTATTTTTGGTTTGCAGAGTGCGGCTTATAAGTTATTTACCACGAGTGTTATGTGCCTTGTAGACGATATCGTCTGCAGACTTCATTTTTAGGGTCGGACTGAACAACTTCCGATCCGTGATATTTGTGGTCGTGTTCCATACCTTGATGATATGAAACTGACCCTTTGGCGAAACAGAGACTCCAACAATTGCCTCTTTGTAGTTGGTTAGAAAACCATTGACAAAGCAGTGTGCCATAGCGTCGATGAAGACTTCGCATGTATCCTTGGCATCCACTTTCTTTGACCAAGCACCTCCTCGGATGTGCTCGGGTGCCTCCCAGAGAGGCCTGTATCCATGGCGCATCAGAAAGAACATTCCTGATTCCCATGCGTCTTTTGAAATGGCGTCCACGATATTCCAGAATTCTGCGGGTGTAGAGAGAGAAGCGATGTTGGTGTAAGATGCCTCCGAGTAGTCGTTGTCGTTGGGGTCATGGTACCAGAGGACCCAGGTATGAGGCATTGTAGAATCAGACATCTTCACCGCTCTCTACTATTTTGGGTGAATCAAAATCCATTTTATTTGCCGTATAGCTTCTTGACATAGACAATTAGGTTGCCCACCTCGATCGCACCAACGATTATGAACGGGTCGCTTGCAAATACAGGATGTATTCCGTCCTTCATGACTAGCCCCAATGCTGTATGATCCGATACGATGATTCCTGAAAAGCATAGAACATCACGAAATGTCTTTAACTTTAAAAATTGAGAGCGTGTGATCACCTTTTTTCCAACTTGTATAAAGGGTCTGTCTTTGCTGAAACACGTCCCCATTGGTAAAAAATGGATATGAATGTCTAAACAGAAAAGAAGAGAGGTGCATCATGGATATCTCTACTCTCTACTCTCTTCGCAATGCTGCACGTGCTCCCCTCGACGACTCCATCCGCCAGATCATCTCCAAGCTCAAAATTACCTTCAAACCCTCCTTTCGTCGCCCTACCACTCGTAGGGCGCCTGTAGAAGACACAACCAACTGGCGTGAGTTGGCACTGGCATCTCTCCACCGTAAGGTGCGTGAGAAGGATGACCCCGACTATGACGAGGTCAATGCCTTCCTGAACAAGCTCACCAAGCAGACCTATGATAAGATGATGATCGGTATCATGGAGAAGCTTGACAAGCGGGACTCTATGTTCCGCCTCCGAGTGACAACCCTGCTGTTTGACAGGGGTGTTACGCAGACATTCTACGCACCGCTAATGGCGGATGCATACAAGGATATTGCAAGTGCATACCCAGATGCCCGCCAGGACCTGATGGTACAGGTGATGATGTTTGATACGCTTTATGCGACCTCAAATGTCACGATTGTTCCTCTCCACACGGATGCAGGCTACAATGACGCAATCATTGCCTGGACCAAGCAGAAGGAGAAGAAGCGCTCCTTTGCAGTCTACGTCTCCGAGCTGTTCGGTCGTGGTCTGATCCCACAGGAGCTGATGTCTGGCTTTGCCAAGACGGTCATTGATGACCTGAAGGAGTCTGTTCGTCAACCGAAGCAACCTGCTACAGAGGAACATGTGGATTCACTGGTGCGTTTCGTGTTTGCGGTTGCCGCCAAGGTTCCTGAAATCAAGGACCAAGTGAAGCAGGTACTTGCGATTCCCAAGGCAGAGACGCCGTGCCTAAACATGAAGAGCAGGTTCCGTTTGGACGATTCTCTGAAGTTATAATAATGCCAATTCCCTGGGTTGGTCAATGTGTAGAAGGGGCTCGTGTGCCTAGCGGACCATATGTTCCTGGACAGCAAATAGAAGATTTTCCAATTGAATACCTCGGAAGGCGCATTGAAACTCCAGAATTATGGCGAAACAGATCATGGGGACCTGGACCATTCATGCGGTTCTGGTTCGAGAGGAATGGAAGAACAATTGTTGACTATTTTGTAGTTGATAGTTTCAGAGAAGTTCCATGCCGTCCAGAAGACGGTCCAGTTAAACTTGCATCCCAAAAGAAGGTGATGGATGCAGAGATTCGTCGCGTCTACGAAGGAAAAACGAACCAGTCCGCAGCGCCTGGAACTGGTCCTGCCGATATCATTCGTAAGATGGTTGGCGTTCAACCGCCCAAGCGTGCTGGTGGTACTCATCGTCGCAAGAATCGCAAGAATCGCAGGGGCAGTCGTAGAAAGTAGTCTCTACCATAAATAATGGATATGCAAGTGGAACACGCTGTTGCTGTGACTATGGCTGATATTCAACCAATTATAGATCATGCTCGGGATGCTCAAGGTGGGGAGATTGAAAATGTTATTGCCGATCTTGATGTAATTCTCGATAGGCAACCCGATCTTTTTGAAGAGGCATTTGAACCTTTTATGGAGGCGAAAGAGGTAAAGGTTAATGACCCACTCACTGCTCGTAGGAAATTGCTTCTTGCACTTGAATTGATAAAGAACAAACTCCAACCGCGAGCGCGTGGATGGGGGTTTATTCCAGTTGGTCGGCAGGGCGGCAAGAATCGTCGTCGCACCCGCGGTAGGAAGTCTCGTCGTAAGACCTTGCGAAAGAGAAAATGAGCCAAGTGCCGTCTGCGACTGTTATGGCCGCCGCCGCCAAGATTGCCATCGAGCAGGACCGCCCTATCTACCTTGACTAC
>Ga0209085_1000149_pt1 | contig 54249 bp, 64 predicted proteins | sample C_131016_EF_Meta_FD_187310 | JGI IMG/M metagenome (GOLD analysis project Ga0209085, IMG submission 187310) | Freshwater microbial communities from Lake Croche, Canada to study carbon cycling - C_131016_EF_MetaG (SPAdes) (version 2) | ecosystem: Environmental > Aquatic > Freshwater > Lake... | reverse complement strand
TAACACGGGTGCTTTTACCATTTGCCAAGGTGACTCGATAGACCTTTTGCACTCCTTGCGGATAGATGCCTTTCACCTGTGAAGGCTCACCATCAGGACTGGAGAGGTCTTCACCCAACCGGAGAGAGCCAATCGTGCGCAAGCCGTGGGGTGTCCGCACATGAGAGCGAAGGGGCTGCGCGTGGCCACTACTGCCTTCATCCTCACTAGTTTTGACGTTGTGATTGAAAGGTGAAAAACAAGAAAGGTGCAAACACATGTCACACTAAAGCAAATTAGTAGCCAATGGCAAATAGTTGACAACGCTCCACATGCATTTATAAAAACAAATGGCCCTCCCACCTCCTATCCAAGCCGAAATAGCGCTTTCTATTGAGACGGAATATCTGGCGAATGTTGACATGGTGACGTTGGCCAACAAATACAAAATCTCGACCTATAGGATTAAACAATGCTTGGCCGATCGAGGAGTAAAAATACGATCAAGAAGCGAAGCTGTCCATCTACGTCACCAGCAGCGCAAAGCGAAAATTGATGAAGATGAACTCAAGAGCCTCATCAATCAGAAACTATCAACCACAGAAATAGGTAAGCGGCTAAAGCTTTCTCAGCCCACTATTGAAAATAGGATGAGGCAGCTAGGACTAAAGTCACTACGTGGTAAAGCTTGGAAACTAGACACAAATCCCTTTTGGTCCGGCGGGAAAACAGTAGATAAACATGGCTATATTTTGATCAAATCTCCAGACCATCCCTTTGCAAACCGACACGGGTATGTCAGAGAGCATAGGCTCGTGATGGAAAAAAAACTAGGCCGATATCTTACGCGGCTAGAAGTGGTGCATCACAAAGACAAGGACGTTGCCAACAACGATCCAGATAACCTAGAGCTTTTCTCAGAAAACGCTGAACACCTGAAACATGAATTAACGGGCTGTATTCCAAACTTTACAGCTAGTGGCATGTTAAAACTCAAGTCTATCGGACGCCAACTTTACAGACATAATGTCGAATCTGGAAGGCTTCGTTAATGTATTCTGTTATTGAGAATTTGAAGTCAGTAAGGTCACCTGTTTAGAGTCATGAACCACAACCTCTAGTTGGTCATGGTAGTAACGAACAAAGCCGCTGACTTCAACGCGCTGCCCTACCAATGAATCAAAATATGGAGCTCTCCACCGCTTTGAGTAAGTCTTAGGCACCCAAACACTCAGAACCTGAGTAGGGTAAGAACCTCCAAAATGAAGATACCACTGTCCACTTGGAGCACGATTCACGGAGGACACAGTATCTCTAAACGTAACCTCAAGGGGGTAATCTTTATCATCACTCCCTAAGCTGGATCGATTAGCCGCCAGCCAAGCAACATGATTGATGTTTAGTGACCCATCTGAGTTCAGTGGTGGCTTAGGTAGCTCTGGCTTATCACAAGATGACAGCGGCACTGCCAACAACACGACGAGTAAGGTTCGCAGATTCATGATTACATTAAAACCTGAGAACCTCATTTCGTCATCATTTTTTTGCACCACTAAACCAATCTTGGGTATTCAATGCCCTCTTAGGCTTCCACGGGGTTTTGTAGAAGTCTTCTTTAGCGACGGCAGCCTTTACTGCTCCGGTTGGAATAGGCCGGATGTTCGTTCCCGTAAGTGCCTTTAATATTTCCCACTTGGGATCAGTGACAGACAGGGTGTCAGGCTTCGGAGCGCTGATCTTGGTTACGGGACGTCCAAGCCTATCCTGAGTAACATAGGTGCCAACACTCTCCGGCCCGATACCGAGGTCTTGTAGTGTCTTTAGGACCGGCACCATCGGAATGCTGGTTACACGCTTTTTGTCATCAGGCGTCGGCACAATACCGAAGTCAGTATAAAGCTGCGCCACCTGAGCGGGGCTCAATTTGTTGTTAACCAGTTCTCGGGCATCAGCAATGGCCTGCTTGTAACCGTCCTGCATGTCCGCTTTAGAAAGCTTGGTGCCAGTGAGTTCAGGCGAAGTAACCTTACTGACATATTCCGCTGGTGTGATTTTCTTAGCCTTGAGTTCCTTTCGCAAAGCTGATTGTTGTGATGCCTGTTCAGGCGTAAGCGCACCTTTGGTGAATTTACCTTTAATCGCGTTTTCCCTACTCTTCAGCCATGCTTCAGGGTCAAAGTTTCCAGCCTCTCCACTCATCAAAGTTCCAGCCGCAGGTAGTGTTTTACTGAGGCCAGGAACAGACATCTTGAGGGCTTCCAACGCACCGGGTTTGTAATCCTCCCAGCCTTTCTGGTTCTCGCCTGGCTGACCACGGAAAGCCACACGAGGTTCTGTCTGGCGCGTGACAGGATCAACCACTTTGCTGATGTGATCGACTAACCTAGTTGGAATCAATGGCGCTTCCGCCATCTGCACGGCTAGTTGTGTGGCCTCATAGGAGGAAGTATGCCATACGGCCTTAGCCAGATTAGCCGCAACTCCAAAACTCAAGAAGTAGTCGGTTCCAAGATCCTTGGAAGCTTTGAAGGCATCGGCACCGCGTCCACGGGCCAGCAGTCCAAGGATAATGGCTTGTGGTAACCACGGGTCATTCTTGTAGCGATACCACTGGTCATTCACGCTATGGTCTGCGCCCTCTGTGGCATAAGTATCTCCTAATTTGTCGCCCGTTAGACGGCGCATGATCTCCGACCAGTTGATACGCTCGCTGGTGCGCAACTGCTTTGGAATGGATTTACCTTCAGCATCCTCGTTTGTTCCCAGGGTGAGTTCTTTATCATCATCACCTGCGCCGCCGCCAGCGCCAACAATGAAAGCACCAACTGCAGTCAACGCTGCCGCCGTCATGACGTTGGCCACTTCTGCCCGCACCTTGCTCCAGTCGCCCTCTTTCGCTCCAAGAGTGGCATTCACAAGCGCACCGAAGCTCTGATGATAGCTCTGACGGGCCATATTGTAGTTCCAGCGGATGAACGGGCAGATGGCGCTCTTTAGCAGCTTTTCAATCTGCTTTTGGGTGTCAGAGGAATCAATCGGAAGAATAGATTGTGTTGGGTCCATCCATGAGGGGACGTTCTCATAATCTCCAAAGCGGGATTGGCTAGCCTTGAACGCCTGAAGGAACTCGGCGGGATGTTGCTTATGTGCGTTCAGCATCCAGTTCTGGATAAAAGCTTCACGCTGGTCTTTTGGCACCTTCTGTCGGGCGGCCACCATACCGGCATCGGCGCGGAGCAGCCGATAGGTATTGCTCATTTTGGGATGGGTATCAATGTTCCCATACTTGATGCCATGCAGAAACGCGGCCCCTACATCGAAGTTTTTCAAATGCTCCCATGACGTCTTGTTTTGGGAACTCTCATCGTAGCGGAGGTTATTACCCTCACTGAAAACTTCCTGAGGAACAAAAGGGCGAATCTTGCCGATGCCTGCGCCGAGACCGTTATTCAGCGTCCAGAGATCCATCATGCGGCGGTCTGCAAAGAATCCCTTAAAGAGTTCCGCTGCCTGCCGTGCAGCAAGTTCACCCTCCTGCTGTGCGGTGCTGCTGAAAGGTGCGGTTAACCCGTTCACAATGGCGAGATTAACCCTATTCATCAGCTCTACAGGCTGAAAAATCAGATTACCTGTCCAGTTCTTTGCATAGGTGCCTAGATCCACAAGCATGTTCCGATTCCGGCGGCCAATGATCCATTGAAGCGCCTTAATCGCACTGTTCTCAGTCTGCGTCATAGCCGCGCCAAGCATCAGTTGGCGGTGGATATCCTTGTGGATCACAAGGCCTTGCCCGTATTTTTTATACATTTCCCCAAAGAGTTTAACAAGTGCGCTCCGTTGCTCGGGATTAAGCGACTGTGTAAGCGCGGGGAACTTGGTGCGGTCCAAACCAGAGGCGATTACGTGCGCCTCATAGAGCTTCTTGAACGTGTCGTCGAGACTGACATACTGACTGCGGTTTTCTTTGGCTATTTTATCTTTGGATTTGGAAGCCTTCTCAATGATGTCTCGCCGAGTCTTGAATCGGATTTTCTCGCGCTGCGAATCCATCGCGCGGCCCGTGAAACCATCGAAAAGGTTTTTAACGTTGCCTGTCTCTCTGAGTTCTCCGCCCTTGAACTTGCGAGCACTGCTCATAAAGCGGTTCAAGTAGCTGTTACCATGGAGCGCGGCACTGATGGCATTAATCAGTCCTTTCTGCGCCATCACATCCGGCGTGTAGCCTTCCACGCCAGTAACTCCGGGCAGCGGTTGTTCCCCAAAGAGTTCCTTTAACTCAGGGGACCAGTCATTGAAGCTCTTGAGTAGAGCGTGACGATTGAACACTGGCACTTGCACGTTGCCCGGCCCCGTCTGCGTGGCATCACGTAGCAGGGGATCAATCCATTGATCCAGCCAAGCAGCACCCTCAGGAAACTCTTGCTTGAAGTGATCATAAAGTGTCTTCTGAGTGCTTTCAGACATTGTCCGTGTTAACATGAAGCGCCTTTGCCCTGGCTGGGATGGTTTCCCATCCTCCATAATCATAGAACCTATTTTCAGCATTTCTGGAATCCCTGAGGCAGTCTTCCAAAGAATCTCATCCCCCGGCTTTGCCTGCATACGGTTGACATCATTCTCAAAGATAACGCCTGCCCTCATGTCAAAATCGGCAAACTTAAACTCCCCATCTTCCACATCGACGGCATTCAATCGCGCTGCCGTTGGTAGTAGATTATCTAGGAACTCCTGCATCCGGGCGCGGTTTTGCCGATTGTGCCAGTAAGAGGGTGAGCCGAAACTCTCTTTTACCGACTGGCGCACTTTGTCCATGTAATCATTGAGGGCGGCCTCACTGAAGTGCTGAGAGATGTCATTGCCGCGAACTAGATCACCAAGCCCACGAGCCGCTGCTTCCAGCTTATCAAACTTCCCTGCAAAGAAAGCGCGCCCGAGAGTGGCTAGCCCTTCATTCATGCCAGTCTCCGGCTTCTGCGTTGTTTTACCTGCCTCAATCTCGCTCTGAATTACACGGCGCTTTCCTGCCTCCATGCGTATGCGGCTCCACTCATTAGCAGCGTCTGTAAGTTTTTCCTGCTCCTTCGAGGCGTGCCAGGCTTTAGCTACCTCAGGGTCTTCATCAAATGGTGATTCCCCGCTTGGTGTGGAGGTATATTCCGGCCCATCTTCTCGCACTACATTTTCTTCACCAGCTATGTGCTCTGCGACTGCTTCCATTAAACCATTTTCGTAAAAAGAACCGATCTTCGACGCATGAGCATCAACAAATGATACTCCCATCAGTTTAGCCATTCTCATAAGAGCCCCAACAACTGAACGTTGTTTAAGCGTTAGATTTTTATAGACGCCCTTTACGACTGGTTGAACCGTTGCTTGGACGTTTATATCCTCACGAGGGAATGATATGGCAAACGATGCAGCACCCATCATTTGGGTATCGCTCACGATCGAACGTGCCAGATCGTCATCTAATAAACCGATTGAATGCCTCGTAACTCCAATGAGTCCTTTTCTTGTGTCTAAGTGCAGAGCGTGAACATAGCCAGGGTCAGCCGTGCGGAGCGTGGAAATAATGGATGCCGAGTCCACCGGTTGCGCAACCTTTAGTCGGTCTTCAACGGGGATAGCTTCAAAGTCTGCCAATTCTCCATAGGGGTGCTTCGTCTCCAATCCCAATGAAGATGAATCATTTTTTGTTCCCTTTGCTGAATCATCCAATTTATCATTTTCTAAGAAAGAGTAATATTTCCGTCCATTGGTAATGACATGATCGATAAACGGGATATTCAAAGCATCAGAAGCTTGCTTCATGCGCTTGGTGAAGGTCACATCTTCGCTGCTCGGAGCTGGGTCGCCACTCGGATGATTGTGTGAAACTAGAAAGCCTCCAATCTCGGAATTAGGAGCCATCATCCGCGCCGCGTTGACTACTCCTAGAATGCTCTGCGGAGAAGCAACTGAGTAATTAAGAGAGCCTACATGCACTACTTGGCTGTGAATGACCTGATGGGCTTTGTCCACAACGACGACTTTGACCGACTCGAAATATGGTGTGCGGTGGGCTAAGGCATGAAGTGCTAGCTCCTTAGGCGAGTTGATGACTGCCCCGCGAATATCAAAGCCCGAAATCTCACGACCAATGAATTGTGGCATGAGGGATGACAAAGGAACCCCATCGGAAATGCTCTTGGCCGTTCCTTCAATGTCTCCATTGATCAATCCTTGATAAACTGCTGCTTGATGTGTTCGGGCGCTTCTGACGGCTCCCCGATCCACTCCTCCGTTGGAGGATACTCGAGCGGCTGTTTCTTCGTAGGGGGTAGGGGAGGCGGCAAAAGATCCTCTGATGGAAGATTCGGCGGCGGCGTGTTCGGAGGATGGGAGTCCATGATAGTTAAAATAGCTCTCTAGGTTTGGTTTTGCGAGTTCTTTTGCATGATTATTAGTTTCACTAACCCCCGCAGTCGGCATCTCGGCGTTGTCGCTCAAGCGCCTCGAACGCTTTGCCTCCATACCTTCTTTTGCAGGAGCTATGCGTTGCTTCTCTGTAGCCCATTTTTTGAAATTCTCTAGCGTGCTGAAACGGGCGATGCTGCCGATGCGAGACGGTCCAGTCGCATCGTAATTGTCTAGGTAAAGAGCACGGGCTTCTTCTGGTGTCTGAGCACCAAGAATAGTCTTGTGTTCATCAAACTTCCCGGTCTTAGGGTCAATTTGGTTTACGACGAAGGCGGGGCCATTGTAATCTGCCGAAGTGCCGGGTTTGACAAAGACATCCATGTGGTCCCCATCGCGTGATTGGGTATCACGGAAATAGCCATAGTGACTCTTCATCTCACGGGACCACAGCTTACCTTTACCATCTGTGCCCTTGCGAGTGCTTCCAGCAGGATTCTCAACAGAAATATTCATGCCTCCAAGCCGCAAGCGTCCAACCTTGTAATTGCCCGCTTCTTTCTGAGCCTGTGTAGGTTCAGGAAGATTATTGTGCGGAGACGTGGCTGCATCATGCGCGGCCAAATCCGTTTCCGTTATACCACTGCGAACAAGCTCATCATCACTCACGTTAGAAAGTTCTGAATAAGGCCCTTCTCTTACTGCTTGGGTGAAAGCTGCCACAACTTCTTGGCGGGCGTCATCAAGGCTCTTCGCATACTTCTCCATGCCCCACTGACTTTTCACCTTGGCCACAAGTCCCGTGAACCAGTCTTGAAGGCTTTGGACCACGCGGTGCAGCAGACTTGGCTCTTCTTTGCCTACTTGCCTCCAGAACTCAGGATCAGTGAAGAAGTCTCCAATGACGTTGTTCGTCAGCTCTGTGTTAAGAATGTCCCGCCGGTAATGTTTTGATAAATCACTACGGAGCACTTTAACATCCTCACGGGAGGCTTGCTTTGCTAGTGCCGTTTGCAGATCCCGATAGAGAGCAGGGTTCTGCGACTTCAAAGTGTGGCCCCACTCATGCCCGATCAGGGCTAGCACATTCCCAGGAGCACGGGAATGGACAAAGATTGTGTTGCTTCGCTGAGGGCTCACCGCCGCCTTCCAAGGAAGTGGCAATTCAGCAGGGGTATCTACCCATTCAATTCGCTTTCCTGTAGCCGCTTCAAATGCCTGAGTGAATTCAACAAGGGATCTTCCTCGTCCGTCGGCAACGGACGATATGCGGCGCGATGTGAACGCTCCAGTCTCTCCAGTTGCGCCGGCGTCTTGACGCCAGATTGACGCAAGGGCGGCAAGGTTGTCACGCTGTTGGTCAGTGAGGGAGTGGGAGGGGACATCCTCAAATTTAACCACATCCGAGGCACTATTTCCACTGTTTCCGCCATTTTTATCAACCATTGACCAACCCGAAAAAGATTGCTTTTCAAGAGTGCTTATAGGATTGCCAGTAAGCTCTTGTTCACGGCGCTCCCCCGGTCCGCTGGCAAAGCGTTCGCTCAGTGGGATGATGTTACCAGATCCATCGCGGATGATAGGGTCTGCAGATTTGAGTTGAGATGGACTAATAAAAACAAAGTAGGCTGTGTGCAGCGCGTCTGACGGTGCACCATCCATAGAACCGGGGCGCGTGTGCGCAGCAGCATCATAGCCTCTTGCTTTTAAAAGAGGTTCCGCTTCTGAGAAATCAATGACTGTGGAGAGCGTCTCAGGCTTAGCGTTGTTGCGGGCAATCGCCTGCTTAATGGGATCATTTTCGGGTAGCTGTTCGTAGTCTTTTTGGGTGAAAACTCGATCCGCTTTAAGAAATAACTTTAACTTATTCTTAGGTCCGTAACGGTTGCCCACTTCTTCAGAAGTCGTAACCCAAGCACCTTTCCCATAACGTCCACGTTCAAAGTCAAAAGAATGCCCTTCGATTTCTTTGGACCCTCCATAGTTCAAGCCATGCCAGACAGGAATATTGTAGCCAGCCTCTTTTGCTGCTGCATCCACCATATCCTGCGCAGTCGTAAGGTCTCCAGCTTGAGCGGCTTTCAGATACGCTTCATCTTTCGCACTCTTTACTGTTTCAGGTGAGGCGTTGGTAGGGGCGCGCTGATCTACGGCTTCGCTTTCTGAAGGCGGCTTGTTCAGAGCTATTTGTAATTCTTTGGCACTGGGGAATGTCCTGTGAGTGCGGACATCATTGGGTAGGTCTTCACCTTCTTTGGTCAAGCCTTGAACTTTGACGGACCAATCAGCCACATTGGTTCCAGTAAATGAAATCACCCGGCTCTTCCCGAGATAATCGTTAACAATCTCTCCCGGTTGGAAATGCTCCTTGAGCGCCTCAAACGTGTTCTTGTGTGTCAGTTTAATCTTGTCCTTGCGCTTTACTGCCGGAACACTGTTTTCCTTATTGTTCGTAGGCGCTGTGCGACTTGGAACGACTTTCCCACCCCCTTCATCAATTGCGGGTTCTGGAATTTGTTCTTCTTGGTCAGTTGCAGCGTTTACTTCTTGGGGCGCACCCTGTTCCAAGGCAGTAGAATTAAGGGCAGGTAAGCCACCGGTGGCGGCGGTCCCTTCCCGAGATCCTTCGGTAGATTGCCCTTGAAGCGTGCCGTCATTACCTCTTGAAAGTGCTGATGGCGTTTCGGTTCCTGCAACTTGTCCGGCGCGATTAGATACTTGGGTTCCGCCGTCTGCCAGTGGTGCTCGTCCGCGCTGCGTGTCACTTGCTCCACGGTCTTGCCCGTGGACGTGTTCAACCGAGCTTTCAGAGCTTCTTCCCGGCTCATGGTTTTTGGGATAAAGATCATCTTTTAATGTAACATTTTTTTTATCATTTGCCACAGGCTGACTCTGACTGGATTGCTTAAATTCCTGCTTCACTTCTGCCGCGTGAGTATTCAATTCCTCTTTGGAGGTAGCCGCAAAAACGCGCTTGATGTCACCTAAGTGCGTAATCAAAAGCGCGGCATCTGCCAGCCCTGAAAGCACAAGGAACGGCTGCGCATGAAGGGCCCCACCGATGACCTTGAAGCCTACGCCGAGCGTGGCGAGCACGGCCTTAGTCTTCGTGAGCTTTCCACCTTCCAGCGTTCGGGCAAGGCGGAGCGTGCCATAGATGGCCATGCCAGCGCCGAACATGCCGGGCAGGGTCACGGACATCCACTTCGTCGCCAGCTTGTCAGACACGGCACCGGAGCGCACGAGCATCTGCACCCCAGGGAGAGGAATGCCGCTCTTTGTGGTGCTGTCCTTGAACAACGCCATAAAGTAGTGAGGCACAGAGCTAACACCGAACTTGCTCACTATGTCGCCCATGTTACTAAGCGCATCATGACCGAACCACACGCGATGCAGATAACCGCCCGTGACACTGCCCGCGTTTACCCCTTCACTCATGCGTGAAAGGATTTCCCTTTTCATTCCTGAGTTGCTCAGGTTATCAATCCAATGGCCTATGGTTTCCGCTTGAGGGGAAATGCCAGGGGGACGATCTCCAAGCTTGTCGTAAAGATTGGTGCCCCAATGTAGCGCCTTGCCCCAACGGTCATGCATCCCCGTTGGAATACCCGTATCTGCGAGCGCGTAGCCGTAAGTGCTGGCTACATTCGTCAGCAGATCCTTTAGCGTCTCAATCTTCCATGATTGTGCTTGCTGTGGCCAATCCAAAGCAATGTAAGGCTGCTGTTCCTGTTCCTGTTCTTGAACTTGTAAGCTTTGCTTACCAGTTGCCTTCGACATTACTGGCGAGAGTTCACCAGCCACGACGTCCGTGTGTCCTACCTTCTCAAGTTTTGCCACGTAAGACTGTTGCTTTGATTTCGCCTCACTGAGGGATGCCGCTTTGATAGTCGGCGTGTTCTTTACCTCCAATCCTTCCTTGCTCGTGTAGCTCAGTGGGAAGGTGTAGGAGCCAGTGGAGGAAACCGGATTCCCCACCGCAGAAGCCCGAACATCAGCCGCCGAACCACGTTCCGGCGCACTGACTCCTACGTTTTCCCCACTGCTAGGAGAAACAACCAAAGACCTAGCAGCCGGAGATTGGGGTGCTGAGGGCGCAGAAGTAGAAGATGCCTGAGACGGAACGCCCTCCACTCCCATGAAGTTCGCGCCCGTCCCAGGCGTTGCGCCTGCCCTCGAAGCTGCTTTAGCAGCTTGAGTATCTGTCGGCGCTCCAGACGTGGCATTGTTGACTAATTGTTGATGCGCGTCAAGCTGCTGGTTCTCGGTCTGATCAAAGAACGCTGCCGCAGTCTGCGGGGCGACTTCCGCCACGGCATTACGGAAAGCATCCGTGAAGATCCAGCGCCCTTTGTCCGGTGTTCCATGTGGAACATTAGTTGACGATTCTGCTTCTTTCTTGAGCGACTCAAGTTCGCCACTTTTCGCGGCGTTCCACTGGCTGGCGTCGTATTTGATTGTTTGCGGCTTGCCCGTGAAGTCACCGATGGAGAGCTTGTTTTTCTGCTTTGCTTGATCGCGTTGCTTCTCCAGCTCCGTGATGCGCTGGTTGATTTCCTTCAGCCGCGCCGTGTTGTCGGTCCCCTCGGCATAGTAAGCTGCCTTCTCACCCGTGGGGAGATGGTAGTTTGCGAGCCATCCTGATTGGTCCGGCGTCAGCGTGCCGTCCTGCACTGCCCGCAAGGCAGCATCCGCCACGTTACGCAGGGCTTCGCCTTCCGGCCCTTGGTCTTTGAGGCCGTTGATTTCCTTGGCTGCATTCAGCGCAGCTTGCTCGTTCTGGAATTGAAAGTTGAACGTGCTATGCCAGAGGTCATTGGCTTTTTGTAAAGCTTTATCTCTCACTGGACCTTCAGGCAGCGCCGCCGCATTCATCATTTGCTGAGTGGCGGCATTGATCGCACCCGTGACCACTTCATGAGAAGGCAGGTAAGCACGAGCCTGCTGCGCGAGGTCGAAGTCAATCGGGTCACTTGGATTGAGACGATTGTGTGTCTCGACGATCTTCGCCACCGCTGCTTTATCGGCAAGCACTTGACGGCGATTATCAAGGAAGGAGCTAGCGGCATTCAACCCGCTAGCTACTCCTGTAGATACTAAATGCTGCCCATGGAAGAACGGCATAAGCGCAAGCCCACCGAAAGCCCCGCCCAAGCCCTGCATCGCAATATCTTTGTCCGTATTCTCTTTCTGCCCAAAGCCACCCACGATTTCCTCCGCACCTTCCGTAAGGCTTACCCCGCCCGCAGATTTAGCCGCACTCACCGCAAGGTTACGCGCTTTATCTCCGAGCGTAAGCGGCGCATCTTCTGCGGCGTGTTTGATGCCCAGCTTTTCCCACCAATGTTCAAAGGCTTCACCAGCGGCCATTTTGCGCCCTGTCTCCATCGTGGCTTTCTCAGCCAACCCAAGCCCGCGTTCCGCAGCCTTCGCAAACCAGCCTTCCAAGCCAGCGCTCGCCATTTCCACGGCAGTCTCAGTCAATGGAGCCACACCGCCGGAGCGATAGCCGGAAGTAATTTGATTAATGAAACCCGAGCGATCCCGCGCCAGCTTATCCGCTTCTTCGGCCTCGCCGATGGTTCGGAGCCAGCTTTCTTTTGCAATCGTCGGGTCAGCGTATTGCGAAGCCTGATCTCGGCGCTGCATCTCGCCTGGATGGGCGAGCAACTCCGTAATCATCTGGTCTTTGAGATTCGGGTCACGAGTCTCATTGTATTGCGCGAAGATGCCACCGACACGGGAGTTTAAGTTTCCAATGTCGTAGTAAGCACGGGCGCGCTCTTGTGGGATGCTTTTGTCAGCAACCCCGTTCACGACTAAGGCTCGGTCCGCGATGCGGTTTCGCACGGCTTGGAACTCGGCTTCCGTGGGGCGCTTCCCGTTGTCAATATCCGCAAGAATGCCCGCGAGATCCTGACGCATCTCATCAAATCGATTCACGCCGTCCGGCGTCAACGTGCGCAGACGTTCGCGAGTCTGCGCATACATGTTATAGAGGGAATCGCCCGTTTGCCCAGCGATCAAGCCCATGCGCTTGTTGTCCTCGGCGAGCAAGTCTTTCTGCCCACCACTCAGCGGCTTGCCTTGCAAGGCACCGACCACGGCATGAGCACCCGCGACAAGGATGTTCACAGGTTGATCAATCAACATCCCAGGGCTGCTACCCAATGCGCCGGCGGTGGTGTTCTTCATCCACTGCCCTGCATCGCTGATAAGGTCACTTGGCACCCCCGCCAACAGCTTGTCCCGCTGCGCGGTGAACGTGGCGTCATCAAAGTCCACGGTGTTGCGATTATCACGAAGATACTGCTCAATGAACTTCTGCCGTGCTGGTCCATCGGCGTTTTTATCGCCTTTCACAGCCCACTGCATATCCAAGTCTGGCAGTCCGGGCAGGCGTTGGGTTTCGATGTTTTCTAAAGTGCGCGCTTCCTGCTTGGAGATTTGCCCCGTCTCCCAGAGCATCTTGGTATCCAAGCGGCGCAGTTCAGGGCGAAGATCGTTCTGGCGTGAATCCACTTCCGCCATCATCTCACGGCGCGCGGCATCGTCTCCCGCTTTCCAACGTGTGAGGAAGTCCGCTGTCTTGGTTGGTTCCCAGCGATTTGCCCGCCATTGATTCGTCACGTCTTCGCGTGCTTTTGCAATCTCCTCTTCAGACATCCCCTTCAGGGAAGGGGAATCAGGCGCAGGGAACAAGTCACGCGGCGCGGCGGCATACTCAGGCAATCCGTGATAAGGATCGTTCGCCAATAGGCTAGGGGACACAGGCGCACCGGGCTTTTCGGACCCCTGCCAATGCATTTCCAGCGAAGGAATGCCGTATTGATCATACACCCGTTGCCCGCGTTCGGTCGGCACGAGCGAAGGCTTGCCAGTTTTCGGGTCAAAGGCTTTCGTGATTCCCTCTCCAAGCGCCTTAATACCGTCCTGCACATAACCAGCGGCAGCTCCGAATGGGGCCATCTGCGCTTTTGTTACGGCATCGTTCGCCATGTTCAACAGCTTCTCAGGGTAGGAAGGCGCAGGCGCTTCTTCTGCGGGCGCTGGTGGCTCCATGTCCACCATCAGTTTCCCGTCGTCCTGCATCTGCAAGCCGGGAGTCGCATGGAAGTCTGTCTTACCCGCGGCCTTTGCGTAGCTTTGCAATTCAGCGGCTCTGGGTAAAAGCGCGGTGTCAGGAACGGAGGTGGAATAGGCAATCGGTGCTTCAGGAGCGGGGGCCGTATCGGTATCGATTTCGCTGTCTGGTGCTGAATCCGTGGCCGATGTTGGCGTTTTGATATGAAGCGGCGGAAGTGTTGGCATCCCACGGAAATCAAAGTGCAGCGCATCCTTATCCACACGCTGATTCAGCCCTGACACATCGGTCACCGTGCGGATAGCAGCTTGTGCAGCGGCGCGCACCGGGTCCAGCGCATCTTCCTTCGTTACAGGCAGCGGTGGCGGTGGCACCACGCCGATAATCTGATCATTGGCAGCAGTCGCAAGTCTCCCTGTTCCGGGAAGGCGTTCCCGTGCTTCATAAGCGAAGCCTTCCCGCGCCGTGGCGAGTCGCTCAGTTTTCTTTGCAAAGAACGAATCCTTAGCCGCTTGCGCTGTGTTCAGAGCGATGATGGCTTGCGCTTTCTGTTCTTTGGCGAGCGTGTAAATATCACCCAGCCTTTTCTTTGCGAGTTCTTCGGGGTCCGTGGGTTCGGTAGGGGTGTATTCACCCGAACTTTCATCGTGTTCCGTAGCGGGATTTTGCCCATACTTCTCCACGAGCGCCGCATGAACGGGATCATCTCCCGCGCCGATCTTGTTCATGACGGCCAGATCCTGTTTGGCTTGGGTGACTGCTTTGGAGTGAGCTGTCACGCTGGCGTTTGCACTAACGACGCCCTTTGTCACTTGCTCCTGATCTTCTTTGAGCCCTTGCTCAAACTCCTTCATGCCCGGTGGATTCTGCTCATTCACATCCACGGGCACATCTTTACTCGAGTTCGTTTGGGCGAGGTGTTCATACACCAGCCCGTCCGGCTTCGCCTTCCGGCTTACTGCGCCAAGCTCATTTACGCCCACGGCTTTATTACCGATCACGCGATACGGTTGCCCCGTCTTTTCATCGTAGTAATAAGGCGTCTGATCTTTTTTGACCAGTCGCCCGCCCGAGGGTGCCGTGATAGGGATGTGCTTACCTTCTGCCGTCGTGAACCATGCCACCGCATCATTCTGGAACTGCCGACGTGTCGCCGTGTTCTCTTGCTTTGTCGCCGCGTTCTGTTGGCGCACCAGTTGCGCCGCTGTCGGTTCTTTAGGTGCCTGCGGCGCTGCGGGCGGTGGTAACTTAGACGCCAGCGTCGAGGCTCGTTGAGAAGCCAACCTTTCGTAATGCGCGGCAGCCTGGGGAGCGCCAATCGTCAGCGAGTGCTGTTGTGACGCCTTGAGCCCCTGCGAGAGTGGGTCTTTAGCGACAAGATCATCCAGGGTCCGAGGTGCTTTAGGCATGATACGGATGTTGCCACATCCGCTTTAGTTGACAATGACGAACTAGGGTAGCTTGTGATTTTACTTATTCCCCTTCGTCGTCCTCTTCCTTCTTATCGTAAGGCCCCGTTTCCGGTTCATCGGTAGACGCAGACTTGAACGCATTGGCCGCGCCGCCGTTCAGCCCATCGCTCTCTTTACCAGAGAGCATGTCATTTGGTTTTAATATCCGACTCCGCCCCGGCATCGCTGAGGCTACCGTGGAACTTCCCAGCTTCTTCAACGCATCCGCGCCTTGCTGCTGCATGGAGGCATCCGCCTTGGGTTGCACTTGATCAATCTGCTTCCGATTCCATGAGCCCACGCGGTTAGGATCACCTACCGCCAGCTTGCTTTCGCGATCCTTAAAGGACTGCCCTTTAGGACCAAAGAAGTTGGTGAAATCCTGCGCCTTGCCCGCTTCCCAGCGTTTCAAACCTGCGCTGCCATCAGATGGAGCGCGAGACGCTTGTGCTTCGTCGTAGTCCAAGCCCGTGCGCGAATCGATCTTATTGCCCGCGCTATCGGTATGATAACCGAACCGCTTTCCCATCTGAATGGGTTGCATTTGTCCGGCTCCATTCAAAGCAGCCACGCCACGAGCAGGGCGTAAGTCTTCCAGTTGCCGAGGAACTTGAGTTTTCCGAGAACGAACTCGTTGACGAGGAATTGCAGTAGCCATAAGAAAATGAGTTTAAAATCCTATTAATCAATAAGGTGGATGAATCCGCATTCCACCCCCTTTAACTCGTTTACCATCCGCATCAATCAGGTCCAGATTATAGCCGTTACCCTGAACAGCTTCATCTCTCAAATGTTGCCCATAAGCTGAGGCCCGTTCCAGCACATCGGAAGAGCCTTGAACTTTAGGCATACGTTGTTGCTGCGCTTGCTCAACTTGAGCCTGGGCATCTCTCGCTTGGTCAGAGACTTGTTGTTGCGCCACTTGAGAAGCCCTGTCTTCATTCATTTGATCCACCAGACTAGGCTTCGCATTTTCTCCCGGTTGCATTGGCTGCTGGGGTAGATTCGGAAGCCGTGGTTTGCGACGGCGAAAAAAGGAATCAGCGCTCAAAGCTCGGGAAGCCATGCCGCATCATGGCACATTAGCATTAGTTGACAACTAATTCTACATTTGGAGTAATCATCTAATAATCGCTATTCTTTTACGGTTGTTATCTTCCGTGCCAGAATCCTCATTAGGTTGAGTTGAAGGTGCTGACTGTTGTTGTGGTATCATGCTACGTAACTTATCTAACCCTGCTTCAGCCAGTGCTCCGGCGGCGTTTCCAACAATACCTTTACCATGTGTCACAAGATCATCAGCCTTTTCACCGATGACACTACCTGCGGCTGATGATAGTGCCTCACCAACATCTTTGTTTGAAGTGTAACCTCTCACCCCATGCCAAAGACCATTAGCCACTTTCGCAGCAGCGCCAGCCTTGTTTACAGGATTCAAGACATCTGGGACATGCTGTATAGTGGTCGTAGCTACATCGCCAGGACTAAAAGAGTTCCATGCTTTTTTAGGGGCTCCTCGATTTCTGAACGCATTATCAATATCGGCACGGTCTTTATAGAGCACTCTCCTTTTTTCAGCATCATTACCAAATTTCCCAGGCATTAAGCTACTAAGTCCCGCCGCCATTTGCCCAATCCGCATAGACCCCTCATCCACACCTGCATCTAATTCATCTTTCCAATTCTTTGGCTTGCCCGTTAATTTCCGGGTTGAATCATCTAGTCCCATCTTTTTCTCAAAATCAGCATTACCTTCAGGACGCGCTTGTTTGGCCTTTTTAAGATCCTCATCGTTGAGGCGGTCTAGAAATTCACCAGTAACCTGTTGGTAATCTTTTGATGGCGATGGAACTGATCGCTTTGCAGTAGCGATCTTAGGGTTGAATCCATTAGATACAGGTTGAGCTAAACGGATTTCTTCCTCGGGCTGGCCCCGCACTTTTATTTTAGGCTTGAACCAATCCGCTTTTTTGAGCGCCCGATTTTTTAAAGCCAACTCGCCTATAGAAGCATCCGCCATGCCCTATTCATGCCACATCTGAATTAGTTGACAATCACAATCTTGGCAGCAAGTCCGCAAAGCGCTTTTTCGTGTCATCATCCACATGCGTGTAATGCTCATTAATTCCAGCGGAATCATGCCCCACGGCGTCCATGGCCACGGCAGATGATGCGCCAGCCATCTTCAACCAAGTGACATAGGTATGTCTCAACGAATGGAAGCTGAGTTCGTTCTTGGTTCGTCGGTCGCCCGTAAGCACTCGATCTTTTGAGGCTGTCCGGGGAATCTTTTTCCGCAGTCCAGCCGCCGCTAAAATATCACCGAACTGCCCAGACAACGTGCTTGAACCAGCCTTGAACGCCAGCGGATGCACGGGCGCGCGCTCATCATCCGGCATCGTCTGAGTGAGGAGCCAGTCATGCAAGGGCGCAGGGAGCGGACACCGCACAATGCGGCGCGTCTTACTGGATTTAAAATGAATCATTCCCGTAGCCACATCCACTTGCTTCCATTTCATCTTCGCGATGTCATGGAGGCGCTGACCCGTGTAAACCCCAAACATCACGAGGCTTTGCCATTCCTCATTACACACCTTGAGCACGGCCTGAAGTTCTGCCACCTCGAAAGCGCGGCGCGTCTCATCGCCCTCTTGTTCCTGCGTGCTTTTCTTAAACGTCTTCACCGTCTTTGTCGGATCTTCCATGATCAAGCCCCGCTCGCACGCCGCCTTGAACACCATCCGTAAGCACTTCAGGGAATGATTTACCGTGGCCGCCGTCACTCGCTTCAGGTCCGCATCTCGGAACCCCTGGATATGCCGCGCATCAATGGCTCCGAGATCCGCATCCGCCATCTTCACCGACTCCAGGTAATCCATGAACGCTTGTGTCTTCCCCTTGAAATACGCCAGCGTTGAAGGCCTCACCTCGGGCGTGCGTTCCTCAATCCATTTCTTGAACCAATCCCGAACCGTCAACGATCCCGACCGCCCCGAAAGCCGTCGAGTCAGTTCCAAAGTGCGTTGTTTAAATCGTTCCGAAATACGCTTTTCCTGCGAAGCCTCCACCCATAGCTCCGCCATCTCCTTAGCCAGCTTCCGATTACTCGTCCCCGTAGCCTTCCACTGCTGTTTCAGCGTCCCATCCGGCTGCTTCTCCCACCAAACAGCCGAGAACAACCCTTTCTTCCCGCGTGGAATCAGCGTAAACATAACGTTATTGGTGCATGACGTTGCGTAGCATTATGCTAACGGGTGGTAGGCTAATCAGTGTTATGCGTCTTGCCCATGTTCCTTGATGCGAATTTTGGTTGCCGCAGAGCCGACGCCTCGGGCGTGGACGCCATCAGCAAAGATGCCTTGGATGTCATGGCGCATCCCCTCCTCTGTCTGCATGGGGCCGAGTTGCTTGCGGCGGATGGCGGCGGTGCGGGCAGCAGCAGCAGCAGCTTCCTTTGCGGCCACCTTCTCTAGGAAGAGCCGTCGCATAACCACAGGTTGCAGGCAACCCCCGTCGCTTTGGTGCGCCTTGTCTGGTAGCTTCGTCTTCATTTCGCTTCGGAGGTTGCCTGACCCTGACCGTTAGACTTCACTTCTGGTGGGTCATCAGGACAGCGATCATCTTCCTCTGGCTCAATACATGGGTGTTCGCAGAACGGTGGTCCATCCATCGCGTTTGCGTCAATGTCGTCGATGTCGCCATTGCAATAACAGGCTTGTCCGCATTCAGGGCAGGAGTGCATATTTGTGGTTCGTTGGGTCTAACAAGAGCAGTGGAGGCAACGGCTCGTAAAAATTTTGTCGTGTCAGCGGTGCGCCTCGCTCGCCGTCGCCTCACCGCCGACGTTCCCCCGCTTGCGGGGATTCTTTGGACTTCCGACGTTTTTCAGAATCCATGCGTGCGTCCAGTCCGGTGGCGTCCGTCTGGCCGCGAGCCAGTCCTCTACCGTGCGGACGCTCAGGAGCGGAGACACCGCAAAGGCGACCTGCCGTGCGGTCAGGTCGCCAGCGGCGGCTCGGAGTTGTTGAGCAAAAATCATGCGAAGGTGACGCTTGGAGTAGGCTCAACTGGTAGCACAATTTTTGCTTGCGACACCACAGCAGGAACCTCAATGGCTATCGTGAAATAGCGCGTGTAAGGATCGCTGAAGTTTTCGTTCCACCGCGTAAAAGCGGTGTCTTTATCAGAGTCGGCTTCGATGTCTGCTTCGTTGGTGAATACGTGGAGTGTGACTGTGTTCATATTTTCGCTTAGTTTGTTGGTTTCTGACTGCCTTATATAATACGGCATTGCCGTAGATGCGCAAGCGATATTTTTAGAAATCTTTTGTAGGTCAGTCGGAACGCAGGGGAACACAGCGCCGGAGGCCAACACAGCCCGCAAGGCTGTGTGCCTCAGCTCAGGCGTTGCCTGTGCTCTTCTTCCGTTTCTCTAGGCGCTCCGTCTGCATTTGGTCCACGCGGGCCAGGCATTCCGACAGGCCCATCTGCTCCATTTGGTTCTGGTCCCGTAGGGCCGCCATCACCAGGGCAGCCGGACAGCGGATAGTGGCACGTCCGACAGTTTTGGCAGAACGATTCAGCTATTCCCACTGGCTGGTCATCGCAGCCTTGCGGTTCCCATTTGGTCGCTTCTGCCACCTTCCACACAAGACGGTGATGGGCCGCCTCCAAGGCGCTCAGTCGCAAATGCAGATCGTGAATCAGCACACAAGCCGAACAAGCCTGCTGCTGGTCAACAGAGCAGGGACTTCCGCCATCGCTGATGCGAACGTTCCTAATCATAGCAGCACCATCTGACCTCTTCGCGTTTCTCGCGTTTTCCGTGCATTGTGGGCGTGATGCGCGGCGTCGTAAGTCAGGTGGCAGCGTTGACATAAAGCTTTGAGGTTAGAGTCGGCGTTATTAGTCACATCATGATCTAAATGGGCGATAGTCAGCACGACCATTGAGCATGTCTCAGGATGACAGGCTTTATTCACTGCTTGGCAGTTTGGGAATGATGGCGTCCCCTCGCATCGGTGCTGCGCCCGTTCAAGGATTCGCGGACGAATCACTGTTTTCCAGTCTTTGGGATATTTGGAGTAATCAACAGGCATCGCTTACTTAACTTCTATTAGAGCTTCCCGCGCAGTCATCGCACACACATTCCCGTCATACTCTCGATCTTCAGACCCCAAGTATCCGCCTCCTAAATCAGCAATCTTTTGCAGCGCTTTTTTATAGTGAGATCTCAAAGCTTCAAGTCTTCTAATTTCTTCAAGCGCATGACTAATAACGGTAACCACTGCCTCATTATCCAACAGCAAAGGCTGATTTCTCCCTCGCAAATCTTGTTCTACATTTTGAATAGAAATGACATCACCTTTAGGCTTGAAGGTTTTCAACCGATCAACGCCCATTTGATTACTTGTAAGAATGAGACAAGACGTATTCTTCGCCCCCTCCATCATTGCCGTGGTATGCCCCACTTGCCGAGTTGCAATAAAATAATTTCCAAGTGTGATCAGTTCTTTTTTGGCATTCATAGATATTTTCTTACTCGCTTTAGTTGCCGTCTTTTTTCTCACTTAACGCCGTGCGTGCTCGTTTGGCCGTATTCACAAACCCAGCCAATGCACTAAACCCATCCAAGGCTTGCCCCTGATTAGCAATACTTGATCCACCACCCTCGTATGCGTTAAGTGTCGCTACCAAATCCAGAGCGATCTTTTGCATAGGCTCTTCTAAGCCGGGGAAGTTCAAAGAAATGGTTGGTGCTCTATCCATCATTTTAATGATCTCGTTTTTAAGTCGGTAGAGTTCCACGAGTTGGCGGGCTGCGATAAGACGATAGTATCCCTGCTCAGGTATCCCCATCAGTTCGCAATAGCGTTGACTATTCTGCCACAAAGAATCATTTCGGAGCGCCCACTCTTCAACGGCAGCAGTTTCAAAATTCAGAGTTTCAGGGTTCTGATTAATTTTAGGCGGTGTAGGAAGTTCCGTCATAAGCGTTAGATTTTTAGATCAAACATAAGCATCGTTCCTGATTTGAAACGTGATTCTTTGGGGAGAATTGAGGGCAAGCCATGCTAACAGATTTGCTAACGAACGTCAAGAGTTTTCCATCACGTCACGTCAGCTAACCCTAGTAAATAAAGGCTTTACCGCTACCTATTTTACTTAGGAGTGAGGTTGCGGGTTCGAGTCCCGTCGATTCCGCCACCCTTTTTAAAGGGTAGGCAGGCGCAAAATGAGAGATCTGCTAACAGATTTGCTAACAGCACGCCACCGCACGGCGTAGCTTTTATTTACTTCTTGAACCAATCCTTACCCGTCAACGCCTGCTTAGGTTTCCACGGGGTCTTGTAGAAATCGCCTTTTTGAACGGCAGCTTTCACGCGCCCTGTGGGGATCAAAGATACGTTAATTCCTGTAAGTGCTTTAAGGATTTCTAAGCGCGGATCGGCGACAGTTATTGTATCAGGGCTTGGCGCGGTAATTTTGGTTACATCACGGCCTTTGCTATCTTTGCTGACGTAGGTTCTCACGCTCTCCTTGCCTACGCCGAGATCCTGAAGCGTGCGCAGTTCAGGAATCATGGGAACGCCGCTCACCCGCTTTTTATCATCGGGAGTCTGATTAATGCCCATGTCGGCATAGAGCTTCTCTACTTGGGGAGGGCTCAGCTTGTTGGCGGCAAGTTCCTTGGCTTGGTTGACGGCATCGCCGGCGGCTTGGCGGAACTGCTCTTTCGTGATCAGTCCTTTATTAAGCTGGGTGCGTAGCGTGCTGGTCTTATTGCGTAACCATGCTTCAGGATCAAAGTTCCCCGCTTCCCCCTGTGTAAGAGTGCCAGCAGCAGGCAAGTCTTTGCTCATGCCTGGAATACGCATCTTCAATGCTTCGAGTGGTCCAGGCTGATAATCCTCCCAGCCTTTCTTGGTCTTGCCCTCACTGCGAGGCAACACACGCGGTGCTTCCTGTCGGGTCACAGGGTCGATAATCTTACTGATGTGTTGAATCAACCGAGTTGGCACAAGCGGCGAGATGGCCAAATCAATAGCGGTGCCTGTTGCTGCATAACTATAGTTCTGATCCGCCGTATAAGGATTTAGAACAGCGCGCAGACCTGGAATAGTATTCCCAATCACACCAAAACTTAAAAAGTAATCGGTGCCCAGATCGCCAGCCGCTTTGTAAGCTTCATCGGCACGGCCTCGAGCAAGCAAACCGAGGATGATGGCTTGAGGCAACCATGGGTCTTGTTTGTAGCGATACCATAAATCATTCGCACTATGATCTAAACCTTCAACGCTATAGTCATCTGTAGCTGGCTTACCCGTAAGCCTACGCATAATAGAGGCCCAATTCAATCGGCTACCACTGCGCAGTTGTTTAGGCAGATACTTACCTTCAGCATCTTGATTTGTGCCTAGAGAAAGCTCCTTGTCATCATCCCCACCGCCACCACCAATAAGATAGGAAGCCACACCCGTTAGAGCCGCCGTCGTCATGAGGTTTGCCACTTCAGAACGCACCTTGCTCCAGTCGCCCTCTTGCGCGCCTTGCGTGGCATTGATGAGCGCGCCAAAGCTCTGATGATAGACTTGACGCATCATGTTGTAGTTCCAGCGGATGAACGGGAACGTGGCGCTTTTTAGCAGTTTTTCCCAATGACGAGCGTTGTCACTAGCATTCAGGGGCAAAGCCGACTGCGTAGGGTCCATCCACGAAGGGACGTTCTCATAGTCCATGAACCGGGATTGACTAGCCTTGAACGCTCGCAGGAAGGCAAGGGGATTATCCTTATGAGCGTTCAGCATCCAATCATTGATGAAGGCTTCACGCTTGGCGTTGGGAATCTTCTGACGGGCGGCCACATGCGCCGCTTCTGCCCGGAGAAGCCGATACGTGTTACTCATCTTTGGATGTGTATCGATGTTCCCGTAGCGGATGCCTTGCAGGAACGCCGCGCCTACGTCGAGGTTTTTCAAATGACCGAGCACGCTTTTGTCTCGAAAATCCTCGTCATATCTAAGATTGCTACCGTCGCCAAAGACTTCTTGCGGCACAAATGGACGAATCTTCCCAATCCCCGCCCCTAAACCGTTATTCAGTGTCCAGAGGTCGAAGATACGGCGATCAGCAAAGAAGCCCTTGAAGAGCTCAGCTACTTGGCGAGCGGCTAGTTCACCTTCATCCTTGGCCTTGCTACTGAACGGAGCCGTCAATCCGTTCACAATCGCAAGGTTCACCCGGTTCATAAGTTCCACGGGTTGCAGCACAAAGTTACCTCTCCAATTATTGGCATACGTGCCCAACTCTACTAAAACGTTACGGTTACGTCGTCCAATGATCCATGACAGCGCTTTAGTGAGGCTATTCTCTGTCTGGGTCATGGCGGCACCCAGCACAAGCTGGCGGTGAATATCGCGATGAATCACCATGCCGTTCCCATAGAGCTGATACATATCAGCAAAGAGCTTTTGCAAGGCGCTCTTCTGGTCAGGATTGAGAGATTGCGTGAGCACGGGGAACTTCGCACGATCAAGGCCAGAGGCGATCACATGCGCCTCATAAAGCTTCTTGAACGTGTCATCGAGGGGAATGAACAAGCCAGAGCGCAAGTCTTCCGGTTGAACCTTGTTCGCTGGCCGGGCGGCTTTCTGAATGATGTCGCGCCGTGTCTTGAGGCGAATCTTCTCACGATGCGATTCCATGGCCCGCTGCGTAAAGCCGTCGAAAAGGTTCTTGACGTTGCCCTCTTCGCGTAAGTCACCCGCTTTGAATTTGCGAGCGCTGGACATGAATCGATTCAGGTAACTATTGCCGTTCAAGGCAGCACCGATGCTGTTAATCAGCCCCTTCTGCGCCATCACGTCCGGGGTGTAGCCTTCCATTCCGGTGATGCCTGGCAGGGGTTCACTACCAAAGAGCGCTTTCAGTTCTGGCGACCAGTCATTAAAACTCTTGAGCAGCGCGTGGCGATTGAACACAGGCACTTGCACATTACCCGGCCCCGTCTGCGTGGCATCCCGTAGCAGGGGATCAATCCATTGATCTAACCACGCCGCGCCTTCAGGGAATTCTTGTTTGAAGTGGTCATAGATGATCTGTTGAGTATCCGCAGCCATGTGGCGGAGCAGGGTATAACGCCCATTCTTGGAACTACGGGCGTTCACGCCTTGGTCCATGATGAGCGGCCCTACCTTGAGCATTTCCATCATGCCACTCGCGCCCTTCCACGGGATCATGTCACCCGGCTTAGCGTTCATTTTCTTGAGGTCACTTTCAAAGATCGTGCCCACGCGCATGTCGAAGTCGGAGAACGTGAAGCCCGTTGGATCAATCCCCGTGGCATTCAAGCGCGCCGCGACAGGCAGCAAGGTATCACTGAAGCGCTGGAGACGTTTCCGGTTCTGTCGGTTATGCCAGTAGGAAGGCGAGCCGAAGCTTTCCTTTACCGACTGGCGCACCTTATCCATGTAGTCATTGAGCGCGGCTTCCGAGAAGTGCTGTTCAATGTCATTCCCGCGCACCAAGTCACCAAGACCACGGGCGGCGGCTTCCATCTTATCAAACTTCCCAGCAAAGATGCCACGCAGAGCGGCGGCTGCCGACTCCTTCACTCCGGTCATTTGCTTCGCCGGCTGGCCCTTTTCCTCAAGTTCATCCTTGATCACGCGGGCGGCGCCAGCTTCGCGATTGATACGGGCGAGTTCATCCGCAGCTTGTGCGGCGGCCATGTAGAGACGTTGGGGTTCGGCAACAGCCTGCGCTGCTTGAGCTAAATTCTCCTTGAGCTTGCCCACGGGATGCATGGTCGTGACATCAAAGGGAACTAGGCGACGCACTCCGCTTTTTCCAGTAACCCACATGACGTTTGCTAAGTGGGCATCAAAGACGGCTGTATTGTCGGAAGGACGGTAATAGGTGCGGTTATCTAGAGCGACAAAGCCTTGTTTAGCAAACGCCTCGGCAACATCTTGCGTGCGTCGGTCGCTCTCCGCCGCTTCTTCGGCTGCTGCGAGTCCCTCGGGAAGATTGCTAGGCAGTTCCCCATCATAGGCCCGCTGACTCGTAAGAAGGTGGACATCTCCACGATCATTCCAGACACCATGCACAATGTGATCATCCCCGAAAGTCTGGTTTCCGTCTTCGAGACGCTGAAGATAGCGGTAAGCGGTCGCTCCCTTCGTGTCCAAGTCCCACTTCCCTTGATAGGGCACAGGGTTCATACCAAAAATGTCGGCACCGCGTTTGCTCAGCGTTGTAAGCTTGATAACCCGCGCTCCTTGTTCTGGAATCCACACATGGTGCTCTTGTCCGCCCACATCACCCTCGGCGTAGGGCTTCCATTGCTCCGGCATCTTCTCAATGAGGAAGCCGTTATCCCGTGCGTAATCTACGAGACGAGCGGCTTCTTCTCTTCGCGTTGCGCCTGTGTCGCGCGCCAGCTCCTCGCGCGCTCCGCCTGCGCCCTTATTTCGGCGTTCGTCTTGGAGCGCGGCGCGGCTAAAAGATCGGGCATCGTTTCCGGTGTGACCACGCCTCCGTTGCTGATTTTCTTTGCGGGAGTCTCCATAGAGTGCCTCATCTATACCACGAATAGCTTTATCCTGCAATGCAGCATTTGGATTCTCCTGTGCAGCCCCCATTTGCAAAGATGGGGTGTTCACCGTCGTGTTGTGTGTCACGATCCCGTCATCCGTGATGTAGCACTTGCTAGGGTGAGTGACTTCGATACACACGCATTCGTCTTCCCCGTCAGGCTCTATGCTGATGATCTGTTGCCAGTCGAGATGATCGAGGGTTTTCATAAAAGGAAGAGGGATCTAACCAATCAACGCAGTCGTGGCCCTTGCCACCATGAGACGAGGGAATAACGCACGCCGCTGGTTACGGGCAGCACGCGATGGCGCAGAAAGGAAGGAAAAATCAGTGCGTCGCCTTGGTTGCAGAACTCACCTTCTGCAAGGTTCCCCTGTGCCAGTTCCATGCGTCCACCGCTGTAGGTCTGTGCATGGGAAAGCTGAATGCTCATGCTCAGCTTACGGTCAAACGGCGTGGTGCCCAACCATGAATTATCTTCATGCCAGTCATACTTGCCCGCGTTGGAGCCGTGATACTCGGTAAACTGCACTTCAAAGTTGCCCGTGACATCAAAGCCAAAGACTCGAGCGTTTGCGCTCATCACCCACTGATCCATACGCGTGAACAACCATTGCAATTCAGGATCTTCGCGCTTTAACCAACGTAGTCGCGACCGACGAAACGTATTCACGATCACGTTTTTTCCCCCGTAGCCAATCGCACCTTCAGTATCAGGAATCTGTGTCGTAGCGTAGGCAATGAGTTGCTGACACTCAGCAGGTGTCAGGGCGGCAGGAAGAAGATGTTTCCAAGATGTCATGGGAGTAGTTTAAATTATTATGAGGTTGAGGTTAAAAGGCCGTTGGTAAAATGTAGAATAATGGTTGTAACCCCATCGTTGGCGAGCACTGCCACGTTGATAGTTTTACCCAATTCATCCCAAACGGATGTGTAAGGAGATTCATCAAGTTTGCGTAAAACTTGGCCGGTATGGCCACCGGAAGGCACACCTACACCGTCTCTTCCATCCGTGCCGTCTCTTCCATCCGTGCCGTCTATTCCGGGCGCTCCGGGACTTCCCGGGCTACCAGCGCCGCCAGGACTTCCTGGGCTACCAGCGCCGCCAGGACTTCCGTCACTTCCTGGGCCTCCAGGTGAACCTGGGGGGCCTGGGGGTCCGCCATCACTTCCAGGAGCTCCCGGTGGTCCGGGCGGTCCGGGCGGTCCCGGCACTGTTGATGGATTCCCAGGAGTTCCTGGAGAACCAGCATCTCCAGGGGGGCCAGCTACCGTAGAAGGGTTGCCATCGGCTCCGTTTGCGCCTGCTAAACCCGGTGGACCCATTGGACCTGCTACCGTGGAAGGCGTCCCGTCTGCTCCGTCTACTCCGTCTTTTCCGGGTAGTCCATCCACACCACTGCTTGACACGCCATCTTTACCCGGAATGCCTGGGTTACCCCACCCATCCAAGGGGTATTCATCCTGCGGCGTCTGTGCTTGCAAAAACACCCGCGAACCAAAGCCTTTTTGGCGCTGATTCGGGGCCATGAAAAAAGGCGCTTGCTCCGCTTGTCGCCAGGCTTCTACACTCGAATAGCCGTCACTCATGAACTCAAATCAAAAGGTGGGTTAGGATATTTACGTGAATCGTAAGGAGGAATAGCCGTGCGCCGTTCACGGCGATAACGGCCTCGAATCTTGGGCTGTTTATCAGACACCACGTAACGGGTCCAATGCTTGAAATCTGTGCCAGGAAAACGACGGGAAGGAATATGAACCGGTGCCGTTTGTCCGCGTATAGAAGTGATCGTTAGTGGGGGCGTGTCGATAGTTTCATGGAGTGCTTGCCTACTTCCTCGCGCTCCGGGATAGCCCCACACCACGGGAGAAGTGAGAGGTTGCTTTGTTTTAAGTAATTCCAGCGGCCAAGGTTCAGTGGTCCACCAGATTTCCGTTAGGAAAAACGTAGGTAACGTTTGCTCTGGCACTTCATCAATAATGACTCTTGTCTCCAAGTAGTTTCCACCTGTGCCAATAATATGTTGCCAAATCGGTTGACCGCGTATCACCGTCGGCCAGCTCCAATGATCTCGATCATGTAACGTATCACTTGGTTCCAGCGCTAAAGCCGCCGTAGGAAGATTGTTTTGACCGAACACCAGCGATCCGCTGTCAATTTCCACTAACACCCAATCCGAGAATTTAGAAATGCTTGGGCGCGCATTGGCATCAAATCGAATATCTTTTAGCTTCTCACCCAAATTTGGGCGGGTATCAGGCGACATCGCCACCATTTGGAAAGGGACATGTAGAAGATCATCGCGGCTATGCGGTGATGTCGTCTCCATGCGAAATCCGGGTGGTTTCTCAGCCATAAGTTACGCGATTAAGACTTGAGGAGGCAACGTTGAAAAGTTGAGGACATCCTCATATCTGGGTGAGGCTAGTAAATCATCATTATCATCTCGAAACTCCCAATGGGACCACGTTTCAGTTTTAGGGCGTGGCGGAATGTGTGTGATGTCATCAGGAAACGAATACACATTTGGAGCCGTCGCTTTAACAACATTGGAACCGTCTGCGCTCAACGTCGTCAGCACATCATGACCCGTGCCGGCTACTGCAACGCCTTGATTATTTAAAATGCCTCCTGAGCCTTCACTTGCAGAGGATGACACTTTAGAAGTATTGCTTACATCAGAAGTGTTATTTGTCTGATGTTGCAACGTATTGGTGGCGCCATCTCCAGTTCCGATTGCAACAGATGAAGGCGTGCTGCTATTGACGGCTTTGGTGCCTGAACCTGATTCATTGCCCAAAGAACTGCTGCTCGTGGGGATGTTTGTTTGCGTGCCCGCCCCGTTCAAATCGCGATACGTGCCCATCGCAACGGAAACACCTACTAATACAGGCGGCTTCGACTGAGGCACCGCTTGAAAAGTTCCATCATTAAAATAAACGTAGTAATTGTGTAACGCCATAATCGTTTACTCGTGAGGGTTTACCCGCGTGTAGTTACTTACATGGGTTTGAAACTTGGCTACGCTGCCTACTGTTTGAAGAGCAACCTCAGCCGCTTTCATGTAGGCTTTACTATCACCGTTAAACGCTTCAAAAGAAGAAAACTCTGCCCTAACCAAAGGTTCTAGAATAGACTCTCCATAGCCTAAAGGTAAATCAATCGGCGTAGTGCTCGTTAAATCACTTACTTCAAAACGTGGTGCAGCTAAATGAGTATTGAAGTCCAAACGGTAAGCAGCTTCCGGCAAGGTATCCAATAAAATGCGAGGCTTGATCACATTGTTAGAAGTCATCGCTTCCACAAAGTAAAGTTGCGGACGGCGAATGGGCCGGGTAATACAAGCCGTTAGCCCTCCTGTATTCCAGACAGGAATAAACCAGCTATCCATTAGATTAGCTCGTGCGACGACAGGCACCAAATCGGGATAAGGTTGGCTGCCAAGTCTCACAGGCGCATCCACACTTGCGATGTTGCTCGTTGGAAGAATACAGTCACAGAAAACAGTCGCGGTGCGCGTTCCAGAAGTCCCCATGTAAGGAGCTTCCAAGGTCGTAGCATCAATGATTCGGTTGTCATTGGGATCTCCATCAATGCGGATGGTGCAACCATTCATCCAACCTGAAAAAGGTGTTGAGCTAACAAATGACTTATTATAAGCACCCAATCCTGTAAGGGTGAGTGTTGTAGGTGGATAAATGACTTTAAAATCATTCCGTTGCAGAACGTGATCAGGCATCACGGCATACAGTTTTTGCAGCGCCGTATTTATGTCGCTTTGAATACGGTTTAGATATTGATCTTTTGTATCCGCGCCAATGACATCAAGGGCTGAAACATCGGTTACTCCCACCATATTAAGGAGCATGTCCCGTAGCTTAACTGGAGAGGTAGCAGCCATGAAGTCTTAGTTTTGGTCAGTATTTCTTCACCTTCCCGTCAGGCGTTGTTTTTAAGGGTGCAGAAGATGCTGGCGCCGGCGCGGCAGCAGGAGGAGGGGTTACAGGAGAGGGATTTGAACCCTCGTTCTCCAGATTATGAGACTGGTGAGATGCCGCTTCTCCATCCTGTGATTTTGGAACTTCCGGTAAAGTTTTTTTCTTGTGTGAACGCTTTGGTTCTTCCTTTTCCTTTTTCTGATCAGGTTCTTTAGGAGCCTTCTTCTCAGGCTCACTTCCTTCAATCTCGACCCGTGGGATGATGTGGTTATGCCTGCGCTGATAACCAAACAAATCTTTCCTCGCTTCCTCAAACTGTGCCGCTGTCATCCGCAGCGTAGGAACGCTGGTTACCGCATCCCTCAAATAGACCCCATACACCTTGCCGCTTTTCCCTTCGACGGGATCGTTCACACGGGCATCAGGACACTCAAGGACGTAGGTGATAGTGGGAGTCGTCATAAGAACAAAGGAAGCGGTGCGACCTTCGCCGCACCGCTTCACATCGTCAACTAATTATCAAACCGTCGTTAGACGATGTTAGGTAATCCGGGCGGGTTGTAGGCGCTCACCGTCAGGATGTAGTTGTTCGCGAGGCCGTCCGTGCGCTGAGTAACCGCGCAACCCCAAGCCGTTTCCAAGCCAATGGCGTGGTCCATGTTGTGGTTGCGGTGTTCCTCGGTGCGGATACCGATGCCGAGCGTTCCGTCAATGTTCGCATGGCCGGCAACGGCGGCCATTTCACCAAGGCCGAAGCCATAGCAGAACGTTTGACCGTAGCTGTTGCACTCCATCACGATGGAACCGACAGGGTGAACGTCGGTATGCAGACCATTCCACACACCTGTGTTCCAAGTCACGTTGCCCAGCGTGGTTACGCGCGCACTCGAGGCCGCACTACCAAGACGGTTCACGATGGTCAGCTTATTCCCGTTGTTCGTGGTGTAGGAATACATCCCGAACTTGCCCGCATCAGAGCCCGTCACGTTCTTGATCAGCACATAGCGCGTGGTCGAGGTGGACGCCTGTCGACGGGTCACGTTGAAGCTGCTCCAAAGCGAATTGTTGAACCAACGGAAGTAAAGCGGAGCCGTAAGCGCCGCACCTTCCGCACTGCCACCCCCTTGAATATCAAAGGTGCCAGTGCCCGCAGCGATGGCCACACCCAAACGGGCGCGAGGAAGGCAAGGAGAACCCACCGGACCATACGCATCATGATCCTCCACTTCATCGGAGTAGATCCCGCAACCGTCGATCATGGCGAAGTCACCCGTGAAGCCAGGGTTCAAGTCGCCACGTTCACTCGCGAATTGGATGAGATCCTTGTATTTCGTGGTGCGCTTCATCGCACTCGCTCCCAAGTGAGGGAGGTAGTAAGTGAAGCAGCGATAAGGAGCGCCAGCGGTGCTCTTACGGATGTTCATCCCCTTAGCGGCGTTTGTGGCGAGGACTTCTTGCCCTTCGCTGACGGTGTCGGTAAGGAAGTAATCCTTGGAGCGCAGGTTTTCGACGGAGCCAACGTTGTTCGCGTAGATCGTGTTCAGACCTGAGGCGTTATTGATCAGTTCCATCTGAATGGTGTCGGATTTCTCCTTATTGCAAAGCTGCCCAAGGGCTTCATTGCGGAGAAGATCCCACTGCGTCCCGATGACGGTTTCGTTCTTGGCGACGCTATCAAGCGCGGTGCCCCACCAGTGGCGGCCTGTCTTGGTCGTAAAGCTGCCTTGACGCATCTTTTCTTCCTGACCGGTGCGCTCACCGTTGCCCTGCACACCTGGACCACCGAGGCGGGCCAGCGTAGGAACGACCAGCGTGTTACCCGCTTTCACGTTCATGTCGGACATTTCAATAATGGGCTTACCGCTGCCGGTGCCCCCGATAAAGTTGTCATAAAAGACACACGATGCTTTTCCGAGTTGCAAAGCGCGCATCACCCATGCCGTTACTTGGGCATTGGAGTTCTGCGACAGCATGTCGGATACTGTCTGAACATTGAGTTTGGTATATGAGGCCATGGCCGTAAAAAGAGAGACGTTGTTGCGTTAAGGCCCACCCACGGCACATCACGGCACACGCCGGCGGCTAGGTGAACGGTTTGCGGGTAGGATGGGCTTCGCCTCATCCAGTCTCTCCGCCTGAAAGCGATCTTACGTCGGCTCTCTGTTGGTCTGGAGATGAACTGACCGCCCTTTAAAAAGAGCGGCTTTGGGGGTATATCGTTGACTAAAGATTAGCGGATCATCGGCATGTTTGCCCACCGGCCATTATTAGCAGGAGGGGTAAACAAGGCCGCTGTCAGTTCTTCAGGACTCATTTCCTGAAGGGTTGACATCAAATCTTGCTCGCTATAAGCGGGCGGACCATTGACGCCACCACCGTTATTACCAGGAAGCACCGGCGGAATCATCGTCCGCGCCGGTAACGGCTGCGTCTGAAGAGGATTCGATGGAGTTTTGTTGGTAACAGGGGTAACACCTGTGCGGGTGAACGCCATGCTAATAGCTATTTCTGGCGCATTCGGTAAAGCTAGCACTTGTTCAGGAAGCTCACCGAGCACCTGAGCAACAGCTTTGCCCAGCACGCTATCAGGATTAGCCGCGTCTGGATGTAATGCCTTCGCTTTCTCAAGTGAATCATTGCGAGCGGTGGCGAACTGGACCTCTTCCGCATCATGGGCTTGCGCCTCTTGTTGCTTGATCGGTTGGAGTTGCGCGCACAGTTTCGCGTGTTCAATCTGCTTCTTAGCGATGTCAGTTGTTAGCAATCCTTCGTTCGCGCCTGCGTCCAGGAGCTCAGCTTCAAGGGCTGCTATCTGCGCTTCGATTTGAGCAGAAGTTTGGGTTTGGTTTTGATTCGCGGCACCTTGCTCATTCGGCGCAGGCGTCTCCTCAAGGTGAGTCGGAGAAGTGCCATACGCTTGCTGGAATGCCTCGGCGGGAGACACTCCTGATTTGGTCAAAGCAGCGAAGTGAAAGTCTGGTCCTTTAAGGCGGATGGCCTTTCCCTTTTCCGGGCGGATGTTTCCCACATCATCATCCACTTCTTCAGCGGGATCAATGATGGTGCCTTCTGCGGGCGTCTCCGTTGGTTCAACCACGGGCGGCGTTACGACTTCCGCCGCAGGGGTAGGCGTAGGCGCGGCAGGCGTCTCTACAGTGACCGGAGTAGCAGGCGCAGCAGCAGGAAGGGCAGTCCCTTGAATAGCCGCGTTGAGGATGTCCCACGTGTTAGCGTCGGCATCATCTGCAAGGGAGGGCATGGGAGCGAAGTCAGGCATTACTGGAAAGTGCGGTTAAGATAACTATTGTCAACTAATTTGGCTGGCTACACACAGGCCCACTTTTCATTATTGATCGTGGCCGATTGCCCCGGATAAAAGCGCCATCTGAAAATCTTGTCATCGATTCCATTCCGAGGCGAAGCTTTCGGATAGCCCACAAAATGAGCTAGGGCAATGCTTCCTTCTCCAAGCTTATTAGCCGGTCCCACATCCGCGCACACGGCATTATAAGTCCGACCTAAGCGCATGTTTTCCACTTCAACACGGCAGCCGAGAAACTTAGGCTCAACCATCTTTTTCAGCGCCCCATTGATCACCGCGTAAGGAATCACGGCTGCATCAACGTAGCGCCGCACATCCTGTTTGGAATAGTTGGGACGTTGCAGACTGGTAGCTGAGATAAAGTAACCCTTCGCTGGATCTCCGGCAGACAGCCCCGTTTGCACAATCGGCTTTCCCGCTTCATCACACACGAGGATGTCTTGATAATGCCCATTGGGATAACCAGCCGAAGACCAATCATCGAGTCCGCCGTGGGGATCAGTCGCATGATAGGCTTTCGGGCTGCCGTCAGCATCCACTTGCATTCCCGCGATAAACTCCATGCACTCACCATCCCAATACACATTGGTATTAGCGATGGTTGCGATGATCTTTCGGGTGTTATCCATAGATGTCCTCACGGGTAGGAGGTGGCAGGGGAGCGTCTTCGATTTTACTTAGCCATTCAAACATCGTTATTTCACTGTCTCACCTTTAGGGATTGCTAAACCGTTGCTATCAAAAGCCACGTCTGTAGTGCCCATGTCTTTCCCGCTGATAAGCCCAAACGCAATGGCATACACCGTGCCAATGCTGCCGATGTGGGCGACATCAAGCGCGCTAGGATTAGCAATGCATTGCTGCACATAATTCAACGTCATCCCGAGAGCGGAAATGAGCGTGATCACGCCCGCCAACGTTGTCTTCCAATGCCGCAAAGCATTGAGCAAGTATTTCTGAAACGCCCATTGAAGAGCGCGGTTCTCAAGGGATTCGATGATAGGCATAAGTCAGGTGGCTAAGGGTTCCAATTTCTTCCGTGGCACAATCTCCGTTTGATCTTGAATGACTCGGTTTAGCATCGCTCCATTTTGCGGTTTAGGAGCACTCGGCGCAATGAGCGCCGCTAAACTCAACCTTGCTTGCTTGATCCACCCTGCCATCCGCGCAAATGGCGACAGGGTTAAGGTTTTCCCACGGGGTCAGCACCAGGGGCGACTGTTTCCGTTGGGGGCGATGTTGGAGCGGGCGCTGTAGCGATAGCGGCTAAAGGGTTGGTCGTTAGCTTGGCCTCAGCCTGTGCCGCAGCACTTGTCACCGAAGCTTGAGCCGCGTCTTCAATCTGCTTTTCCAACGGCTTCAAGATTTCTGGCGATTTCTCTTCGACTCGTTGGAAAACGATCTTCACCAACGTATGCGCCACCGCTTCTGAGATAGACAGCAGTTCAGCGACGATGCTCGCAAGAATGAAATGCTTTTCATCCCCCAGCTTATTAGCTGTGTCTGGATTTTTATTCACCAAGGCAATCTGACCAATGATGATCGCCTCATTGCCTGGGGTCAGCATCTTGTGATAAATCGCAAGGATTTCTTGTTCAGCTTTCTGGAAGAAGTTCATAATCCGATGAAGGGTAGCAGTTGTTTAGCGATTCCTCCGAGGCTCTCGCCCCATGAGGTAAAGATGTTATTGGCTTGGTCCCGTTGCACCGTCACCGTTAGCGTGCCTTTCCCGCTGTATTGGATCACATGCGGCGGCAGTGGAGGGGATGAGCACGCGCTCAAAATGAAAAGAAAGGGAAGCAGCGTTCTCATGGCTTGGATTTTAACGACATGCTTATTTCTTCGAGATGCTTTTCTAAACGTCCTTGCCCTTCTTTGAGGGAACTCAGATCCTTAGAAACAGACATGTTTACCAGTTCGTTAGAACGTTGCGCGTGTTCCACGGCCTTAAGCCTGTCTGAACTGTCTTTCTGAATGTCTACATCGCGATCATGCTCACGCTTCCAATCCATCTGTTTGATGTATCGTGAATCATTATGGTCGTCTGACCAAAAGACGACATACCCAAAAGTTAAGCCACCAAAAGCGATGATAATTCCTCGCACAATCCAAGCCGGGATGTCGTTATAAATAGAGCGGGCGATAGCAGTCATTGGGGTAAAATGGTAATGTGTGGTAGTTCCTGTGACTTCACGCCTGCATCTCCCGCAGCGCACAAGGCGCAAAGCACCGCAGCCGCCACAATCAGCATAAATGCGAACAAAGCGCATCCATGCTGAGTGTTAGAATCTGCGGGTGAGGGGTAACTCATGACGCATCCAATTGTGAAAGTTCCAAGACTCGGTAATCATAGGCCGTCGGGTATCTGGATTGATACACACGGGCCTTGTCATCGTTATGCACCATGACACTCGCCACATCTGGCGGGGCGTGTTGAAAGCCTAACGCATGGCCTACTTCATGACCGATCACGGCGACCGTATTCACGGCTCCAAACGTAAAGACGTTCCAGATACCCGTGGCAAGACTCCAAACCTTCTCGTCGTTCAAAACAATCTTCGTCGCATCGCCTTGGCGTTCGGGTAGGTAGGTATGAGCAACTACAGCCTCGTCCAGTTCACCAAACTCAAAGACAAGCTGATTCTCTCCAGTGCCTTCGATAAACTTTACTAATCCGCTTTTCTCCCATCGCTTAAGGGCATCCCTGAGCGCAAGCGCAGCATCGTAGCCGTCCAGCGTTTGAAATGGTCCTCTGGGGAGATAGTGGTAAATCTTCATCACAGATCAGAAGAGTGAAGGAGTCCGAGAGCTACAAGCTCATCATACGTCTTGCTTTGATCTTTGAAGAGCTGCGGGAAAGCGTCATAGACGACAAGCCGTTGGCCGCGTTTGGATTCGATGAACGCTGCCAGAATCGTGTTCGTGTCCGCAGGTAACAAAGCGCTGTTGATCCACGGCTGAAGGATGTCAGCCAGGCCATTCAGCACCGCTTGCGCATGAACGGGAATATCAAACTCCGTATTCACTTCCAGCCAAACGCTTTGGTCTAGGCAGACGATGGAAGCGAACATCTTCGACGTGGTATTATCACCCCGTAAATCTTCTGGCACAGTAAGCGCCCACAGCGCATCACTGAGTAATGCAGCCGTGTTAGAACCAGAGGTTGGGATGTAGCGGATCATGATTAAGCAGCTAAAATGGTATTAATGGCGTCCATTGTGGTGTTGGATAAAAATGAATTAGAATGAACAATGCCGCTGATTTTATCTCCACTGCGGCCCGCCCCTGTTCTGCCAAGCTGAACACTCGATCCCGTAGAGTTCCCGCTAAACGTTGTTGTGCCGTTATTTGCACCTTCACGTAAGTTCCATGTGACGATGCTAGACAATGATCTAAAAGCGCTTCCAATAGCTTTCCTTGATCCGGCTGCGGCTCCAGCTAAAGTGATAGAATAAGCATACACTGAATTAATGGCTAGCCAGTTAGTGCTTGTCATTCCAACACCCCAAAGGTCCAAGTCTCCAGTTCGGAATGAACCGCCAAAAGTAGTTGTTCCCGTTGTGCTAACAGGCTGGCAGGTAATGAACTGCGTGAATGTAGCCGTGGCTGTGATGGACAGTATGTAATTAAACACTCCAGCGCTTGGATATTCCATGGTCGGGCGTCCGCTGGAATCGGTCACTAGCGAGCCTGCATTGACAATTCTCAACTGCCGTGCTGCCGTCGCTTGAACAAGATCTCCTGTTGTGCCATACAGCTTCGTGACATAACCACTTCCTGAGCCTGTCCATGCAAGTAACGCTGTAGTATCAAGATTGCCGCCGCTTGTCCCTATATCCGTCTCCAAACTATCCAAACTACGCCGCACCCGTATTAGGTTCACGGGAGATGTAACTAAGAGTCTTCGTTGCACATCCCATGCATCATAAATGGATGAGGCGTAAGCATCCAAAATCCCTTTAAACCCCTGCGGCGCAAAACTGGCGACACTGCTGCCGACAATCGTATGCTTCTTGGGATAAAAGGCGACGTTCATAAAAGCTGTTATTCACCCGTCGGTAGTTGCAAAATCGTCAGCGTTGGTGTGCCGCTTGCGGCTATGCCATGAATTTGCTTCGAGCGTGTCAGCGGCAGCGGCCAAGACAGAGAAATAGCCTCTCCATCTTTGATGCGGACACCTTTCGTAGCGCCACTATTAGCGGCAGGAGAATCGATGTTAAACCGGCAGTCTATCCCGCTATCATTTTGGATGAGCACACCGACCGCACCTTGAGCGATGGTGAAAATAGGGCCGGACGAAGTGGAGAGTGCAGCGGATTCAGCCATGATGGATAGTCAACTAATTATTGTTTCGGTCAAATACTATGTGCGCTCCTGCGCCTCTTCTACCTCCAGCGTATTAATCGTGTCCGATACCAGATTGGTAAGAGATTCTAGGAACTTCCATGTTTCCCTCGCTACGAGCAGGTCATCGCCAGCCTTAGCCGTGCGGACATTCTGCAAGGCCGTCTCTTCTCTGCGGGCAAGATACGGTTGCAAAAAGACACTCCAGCCCTTGGTGGACTGGAGTTCCCGAAGCAACCGCAGGCGGTCATGCCTGCTAAGATCTGAGAAGATTGGGAGATCCTCACTCATGCAGATGCGGATTAAGCGATGGTGCAGACGTTCTTGCTCAGAACGATCCATTTGCCGCCCGAGGCGAGCAACGTCAGACCTGCCCCAACAAACGCCCCAAACGTAGCCGTATTCTTAGCGCCACCTGTCACACCGTCCTGAAGTAAACCGGTAGCCGTAATGACGTGAGCAAAGGCAGTGCCTGCAAAGATTTCAAGCTGAACCCCATCTTGCGCAGCCGTCGGAGCTGCTAAAGTGTAAGCACCAATGCTTGATTTGTTCAGATTCACCGCACTCGTTTGGACAGTGATCGCACCATCAGCGGAGTAAGCCGTGATGTCCATGGTTTGCAGGTAAGCCCGCGCCAGAATCGTGCTGGTGAAGTTCCAGAAGTTCAGGAGCAAGACACCCGTGCCGCTGCATACAGCATGAGCCAGGGTTGACCGTTCCACACGGGGATTGTCACCTTTACCGGTGACTTGGTAAGCGATTGCTGAGAAGACTTGGGATAGAGTTGGCATGGCAATGTGAGTTTGAGGTTAGGATACTGAGGAGTGATGATTTAATTAACTGGCAATGGTGCAATTGTTTTTGTTAAGCATTTTCCATTTTCCACTGCTTGCTTGCAGAGTTAGACTACTACCGACCGTCGCAGCAAAAGTAGCCGTATTTTTTGGGGTTGCGGTTCCATCATCAAGCAGGCCTGTAGCTGTGATGACATGAGCGAAAGCAGTGCTCGTAAAAATGATCAAATACATGTCATCTTGTGCGGTGGTAGGCGCGGCTAAAGTGTATGCCCCTGCACTGGTTTTGCTGAGCTTGACGACTCCTGACGCCAGAGTAATCGCCCCATTTGCAGGGTAAGCTGAAACCTCTTGAAAGACTTCAGCGAAGACAGAACTGTAGTTGGAACCAAGATCAGAAACCGTTTGTGAACTTACCAAATTGATGGCCAAAGCGCCATAAGCATCAATCACTTGTATTTTTAGACGCTTCGCATTCACCAAGCTTAACGATAAGCTTGTAACGCGATTAGAAGCGGCAGTAAGGTCAGTAACTTCTTGCGTCGTCATGATAAATAAAAGTTAAACTGCTTGCGCTTGTTCGGTTGGTTGAGGCTGTGACGTTGACTCTGGCGGCAACGCCCCACCTTGTGGCGGCAGCACGACCGGAGGAAGAATGGTATCAATGTCCTGCGTCTCTAAAGCCGTAAGTTCTTGAATGAACAAAGAACGCATGGAAGCCGCAGCGCTGGGGTTAGTAATCAGCAACTCGTGATACTGCGTAGCGATGTCGATACGCTGCTTGCTAGCCTCGAGTAATTCGTCGCCACGAGATGGGGTAAGCAATAAGCGGAAGAGATACTTCAGCTTTTGAACGTCCTGCCGCTTGAGCTGGATCAGTTTAGGCGCATCCGCCTGCATCACGTTGAACGCTTCTTCCTCGTTCATGTAGGCAATGCAATAGCTCAAAAAGCCTTCCATGCTATCGCTGACGCCTTGGCTTAGCGTCATGAGCATGTCCTTCATGAGAGACGCCGCTTGCCGTTCCAGTGAGCGAATGCCCGTCGCCAGATTAGTGGACGGTAAGCCGCTCAGGTTTCCATCGCCGGCGGTTATCTCACCCGTCTCTAGCTGGATGGCTTGCAGGCACATCTGCATGAGCGCCGTCGCTTTCTCGTCGATCTCCGGGGCGATTACGTAGGAGTAAGCATCATCCTTCGTAAATCCATCGTTCAACGTGTAATTCTTCGTGGGATTACCAAAGCTGATCTTTTCACCCGCAGCCGTTTCTTTAGTCGCTTGCGGGTTACTGAAGTTGATGCGCCCACCATTGGAGCAACGCAGGTTGATACGATTGAACAGTAACTCAATAAACTCATTCAGCGGCGCATTCGCTTCGTATAGCCCTGTGCCATACCATCGCCCCTCTACAGGGTCCGTGCGAATGACATCAAAAGGCCGTTTCTTGTCCTTAAACACGGCGTTCAGATAATCGTAGAACACTGGACGCCCCGTATTTTTCTCAATCACCGCAAAGATTTCTTCGGCGGAACCATCGCCATCGGCATCCACTCGTCCGTAACTTTCGATAATGTAACCCGCAGGCAGTTTCAGATTACCTCGGCGGGTTACGTCCTCGCCTTTCTTCGCATCAGGCAGAGACTTCTGAGACTGCACGGAAGTTTGCTGATTTTTTACAGCATCCAAAAGTTCTTGTGCCGCCGCAGGGTCTAGCAGATTCGGACCACGCACCATGTCCGCTATCGTGTAGTAGCTAACATCCGCGCTCTGGCCGATGTAGTCCGCTTTATGAATGTCCTCTTCCGTCGTGTTGCAGTAGAAGTCAGACCAGTAAACTTGCTCCAGTTCAATGGATTGATTGATTTCAGAGCGCGGCATCCGCACCCCGAGCCATTTCACATCTGGCGGAAGAAACGTCTCTGGATCTCGAACCAACACCATCACTCCCTTCAAAGAAGCATGAGGCATCAAATCATCTGTCTGATAGATGGGGCCGCGCTTGCTATCACCAATAGGTTCGCCCTCGGCGGTGTGGGCGATAACGACGAGCTCCACCCACTTGCTTTCATGGACGTTGTAGCGCCGTTTCACCACACTCTCCCCACGAATGAGCGCGCCTAAAATGGCAGACCTGTAAACGTGGCGGGCATTCGCTTTGCGCGCCTGTTCATGTCCCCAGCGTTCCACGTCTTGGCAAAGCTTCGGGTCATCTTCCGGCCCTTGTGGAATCAATCCAAAAAATGGATCGCTTCCCACGATGTCCGCCACGACTTTAGCCGCAGCAGCACGAATCACGCGGCGCACGGTGTTTAGGCTCTTGTTGGAAAGTTGGTAAACACTATCCTGAATGGTGGCTCTCCAAGAGAAATCTCCCTTCCATTGCGCCATTGCTTTGAGGCGAATCCCTATCCACGAGTCCATCACGCCACCGACCAAGCCGGGGGCTGCGCGTTGATTCAGCAGGCCTTGATTGCTCGCGTCATAGGCATCACGACAACCTTGATGCCGCTCCATAAAGTAATTTACGAGCAAGTCCTCATTATGCCGATCCAAAAGCAGGGACGTGCGCATCGGCATCCGTGGCGGCATGGCCTTGATGCTTTCAGGAGTGCTAGGAGTGAAGACGGGATGCACGGGCGAAGTCTTGCACATTGATAATTAGTTGACAATACGTTTCTTTGTCCGCATCCTCCAAAGCCATGAAGAAACCATCCAAGCAGGCGGGAGCCGCTCAGAAGGGTTCCGGCAAATCCAAATCTAAAGCGGCTCTCCCACCCAAATCGAAAACGCCTCCAGCGTCTCAAGCACGCTCCACGCGTAAAGCCGTCCAACCTGTCAAGCGAGGGAACGGCAGACGGGGCGTGCATCACGTTACGTCCTGGCATCCACTCTTTATCGAGGCCTTGAGCGAAGGCCGCACCGTCCGTGGAGCCACCAAGAAAGCGGGCATTTCCTACCAGACAGCCTACAATCATTACAAACAATACCCGAATTTCGCCCGAGAATGGGATGAAGCCTTTACGGAAGGCAGTGATGCCCTAGAAGATGCCGCGTATATACGCGCTGTCGAAGGTGTCCCCTACGCCAAATTTGGCAAAGAAGGCCAGCTTCTCGAAGAGGGGCGCGAATACAGCGATACCCTGCTTGCCCTTATGCTAAAGGGCCGACTCCCCAACAAATACCGGGATCGTGTCGAAGTCGGTGGAAAAGATGACTTCACCCCACTGGATGAGGCCGCCGCGAAACTTGCTCAACTTCGCGCAAGTGGACGTGCTTAGACGACTAATTCTCATGAGCACCCTACGCCAACAACGCTACGCCCTCATTACGTCATCCACGCCGAACGGATTGCAAGCACGGGTCAATACCCTGCTGGACCGTTGGGACTGTGAAGTCGTGGGCGGTCCCGTCAATAACAACGGCTGCTTGCTTCAGGCAATGGTTTTCCGTGTGCCATCGGACGCCTTACCGGACGAGTCCCCGCTTTGCGTGAATAACCAGTGCTCAATCAGAGACAAATGCCTGCGCTACCGCGAGCACCTAGAGCCATGGCGACTTGATAATTTCACCTCCTACTACGGAGGCCCTCATTGTGATCAACGCCTACTACCACCCTCATGAGCACCCGCATCATTAAACGCGCCTGTCTTCCCGTCGGTTCCTACCAGCAGCAAGGAAAGGACAAACCTACCGTCGAATACCGAGACATCGGTGTTTTACTGGAGCACGAAAACAACAACGATGGGAACAAGTGGCTCGAGTTGAAGTTCAATTTGGACATTCTCCATCCCGCCCTTTTTATGCTCGCTAAAGCCATGGCGGACAAGGGCAGCAGTTCCGCGCGGGTGAAGCTTTTCGATGTTGTCCAAAAACGACAAGACAAAAGCGGCGGCCACGATGATGGCCCGCCCGCAGATGATGATTGGGGTTAAACCGCTCATTTGTTACCATGGTCGCCATCGCTTCCCCCAAGACCAAGGCAGCGGACGCCATCGCTCGCCTTGAGGCCCAGATGGAGGTGCGCGGGAATCCTGCCGTTTGGCTTCAGATGGAGGGGGCCATTCAGGACAAGGGCGGGCGACTGGTGAAGTTCCCTGAACTGCGCCTCAACGAATTCCAGCGTCAGGTCGTAGACATCTATAAATACTGCATTGAGACGGGGCAGCCCTGCCGCATCGTCATCTTGAAGCCACGGCAGAAAGGATCTTCCACCATCTCGCTTGCCCTGCTTTACACGCACTTGCGGAACTTCTGTTGCACAGGCGGCATTCTTGGTGACGATAAAAATACCACGGGTAAACTGATGGAAATCTTCCATCGCTACACAGATAACGACCGATGGAATTGGGGGAATACCCCGGACAAAGACGGCATGGGCTTCAGCCACGGCAGCAAGCTCTACGAAGAAACCGCGAACGATCCACGCGCCGGGATGGGCGGGACGTTCCAGTTTGTTCTCGCTTCTGAAGCCGCCTACTACCGACCCAGCGGCAAGGCCACGGGCGAGGCTGTATTCCAGTCGCTCCTAAACTGTGTGCCGGACCTGCCAAATACCTGCGTGATCATTGAGAGCACCGCGAACGGACAGCAAGGCGTCTACTACGAAACCTACAACGGTGCGATCACGTTCGACGAGTTCAAAGCGGGCAAGCGTGGCAATGGCTACGTGAAAGTCTTCTATCCATGGTTTGGTTTTGAAGACTCCAAACCGCTGCGCAAGATGACCGCTACAGAAGGCGAAGCCCTCATGAACTCCTTGGACGAGTGGGAATCGCGCTTGATGGCCAAATATGGGAATCACTGGAAGATCAGCGCCGCACATCTTCAGTGGCGGCGTGACGTGATTTCAGATCCTCGATCAGGCGGAGATCCACGGCGTTTCGATGTCGAATATCCCTCAGATGACATCACTTGTTTCAGGGGCACGGGAAACAATCGCTTTGACCTCGATGGCCTTGATACCCTGGACACCATGGCCATCACCCAGCAAACGCTTTGGGGCACGCTGGAAAGTGAGCAGCTAAACCGTGATGGACAAGTGCAGCTCAATGAGATGCGCCCGCCCGTATTTCAGCCCTGCGCCCGTTCGGATGCTTGGCTCCGCGTGTGGGAGCCGCCCCGCATCGGCTGTCGCTACCTCATCAGCGCCGACTTCATGACGGGAGAACAAGCCGCAGGCAGTCGGGGTGAACCTGACTGCCACGCCGTCAGTGTGTGGCGGGATGCTTACACGGATTCAGAAGGTTCTTACTGGCCTGTCAAACAAGTCGCAGCCATCCCGCCAGATTGTCGGGTGGACTTGGATGTGCTTTGTGACTGGATTAGCCTCATGTCCCGTGAGTATGGGAACTGCGTCTGCGCCCCGGAGGTCAACAACATGCACGGCATCATTGAGATGCTTCGACGCCGTGGCGTGCCTCTTTGGTGCCGACGCCGCGCGGACGAAACCAAACCTGTAGGGCAGGGGAAAATCATTCGCATCCCCGGCTGGCTTACCACTGCCAACAACAAGCGGGACATGATAGATGTCGTCGCCCGTCTCGTGCGTGAAGAAGAAATCAGCATCCCCTGTGAGCGCACCCGCCACGAACTCCGCGTGTTTCAGAACGTGGACGGCAAACTCGAAGCCGCAGCCGGTTGGCATGACGATTGGGTTATGAGTAGCGCCATCGGTATCAAGTGTCTCCCCTCGGCTACCCTTTATCAAGGACCCATCGGCGCAGGCGTCACTTCCTATTCAGACTTCGGTAGCAGTGGGGGAAGTGTTAGCGATGGGTTTTGATTCGCCCTATCCATTTCCGCGATAGCTCGTTTCAGATAAACAGCTTTGTCTAAAGTCTCCTCGTAGGCGTGTTGGAGCCAGTCCCGCAATTCCAGCGGATTATCCGCCACCGTCACGCCATATTTAGCGATACCCTTTTGCTGACGCTCCGCAATATCTTGGCAAACTGCAACCTCTATTCCTGATGGTGAATGCATCATGCAATATTACAACGGAAAACCATTATGCTAACGGGTGGTAGGCTAATCACTGTTAGACTTCACTTCTGGTGGGTCATCAGGCCAGCGATCATCTTTCTCTGGCTCAATACATGGGTGTTCGCAGAACGGTGGTCCATCCATCGCGTTTGCGTCAATGTCGTCGATGTCGCCATTGCAATAACAGGCTTGTCCGCATTCAGGGCAGGAGTGCATATTTGTGGTTCGTTGGGTCTAACAAGAGCAGTGGAGGCAACGGCTCGTAAAAATTTTGTCGTGTCAGCGGTGCGCCTCGCTCGCCGTCGCCTCACCGCCGACGTTCGGTCTATGGTTCCACACTTCCGCCGCGCCTCGTTTGCCTCGCAGTATTCCGCGATGGTCGCACGGTGTTGTTTCTGGATGCACAGGGCAACGCACCGCACCGCAACGCACGATATCAGCGATGGTGTCGAAGCCTATCGCCTTGCGGCCACGTTTTGCTTTGCCGCCGCAAAATGGACACGCCAACAAGACCGAACAAATCGGATGCAGGCAACGGCTCGATTTAGTCTGTCGTGTCTTCATTGCTTCCTCCTCGCCGTCGCCTGATCCGAGACGTTCGGCAGCAGCGGTAGCGGAGTCCATCGCTTCAATGCGCTGCCCTTTTCCGTGTCAGTTTCAAGGTATGAGTTCTTCTTCCCATTCTCCATCGGGCAGGCTTGCAGGGTGGCCGTCACCCATTGCTCATCATACTCATCCCAGACCGCAAGCAGCGGCCATGGCCATCCAAAGTCTCCGAGGATGAGCGTGCCGTTTCTCGGGGCCGTGTCTGGCGGCGACCAAGTGCCGAACAAGGCACTGCTGCCAACCTTCGGGGCGGATGTAGTCTTTCGTGATTTCATGGCTTTTTCGCCGCCCCTTCGGTCGGCAGAGTTTGGTCGTTCAGCGCATTGAGTGCGTCCTCAATTATTGATGCGAAGGCGGATTCACAGACTCCACCGAGGTCGGTTTCTTTGTCCGGCCATCGCCCGCCACGAGCAGCGAGCCGCTTGCATGTGTCGCTTCCATTGTCGAAGCGTTGAAAAAAGTGGCGGGCAATTTTGTCAGAGACTTTACCCGATTGCGACTTCCGATGTGACGTTGATGCTTTCTTTTTGCTTATGGAGTTTCTTTCCGATTCGGAGCGGCGCTGTCAGGCGCGCGCTCACCTTGTCGTTATAAAATTCCTTTCCTCTTTACATAACTGGCGCGGCTCATATTCCGTTTGTTTTTCAAAACAGGGTCACAGTCACATTTCACACCCGCTATATCGTGGCAGATTTCGCACTTGTGGTGCGGAGACTGGCTGGTAGCTGCCGCGGTTAAGCTGATGAGAGTGCATTTCAGGCGTAGGGTGTATTCTCTGGGTAGCTTAGGTTTCAGGTCGGTTAAGACGAGTTCGGTTTCCACACGGCAGCGAAGGTCTTTGATGTGCGTATCACAGTAGCACCAGACGGGATACCAGTCCTTGCGTTGCTGCGTGCTCATTTCCGCATAACGGCAGTCGTAGAACTCCACCAGATAAGCCGCCGGCACTCGCTCCATGATCTTTCCCGCGTGCCGACCCAGCGGCATGTGGGACTGGTGGAACAAGCGCCGCCCCGTGGCGCTGTTGTAATTTAACCTCCGATCCCCACGAGCGCCAAGCAAGATCGGGTCCGGTGGAGCCGATGGGATCGGCGGCATCTCGGATTTAGATAAATGCATGGTGCTCATGAGGAGAAGAAAGGGCGGATGGTTGACTAATTCTCTGTCGCCGGAACTGAGGTTAAAGTAGCCGATGGCACCCGATGCCGCACCACGGTTTTCATATCCTGGCGGATAAGTTTCCGTTGCGCGCGGGGTGTGCGGTTCCAGCCTCGTTTCGCTGCTAAATAATGAGCGCGAATGTTTGGGTCGAATCTTCGTTCGCCTTCATGAGAAAAGCGACGGATGAGTTTAGCGGTTTTACTGTTCATGATCTTAAATGAATGCGGGCAGTTTATCCCAGCGGCGGAAGTTGCTAAAGGCAGACGATAACCGCGCCCGTTGCACCTTGTTCTTCCCGTTCTGCGGGCTCATGATGTTCCGAGGGATACGGGCCGTGTAATGCTGGAAAAAGCGTCAGCGTTCGCGTTCTTCGGGGCTGAATTTGACTTTTGGTTTTTTCATTGAATGAGATGTCTTAGGTTTTAGGGTTGATTCTTGTCAGTTTGTTGGAGTGTCCAACGAAAGGCTAGGCTGGGCTTCAGTGCGCGCACCAGGCATCCATGAGAACCCGGTCAGGCGGCGCACCACGGCTTGCATCTGGGTCAGCATGGCTTCGTCTTTGCCGTATTTGCTGATTAGTGCAGATTGGCTAGGGTTTCCCGTCCAGAGCAAGGGGAGCCGATGATGCACGCGATAGTCCACCATGGCTTTCGCTTCTTGCACGCAGGCATCCGTGGCGCGGAGATCGCCGATGTCATCCCAGAGTAGCACCTTCACTCGGCGCGCTTTTTGCAGCAGATGACGTGCTTCCTGCGCTTCTTGCGTGTTGCGGCTATTAGCCAAGGCCACGCACTCGCAGAACTGCCACACAGGGAGGTAAAGCCACGGGACATAGACCGGCAGGCGACCAAGAATCTCAATGAGCACTCGAGTCTTGCCGATCCCTGGGCTTCCCACCAAGCCGATGCCGCGCCCGCTCGCGGGGTCCCACTTCCGGCAGTATTGCAAATACTCGTCAGAGATGCAGAAACCGGAATGCTTCGGATTGATTGGCATAGTGAGTTCTATCGGGATGGCTTTCCAGCGCCGCCGCGCTGCTTCCACGCCCGCGACCTTCATCACTTCCCGCTGTTCAGCATCCAGCGCAGCGATTCGGGCATGATGCCAGTCCCAGAAAGCTTTGCTGCCCGGAGAATGGGGATTTTGTAAAGGTGCAGTCGTGGTAGTCATGGCGTTAGGAATTGTTCCAGTCCAAGGTGAGTCCAGTGGTCACAGGTAAGCGCTTCTGCTCCTGCTGATGCCGAATGACTTTCTCTCCGTTCGTTTTCAGCCGAGCGATGAGGCCGCCGATGCTGCCCCACTGCGCGCCCGTGAAGAACGCCTTAGCGTTCGGGATGTAAGCGTTATCCCAACCGTGCGGAGACGCTTCGATTTCCGTAACGTAACGTTGCACCGCGCTCAGAATCGTAACGCCATCTTCACCGCCGCGCAGAGCAGCTAGCACTGCTTGGCGACACTCCATCGGCGCGTCCTTTCGCTTCGTGTAGGCCGTGACGATCTTCTCCACGAGTTCCGTTTCTGGGTCCGGCTTTCCTGCTTCCCTCACGCCCGCGTGATTACTTTCTTTATTAATATCTCTTCTCTTCTCTTCTCTTCTCTCTGTTACTGTAACGTTACAGCGTAACATAACATCATCGTTACTTGTTACGTCACTGGCTGGGGATTCTGCGGGGGGTGAAGTAACGCCTTTTTTACGAGCGCGATACTCAGCTTGCCGCTCTGCATTGCTCTTCGCAGGCTTACGGGAGCGGGCTGGAGAGTTATGGTTAAGGAATTTCGGGAAGCGTAATCCCTCTTCCGTCACTTCCAACCACCCCACTTTTTGGAGTGCGCTTGCGAAGCCCTCCGTGCTGTGACGGTCCACCCAATCCTCATCTGCGTTACGCACGAGTTCCCCGTCTGCATGATCATTGATGACGAAGAATAACGAGAGCAATGTTACAATCACCGTATCGCGTGACGTAACACGTAACGTAACATTGCGACGCTGGGAAAGAATCGCCAGCATCGCGTCCACCTTGGGATTCGCGAGCAGCGAGCGGTTGAATTTGATCCAGTCAGACATGGGGAGGAAAGAGTGAGAAGACAGAAGCCAGTAGTCAGGAGGGCGGGATATGGTTGACTAATTCGTAAGGGGTAGTGAATCCACGAATGCAGGCTTCCAGCCCAGCGAATGCCAAGCGGTGGTAGCGGCTTCGATGCCGCTGCAAATGGAACCGTAGGTCATGCTGTTATTGGGGTAATCTCTCTAGTTCGGCATGTGTAAGGATTGCATTTTGGGCGGCGCACCCATGCCCATGACCCTGCAACACACAAAAGGATCACATCACGATGGTCTATCGTGGTAATCCATGCGCTTTTCCCTTTGATTGTCCCAATGTCCTTGAGTTTGGCGTGATGTATAACACGCTTTCCAATGAAGGGTTTGAGAGCTTTCATGGTCTTAGTTCAAAGGGTGCGTGTCAATGCGGTCAAACTCACCCGTCTGAGTCATAAGCCGACGCAGGTAGGGTTCGCTATCTTCGATGTTTCCAGCGATCAACGCGCCGAACTCCACACGGGCCGGAAGAGGGAGATTCCCAATGTGTTCATAAAGATTCACGGTGTAATGCTGGTTCCAAAGGGACCAGACAAGACGGCGGGCGGAGTTACCCGCGGTGGTGTCTGGAAGTGGGAGAAGTTCAGCTAAGCTTTCGGTATTCATGGGATGGAGGGGTGGATGGTTGACTAATTCTCTAACGCCGCCGCTTCGGCTTCACTCAGGTATTCAAACTGAATCCGCGTCACAAAAGTCTTCTTCGTGGTCGGGTTCGCTTTGTCGGGATGGGATTTCACGAAGAAATCCACGAACTCCTCGGGAGCCATTTCTGGGAATCCTTCCTTGATCACTTCCCGGCGGCCATAGTCGGGATTGTCCAGCATCTTACTGAGCTGTTCTTTCCGTGCGCTCACGACACGGATGTAACCCAGCACCACGGCTTTCTCTCCCTTCTTCAAGCCCTGACACTTCTCGCAGGCGCGAAGGATAGGTTTCGCACCACGGGCGCAGGCTTCGACGAGCGAATCCCAGGCAAGGCGACGAGTCACCGATTTACTACGATCTTGAAACTGCGGAACAGTGAGGGCAAAGGAGATGCTTTTCATAACAAGGGAGAGGAGGTAAGAAAGAATGAAGGTTCAAGGTTCAAGGTGGAAGGAGTCTTAATGGCAGTTCCCAGCGATGCGCGGGTTCAAGATGGTCAAAGATTTTCAGTAAAGTCTCCAGTGAAAGCTCAGGACTAGGCCATATCTTGAGATCACTAAAAGTTTCCATGGTAACCAAACAGGTTCGCCACTGCCCACGCCAGTAAATTAGGTAACGGTGGACGTATTCGTCCATGCAAAAAGCACGCGAGTAAACGCCTTCCTTGGGCTTGGCTGGCAGCGGAGGCAACGTGTTCAGGTCTTTAACCGGATGGGCCGTTTGCTCCTGCTCCCATGCCTTCGCCCAAGCTTGATAAAAACCGTGTTGATAAGGATAGTGCATAAACGATTTAAAAGGCATCAAGTTCGTTGGCTAAATTAGCGATATAAACGCCCATGCTCGTCATCATAAATACCAGCATGTTATGGTCGTAGTTAATCCCCATGAAGTGACTTATGAGAGCGCCAATCCCAAATCCGAGTATTATCGGAAAGCTCTTGGCTAAAGCGGTGAGAATAGGCATCATGCGTTAAGAGTCAGTTCACCCGTTGTTTCCATGGCCGCCGCGTGCAGTTTCAGCGTTACCCCTTCCTCCTGCCGCATGGCGAAGATGATAAAGGACCGGATAAACTCCGGCGCGCTTTGGCCCCACTTGGCCGCTTCACGATCCAGTGCCGCCCGCAGAAACGCAGGCATCTTCACGGTAAGACTGTCTTTAGGAGTAGTTTCTGGGGCTTCGCCAGTGATAGGGATAGTTGGAGATGGAGCGGATTCGGACATGGTGTTTACTTGGTTGGGTTGGAGTGAATGATTGAAAAATTCTTTTGTTTAAGCTGCGGTTCTCCATTCGCCTTGGAACTGGCCGATGTAGTCCGTGTATTCCAGTAACCCGCCTGCGGTTACTTTGGCGTAGAGCAGTTTGGATTCCTCATGGATGAAGACTTCACAGGGGCAGAAATCCGAGAACTCCATAGAGCCTACGAAGTCCGAGTTCAGCACGCCTTTGAACTCACACGTTCCGGCGGCTGTCGGAGGCGTGGTGCTGGTGGTTAATTTTAGGTGAAACGCTTGCTGAAATGCTAAGATTATCTCAGTCGCTTTAATTGTCTGTAGATCGCGGCCTTCGGCAGTTTGCTCACTGCAATATTGAACAGTCCATCCTAACACCTCGTAGGCGTTTGGTGGAGTAACGGCTGGTTGTTGGTTTGTTTCAATGAGGAAGCTCATGGTTTTGGAGTGGAGTGTTATGTTTACTAATGGTTGACTAATTATCCTGCTCTGCTGTTTCCAGCACCTTGGCTTCTTTCCACGCAGGTAGGGAATGAAGGTAGGCATTCAGGCTGGGGTAGTGAATGAGGATGACGCCTTTATCAGCGCCGGCTTTGCGCCGATGTTTGATAACGACCTCGTGTTCTGTTCCTATGCTCTCAATGATCAGATCTAAGAGCGTGCTGCGGGATAGCCCCGTGTAAGGACAGCGCACCGGCGGTTTCCCTGGCACACTGCGGGCAGGGGGCGTAATCCATTCCGGCTGCGGCGCATGGTCCGCCTGCACCTGAATGACAATGAGTTTTTCCCGTTGCCCAGCGATAGCGCTGAGCATCTGAGGGCTAAGAGTGGTTAGGCTCATGGTGCGTTATTTGGTGAGAAGGCTGAAGTCCAAACCAGCCATGCCGCGCTGAGTGCGTTGGCTGAGCGCCGTGCGTCTGGGCGTGGCGGTTTCCTTGAGGTTCGTGGGTTTCACCTTCCGAACAAGGTCGAGGGCGGCGGCACCATTGCTGCGAAAGGACTCCGTGAGTCGCTTTCCCGTGATGCTGGCGATGTGGTAGCCGAGGTAGCCGCGCACGATGAGGTAGCGGCGCTGGTTGCGTATCCAGTTGAGGGCGGCTTCTGGTGTAATGTCTTCGGGTTTCATGGAGTGGAGTGGAGGGTGGTTGAATGGATGGTTGACTAATTATCAGCGCCACATTGTGCGACGCGTGCGGAGTCCATAAAGCTTCTTACCCTCTTGCTGAACGCTCGCCTCTTCAAATACCAGCGGCGGCGTGGGAAAGCTCGCACAGAAAGGCGTGGTGTAGAGACAGGCAGGCTTGGCTATGGCCAGTCGGCGCAGGTTTTGTTTGGATTGTGGTGTCGTCGTCATGATGGTTAGAAGAACTGAAGGTGCAAATGCTCACTGATAAAGGTTGGCTTGCGCAGGCGGGCAGTCATCCACGCGCACCAGTGGTAGGAATGTCCGTAGTAAAGAATCTCGCCGCCCATCGGATGAGGAGGAATTCCCAAGCCATCAAAAGGCCCACCGTAGAGAACCGCGTTCTCTTCTGTAGAGTCTTCGAGCTCTGGTAATTCCTCGTTCATTAGACGGATTCTCCTTTGCGTTGCTGGTTGGAGGCGGGCGTAGTGCGGAAACCAGCGCGGGCGGCGGCACGATCCAGCAGACGGATAAACGCATCTGTAGGTGTAACGTTGTCCTTGTTCGCCATCGCAATCAGGTAATCCTTACCCCGTGGCGACAAGGCATCCAAGGCGATGGGTGGAAGCTGTAGTTGTGGTGATTGGGTGCTCATAACGCCTTAATAATACCTCATGTGAGGCAGTATGCAACACTAAAACGCCTTATTTAAGGTTTTTATTTGCCAGATCGCCTCAAACAAGGTATTAGTCACTATGACGCTTACTAAAGAGGCCATAAAAAACTGGCTCAAAAAATCTAACCGAGAAAGAGATTGGCTAGCAGAGCAGCTTGGAGTCGCCTCAAAGACGGTGGATAACTGGTTATCAAGTCCGCAAAATATTCCTCATTCCAAATTACTGTTAATCCAGCGCCTAATGGAAGACAGCGCCGCAGAGGAAGAACAGCGCAAACAACAACTCCAGCCTACAAATCAGATCTTTAGCCTAGAGGTCGATCTACCCCGATTCCGCGCTTACAACGAAGCATCTCTTGCCGCAGGGCTAACCCTTGAGCAATGGGCCATTCAGTGCTGCGATGAGGAAGCCAAACTCACGGAAGAGGGAGCCGAGCAACGAAATAATCTTGCCATTATCGCTGATGAACCATTGCACTACGGTAAGGAAAAGAGTGCTTAAAACTACGCCCTGTCTGTCCATCCAATGTCATAGCATTCCCAAGCCAGCGTTATCCATAAGCATGAATACCTATTTTATAGATCAACCTTCTACCTACTTGGCCGCATTGGCTCAGTGCTTTCTAAACTTCTGGAGTGGATTCTCGCGGCACACGGAACAGGTAATGCCACTTACGCAGGCGCGGCACTTGGTGCAGTTTGCGCAAGCTGGGCATACTGACGCAGTAGGATCACAATGCGGATACGATCTACGACAGGAGGAGCAGAGCAAAGTAAGCCCTAGCAAAAAGCTAATGAACAAGTTCATACCGGGAGTTGTAATCCTCCTCAGTCTGCTCACTGCGGGCGCTCAGTATCCAAACAGCGATGACCAGCAGGAGAAACACGGTAATGATCCATTCGCGGTTTTCTTGCCACCAGGTGGGCGGCGGGATCACCAGTTGAATGAAGGGAGCATTGGCGGGCAGATTCAGCGCTTCAATGACATCAGGATTGGTGGGAGCCTCCAGTTTCATACCCTTAGTAAACCCGAGAACGCCCGCTTTCACAAGCAAAAAGCATTCTCTTACGTATGAGCACCCTTTCTCCAGCTCAGATGCAGATGACCGCGAAGGAATACCGGGCGTTCATGAACTTGCCGTCTGGCAGCACGATCCAGCTTCCCAAAGGCGTGAAAGCCGCTGAGTTCGTTCGCACGAACGGCTTGGTTCAACCCGCCACTAGCGCGCCCCAGATTCGGATGCCCCGCCCCCGGAAGATGAACCAAGGAGAGCAAGAATATCAGCGGTTTCTTATCGCTGAACATCAAAGTTGCCTCGTGCTTTTTGAACCCTTCACCTTACATCTCCCCAGCGGCACCCGTTACACCCCTGATTTAGTCGTCCTGCGAGGCGCAGAAATTGTGTGCCTCTGTGAAGTCAAAGGCCCCCGTATCCACAACGGACACACCCTGCGCGCATACAAAGAAGCCGTCAGCGCATTCCCCATGTGGACATGGCGATTTGCTCAGAAGCAAACGGAAGGCTGGGCTGTGAAAATTAGTCAACTATGTAACGATCAAACTCATACGCACGCCGAATCATGAGTGAGATCGCGCATACTCCGCCCGCGGAACCGCCACCGCCGCTTTGCGTGTCGGATGCAGTGCCGTGTTCTCTGACGGTTGACCAGATGGCTGACCAGATGGGGCTAGAGTGCTGCGACTTCTGGGCAAAAGATCCGCGTGACTGCGATGTGTGTTCCGACGCAAAAGAAGGTGAACTGATATGGGTGCAAATAGTTGGAGCCTATGAGGGCGGCACACAAGAGGCTGAATACTATGTTTGCTCATCATGCGTAGCGATCAAACATGCCGCTATGTTCAGTTGAGAGAACGTCAAAACTGTGGCGACGGAAGGGGCGGCGATGCGCTCCGACGAAGCCGCTCAACACTCAAATCAAGACTGATATGGATACTCCAGAGAATCCCCTTCCGTTGCCACCAGTGCCGTGTTCTGTGATCGCATGGAACTCGTGCGCTCAATGGCCTGACGACCTGCTTAGCTTCTCCTACGAGGGGCACGAAAACACCACCCGAGATCGACACGACACGAAGGAGCAAGCGGATGGTGTCTGCTCACTCCTGCGGAAGAACGGACTCGGCGGCGAGCGAATCCACTTCCCTGTGCGGACGTGGAGCGAGCCGATCTATTCACAGAACGATCAGGTCAGCAACGGGCAGGCTGACCGCAACCAACAATTAAACCACCAAAAAATATGAACGAAGCGAACGATATTCAAACCACCGAAGACCCTGCCCGTTGCGCTGCACCGCATGGTTCTGGTCAGATGCCTGACCGCGTCCATGATCAAATCATAGCGATGGCGGAAAAGCGCAATGTGCCGACATGGGTAAACTCCGATTCGTGGCTCCCGCCTGATCCTGAGCCAGTGCTCGCCACCGACCAAGGCACGCACTACGTCGCGTCATGGGACGGAAAAGACTGGATCGACGTGCATAGCGACGAAGCAATCGACTGCCATATCACGCATTGGATGTGGCTACCCAATATGCCCGATGAATGATTAGAACGATAAGGGTCAGGCAACCACGAAGCCATGAAGACGAATCCACCGACAGATAGCATAGAGGGGTTGCCTGCAACCGCTAGTTATGCCGATGCGCACCCCGAATTTCCAAAGGGCAATCCATTCATCGAATCGGCTTGGCGGATTGGGTGGGAAGTGGGTCACGGACTACGAAAGGCCCCCAAACTCGGAGTCCGTGAGGGCCTCGAAGACCACTACATGCTCGGCTTGGCTGTGGCTGCCAAAGACAGGCATAACG
>Ga0209085_1000148_pt1 | contig 54266 bp, 54 predicted proteins | sample C_131016_EF_Meta_FD_187310 | JGI IMG/M metagenome (GOLD analysis project Ga0209085, IMG submission 187310) | Freshwater microbial communities from Lake Croche, Canada to study carbon cycling - C_131016_EF_MetaG (SPAdes) (version 2) | ecosystem: Environmental > Aquatic > Freshwater > Lake... | reverse complement strand
CTCATTTTTCTCTGCCGTAGGTGGCGGTGACCCAGTGATGTTCCAGCATATTTTCTGGTTCTTCGGTCATCCAGAGGTTTACATCATGATTCTTCCAGCATTTGGAATCGTCAGTGAAATCGTTCCTGTCTTTTCTAGAAAAACTTTGTTTGGTTACAGCTCTATGGTTTATGCAACATCGTCTATTGCGATTTTGTCATTTATCGTTTGGGCTCACCATATGTTTGCAACTGGTATGCCTGTGACTGGTCAACTGTTCTTCATGTACGCAACGATGTTGATTGCTGTGCCAACTGGCGTGAAGATTTTTAACTGGGTTGCAACGATGTGGAAAGGTTCTATGACCTTTGAAACTCCCATGTTGTGGGCCATCGGTTTTATTTTCGTATTTACGATGGGTGGCTTTACTGGATTAATTTTGGCGCTGGCACCAATTGATATTGGCGTTCAAGATACTTACTACGTTGTTGCGCACTTTCACTATGTTTTGGTAGCAGGCTCTTTGTTTGCAATGTTTGGTGGTTTTTACTACTGGTGTCCTAAGTGGACTGGCTATATGGCTAGCGAAGCTCGTGGCAAGATTCACTTCTGGTCTTCCATGATTTTCTTTAATCTGACCTTCTTCCCAATGCACTTCTTGGGCTTGGCCGGTATGCCGCGTCGTTATGCGGATTACCCAACTCAGTTTGCTGACTTCAATATGGTCGCATCCATTGGAGCTTTGGGCTTTGGCTTGTCACAAGTGTATTTCTTGCTCTTTGTAGTAATGCCTGCTTATCGTGGTCGGGGCCAAAAAGCAGCAATGAACCCATGGGATGGTGCTAAAGGCCTAGAGTGGACGATACCTTCACCAGCGCCACATCATACTTTTGAGACTCCGCCTAGTGCAGAGCAGATGCGTGAAGCAGGAATTTAATTCTTCTGCAAAGCAAGCCCTAGCTGCGAGTAATCGTAGATTGGGGTTTGCTCTTCTCAGTATTGTCCTAGTCTTTTTTATTGGAATTGTGATTAAACGGAGCTGGTTGGGTTGATCCCGTGTATTGCGATGGTTACTACTCAAACTTTAAATCGTCAGATTTTATTAAAGCTCTTAATTGCAGCCTTGATGATGTTTGGTTTTGGTTATGCTTTAGTTCCCATGTATAAGGCCTTATGTGAGGTCACTGGAATTAATGTAGTTACTAGCAAGAATGACTACGGCGTTCGAGCCTTTAGCCCTAATCGAGTTGGTAATACGCAAGTGAACTATGCTCGTACGGTGACGATTGAATTTGATTCCAACAGCCGCGGGCCTTTTACGTTTAAGCCGGTGAAGAATTTTTTGGAAGTTCATCCTGGTGAAATGACTGAGATTGTGTATGAAGTAACAAACAATCTTAGCCGTACAGTGCGGGCTCAAGCAATACCAAGCTATGCGCCTAAAAGTGCAACAGAGTTTTTTACTAAATTAGAGTGTTTTTGTTTTCAGGAACAAACGCTAGCAGTAAGCGAAACGAAGAAGATGCCGGTAGTGTTTGTGATTGATGCAGGCTTACCTGATGATGTGAAGACAATCACCTTGTCATATACCTTCTTTGAATTGGGATTAGGTGCTACGCCGCCTGCGCCTAAGTCGAAGGTAGTGTTATGAAGAAAAAAAGTAGCTTTACGCAGTCTATGAAAGCCGTCATGTGGGGCTTTTTGGGAGTGCGTAAAAAAGCTGGTTTGCAGGAAGATGTAGCTTCACTAAGTTTTGTGCACATTATCATTGCTGGCGTTGTTGGCGCCTTGATTTTTATGGCTGTCCTGCTATTGATAGTGAAACTAGTTGTATCCCATTGATTATTTTTTGATTGAGTAGAGAGAATAAGATGTCATCCAATTCAACCCCATACTATTTTGTCCCAGCGCTATCTAGACATCCTGCTATGGCAGCAGTCGGTTTAATCGCCTTTAGCGTGGGCATGTCTGGCTGGGTAAATCATACCTCTTGGGGCGGTGCACTGAGTTTGGCTGGTGTGGCGTGGATTTTGTTCGTACTCTATAACTGGTTTGGCGATACGATTGCCGAGTCAAACTCTGGTAAGAATGGTACCAACGTAGATGTTTCTTATCGTTGGTCGATGGCTTGGTTCATCTTCTCAGAAATTATGTTCTTTGCTGCTTTCTTTTCTGCATTGTTTTATGCGCGCAACATTGCGATGCCTTGGTTAGGTGATGTAGAAAGCAAATTGCTCTGGCCTAATTTCTCAGCAGCTTGGCCTAATGACGGCCCTGCTGGCTTAGTGGAAAAATTTACCACCATGGGTCCATGGCCAATTCCAACGATCAACACCTTATTGTTGCTGAGCTCTGGTGTAACGATCACGATTTCGCACCATGCGCTTATTGAAAACCACATGAAAAAGGCGATCATTGCCTTGGCTGCAACTGTTGGTTTGGGCGCTATCTTCTTGGGCTTTCAGGTTTATGAGTACTACCATGCTTACCATGAGCTCAACTTGAAATTGACCTCTGGCATTTATGGCTCAACCTTTTTCATGTTGACTGGTTTTCATGGCTTTCACGTATTCCTTGGAGGCACGATGCTAGCGATTGTTTTGCGTCGCATGATTCGTGGCGACTTTACCTCTAAGAATCACTTTGCATTTGAAGGTGCTGCTTGGTACTGGCACTTTGTAGACGTTGTCTGGCTCGGTCTTTACATCGTTGTGTACTGGATGTAAGTTGAATCAAAAATCGGGGCCTCAAGCCCCGATTCATTTTTTGGCACTCTATTCTGATGAAGTAGGCTTTAGTTCGTACCTACCTTAATACCAGTAGCTTCAATTAGGCCAAAGTAATGTGCCAGGAGAATTCCAATAAATAGCGTGAGTGATAGCCCAATACGCAGCATGAGTGAGTAAACCATTCTGGAGCTATTACCCCTATCTTTCATCATGTAATACAAGGCTGATCCTAAGCTAGCAACAATCATTAGTAGGACAATCGGAATAATCCACTTCATCTTAAACCCTTATATTGAAATCTCTTGAATAAGCTTTTTACTGCTCTCATTGCTAAGCGCATAGTTGCTACTGTATCAGCCTTACTGGTCGTTGCAATTGCTTGTGCTGCTGGTATTTGGCAGCTGAATCGGGCGGATAGCAAGATTGCTTTAGCTGCTAATCTGTTGGCTCGGCAACAGATGCCAATTTTGAGTGCGAATGCTGGTCCTTTGACCCTAGTTGATGCTAGTGAGCGTCGCATGATTGCTCGTGGGCAATATATTCCGCAGGCTGCTATTTGGTTGGACAACCGTCCAAGACCTACCCCTCCAGCCGGAAGCAATACCTCACAGTCTGGTTTTTATCTCCTGATGCCATTGCAGCTTGAGGGACGTGATGAGATTCTATGGGTCAATCGGGGTTGGGCACCACGCAATAGTGAGAACCGAGAGACTTTGCCGCCAGTGAAAACACAAAGTCATGTAGTCACTATTGAAGGTATTGTGTTTGCCCATCCTGGTAAGGTCTATGCCTTAGGGGGAGGCCAAGCTGTCATAGATGCTGGTAAGCCACGAATTGAGCAAAATTTTGATTTACTAGCTGAGGGTAGGCTACGCGGTTGGGTGCAAAGCCCCTTTATTTTGCGAGAGGTAGATACTAGCATCGAGGATGGCTTGTTACGTGAGTGGGCTCCGCTGACGACCGGGGTCGATCGCCATTATGCTTATGCATTCCAATGGTTTGCTTTAGCGGTTAGTGGTTTCTTATTTTGGTTAATTACTGGCCTGCGGCAATATTGGCGGCAGGATGTGAATGGGGATCTAGAGTGAGTGATAAAGAGTTATTAATTCCGGCTTCACAAACTGATTTAGTAGCAATCGATGCGCAGACTCGTCGCGGTCGCGTTCAAATGCTTTTGCTTTTACTTGCCTGTGCTACGCCTGTGATCGCTTCTTATTTGGCGTATTACGTGATTAAGCCTGACTGGGGCAAGACAAACTTTGGCACCTTGGTTTATCCGGCTCAAGAATTTAATTCTGCATGGCTAGATGTTCCTCTGCAAGGTAAATGGACCTTGCTCATTGCGCGGCCTGCAGGTGAATGCCAAATCAAGGATGAAAAATGTATTGAAGCTTTTTTTCTAATGCGTCAAGTGAAGGTTGCTATGGGTCGAGAAAATAAGCGTGTTCAGTTGCTGTGGATCAATACCGATGGCAAGCCAGTCGATCCTGAAGTTGTAAAGGCTTATGACGAGCAATCTGCTGGGTTCAAGATTGTTGCGCTACCAAGAGACCCTAAGCTGAGGGCTGAGTTTGAAGCTTGGCTTAATAAAGAGGGCGCTGGCCAACAGATTCAGTTGATTGACCCAAATCCAGCAAAGATGATGTATTTCCCAGTCACTCATTCCCCAAAGGAATTTGCTTTCATCAAAAAAGATCTAGAAAAACTCTTGAAGTTAAATCACAAGGGCGAAAAACTGTAATGCCCACTTTTGTTTTGTTCTTAGAGTTAGCTGCTATAGCAATTATTTTTGCTGGGCTACCCTTGGCATATCTTTGGACAAGACCGGGATATAGTTTTTTCCAAAAGCTCAATTGGGTATTGGTCTTTATGACTTTCGATCTCATTGTGTTTGGTGCGTTTACTCGCCTGACAGACTCGGGTCTCGGCTGTCCTGACTGGCCTGGATGCTATGGCGCCTCTAATCCTTTTCACGCTCTTGGAGAAATACAGCAGGCTGAAACTGCCATGCCGAGTGGGCCCGTTACGGTGATCAAGGCTTGGATAGAAATGATTCATCGCTATCTCGCAATGACAGTGGGCGCTTTAATTCTGGTGCAAGTAGGTGTGGCTTTCAGCAAGCTGAAGTCCTTGGGAAAATTCCCTTTGTTTTGTAGCTTAGGCCTGTTCTTACTGGTTTGTATTCAGGGGGCATTTGGTGCCTGGACCGTAACTTTAAAATTACAGCCCATCATTGTGACGATTCATTTAATGCTCGCTTTGTTCTTATTGGCTTGCTTAACTGCCTACGCTCAGCAGACTTGGGAGCAGAGCTCTTCTGTTCATACTCTTCGTATACGCCCTTTACCAGCTCAACTACTACTCATTGCTTTTGTAGTGCTTACTATCCAAATCTTTTTAGGTGCTTGGGTCAGTACTAATTACGCCGTACTGGCTTGTCCTGATTTTCCAACTTGTTTAGGAAGTGTATGGCCAGAAACCAACTGGGGGGAAGGATTTACGCTTTGGCGTCAATTAGGCCTGAATGCGCAAGGTGAATTTATTTCTCCAACGGCCTTACAAACCATTCATTGGGCGCACCGCTTATTTGCTATGGCAGTTTTGATTGTCTTGGGTCTCTTGAGTCTGAAGGTTTTACAGTTGTCAACCCCAGTCTTATCTGGCCTTAGTCGCTTTGCAAAACTTTTACTTGCCTTACTTCTACTGCAAGTGATCACTGGAATATCAAACGTCGTATTTCAGTGGCCATTATTAGCGGCTTTATTACATACTGCTGGCTCAGCGGCTCTAGTATTGTGTTTGGTCAGAATAAGTTATTGGGCATCTTGGCATGCACCGGTTCAAAAGAAGGTAGCAAAGGTATGAGTGCACCACAAACATTTACGCCTGTGGCAATGTCACGTTGGCGCCAATACTGGGTTTTAACCAAACCCAGAGTGACTCAGCTCGCTGTTTTTTGTGCCTTGATTGGTATGTTCTTGGCTACCCCGGGAATGGTTCCTTACCCCGTTCTATTTGGTGGATTTATTGGTATTTGGTTATTGGCGGGTGCAGCGTTTGCTGTGAACTGTTTAATTGAGCAGGCAGTGGACGCAAAGATGAGGCGCACCTCTTGGCGCCCATCAGCAACTGGCGAGGTGACTCCATTTCAGATTATTGTTTTCTCAATCATTCTGGGTTCACTCGGCATGATTATTTTGTGGAACTTTTGCAACCCCTTAACAATGTGGCTGACTTTGGCAACTTTTGTAGGGTATGCCGTGATTTATACCTGGCTGTTAAAGCCAGCTACACCCCAGAATATTGTGATCGGCGGTCTCTCTGGAGCAATGCCTCCAGCACTTGGATGGGCGGCTGTAACCAATACAGTGCCTGCTGAAGCCTGGCTCTTGGTATTAATTATTTTTGCTTGGACACCTCCCCACTTTTGGGCCTTGGCCTTATATCGTCGTGAAGACTATGTGCAGTCAGGCTTACCCATGCTGCCAGTAACGCATGGTGAGCGTTTTACGGTACTCAATATTCTGTTGTATACCCTGATATTGATCGCAGCGACTCTACTGCCTTATATCTACGGTATGAGTGGCATGGTCTATCTGGTCTCTGCCACTATTCTTGGATTAATATTTTTAGCCTATGCCATTGCTTTATTTATTTCCTATAGCGATGCCTTAGCTAAAAAAACTTTCCGTTTTTCAATTACCTATTTGTCCTTGCTATTTGCAGCGCTGCTCATAGATCACTACTTCCTCTAAGATGAATATCTCTCTTTTACGTACTTGTTGTATTGCTGCTTTCTTATTGATTTTGACGGCCTGTAGCCCAAAGCCAGAATTCAAGAATATTGATATCACGGGCAGCACAGCCTTTGGTAAAGACTTTAATTTGGTAGATCCGAATGGTAAGGTAAGAACGCTGGCAGACTTTAAGGGCAAAGTGGTGGTGATGTTCTTTGGCTATACACAGTGTCCTGATGTTTGCCCAACCACTTTGACTGAGATGCAGCAAGTGATGACTATCTTGGGACCTAAGTCAGATAAGGTGCAGGTACTTTTTGTGACTGTCGATCCACAGCGAGATACTGCTGCGATTTTGAAGCAGTATGTTCCTGCATTTGATTCGCGCTTCTTAGGACTTCGCCCCGAGGATGATGTTGCTTTAGAGAAGGTTGCTAAAGACTTCAAGATTTATTACAAGAAGGTTCCAGGCATCAGCTCTGGTTCTTATACGATAGATCATTCAGCAGGTAGCTATGCATTTGATTCAGATGGTCGATTGCGTTTATATATCAAGCATGCTCAAGGCCCTGAGACCTTGGCGCATGACTTGAAAGAGCTCTTAAGGTAAGAGAGTGCTACTGAGGGCTGGAGTGACTTAAGTTATTTAGGCTACTGCAGATTGAAGCATGCCGCGCATCTTCTTGAGAGCTGCTGTCTCAATTTGACGGACGCGTTCAGCAGAGATGCCGTATTCATCAGCAAGGTCGTGCAAGGTTTTTGTGCCCTTGCCATCAGCATCCATTGCTAGCCAGCGTGACTGAACAATGTTGCGGCTACGCTCATCTAAGGCCATCAAGGCTTGATCAAGCTTAGGTCCTTGGAGTGCATCAGTCTCATTGCTAGCAATGCGTTCTGTAGGCTCTTGGCTGTTATCAGCAAGCCATTGAATCGGTGCATAGGCTGCATCTTCATTGGTATCATCGCCCTCAAGCGCAATATCACCACCAGCAAGACGCATTTCCATTTCTTTTACATCAGAACCTTTGACGTCAAGCGCTTTAGCTAAAGCATCTATTTCACTAGGAGTGAGAGCACTCAAAGTGGGTTTATTGCTACGTAAGTTAAAGAACAACTTGCGTTGTGCTTTAGTGGTCGCCATTTTGACTAAGCGCCAATTCTTCAGAATGTACTCATGAATCTCAGCTTTGATCCAATGGATTGCATAAGACACTAAACGTGCACCATTGTTTGGGTCATAGCGTTTGACGGCTTTCATCAGACCAATGTTGCCTTCCTGAATCAAGTCAGCATGCGGAATGCCATAGCCAAGATATTGACGAGCAACAGAAACTACTAGGCGCAAATGGGAGAGCACTAAAGTTTTAGCGGCATCGACATTTTCAGTGCGACGAAATTCTTGCGCAAGATGCAACTCTTCTGCGGCACTGAGCATTGGTACGCGATTTACGTACGCAATATAGGAATCAAGAGTGCCAACCCCTAAGGATGGCAGCATCGGAAATGCAGACGCAGATGCAGTCTGCGCTAAAGGCAGTCTTTGCACATTTAAATTGTCAGATTTCTTTAGAACCATTTTTTTGTCAATGTGAGGTGTTAATAGAGTTCTATTTTAGCACTCCTGTAAAGAGAGTGCTAATGGTTTAAATATTCCGTAAGATACTGATTTAATTGAATAATTCGGATGAATATTGCCTAGCTGTGAATGGAGCTAAATCATCAATTCCCTCACCTTTGCCAAGAGCCAATACGGCGGGTTTTGGACCTTCTTGGAGGGTATGTGCCAGGGCGCAAATAACACCGCCCTTAGCAGTGCCATCAAGCTTAGTAACGATGATTCCAGTAAGGCCTAAGGCTGTATGAAAAGCTTTCACTTGGCTCAAACCATTTTGACCAGTATTACCGTCAAGTACCAGTAAGGTGTGGTGAGGTGCCCCAGGCAATACTTTGCCGATGACCCGTTTCACCTTCTTGAGCTCTTCCATCAGGTGATCCTGAGTGGCAAGTCGTCCTGCAGTATCAATGATTAAGATATCGCTTTTACGGGAGATGGCTGAATGGACTGCATCATGAGCAACCGCAGCAGCATCGCCACCTTCTTGGCTAATCACCTCTACTTGATTACGACCCCCCCATTCTTGCAATTGATTTCGTGCAGCAGCTCTAAAGGTATCTCCAGCGGCTAGGAGAACAGATTTACCTTGAGACTGAAAGAGTTTGCAAAGCTTACCAATCGTAGTAGTCTTACCAGCCCCGTTTACCCCTACTACTAACCATACTTCTGGGGTATTGGACTTACTAGAATCAAAGAGTGGATTTGGTGAGGGTTCTAAGACCTGCAAAAGAGCACTCACTTCTGCAATCAGAAGTGTTTGAAGTTCTTCTGGGCTGGAAGCCTTTTCAGATTTAGTCGCTTTACGAAGCTTCAGAATCAACTGTTCAGTCGTAGGTAGACCCACATCACTTTGAATCAGCGACTCTTCTAAAGAATCAAACCAAGCCTTATCTGTGTTGCTTGATTTAAAAAGGGATCCGAGGGTTTTACGTAAGCCGAACATAATCTATACAATTTAAACCTTGCATCTTATCAATTTAAATTTTGGGATATGGTGATTTAGTATATGCATTCCAATTTACTCCGAATTTGCTTTTTATTCTTACTCTGCGCCCCATTTTCTTGGGCTGCAAGTAGCAATTCTGCTGATACTCACGAATTTCTGCTCAGCAATGGATTAAAGCTGATTGTTCGCGAGGATCATCGCGCGCCTACTGTTGCCCATATGGTTTGGTATCGCGCAGGCTCGATGGATGAGGTAAACGGTCGCACTGGCGTTGCTCACGTTCTTGAGCACATGATGTTTAAGGGGACTCATCAAGTAAAGTCTGGAGAGTTCTCTCGATTAGTCGCTGCCGTTGGTGGGCGCGAGAATGCATTTACTTCTCGTGATTACACTGCCTACTTTCAGCAAGTTGAAAAATCGAAGTTAGATGAAGTGATCAGACTTGAGGCTGATCGTATGTCGAATCTCAATTTTGATGATGCAGAATTCTTAAAAGAGATTCAGGTAGTCATGGAAGAGCGCCGCTTGCGTACTGAAGATAATCCCAGCAGTCTCTTAAATGAATCACTGATGGCGACTGCTTATATGAGCTCGCCTTATCGTCACCCAGTAGTTGGCTGGATGAATGATTTACAAAATATGAAGGCCTCCGATGCACGTGATTGGTATCGCAACTGGTATGCACCAAATAATGCAACTGTAGTCATTAGCGGTGATGTCGACCCCAAGCAAATTCTGAAGGTAGTCGAAAAGTATTACGGCGCAATTCATAGGCAAGTGTTGCCAGAACGTAAGCCACAAACTGAGCCAATCCAAAAAGGAATTAAGCAAGTACAGATAAAGGCTCCAGCCGATAGCGCTCAATTGGCTATGGCTTGGAAAGTGCCGCCCTTGCAGCCCGGCAAGCTGGATGATCCTGAGCCGTATGCTCTAGAGCTTCTGACTGCTGTGCTGGATGGTTATGATAACGCTCGTCTCAATAGAGTCCTGGTTAAACAAGAAAAAGTAGTTAATGATGTTGGCGTTGCTTATGACATGATTTCTCGTGGGCCAGAATTATTTTTAATTAGTGTTTCTATGGCGAAGGGCAAGACTGTTGCTCAAGCCCAAGCCAGTATTCGCAAAGCCTTAGATGGGCTAAAGCAAAAAGGGATATTAGAATCAGAATTAAAGCGCATCAAGGTACGCATTCTTTCCGATCAAATTTATAAACGCGATTCTATTTTCGGCCAAGCAATGGAAATTGGTACCACCGAGATGGCAGGATTTTCTTGGAAAGATATCGACACTATGCTAGAAAAAATGCAAACGATTACGCCTGAACAGGTTCAAGCGGTTGCTCAAAAATATTTGGTGGATACAGGTTTAACGATTGCCGTGCTTGATCCTCAGTCTCGTAAATCTATAGCTAGTAAGGAGGGTAAATAATGAATACTTTCCAAAAGAGTATTGTGGTTTGCTTGCTTACATTTGGCTACTTTGCTGCCGCTCACGCCATTTTGCCGATTGAGAGACTTGACAGCTTCAAAGGTAGTAAAGGATATTTAGTTCAAACCAAAGCGCTGCCCATGGTTGATATTGAAGTCAGTATTGATGCTGGTGCTCGCTTTGACCCATCTGGCAAGGGCGGTCTAGCCGATATGGCAGCAGGCCTCATGAATTATGGGGTGAGGGGTGATCAAGGCATTCTGAGTGAGGCTCAGATTGCGGATGAGATCGCAGATTTGGGCGCCAATATTGGCCTATCTGTTGGTGGCGAACGTGCCATTTTGCGCATCCGTAGCTTAAGCCGAAAAGATTTACAAGATCGAGCAGTGAAATTAGCTGCAGCAATGTTAAGTTCACCTACTTACGAAACAAAAATAGTTGAGCGCGAAAAGCAAAGGACGATTACTAATTTGCTTGAGGCTGAAACAAAACCAGAGTTTGCTCTAGAGCGCCGTTTTGCAAAGTCTGTCTATGGCGATTACCCGCTTGGGAATAATCCAACTGTTAAATCAATAGCTGCAGTTAGCGCAAAGGATCTAATACAGTTTCATCAGCAGTTTTATCGTAGTGATCGTATGATTGTGAGCATTGTTGGTGATGTTGACCGAGCTCAAGCTAATGAAATCGTGCAGACTCTACTGCAAAAGATTCCTCAGTCAGGCAATCCTATTGCTAAGCTGCCAGAGTTGCAACGTTCTCCAGTGGAGCCTTTAGCGCAGCGTGAAATCCAGATTCCGTTTGATTCCCAGCAGGCGCATATCGCCATGGGTATGACGGCAGTAACTCGTAGCAATCCGGATTACTTCCCCCTTTTGGTCGGTAATTACATATTAGGCGGCGGTGGCTTTGTATCTCGTTTAATGTCAGAGGTTCGCGAGAAGCGCGGGCTTGCTTACAGTGTCTCTAGTTACTTTGCGCCCGGTAAAGACACTGGTATTTTCAAGGCTGGCCTTCAGACTAAGAATGATCAGGCTGTCTTGGCGCTAGAGGTCATGAGCTCAACGATTGCAAAATTTATTGCTGATGGCCCATCGCCAGCCGAGTTGCTTGCTGCCAAATCTAACTTAGTAAACGGCTATCCATTACGCATTGATAACAACCGTAAGTTATTAGATAACGTGTCATCAATCGCATGGAATGATTTACCGCTCGATACGATGGAGGTTTGGACTCAGCAAGTAGAGGCAGTTACTTTAGAGCAAGTGAGGGCTGCTTTCCAAAAATATCTAGCAATGGATCGAATGAAAATCGTAGTGTTAGGGGCGAAAAATAAATAAGTCCACAAAGACTTTAAAGGTAGAGCCACCTAAGAAAGTGCGCATCATCGGTGGCGTTTGGAGAAGTCGTTTATTAGCTGTTTTAGATTTGCCTGGATTACGTCCTACTACTGATCGTATTCGAGAAACCCTATTTAATTGGCTTGGCCAGGATCTAACGGGCTTGCATTGTCTAGATCTATTTGCCGGAACTGGTGTGCTCGGTTTTGAGGCGGCCTCTCGCGGTGCTGAGCTGGTAGTGCTGCTGGAAAGAGATAAAAAAGCCCATGCAAGCTTAGTGAGTAATTTTACTTTGCTACAGTCTTCTCCCGTTAGTGGCAAGGTGGAAATTTTGCATAGAGATAGCCTCGAATATCTCAAGCAACAGGCAAATCACTCAAGCAACTTAATTTTTATCGATCCTCCGTTTCAGGACCAAGGCTTATTGGATCAAACTCTGATTGAGGCTGGCCGGGTTTGTGATGATTCAAGTGGGGGTGGAATTTACGTCGAATTTCCCTCCACCCGTGCTCGCGAGGAGATAGAAGCCCTACTGCCAGACTGGCATTGTGGAAAATACTTAGGGGCAGGCCAGGTAAAAGCTTGTCTATTTCGGGGTGGAAGAGGCTAAACTCTTGCCTATAGCTGATAAAGCCTTAGGAGAGTTATGACTGTCGCTGTATACCCAGGAACATTTGATCCCTTTACTCGTGGTCACGAGGATTTGGTGCGTCGTGCATCCAGCATTTTTGATAAGCTGATTGTGGGCGTTGCTTCTAGTCGTAGCAAGCACCCCTTCTTTTCTTTAGAGGAGCGTATTGATATTGCTACCGAAGTTCTGAGTCACTACCCCAATGTCAAAGTAGTTGGCTTTGACGGCTTGTTAAAAGATTTTGCACGTGAACACAATGCGCGTGTGATTGTTCGCGGCTTGCGGGCAGTTTCTGACTTTGAATATGAATTCCAGATGGCCGGCATGAATCGTTATCTCCTGCCTGATGTTGAAACCCTCTTCTTGACGCCCTCTGATCAATATCAATTTATTTCAGGCACCTTTGTACGTGAAATTGCCTCTATGGGTGGCGATGTCAGCAAGTTTGTTTTCCCATCTGTTGAAAAGTGGTTGGTCAAGAAGATGGCTAGCAATGGCCAGGTTAAACAGTAAGGTTAGCGCTTACATATGGCCTTAATGATTACGGACGAATGCATCAACTGCGATGTGTGCGAGCCCGAGTGTCCCAACGATGCCATTTATATGGGGCTTGAGATTTATGAGATCAATCCTGATAAATGTACTGAATGTGTTGGGCACTATGATGCACCTCAGTGTCGCCAAGTTTGTCCGGTAGATTGCATTCCATTTCATCCTCAATACACGGAATCTCAAGAGCAGCTAATGGCGAAGTACAAGCTATTAACTACAAACAAAAAAGCAAATGCTGTTTAGCCTTTGGAGTGCAGTTCCAGCATAGCAGTTTGAGTATCACCCTTCATAAAGAGTGGCAAGATCTGCAGACTATTTTCAATACTGGTATAGATCAGCTTTTGTTCTGCTTGTTGCGGTCTGCGCAATACATAATCTGCGACATCCATGATGCGACCATCGCCAGCCACATCTCGTGGATGACCGATACCTAAGCGTAGACGCCAGTAGTCTGGCGTTCCTAAGTGCGCTTGAATGTCTTTTAAGCCGTTATGGCCGCCAGTACCGCCGCCCAACTTAATCCGGGCAATCCCCGGCTTTAGATCGAGCTCATCTTGAACCACCAAAATATCTGCGGGTGTGATTTTATGGAAGCGGCATAGAGCACCCACTGCTTGACCGCTGAGGTTCATATAAGTACTAGGCTTAAGAAGAAAGAGATCTTCACCTTCCCATTTAGATTTTGCAACCTTCCCATGAAAACGTTTTTCAGACTCAAAATGAACATTGAATTGTTTTGCTAGGGCATCAACAAACCAAAAGCCAGCGTTATGCCGATCTTCTTCGCGCTCGTCTCCAGGGTTGCCTAGGCCAACAATTAATTTAGTCATGCTGGGAGTTTAAAGTCTTCAAGACTTTTCTACAAAAAGTAAAAAGAAAGCCCGCTTGCGCGGGCTTTCTAAATGCAAGCAGTGTAGCTTAAGCAAATTAAGACTTATCTTTGTCCTTGGCTGCTGGAGCTGGAGCTGCAGCAGCGTCAGCAGCTGGAGCGACTGCAGGAGCAACTTCTTCAGTCTCAGCAGCTTTAACGGCTGGAATACGTGCGTTTGCAATTACTGGGTTCTCTTGCTCAACGTGCAATACCAAGCTAACGCCTTTTGGCAATACAACGTCTTTAGCATGAATAGAATGACCCACTTCAATTTTGCTCAAGTCCACCTCAAGGAAGCCTGGCAAGTCTGCTGGTAAGCAGGAAATTTCCAGATCATTGAGAATGTGGCTAACAACGGCGCCTTGCAATTTCACAGCGGCCGAAATCTCAGCGTTGGTAAAGTGCAATGGAACGCGCATATGAACTTTCTCAGTCGCAGATACGCGCTGAAAGTCAATGTGCAATACCAATGGCTTAAATGGATGCATTTGGTAATCACGCAACAACACTTTTTGTGTTTTTCCGCCGATTTCCAAATCCAAAATAGATGAGTGAAATGCTTCTTTACGGAGAGCATGAAACAGTGCGTTGTGGTCTAACTCGATAACAGCGGCTGCATCTTTACTACCGTAAACGATTCCCGGAGTTTTTCCGGAATTGCGCAGACGGCGGCTCGCACCCGTTCCCTGTACGCTTCTTTCAAAGGCTACTACTTTCATATTAAATTCCCTAGTTAAGGTTAATTTCCGTTCGCGACCAAACAGAAAAGCCTTCGATTATATCGTGGGAAAGGGAGTTTTTGCCTACAAACCCCTCAAAATTGCCAAAAAACGGGGTAAAACAGGGGTTTTTGGCCTATTCGGCAAACATCGACATGACCGAGTCGCCCTTGCTAATGCGGGAAAGGGTTTCGGCTAAGAGAGGGGCTACTGTCAATTGACGAATTTTGCTCACTTTCATGGCCTCAGGTGTCAATGGAATCGTATCGGTCACGACTAATTCATCGAGTTCAGAGGCGGCTATACGGGCTACTGCACCACCCGATAGGACCGCATGCGTACAGTAAGCAGTAACACCCTTAGCGCCACGCTCTTTAAGCGCTTCAGCTGCTTTACAGAGAGTCCCGCCGGTATCAATGATGTCATCCATGATGACGCAGTGACGACCTTCGACTTCACCAATCAGATGCATTACTTCAGAAACGTTTGCTTTAGGACGACGTTTATCAATAATTGCTAAATCAGTACCGAGTTGTTTTGCCATTGCGCGAGCGCGAACAACACCACCAATATCTGGAGAGACGATGATGAGATCTTTTTGCGTCTTTTGAGCTTCTAGGTCAGCCAAGAGTACTGGTGAGGCGTAAATATTGTCTACTGGAATATCAAAGAAACCTTGGATTTGATCAGCATGGAGATCCATGGTGAGGACGCGCTCAATACCAGCAACTGACTGCAGCATATTAGCGATGATGCGTGCCGAGATTGCAACCCTAGCAGAGCGTGGACGGCGGTCTTGGCGGGCATAGCCAAAGTAAGGAATCACCGCGGTGATACGTCCAGCTGACGCACGCTTAAGAGCGTCAATCATGATCATGAGCTCCATTAAGTTGTCGTTCGTTGGAGCGCAGGTAGATTGAATCACGACAACATTTTTACCGCGGACGTTTTCTTGAATCTCGACTTGAATCTCGCCATCTGAGAAACGACCTACGAACGCTTTACCCATATTGAGTTTGAGTTCTTTGGCAACAGCCTCAGCCAAAATGGGATTTGCATTGCCTGTGAATAGGGTCAGTAAATCTGAGTGGGTCGGGGTAGTCATAGGGTTAAGGGCTTTGTCGGGTCAAAAGATTATCTTTATCGTTTCTACAGTATTTGGCAGGGGAAGAAGGATTCGAACCTTCGCATGCTGGAATCAAAATCCAGTGCCTTAACCAGCTTGGCGATTCCCCTACAGCTCATTCTGAAGAAATCAAATTGTAAGCGGGATTTTTATTTAAGCCCCCAACAATCCGACCTACCCATCCCTCGGGAAGAGTTTGTAAAAGATTTTCTAGTTTTGCGGTATCGGTCTTAGGGTCTAAGACGGCAAAAACGCTACTTCCAGAGCCTGACATACGGGGCTTTGAGCCCGGTACTGTGTGGCTAATCCAATCCAAAGCTTGCTTCACTTCAGGGCAAATCTGCATCGCTACAGCCTGACAATCGTTTGATAAATCCGACCATGGCAACGCAAGAAAGCCATCAATTGTAATCTGAGCGTGATCTCGGGTCAATTCTGGGGCTTGAAAAATGCTGGCGGTAGCGATTCCCTGCCGGGGAAAAATCACCAAAAAATCACGCTTTTCGAGTTCAATTCCTTGAAGTTTTTCGCCTATTCCCTCCACAAAAGCATTTTGCCCATAGATGAAGAAGGGCACATCTGCGCCCAGTTGCAGGCCTAAACTCGCTAAAGTTTCTTGGTCCAATTTGAGATTCCAGAGCGCATTAAGTCCAATCAAGGTGCTTGCTGCATCAGAAGAGCCACCACCTAATCCAGCGCCCATCGGAATTTCTTTTTGAAGACTAATTTCAACCCCGCCCTCAAACTTACAAAAATCTTTTAATAATTTTGCAGCGCGTACAACCAAATCTTGTTCTGGTGTTACCCCAGGCATTGGGTTAATGCGGCGTACTTCATTTTCTGGAATGACTTTTAAGGTGACGGTATCGCACCAATCAATCAGTTGAAAAACAGATTGAAGTAGGTGATAGCCATCGGTACGGCGCCCAATGATGTGGAGAAAAAGATTTAGCTTTGCTGGTGAGCGCAGCACCAAGATTGACTTACTCATTGGGGTGGTCAAAAACCAAGCGAATATCAATCGATCCAATGTTAGAGTTGCGCGTCATCGTGAGTTTATCTAGGCGCATGTTCTTGCCCCAGGTGTAAGCCAGTTCCCAACCATCCTGATTAATTTTGCTCACTTGACCTATGGCATTTCTATCGATCCTAGCTTCGCTACCCGGTCTCACTTCACCTCTGAGCCAATTGGATAGTCCGCGAGCAGGCAAAGGTAAACCTAAAGTATTTTGTATTAATGTGTCTGCATCAACTGCGGTGATAACCTGACCATCGCGCTCTAAAGTTGCTTCACCAGGATTAATGGTAATTTTTGCAATAGAGCCACCAACAGGATTTCGAATTTCCAAGATATCTTTGAGTGCATCTTGAGTCAAAGTAAAGCCACCTGAGCCACCTTGATTTTGCGAGTCAGTAATACCGATGACTTTTACCGCGAAACGTCCATCCCATGAGCCCTGAAGAGATTTTTCTGGGGTAGACCAGTCTGGTTTGAAGCGTTTTAAAGTTTCTTTGAGAGTCGAATTATTGGCGTCTAATTTTTGTCCCTTGGCCCATATCTCTTCTGCCTCAGGGCGACGATTCATGACCCATAAGACTTCGCCAGTATGGGCGGCAATATCTGCCTCAGGCTTCATCATGAATGCCTGCTGCAGTTGTTCTAATGCCAAAGTATTTTTACCAAGCTTAAAGTTCACCCAGCCCAAGCTATCTAGGATGAAGGCATCTTTGGGGGATAACTGATGTGCTTTACTAATGAGCGCAAACGCTTCAGGAAGTTTGATGTTGCGATCGGCTAAAGAGTAACCTAAAGCATTCAGAGAGTTGGCATCGTTTGGACGTTTACGTAAAAGCTCGCGTAAGGTTTTTTCCATTACATCATTGCGGCCATATTTTTCTGCAGACATGGCATAGGTATAAAGCAGGCCAGGATCTTTTGGCAGCACCTTGACAGTAGATGCTATCTCATAGAAAGCTCGCAATGCTTCCGTTTCATCTTTTGCTTTCGCAAGCAATGCTTGTAGTTGCAATAAAGTATTTTCTTGTTGCGCAGGAGTTTGTTGCTGCAGTAAAGAAATCGCTGGTTTAACCGTGTCAGACCAGCGATTGCTCAAAACGAGGAGGGTAATGAGTACCTCCTTAGGTTTGGTTTCTGAGCTAGGAGATAGTTCATCCCAAGTTTTAGCGGCCTGAAGCGCTAAATCGGGCGAGCCTCCGCTAATGGCGATTTCCATCGCTCTTTGAGCGAGACGCGGATCTTTGTACTGGCGAGCCATTTCCAGATAGGTGTTGTAAGCCAGTCCAGCCTCACCCCTTTGTAGTGCAATCTCTGAGGCAAGCACCTCAAATACCCCTTCGCCAGTCTTTAGACCACCTATTTGAGCTTGGGTTTGGCTAGAAAAGACTAGCCCGCTAGATGCGGCCAAAAGGAATAAGCCCTGCCAAAGGGGCTTGCGTATGAATTTGCTCATAAGCACATTCTAATCTGCGAATCTACAATTCTCTGATGCCAGAACTTCCGGAAGTAGAAGTCACCAGATTAGGAATTGCCCCCCACCTTGTGGGGCAGAAGGTTAGCGCCGTCAAAGTACTAGATGGGCGCTTGCGTTGGCCCGTGCCTAGCAATTTACCCAAGATCCTGTCGGGCCAAAAGCTAGGCTCAATCACGAGGCGCGGGAAGTATTTATTACTTCAAATGGATACCGGCTACCTACTCATTCATTTGGGTATGACTGGAACGTTGCGGATCCTGCCAAGCACCGATTCTTTAAAGCCTCATGATCGCGTCACTTTTGAATTTGGCAAGCTGAGCCTTCGATTGCACGACCCCAGAAAATTTGGCGCAGTTTTATGGCACGCCAATACAAAAGGCCCGCTTGAGAAAAATGCCCTTTTACAAAAGTTAGGGGTTGAGCCTTTTTCAGCTGAGTTCTCAGATCAGCTTGGTGCAGATGTTCTTTATAAAGCCTCACGCAAACGCAGCATAGCGGTAAAGCAATTTTTACTGGCTGGTCAGGCCGTAGTAGGGGTCGGTAATATTTATTGCTCAGAAAGTTTATTTGAGGCGGGCATTCATCCTGCAAAAGCTGCTGGTAAGTTAAGCAAACCTCAGTGCGCTCGTTTAGCAAATGCAGTCAGACTTATTCTAAAAAAAGCGATTGCTGCTGGGGGTAGTAGCTTGAAAGATTTTGTAAACAGTGAAGGTGATCCCGGTCACTTCATGGTGCAAACCAAAGTTTATGACCGCAAAGGCTTGCCCTGCAAGGTTTGCAAAACAACGATTGCACAAATCGTCCAGGGGCAGCGCTCCACCTATTTCTGTCCCCAATGTCAAAAACGGTAATGAATACTTTTGCAAAAAAACTCATTGCTTGGCATGGAGTCAGCGGCCGCTCAGGTTTGCCATGGCAAGGTAACCGTGATCCATATGCAGTTTGGGTTTCTGAAATCATGCTGCAACAAACTCAAGTTGCTACCATTTTGGAGCGCTATCCGCGCTTTATGAAACGCTTTCCGACTGTCAAAAAATTAGCAGCGGCTGATATTGATGAAGTATTGGCTGAATGGGCGGGCTTGGGCTATTACTCTCGTGCTCGAAACTTGCACGCGTGCGCAAAGCAAGTCATGCAAGAATTTTCTGGAAAGTTTCCGAGCGATCCAATATTGCTTGAACAGCTAAAGGGTATTGGTCGATCAACAGCAGGGGCGATTGCCGCTTTTGCCTTTCATGAAAGGGCACCAATACTAGATGCAAATGTCAAAAGAATTCTGGCGCGCTTATTTGCTGTTGACGGTGCAATACAAGATAAAGCAGTGAATGATCGCCTATGGCAATTAGCGAGTGATTTATTACCCAAGCAACCAAGTGATATGCCAGTTTATACACAGGCTTTGATGGATTTTGGAGCTACTTGGTGTACTACACGCAAGCCAGTATGCATGGGTGTGGAGAAAAAATGCCCCTTTGCAAAAGAGTGTCAGGCAAATTTAAGTGATCAAGTTCTTACTTTGCCAAAAAAGGTGACTAAAGCAAAGTCACCCGAATTTGATTGCGATATGTTGTTGGTCAGATCAGGTAATTTTGTCCTTTTGCAAAAACGACCCAGTAAGGCGATTTGGGGTGGGCTATGGTCTTTGCCAGAGTCAGCATGGAAACCAAAAACTGAAAAAGTACGTCAGAGCGCTCCTACTCTCAAGGAGTTATTGACTATCACTTTGCCTAAGGAGAATATTGCTAGTCTAGCTAAATCCATTAAAGAATTTAAGCGGGGCAGTCAAATTAAACATATCTTTACCCATCGCCGTTTATGGATGCAGATTTGGGAAGGAAGATCTACAAAAACCGAAGAGTTTTTAGGGGGAGACCTGAAATGGGTGCCCCTTGGCCAATTGGGACGATATGGTTTACCGCAGCCGATTAAGATTTTGCTACAGGGATTGAGTCTAGTTCGCGGTGACGATCTAAAAAATTAAGTTGCAGAGTAATTAAATCTTTTTGTGCGCGAAAGTGTTCGCTGATCCGATTGACTAAGTAGACTGAGCGATGTTGTCCGCCAGTGCATCCAATCGCTACTGTTAAATAGCTACGACCATCTGCAATATAGTGTGGCAACCATTTATTAATGAATTGAATAATGTCACCCTCCATGCTAATTACTTCAGGGATTTTTTCTAAGAACTCTTTAACTGGCTTATCGTTCCCAGTTAACGGCTTTAAATCTTTATCGTAATGAGGGTTAGGCAAGCAGCGCACATCAAAGACTAGATCTGCTTCACTCGGAACCCCCCTTTTAAAACCAAAGGATTCAAAAATAACGGAAAGTCCAAGGGGCTTATCTTTGAGAAAATCTTGAATCCAAGACCGCAGTGTATGTGCAGGTAGGTTACTGGTATCAATGCTATGAGCCTGAGCACGAAGGGGTTCAAGTAAGTTGCGCTCTTTATTAATTGCTTCAATCAGTGTTGCAGATTGGGATTGCTGAGAATAGGTTGATAAGGGATGGCGTCTTCGGGTTTCTGAAAAGCGTTGTACTAAGGTATTAGTATCGGCGTTTAAGAAAACAATTCTTACTTGATGATTGCGACGCAAGTTCTCCAGAATGGAGGGCAGTTCAGCAATGGATTCACCGCGACGTGCATCAATTGCTACCGCTACACCCTCACTCTTTTCTTTTTCGAGGGTGACGATCAGATTTTCAAGAAGAGAGACTGGTAGATTATCTACACAGTCATAGCCTGCGTCTTCAAAAGCCCTCAAGGCAACTGATTTACCTGAGCCAGAGATTCCGGTAATCAGATTAATTTGCATAGTTTAGAGTAAGCGACCCTGAGATTTAACTGAATCAGCTTCAGCATTCATTTGAATGCGTTGACGTTCCATAAATTCTTTTAAGGTATCGATACCGCGTAATTGTAAAATCGTATTGCGAACAGCAGCTTCAACTAGTACCGCTAAGTTACGTCCTGCAGCAACCTGAATTTTTACTGTACGAATCGGAACCCCTAGGACATCGATATGCTGAGCTTCAAGCGGTAATCTTTCAAACTCCCCATCCGTTCTTCGAACCAGCTGAACAATGAGACGGAGCTTGAGTTTACGGCGTACCGCAGTTTCACCAAAGATGGTGTGAATATCGAGCAGACCTAAGCCACGAACTTCAAGTAGGTTGCGCAGGATAACCGGGCAACGTCCTTCGATATAGTCTGAGCCAAGGCGAGCAAAATCAACTGCATCATCTGCTACCAAGCCATGGCCACGAGAAATCAGTTCAAGTCCCAGTTCACTTTTACCCAAACCAGATTCGCCGGTGACCAATACACCTAAGCCTAAGATATCCATAAATACACCGTGCATTGTGATTTGAGGCGCACCAATTTTGGTGAGGTAGATACGCAAATGATCAATCACTTCTGCTGCAGAGATGGGGGTAGTAAATAAGGGCGTGGAGGAACGCTGGCAATATAGCTGTAAATCTGAATCGGCTGGTTTGCCATCCGCTACGATGACACAGGGGGGCATTTTAGAAATTAAGTTAGCGATTTGCTCTTGCTTTTGTTCGGGCTCGAGCGCTGCATGATATTCAACCTCTTGTTCGCCAAAGATTTGGATACGACTTGGGTGAATGAGATTTAAGTGCCCCACTAAGTCTGAGCTAGCTGCAGCTGCTTTGACTGCCTCGGCTGGGAAGGTGCGATCTGCGCCTTCTAGTCCACCAATCCAGGAAAGCTTTAGATCTGCAACATTGTCATCAAAAATCTGCTGTGCAGTCACTCCTTCGAGGAGCAAGGGCTGTGTCATTTTGTTACATCCCACTGTTGTAATAATTCGCATACCTTTACTGGATCGCTGGCAGACGATAGAAATTGACGAGTGTCCGCATCAGATAGTAGTTGTGCAATAGAGGACAGAATTTCTAAATGTTGTTGAGTAGCTTTTTCAGGGACCAATAAAAAAATCAGAATGGATACTGGCTCACCATCAGGTGCAGCGAACTCAATCGGAGTTTTGAGTTTCATAAAAGCGGCACTTGGTTGCTTAAGGCCTTTAACGCGTCCATGTGGAATTGCAACACCGGCACCAAGTGCGGTGGATCCTAAATCTTCACGTGCGTTCAAAAACTCTACGACGGAAGCTGCATTAATACCTACTTTTTTGAAAAAGAGTTCTCCGGCCGCTGCAAATGCATCAGCTCTGCTATTGGCAGGGTGATTTAATGCAATGCAGTTAGGCGTGAAAAGATTGGTCAGGGCATTCATAAGAATTGATTATAGGTGTCCTGACTGTTGATATCACTCAAATCGCTTATCGTGGTGGTGATCTTGAATCTTTTCTTTATGTTTTACAACTTGGCGTTCTAGCTTATCGACCACGGCATCCATCGCATGGTAGAGGTCGGCATTATGAGCCTCGGCAAATAATTCCTTGCCTTTCAGGTGAATGGTAATTTCAGCGCTCTGACGAAGTTCCTTTTCCTTGGCGTTATCAATTACAAGAAAGGCAGATGCATCAATGACGTGGTCAAAGTGTTTACGAATTTTGTCCATTCCGGCTTCAAGGTGGGCACGCATGGCTGGGGTTACTTCCAGATGGCGGCTATTAATTTTCAAATTCATCAGCATCTCCTTATATAGGCGTGCGCATGCTTATGCCTGGGGTGCGCAGCAAGCCCCTGAAATCGTTTGAGCGGTATTTTTGGAAGGGAACTTCATGAACCTCCAGCGTATCAGCGAATTTGCTGAAAACCAAGAGGGAAAACCATCTTTATTAGTTAAATGGCCCAGAAGGCCGCCCAGCTTACATCCTGAAGTTTTCACCCAAGTAGACTCTGCGAACGGCATCATTTTGGATGATTTGGTCTGGCTTGCCTTCTGCCAGAACACTGCCTTCGCTAATGATGTAGGCATGATCACAAATACCCAGGGTTTCCCGCACATTATGGTCTGTGATGAGGACACCAATCTGGCGGTCTCGTAAGAAACGTACGATACGCTGAATTTCCCCAACAGCAATAGGGTCAACGCCAGCAAATGGCTCATCTAGCAGGATAAATTTAGGCTGGGAGGCCAAAGCTCTAGCAATCTCCACTCGACGACGCTCGCCACCAGATAGGGAGAGGGCCGGGTTATTGCGCAGATGACTAATTTGTAGCTCACCTAAGAGCTCATCGAGGCGGTCTGCAATTTCAGCTTTAGTTAGTGGCTTGCCACCTTGCGCTTGGAGCTCAAGGACCGCCTGGATATTCTCAGCGACATTGAGTTTTCTAAAAACAGAGGCTTCTTGGGGTAGATAAGATAAGCCCATACGAGCGCGCTCGTGGATAGGCAAGTGGGTGATGTCGGCACTATCCAAAATAATATTGCCTGCGTCAAGCGGAACTAAACCAACAATCATGTAAAACGAGGTTGTTTTACCGGCACCATTGGGCCCCAGTAAACCAACGACTTCACCACACTTCACTTCGATGGAAACGTCTCGAACTACAGCCCTAGAGCCGTAACGTTTTTGTAAGCGGTGCGCACTTAGAGTTACTGGGCTATTGGTTTGAGCTAAATCCGTTGTCATTTCTCTAATGTGGCTTTTCGTCTTGGTGAAAGAATTGCTCTAGCCAGGGGGAGATCATCTGACTTTGCATCTTTAGGGGGTGAAACTCGATAGTACTGCTTTACATCATCGTATTCAATTTTCCAACCGCGTAATTGGTCTAGCATTTGCATATTAAGGAGGCGCTTGAGCTTAGCATCACCAGTTAATGTGAGGACCTCAGTTTTAGCATTGTAGACAACCTGGGTCGCTAAGCCTTGCATGAATTCATCTGCAGGTCCTTCGCGACGTTGCCTAAAGCTGGCAGTTTTATCGGGGGTCCCATTGATATCGACAAATTCATAGCCTTCGGGGCTTACTTCAATATGTCCATCCTCGCCAGTAACGATGATGCTTCCCTTAATAAGCAACACTTGACCCTTGAGATCATAAATTTGTTTAACATCATTTACTGAAACTTTTTCCGCTTCAAGAATGATGGGCTTATCTTGATCCGCTTTTTCTGCATGGGAAAAACCAGCTGCACCTAAACTAACTACAAGAATAAAAGTAATCGAGTGAAGATAGGAGTGCAATTGATTGATCATTTACTGATTACCTCTTGGCGCTCTCTCAATTCGGCCTTTCACTTGCCCTAATAGCGTCATGCTTTGTTCAATGTTATTAAATTTTCCACCTTCGGTAGACTGCATGATTGATATACCTTGCTCAAGCATAATAGGCCTGTTAGTCTCAATAATGTCATCATTAATGAGTACTTTGAAATAAGTAGAGGATGCGAGCATTCTGAGTGTTGCAGCTTGTGAGGATGTCGCTGCTTGGGCAGGTCGAAAGATAGATGCGTTATCAATCAGATCCAAAATGGTGAGATCGCCATCAAGGTGTCCAGTATCGGACTTGACGGTCACTGGAGCCTTATCTAGCTGGAAGAGGCGGATACGGGGGGTTAAAATATCAATCGAGGCATCATCGTCATAGTGGATTACTTTGTTACCGAGAACGCGATATTTAGTGTTGCCCATTTCATTCAGTGCTGAGAGCGCTCCATTCGTGATCGTGTAATCGGGCTCATGAAGTCTTACTCGCTCGAGCGAAGATTTTTCAGGAGGAGTAACTTTTTGTACCAGCCAAAAAGTCAGGAGCGTTAAAGTTCCCATCAAAATCAATGGCATCAGACGTAATAGAGTACGTCCAATACCGAGTTTGATTTTTTGAGTATTAAATTCCATTACTTAATTACGTGCTTTATTAAGTAATTCGTCATAGTGATTCTGCGCCTTCAGAATTAAATCGCATACTTCTCGTACGGCTCTATCTCCACCACTATGAATAGTTACAAAATGGACAGATTCTTTTACTGCCTCATGAGCTTGTGAAGGACAAATCCTGAAACCGGCATTTTTCATCATTTGTAAATCTGGCCAGTCATCACCCATGACAGCACAGTCTGAGGGAGAAAGATCTAAGGTTTTGATCACCTGAGTCAAGGCAATGGCTTTGTTTTCCACGCCCATGTGGACATGTTTAATACCCAATTCTTCGCAACGCGCCAAGACCATTTTTGAATTTCTACCAGTGATGATGGCAGTCGGTATTCCACATTGCTCTAGTAATTTGATGCCCAGACCATCCTGAATATCAAACGCTTTCAGTGACTCCTTGCCATCGGCACCAATCCATACTTGCCCATTGGTTAAGACGCCATCGACATCTAGTACCAAGAGCTTTACTTTACTGGCACGCTCCCAAGCTTGTGGGTATTGAGCTAGAGGATTCGTATTGTGAGGATTAAAAGCGCTCGGCATCGAAATTAAATGAGATGAAAGATTAAATAACTTTTGCTGCAAACAAATCATGCAGATTGAGAGCGCCTAATAGTAGCCCATTACTATCAGTGACAACCAAATGATTAATACGATGTTTCTCCATCATCTCAATTGCCTCTTCTGCAAGAAGCTCAGGTGGAATGGTGCGGGGGCCAGGTGTGGTGGCACTTTTCAGGGTGACACCATCAAGATTGGTTTTCTTTTCTAACAGTCGACGTAGATCACCATCGGTCAAAATGCCAAATACTTTTTTGTCTTGATCTAAGGTGATAACCATACCCATCCGCTTCGAGGTCATCTCTAGCAAGGCATCTTGTAGTGAAGATTCAACGGAAATTTTTGGCGTATCATCAAGGCTGCGCATCACTTCACTGACATGCATGAGTTGTTTGCGGCCAAGTCTACCGCCTGGATGCGAGCGAATAAAATCCTCTGCTTCAAATCCTCTTGCATCTAACAAGGCAACTGCTAAGGCATCCCCCATTGCTAATGCTGCAGTAGTGCTGGTAGTTGGCGCAAGATTAAGTGGGCAAGCTTCTTTTTCAACGCTTGTATCAAGGTGCGCATCAGCTAGTTTTGCAAGAGATGAAGTCGGTGCACCAGTCAATGCAATCAGTTTTGCCCCGGTACGCTTGATGATGGGAACAATGGTTAGCAGTTCATCAGTCTCACCAGAATTTGAGAGTGCTACAAAAACATCATCCCTAGTTACCATTCCTAAGTCGCCATGACTGGCCTCAGCAGGGTGGACAAAAAAAGCAGGGGAACCTGTAGAAGCAAAGGTAGCAGCAATTTTCCGTGCAATGTGACCAGATTTACCGATACCAGAAACTACGATTCTGCCTTTGCAGCCATGGAGTAGTTCAATCGCCAGTACAAGGGCATCAGCATTTTGCCCTTCAAGGCGGTCGCGCATAGTTTGCAGTGCAGCAGCCTCAATAGTGAGGGTATCGCGTGCAAGCTTTAGGGTTCGTTCACGAGTCTTAGCTATCATCAAGTAAGTATATGCCGTCAGTCCTTCAATTAACTCTCATTCTCTTGGCCTCTGGTGTAGCCGGAGTAGTTATTTTCCGCTATTTTGGTTTACCCCCTATTTTGGGCTATTTAGCCATTGGCGTCCTGATTGGCCCCAATGCCCTTGGTCTAGCGAGCGACTCCGCCACAGTCAAGTATTTGGCGGAATTTGGGGTTGTTTTCTTGATGTTTTCAATTGGCCTAGAATTTAACCTCAATAAGTTGAGGGCAATGCGCAAGATCGTATTTGGCCTTGGCGCTAGCCAGGTAATTTTGACCATACTCTTGGCAGTTCCAGCAAGCTTGCTAATGAGCTGGATTTATCCCATTTCTTGGCATGCGGCAATTGCTTTGGGTGGTGCGTTGGCAATGTCTTCAACGGCGATCGTGACTAAATTGATTTCTGATCGTGCTGAATTAGAGACGGAGCACGGTCGTAATGTGATTGGTATTTTGCTTTTCCAAGATTTAGCAGTTGTCTTTTTATTGATCTTGCTGCCATCGCTTGGAAAAAATCCTACAGACTTGTTTGTTGCGCTTACAGCTGCCTCAATCAAGATCACGATTGCATTAGTACTGATTTTCTTTATCGGTCAAACGCTGATGAGTAGATGGTTCAAGTTAGTTGCCAAGTTACGCTCTCAAGAATTATTCATGCTCAATCTTTTATTAATTGTGTTGGGCATGGCGGGCTTGACTGAGCACTTCGGTTTATCTTTAGCGCTCGGCGCATTCTTGGCGGGCATGTTAATTTCGGAAACACCTTACCGACACCAAGTTGAGGAAGACGTCAAACCTTTCCGTGATGTCTTGCTTGGACTTTTCTTCATTACGATTGGCATGCTTCTAGATTTCAATGTCATTCGAGATCAATGGATCTTGGTTTTAGCCTTGCTAATAGGCCCACTAGCATTCAAGTTCGGCCTCATTACTTTGCTCTCGAAAGTATTTGGTTCTAGCACTGGCATCTCTATTAGAACTGGCCTATGTCTAGCTCAGGCGGGTGAATTCGGTTTTGTTTTGCTAACTCAAATTGATGGTTTGGATTTAATTGATCCCACTTTGAGCCAGGCAGTATTAGCAGCAATGCTGATCTCGATGTTCTGTGCGCCATTCTTAATTGAGCATAGCGATCGTATTGCAATGCGCTTCTCTAGTAATGAATGGCTATTGCAATCACTCGCTTTGACACGGGTGGCGGCAAAGAGTGTGCGCAATGAAAACCATGTTGTGATTTGTGGTTTTGGTCGCTCAGGCCAAAGTTTGGCACGCATGCTAGATCAAGAAAAGATTCCTTATATTGCTTTAGATTTAGATCCTGATCGCGTTAAAGAGGCAGCTGCTGGTGGTGATAACGTTGTCTATGGTGATGCTAGTCGTGAGAACTATTTGATTGCTGCCGGCCTCTCTCGAGCAAAAGCGGTAGTCATTACGTATGCAGATACTGCAGGAAGCATGCGCGTACTAAGGCAAGTAGAGCACTTGCGTCCAGGAATGACAGTATTGGTTCGTACTAGAGATGATGCTGATATTGCAAAACTGCAGGCTGCTGGTGCCACTGAAGTCATTCCGGAACTTATTGAAGGTAGCCTCATGATTGCTTCTCACGTCTTGCTAATCATGGGCGTACCGATGCGCAAGGTGGTCAGACGAATTACTGCTGCTCGTGAAGAGCGTTATAGCTTATTGAGGGGGTATTTCCGGGGTTCGGCAGATGATGACTTTGGGTCAAATGAGTCTTGGCGTCTACATGCGATTACGCTGTTGCCGCACTCTCAAGGTGTTGGTAAAACCCTAGGAGAACTTGATCTTGAGAATGAGGGGGTTAGTGTTCAGGCTGTCCGCCGAAAAACAGCAAGTGCTGATTATGTGCAGCTAGCACTGGCTCCAGAACTGAAGCTCGAGGCAAATGATATTTTGGTGATCTCAGGCAATTCAGAGGCAACGGATTTGGCTGAGGCTAAATTACTCTGACATCAATCACCACTTCAGACGATATTATTTTTTCTTTTTAGCTGCAACAGACTTACGCGTTAGTAATGGCGCTAAATAATGGCCAGTGAAGCTCGCTGTATTTTTAGCAACATCTTCCGGTGTTCCGGTAGCAATGATTTGCCCACCACCAGCACCACCTTTAGGTCCTAAATCAATAATCCAGTCGGCAGTCTTGATCACATCTAGGTTGTGCTCAATGATGACGATAGTATTCCCTTGCTTTTTTAATGTCTGAATTACTGTAAGCAATAGTTGAATATCATGGAAATGTAAACCCGTGGTTGGCTCATCTAAGATATATAGGGTTCTTCCGGTATCACGTTTGGAGAGCTCAAGAGAAAGCTTGACGCGTTGCGCTTCACCGCCAGATAGGGTGGTGGCGCTCTGCCCAAGCTTGACATAACCTAAGCCAACGTCAAGAAGGGTTTTGAGTTTACGTTTAACAATCGGCACAGCCTCAAAGAATTCGTGTGCTTGCTCTATCGTCATCGACAAAACTTCATGAATATTCTTACCCTTGTAGCGAATGTCTAAAGTTTCGCGGTTGTAACGCTTGCCATGACAAACATCACAAGGAACATACACGTCTGGCAAGAAGTGCATTTCTACTTTCAGTACACCATCACCTTCACAAGAGTCGCAGCGACCACCCTTGACATTAAAAGAGAAGCGGCCAGCTTCATAGCCACGCTCACGTGACGCTGGAACGCCTGCAAAGAGTTCTCTAATCGGTGTAAACAGTCCTGTATAAGTTGCTGGGTTAGAGCGTGGTGTTCTGCCAATCGGCGACTGATCTACGCTAATCACTTTGTCAAAATGCTCTAAGCCCTTCATAGAATCGTGCGCTGCTGGTTCTGCATTAGAACCATAGAGATGCTGAGCCACCGCATGATGCAAGGTGTCATTAATGAGTGTGGATTTGCCAGACCCTGAAACACCAGTGACACAAGTGAGCAGCCCTACTGGAATTTTGGCGTGCACGGATTGCAAGTTATTACCACGTGCGCCAAGAATTTCTAAGAATCGATCATTGACTGGAATGCGTTTTTCTGGAACTGCAATGGCTTCGCGCCCTGCAAGATAGGCGCCAGTTAAAGAATTCGGATTTGCTTCAACTTCCGCAGGGGTTCCTTGGGCCACAATCTCGCCACCATGGACGCCTGCTCCAGGGCCGATGTCAATGACCCAGTCAGACGCACGAATCATATCCTCATCATGTTCAACGACTAAGACACTATTACCAAGATCGCGTAAGTGCTTGAGTGTGCCAATCAAACGATCGTTATCACGTTGATGTAGACCAATAGACGGTTCATCGAGAACGTACATGACTCCGGTTAAGCCTGAGCCAATCTGGCTGGCAAGGCGAATACGCTGCGCTTCACCACCAGAAAGAGTATCCGCACTGCGCTCAAGCGACAGATAGTCAAGGCCTACATCATTCAAGAAACGTAGGCGTGCACTAATCTCTTTAACAATCTTATCGGCAATTTCTCGTTTGGCACCTTTGAGTTCTAGAGCTTCGAAATACTCTTTCGCTTCTTTGAGGGGCAATGCGCTGATTTCGTAGATAGCACGTGATTGTTTTTTCTCACCGACTTTGACAAAACGCGCTTCCTTACGCAAGCGGGTGCCATTACATGCCGGACAAGTTTGTACATTTTGATAGCGCGATAACTCTTCACGCACTGTCATGGAGTCGGTTTCGCGATAGCGACGCTCAAAGTTGGCAATAATGCCTTCAAAGGCGTGCTGTCGTGTAGTGTTTTTCCCGCGCTCGTTGATGTACTCAAACGGAATAGTCACATCGCCTGAACCTAGTAGGATGAGATCTTGCTGTTTCTTAGAGAGTGTTTCAAAAGGTTTCTCCACATCAAAACCACCATGTTTTGCCAGGGTCTGCAGTAATTTGAAGTAAAACTGATTGCGACGGTCCCAGCCTTTAATTGCACCAGAAGCCAGCGATAAATCCGGATGGGCAACGATCCGTTTTGGATCAAAAAAGGATTGATGACCAAGGCCATCGCAAGATGGGCAAGCTCCCATCGGATTATTAAATGAGAAGAGGCGTGGCTCTAACTCTTGTAGAGAGTATGAGCAAACTGGGCAAGCAAACTTGCTTGAGAAAATCATTTCCTTACTACTATCCATATCGACAATCATGGCTTTGCCATCTGCTAGTCGTAGAGCTGTCTCAAAAGATTCCGCAAGACGCTGCTGAATATCAGGGCGCACTTTAATACGATCTACTACTACCTCAATTGAGTGCTTATCGTTTTTCTTTAGCGTGGGTAGTTGATCTACTTCAAAGATTTCTGCTTTGGCGGCATTGGCTGTACCACCACCAGAGCGCACTCGAAAGCGCACAAAGCCTTGAGCCTGCAGATCTTGGAAGAGATCGACGAATTCACCTTTGCGCTCACTGACAACGGGCGCAAGAATCATTAACTTCGTATCTTCTGGCATTGACAGCACGGTATCGACCATTTGAGAAACACTTTGTGCTTCTAATGGAAGATCATGGTCGGGGCAATGGGGTGTCCCTGCGCGTGCGAATAGTAGACGTAAGTAATCATGAATTTCAGTAACCGTTCCCACAGTTGAGCGTGGGTTATGGCTAGTTGCTTTTTGCTCAATGGAGATTGCTGGTGATAGACCTTCGATGGTATCCACATCTGGCTTTTCCATGAGCTGCAAAAACTGTCGTGCGTAGGCAGAGAGCGATTCGACATAGCGACGCTGACCTTCGGCATAGAGGGTGTCAAAAGCCAATGAGCTTTTACCTGAACCAGATAGGCCAGTCAGGACGACTAATTTCTCTCTAGGGATATCTAGATTAATGTTTTTGAGGTTGTGGGTGCGGGCACCACGGATTTTAATTTCGTTAGTCATGATTTTTTAGCGTAACTTGTTAATATAGCTCTTTCCCATGAATCCTTCTGAACTTCGCTCCTCTCTAGCCTTGGCGGGCATCTTTGGCCTGCGTATGCTGGGCCTTTTCTTGCTTTTACCCGTCTTTAGCATTCATGCCAAAGACTTGCCTGGAGGCGACCAGGCCTTCTTCATTGGGCTGGCATTGGGAATTTTCAATATTGTTCAGGCCTGCTTTCATATTCCTTTAGGTAGGCTTTCCGACCGAATTGGTAGAAAAACAGTCGTTTTATGGGGCCTATCCTTATTTGTTGCCGGAGCCTTAATTTGCGCCTCTAAGGATGATTTGTTATGGATTTCGATTGGCAGAGGCGTTATGGGTGCTGGAGCCATTTCTGCAGCTGTTTCTGCTTGGGTTGCCGATCTGACTCGGGAGCAAGTGCGCAGTCAAGCCATGGCTTTGGTCGGAGCCAGCATTTCTCTGTCTTTTGCTATTTCGCTGGTTGTGGCTGCTCCTCTATACCGCATGATTACTTTAAGTGGACTGTTCGTGGTTTTAGCAATCCTAGGTGTTGTAGCGATGGTAGTAGCTTATTTTGTTTTGCCAGATAACAAACCTCAAGTTCCTGCACAACAAGATTCACTGAAAGTCGTATTTCTGCGCCCAGAGCTGATGCGCCTCAATATAGGCGTATTTGTATTAAATGCCACCCAAGTCGCAATGTTCTTAGTAGTACCGCGTCTATTAGAGCAGGCTGGATTTCCGTTGGCTGCACACTGGCAAATTTATCTCTCAGTCGTTTTGTTGTCTTTTGTCTTTATGGTTCCACTTCTAATTTATGGCGAGAAAAAACAGCGCATACGACTTGTCTTATTGATTGCTATCATTCTTCTGATCATTGCCGAAATCATCTTTACTCAAGCTTCAACTGTGACCTTAATCACACTTGCATTATTGATTTACTTCGTAGGTTTTAACTTACTAGAAGCTCTGCAACCCTCATTAGTCACTCGTTATGCAAAAGAGTCCAAGGGGACAGCTTTAGGGGTTTACAACACAACCCAATCCATTGGACTCTTTTCTGGTGCATTGTTAGGAGGCTGGTTAATGGATAGCCACGGTGATTTATCGGTCTTTGCAGCTGGTACGGTACTCTTAGTTTGCTGGCTTATAATTGCTTGGTCGATGGGTGAAATGCCGATGAGAGCAACAGACTCAAAGGATGTGGCCACAAAGATATAGCCGTAGCACCATAGATTAAATTAAAACGAGCAGTATATTTTGAGCAGTAATAACAGCAGTATTTTTCTTCGGGAGACAATATGGCTTCGGTAAATAAAGTCATCATCGTAGGTAACGTAGGGCGCGATCCAGAAACACGTTACATGCCAAGCGGCGACGCCGTTACAAACATTTCAGTAGCAACATCTGATCGCTACAAAGATAAGCAAACTGGTGAAATGAAAGAAACCACAGAATGGCATCGTGTTGCATTCTTTGGCAAGCTTGCAGAAATCGCCGGTCAATACCTTAAAAAAGGTTCCCAAGTTTATTGTGAAGGCCGTTTACGTACACGTAAATGGACGGATGCCAGTGGGCAAGAAAAATATTCCACTGAAATCGTTGCAGAAACAATGCAAATGCTTGGTGGTAAGCCAGTCAGCGGAAGTGGTGACGGTGGCGAAAGCTATACTCGCTCAAAGCCGGCTGAGCAGTCTGCTCCATCAGCATCTAATGCTGCATCACTCGGCGCAATGGATGACGATATTCCGTTTTAAATAGTAGTACCTGAATAGCAAAAACCCCTTCTAGGAATTCCTACAAGGGGTTTTTATTTGCCTACTCATATTTTATTGACGTGCGTGCCGAATATTCTCAGGCCACGGTGAGTTGTGATCAGTTCTAAATGGATTGATATCGAGTCCGCCACGCCTTGTGTAGCGCGCATAGACAGAGAGTTTTTCCGGCTTGCACTGGCGCTTGATATCGGTGAAGATGGTTTCAACACAGTGCTCGTGAAACTCACCTAATTGTCTGAAGCCAATGAGGTAGCGCAATAAACCTTCTTCAAGAATCGGTCTTCCGTGATAACGAATCTGCACACTAGCCCAGTCTGGCTGGCCTGTGACGGGACAGTTTGATTTTAGTAAATGGGAGACTAGGCACTGTTCAATAGGTCCAAATGATTCATTGACTCCAAGCAGACTTGGATCTGCGGGTAGATTTGGGTCGACTTCAATATCGAGGCGATCCATGAGGATGCCCCCCATCTCTTGCATCCCTTTTTTCGCAATTGCTTCAGTTGGATTAATCCGAGTGGTGATCTTGCTGCCAGCAACTGCAGATAGATCTGCGATGAGTTTTTCTTTAACTTCGTTCTCATCTTCAAAGCGAGCACTATTTAGACTGTTGAGATAAAGCTTGAAGGACTTAGACTCAATCATATTAGGCGAGTCTGCAGGAATCTGAAACTCTGCCAATGCTACTTGAGGCTTACCTTTTTTATTGAGCCAGCTTAGCTCAAACGCATTCCAAATATCGATACCGATAAAAGGCAATGCTTGACCTTCTTTAAGGCCTAGTTTTTTCCGATTCTCAATTCTAGGGATCGGAAAGAGCAAACTCGGATCATATTGATCTGGATATTGCGTTGATTGTCCAAGAGATATTGTTGCCATGAAGATATTTGCTTACTTCTTAGGTTTGTTTGATACACCAGATACCACATGACCAGTAGGCGCAACAGATGCTGCCGATTGGCAATGACCAGTTTGATCATCAAAGAAGAAGTCTGGTTCGAATTCTCGTAAGAACTCACTCTTCGATAAGCCACCGAGGAACATGGCCTCATCTACATCGATACCCCACGCCATCAGAGTACGAATGGCACGTTCATGTGCAGGAGCGGAGCGCGCAGTAACCAAGGCAGTACGAATGCGCATACCGTTCTCACTAGTGGAGCGTTGCAGGCTATGGAGTGCTTCAAGTAAAGGTTTGAAAGGCCCTGGCGGCAATGGAATGTCAACCTTCTTGCTTTCATGATCTACAAAAGCCTCGAGACCTTTTTTCTGGAAGACCTGCTCTGCCTCATCTGAAAAAAGTACTGCATCTCCGTCAAAAGCAATACGAATCTCATTTGGATGGGATTCTGCGGTTTTGCTTGATTCTGGATAGACGCGTGCTGCTGGAAAGCCAGCATCAATGGTAGCTCGCACATCATCTTCATTAGCAGACAAGAAAAGGTTAGCGTGTAATGAGCGCAGGTAGTGATATGGGGGACGACCTCTTGTAAATACACCGCGCTCAAGATGTAAGCCATGGTGTTCTGCAGAGCGGAATACCCTTAAGCCGCTGACTGGATCATTACGGGAGAGAATTACTACCTCAACGCGTTGCATACCCTCGTCATTAAAAGCAAGGAGTTTTTTGACCAAGGGAAATGCTACGCCTTTTTGAGCCGCCTCACTTAGGCGCTCAAGTTGTAACTTCATGTATGCACTGTCATCAGTCGATTCAAAGATGCGATTTTCTTCTTCAAAATCAAACAGGGCACGCGAAGAAATCGCAACGACAAGTTTTCCGGTGAGTGTATATGACATCTGATGAATTACATCTTACGGATTCAATTTCATTTCAGGAAAAGACGATAAGCAGGATTATTGCTTTCATCCCAGTGCGGATAGGCTAATTTCTCTAAAAATACTTGGAATTTCTTTTGCTCATTCTTGGGGACCTGTATGCCTACTAGAATACGGCCGTAGTCTGCGCCATGGTTACGGTAATGGAACAAACTAATATTCCAGTTCGGTGCCATGCTGGTTAAGAATTTCATCAGAGCCCCTGGACGCTCTGGGAACTCAAAGCGGTAGAGAAGTTCATCTTTAGCAAGTGTAGAGTGCCCTCCCACCATATGCCGTAGGTGAGACTTCGCTAACTCGTCATGGGTTAAGTCAATTGTTGCAAACTTTGCTTTACTGAAATGCTTTGCAATTGCCTCGCTATCGCCGGCTTTTTGAGTGCTGACACCAACAAAGATATGCGCTTTACTTTGATCGCCAATTCGATAGTTAAACTCTGTCACGTTGCGCTTGCCGAGTAATTGGCAGAAACGCTTAAACGATCCTCGCTCTTCAGGTATAGTGACCGCAAATATTGCTTCACGAAACTCTCCAACATCTGCGCGTTCTGCTACAAAGCGTAGACGACTAAAATTCATATTGGCACCACAAGCAACTGCTACCAGGGTTTTCTTCTGAATACGTTTCTTCTGAACATACTTCTTCATGCCTGCAATCGCTAGTGCGCCAGCAGGCTCAAGGATGCTGCGGGTATCAGTAAAGACATCGTTAATGGCTGCGCAGATTTCATCGGTATCAACAGTGATGATTTCATCAACCACTTTTTTACAAATACGGAAAGTCTCTTTGCCGACCAATTTGACAGCAGTGCCATCAGAGAAAAGGCCAACATCTTTCATCTCAATTCGTTTGCCTGCTTTGAGAGATTGATTCATAGCATCAGAGTCTGAAGCTTGCACACCAATCACTTTTGTCTTGGGGCTAACCGCCTTAATGTATTCACCAATGCCGGCAATCAAACCACCACCTCCAATTGCTACAAATACGGCATCGATAGGCTTTTCATGCTGAGTAAAAATTTCATGAGCAATAGTTCCTTGGCCAGCAATGACATCAGGATCATCAAATGGATGGACAAAAGTCAGGCTCCGTTTTTTACCCAAGAGTTCTGCGTAATTGAAGGCATCACTATAAGACTCACCATGTAGGATGATTTCAACCCAAGGACCGCCCCTAGCCTTCACTGCATCAATTTTGAGACTAGGCGTGGTTACCGGCATCACGATGACGGCCTTGCATTTCATTTTGGCTGCCGAAAGAGCTACCCCTTGGGCATGGTTTCCTGCGGAAGCAGCAATTACCCCGCGTTTTAAGGCTTCCGGGGGTAAATGAGCCATTTTGTTATAGGCCCCACGGAGTTTGAATGAGAAAACTGGCTGGTTATCCTCTCTTTTTAAGAGAACCTGATTATCCAAACGCTTGGTGAGTTCGGGTGCGAGCTGTAGCTCGGTTTCTCTGGCTACGTCATAGACGCGAGCCGATAAAATTTTCTTTAAATAGTTCGTTGCCATCTAATGAGCGTACCACGGATGGCTCCTAAGCCCTTAACTTTGCAAGGGTTTATCACTTCGGGGAGCAGCTTTCACCTTTTCCTGCCACTATCAGGTTCACTCAATTAAAATGCTTATTTATCAAATATGTCGCTATGAATGCCCCACTAGCTTTGAACCAGTTGTTGGACGCTGAGGCGGATTCCCCCCGTCTTCGCGAAATTCCCTACAACTACACCTCCTTTTCAGATCGAGAGATTGTTATTCGCTTGCTGGGTGAGGAGTCATGGCGCGTTCTGAATGATTTGCGTGGCGTCCGTCGGACCGGCCGCTCTGCGCGAATGTTGTTTGAAATCTTGGGTGATATTTGGGTAGTTCAACGCAATCCGTTTTTGCAGGACGATTTATTGGATAGCCCCAATCGACGTAAACAATTAATCGATGCTTTATGGCATCGTCTGGGCGAAGTTAAAAAACGGAATAGTGGTGACTCAGCTGATCAAGTAGAAATTTTATTAAGTGCTGCTTACGGCGCTATTGAAAGTTTTGAAAACGGCTTTAAAGAAGTTGAGCAAATTCGTAAGCGTGCCAATAAGGAATTAGGACGCCATACTGCTAGTGACAATATTTGTTTTGATGGTGTATCACGTGCTGCACATGTGACAGATGCAACTGACTGGCGTGTGGAGTTTCCATTGCTTGTGCTAAAACCCGATTACGAATCTGAAATTCCGGGCTTAGTGAAGGCGTGTATTAAATTGGGACTCACGATTATTCCTCGTGGAGGTGGTACTGGCTATACCGGCGGCGCTATTCCTCTGTATGCCATGTCTGCGGTGATTAATACTGAGAAGCTCGAGCAAATTGATGGGGTCAAGAGTAAGCGCTTACCCGGCCTTGATCATGACGTGCCCACTATTTTTACTGGCGCAGGAGTTGTAACCCGTCGCGTATCCGATGCTGCAGAGCATGCTGGACTCGTGTTTGCAGTTGATCCTACTTCTGCAGATGCAAGTTGTATCGGCGGCAATATTGCCATGAATGCTGGCGGTAAAAAAGCAGTTCTCTGGGGAACTGCTTTAGATAATCTTGCAAGCTGGCGTATGGTGGATCCGCAAGGTAATTGGTTAGATGTAGAGCGTCTTGAGCATAACCTCGGCAAGATTCATGATGTTGCCACTGTCCGTTTTCAGCTGACATGGTCTGATGGAAATAACGAGCCTGGCCAACAGATTCTCAAAACCGAATTATTGGAAGTAGAAGGTAAGCGTTTCCGTAAGGAAGGCTTAGGTAAAGACGTAACAGATAAATTTTTATCTGGCTTACCTGGTATTCAAAAAGAAGGTTGCGACGGATTAATTACCAGCGCAACTTGGATCTTGCATCGTATGCCTGCGTTCATGCGTACGGTTTGCCTTGAGTTCTTTGGACAAGCACGCGAGGCTATTCCGAGTATTGTAGAAATTAAAGCTTATTTAGACGACTTAAGTAAACAGGGCGGGCCCATTTTGGCTGGTCTTGAGCATTTAGATGATCGCTACTTAAAGGCGGTTGGTTATTCCACAAAATCTAAGCGCAATAGCTTACCCAAGATGGTCTTAATCGGAGACATTGCTGGTGATAATGAAGCAGCGGTAGCGGCAGCTACTAGTGAAGTAGTACGGATGGCGAACTTGCGTGTTGGCGAAGGCTTTGTTGCTGTCAGCGCAGAGGCTCGTAAAAAGTTTTGGTTAGATCGTGCCCGTACAGCAGCCATTGCTCGCCATACCAATGCATTTAAGATCAACGAAGACGTTGTGATTCCATTGCCGCGGATGGGCGAGTACACCGATGGCATTGATCGTATCAATATTGAATTGTCTCTAAAGAACAAATTACAAGTGCTTGATAGCCTTGAAGCATTTTTGAAAAAAGGCGCTTTGCCATTAGGTAAGAGCGATCAAGAATACGAGATACCAACAGCAGAAATTTTGGGAGATCGTGTTCAGCAGGCTCTAGACCTGATTACTAAGGTACGTACTCGCTGGGCTGATTGGCTGACTCAGATGGATAGCTATTTCCCGCAACTTCAAAATCACAGTTTGCGCTCCTCATGGAAAGAAGAAGTGCGTTCTGAATTGCGCATTATTTTTGGCGGGCTCGTATTTGAACCCATTCTTACTAAGCTTGAAGCAATTCATAAAAGTATTTTGCGCAAACGGGTATTCATCGCCTTACATATGCATGCCGGTGATGGCAATGTACATACCAATATTCCAGTGAACTCGGATGATTATGAGATGTTGCAAGATGCACATCACTCAGTCGATCGCATTATGAAATTGGCCCGCTCATTAGATGGCGTGATTTCTGGTGAGCACGGTATTGGTATTACTAAGCTTGAGTATTTAACTGAAGCAGAACTCAAAGATTTCCGTAGCTATAAGAATCGTGTTGACCCTGAGGGGCGCTTTAACAAAGGTAAGCTCATGCCGCATGCGGATCTGAGCATGGCTTATACACCGAGCTTTGGTTTGATGGGGCATGAGTCCATCATCATGCAGCAAAGTGATATCGGAGCAATTGCCGATAGCGTAAAGGATTGCCTGCGCTGCGGTAAGTGCAAGCCCGTCTGCGCTACTCACGTTCCACGGGCTAATTTACTGTATAGCCCACGCGACAAAATTTTGGCTACCTCATTGCTAATAGAAGCCTTTTTGTACGAAGAACAAACTCGTCGTGGCGTTTCTATTCGTCATTGGGAAATGTTTGATGATGTGGCGGCACACTGTACTGTGTGCCATAAGTGCCTGACACCTTGCCCGGTCAACATCGATTTTGGTGATGTGACCATGAATATGCGCAACCTCATGCGTAAGATGGGTCAGCAACGTTTTAACCCAGGCACAGCAGCATCAATGCTTTTCTTGAATGCTACCAGCCCAGAAACGATTAATTTGGTTCGTACGGCCATGATTGGTTGGGGTTATAAGTTACAGCGCCTAGGTAATGATGTTTTGCGTAAGTTCGCCAAAAAGCAAACTGCTCATCCCCCTGCAACCGTGGGTAAGCCGACCATCACTGAGCAGGTTATTTTCTTTGTAAATAAGAAGATGCCAGGTAATTTACCTAAAAAAACTGCCCGTGCTTTATTGGATATCGAAGATGCAAACTATGTGCCGATTATTCGCGACCCAAAAACGACTTCTGCTGATACCGAAGCTGTGTTTTACTTCCCCGGCTGCGGATCTGAACGCCTCTTCTCACAAGTGGGTTTAGCAACGCAAGCAATGCTATGGAATGTCGGCGTACAAACAGTATTACCGCCAGGTTATTTATGTTGCGGCTATCCACAGCGTGGAAATGGTGATTTTGACAAAGCTGACAAGATGATTACGGATAACCGCGTGTTATTTCATCGGGTTGCCAATACTCTGAACTACTTAGACATCAAGACCGTCGTAGTTTCTTGTGGAACTTGCTATGACCAGTTAGCAGGCTATCAGTTTGATCAGATTTTCCCTGGGTGCCGCATTATTGATATTCATGAGTACTTGGCAGAAAAAGGCGTGAAGCTCTCTGGAGTAACCGGGGTGAAGTATATGTATCACGATCCTTGCCATTCTCCAATGAAGCTACAAGATCCCTTGAAGACCGTAAATGAGTTGATTCAACTAGAAGATGGTAAATCGATTTTGAAGAATGATCGTTGCTGCGGCGAGTCTGGAACCTTAGCGGTTACAAGACCAGACATCTCTACCCAAGTTCGTTTCCGCAAGGAAATTGAGATGAAAAAAGCTGCGAATGAATTACGTAAGGACAGTCCTGCTGGCGATATCAAAGTATTGACAAGCTGCCCATCTTGTTTGCAGGGCTTAAGCCGTTTCGATTCAGATAGCGATACCACTGCTGATTACATTGTGGTGGAGATGGCCAATAAATTACTTGGTGAAAACTGGATGCAAGATTATGTTACTAAAGCAAATGCGGGTGGAATTGAAAGGGTTCTCGTTTAATGATTCCGAACAATATCGTGGTACATCAGCAATCTAAGGTGCTTGAGCTCTCGTATGAAAATGGCAATACCTATCGCCTCCCCTTTGAGTTTTTGAGGGTGCTATCACCTTCGGCAGAAGTTCAGGGCCATGGACCAGGACAGGAGACTTTACAAACTGGTAAGCGCGATGTTTTGATTGCTAATCTTGAGCCCGTTGGGCATTACGCACTAAAGCCTAGCTTTTCTGATGGCCATGATTCAGGACTCTATTCTTGGGATTACTTGCAGTACCTGTCTGAGAATCAAGAGCAGTTATGGAAAGAGCACTTGGATAAATTAGCGGCTGCAGGGCTTGATCGTGATGCGCCTATGATTGTGGCTGGTAATTCTTGTGGAAGTCACTAATGAGTAAAACTCACTTTGGTTATCAAAGCGTTGATGAGGCTGAAAAAGCCGGTAAGGTTGCCGAGGTATTTCATTCAGTAGCAAACAAATATGATGTGATGAATGACTTAATGTCATTTGGTTTGCATCGTGTTTGGAAAAAAATCACGATTGCGCGTGCCAATATTCGGTCAGGACAAAAGGTTTTAGATATCGCTGGGGGTACTGGCGATCTTGCAGCAGCATTTGCCAAAGCAGCAGATTGGGGTACTAATCCTGACGCTCAAGTTTGGTTAAGCGATATTAATGCGTCGATGTTGGGTGTGGGACGTGATCGCTTGTTAGATCGCGGTATGGCTTTACCTTGTGTGCAGTTTGATGCTGAAAAGATTCCGTTTCCAAATAATCATTTTGATGTTGTCACCGTGGCATTTGGCTTGCGCAATATGACTCATAAAGATGTGGCATTAGGTGAAATGTGTCGGGTGATTAAACCGGGTGGACGCGTTCTTGTGTTGGAGTTCTCCAAACCGGATGCATTTTTGCAGCCTGTTTATGACACTTATTCATTTAAGGTCTTGCCTTGGTTAGGCGAAAAGATTGCGCAAGATTCAGAAAGCTATCGTTATTTAGCAGAGTCTATCCGGATGCACCCCGATGCGCAAACCCTCAAAGAAATGATGTTGGGTATAGGTTTTGATGAAGTTGAAACCCATAGGATGACTGGGGGTATCGTTGCCTTACATATTGGTGTTAAATACTGACAGTTATATAGCTTTAAGCGCTTATAAATTAAAGTAGTCAGAAGTTATAAGAAGGGGTAAATAGAAATGAATCAGCATTTTTTCAAAGCAGTTCTACTAAGTCTTACTTTGGTATTTGCAACTGTCGGCCATGTTGACGCTGCACGTTTAGGCGGCGGTAAAAGTATTGGACGTGCACCTAGTGCGCCAATGCAAAAGCAAGCAGCCCCTTTACAAAAGCCAGCACAACAAGCACAACCTGCTGCTCCAGCCCCAGGTCCTCAAGCGCCTGCACCTAGTCGTTTTGGTGGTATGGGTGGCCTCTTAGGTGGATTAGCGGCCGGCTTGGGTATTGGCTATCTTTTATCCCATTTTGGTTTAGGCGAGGGAGCATCCTCCATGATTACTGGGCTCTTAATTGCTGTGTTAGCAGGCTTTGCCATCATGTTTGTGATTCGTAGATTGCTTCCAGCGATGTCTGGTGCAGGCAGTAATACTGGTTCTGCAACGGGTTTACAGCGGACCAATATTGAGCAAACCCCTAGACAAGAGCCTGCATTTACTCCTGCAGCAAATGCCTTTGGTGGAATCAATACTGAGTCAGCAACATTTCAATCGACATTGCCCCCTGGCTTTGATGAGCGGAGTTTTCTGGAGAATGCGAAGCAGTACTTTGCTACTTTGCAAAAAGCTTGGGATCAGGGCGATCTTGTTGCCTTGCGTGAATTTACGACACCGGATATGTTCGCCACAATTCAACAGGATTTAGCAGGTCGGACCGATACCGCAAATCAAACTGATGTAGTCACCATTAATGCCCAGCTCATTGGTATTGAGACTGCAGATGCGCATTATTTCTGTAGCATTCAGTTTAGCGGAATGATTCGCGAGCAAGTAGGCGCTCCGGCAAGTGACTTCTCCGAAATCTGGAATTTAAGTAAGCCAGTAGATGGCCCAGGCGGCTGGGTACTAGCGGGTATCTCGCAGTTAGTTTAAGCTTAGGTACTTTCCATTGGAAAACCCGCACTAGTGCGGGTTTTTTACACTTATGAATACGCATTTATCTTCTACCCATACCATTGCTGCTGGGGCTGCTTGCCGCGGGATCAACCATGTATTGGGGAGTGAGCCGTGGGCATCAGCGGAATTGGCTAAACATGCCGGCAAAACGATTGTGCTTCAAATGCCCTTGGGTGAGCTTGGATTTGAGATTATTTCTACTGGCTACTTAGGCGTTTTAAAAGAGGCTGATGGCCCCTCCTTGACTTTAGAAGTTTCAAGCAAAGCATTGAGCGATTTAGCAGCGAGTTCAGGAAGTTTGCGTGAGCAAGCCTTTAAAGCTGTGAAGCTTACTGGTGATGCAGACTTAGCTCAATTAATAGGCCGCTTAGCCGGTCAGCTGCGCTGGGAGTATGAAGAAGATTTGGCTCGTTTAGTTGGTGATGCGCCGGCAAACTTTGCTGTGAGACAAGGCAAGAAATTTATTTCAGCCTATCGTTCTGCCGCTTCTGATTTACTGGACAATGTCGTTGAGTATGTCAGCGAAGAAAGAAAAGTGCTTTTGAACAAACGAGATTTTATAGCTCATAAATCCGAATTAAATGACTTACGCGAATCTGTGGATAGAATCGAGAAGCGTATTCAACTCTTAGAGCAAAAGGCTAGATAAATCGTGCGTCGAATTGCTCGTCTTTGTTTTATTTTCTTTACCGCTTGGCGTTATGGCTTATTGCCGCTTTTACGCGATATTCTCAAGCCAGGAATTGGTAAAGGCGTCCTCACAGTTGTCTGTTGGACTTCACCTGGCGTAGGCTTGCCTAGGGGAGAGCGTATTCGTTTGACGCTAGAGGCACTTGGCCCAATCTTTGTGAAATTTGGACAAGTACTTTCAACGCGTCGAGATTTATTACCAGAAGATATTGCTGACGAGTTGGCAAAGCTACAGGACCAAGTTCCGCCATTCTCCAATCAAGAGTCACGTTACTTAATTGAAAAAGCACTAGGTCAGCCGATCGAGGAAGTCTTTGTGAGTTTTGATGCGACGCCTGTAGCAAGTGCCTCAGTTGCACAGGTCCATTTTGGAGTTTTGCGCGCCACTGAAAAACATCCTGAATGGGATCGTAAAGCGGTTGCTATTAAAGTCTTGCGCCCTGGCATTCTGCCAGTGATTGAGGGCGATATAGCCTTGATGTATGACTTGGCAAAAGTTATCGAAAAAAGCTCTGAAGACGGACGTCGATTAAAGCCGCGTGAGAATGTTGCAGAGTTTGACACTTATCTCCATGATGAATTGGATTTAATGCGTGAAGCTGCTAATTCAAGTCAGCTACGCAGAAATTTTGTAGATTCACAGCAATTAATGATTCCGGAGATGTATTGGGATCTATGCCATACCAATGTCATCGTGATGGAGAGAATGTACGGCATCTCTATTGGCAGAATTGCAGAGCTAGGAGCAGCTGGAGTCGATTTCAAAAAGTTAGCTGCGGATGGTGTTGAGATATTTTTCACTCAAGTATTTGAGCATGGATTTTTCCATGCAGACATGCACCCTGGAAATATCATGATTAGCCTTGAGCCAGAAACATTCGGCCGCTTTATTTCTTTAGATTTTGGTATTGTTGGTGCGCTGAGTGAATCCGATAAAAATTATTTAGCGCTTAATTTCTTAGCTTTCTTTAATCGTGATTACCGTCGGGTTGCAGAGCTACATGTCGAATCAGGTTGGGTGCCTGCTAACACTCGGGTCGAAGAATTAGAGGGCGCAGTACGTTCAGTTTGCGAACCTTACTTTGACCGCCCGCTCAAAGAAATTTCTCTTGGTCTGGTTTTATTGCGATTATTTCAAACATCGCGCCGCTTTAAGATAGAAATTCAACCGCAGTTAACGCTCTTACAAAAAACACTTTTGAATGTCGAAGGTCTTGCGCGCCAATTAGACCCTGATCTGGATCTATGGAAAACCGCTAAACCTATTTTGGAAAAATGGATCAGCAAGCAATTGGGTTGGCGTGGCTTAATCGAGGGCTTGAAAACGGAGGCACCTTCCTGGGCCAAAATTCTGCCAACTTTGCCCCGTTTGATTGCTGACGCCCTAGTGCAAGGTCGTGATCAGACAAAAGATCAAAATGGTGAGCTAGAGGTCCTAAAAGCCCTTTTACTGGAAGAAAGGCGCACTCATCGTCTGATGGCAGGGGCCTTGCTCTTTGCTGGTGGCTTTTTGGCTGGAATTTTGATTATCAGCCTAGGTATTTACTAGTCTTTGGCTGTTTGAGCTCTAAACCGCTAAAATAGTGGGCTAGGCAGAACACATGAAAAAATACTTTATCGCAGGCATCTTGGTTTGGGCACCGCTAGCAATCACCGTTTGGGTGATTGGGTGGGGCCTAGGTTTGCTCGACGGCGTATTTGGTTCGGTGATGCACGCCATTATTGTGGTCCTTCCAAGTGATACCGCATTAGATTTTCAGCATTTCCGTGATCTTCCAGGTGTTGGAATATTGATTGTGATTGCAGTCATTATGTTCACCGGATTACTTGCGATTAGTTTTGCCGGTCAATGGTGGTTAAAGATTTGGGATAAATTTGTTAATCGTATTCCAGTTGTGCGTTCGATTTACTCCAGTGTTCAGCAGGTTTCATCCACATTATTTTCTGGAAGCGGCCAGGCTTTTAGTAAGGCTTTATTAATCCGCTATCCCCACGCCGATTCTTGGGTGATCGCTTTTCAAACAGGCGTTCCTGCAAGAGAAGTGACTGCTAAATTGGGCGAGGATTATGTCAACGTATTCTTGCCTACTACTCCAAATCCTACCTCTGGTTTTTTTATGATTGTGCCGCGTGCACAAACGATTGAGCTGGAGATGAGCGTAGAGGAAGCTTTAAAACATATCGTTTCAATGGGCTCTGTGCCTCCGAATAGTTCTAGTGGATTGACTGCGCCTCAGTCACCACGCCATCTTTGATTTATAGGAAATTATTATGTCGATGCGAAGCCATACCTGTGGACAGGTAACCGAATCACTGATTGGTAAAGAAGTGACCCTTGCTGGATGGGTAAATCGCCGTCGTGACCACGGAGGCGTGATCTTTATTGACTTGCGTGACCGTGAAGGTTTTGTCCAGATAGTATGCGACCCGGATCGTCCTGAGATGTTTGCCTTGGCTGAGCAAGTGCGAAGTGAGTTCTGTATTCAGATTAAAGGACTTGTGCGCGCTCGCCCTGCCGGAACTGAAAATAATGATCTAGCTAGCGGAAAAGTAGAAATCCTTTGTCACAACCTTGTGATCTTGAATGCTTCTGTAACTCCGCCATTTCAGATTGATGATGAGAATTTATCCGAGACAACGCGTCTGACTCATCGAGTATTAGATTTAAGACGTCCTCAAATGCAAAAGAACTTACGCTTGCGTTACAACGTTGCAATGGAGTGCCGTCGCTATTTAGATGAGGCTGGTTTTATTGATATCGAAACTCCGATGTTGACCAAGAGTACGCCAGAAGGTGCCCGGGATTACTTGGTTCCTTCCCGTGTGCATGATGGTCAATTCTTTGCTTTGCCACAATCGCCACAGTTATTTAAACAACTATTGATGGTAGCTGGCTTTGATCGTTACTACCAAATTACTAAATGTTTCCGTGATGAAGATTTGCGCGCAGATCGCCAACCTGAATTTACGCAGATTGATTGTGAAACGGCTTTCTTAAGCGAGCTAGAGATTCGAGAGCTCTTTGAAAACATGATTCGTCATATTTTCAAGAAGACGATGAATGTTGAATTACCTAATCCATTCCCAACCATGCCTTATTCAGAGGGCATGGCACGCTTTGGATCTGATAAGCCAGATTTGCGGGTGAACTTTGAGTTCACGGAGTTGACAGATTTGATGAAAGATGTCGATTTCAAGGTCTTCTCAGGAGCTGCCAATCAGGAGGGCGGCCGTGTAGTGGGCTTGTGTGTCCCTGGTGGTGCTGAGATTAGTCGCAGTGAGATTGATGACTACACCCAGTTCGTAAGCATTTATGGCGCCAAAGGTTTGGCCTGGATCAAGGTGAACTCGGTTGCTGAAGGGCGCAATGGTTTGCAATCTCCGATCGTCAAGAATTTACATGACGCAGCCATTGAAGGTATTTTAAAACGTACTGGCGCTAAAGATGGCGATATTATTTTCTTCGGTGCTGATAAAGAAAAAGTGGTGAATGACGCAATTGGTAATTTACGTTTACGTATTGGTCATTCTGCTTGGGGTAAAGAGCATGGCCTCTTTGCCGAAGGATGGAAACCATTGTGGGTAGTGGATTTCCCAATGTTTGATTACGATGAAAGCGAAGCCCGTTGGGTTGCTTGCCATCATCCGTTTACAAGCCCTAAAGACGAACATATGAAGTATCTGGAGACTGATCCAGGTAAATGTTTGGCAAAAGCCTATGACATGGTACTCAACGGTAGCGAAATTGGCGGTGGCTCAGTACGTATCCACCAAGAAGCGGTTCAAAGTCAAGTATTCCGCGCTTTGAAGATTGGCCCTGAAGAAGCGCAAGCCAAGTTTGGTTTCTTATTGGATGCACTTCAGTATGGCGCACCACCACATGGCGGTATTGCATTTGGTTTAGATCGTATTGTGACAATGATGACTGGTGCAGAATCGATTCGTGATGTGATTGCCTTCCCTAAAACACAGCGTGCACAGTGCTTATTGACGCAGGCTCCAAGTCCTGTCGATGAGCGCCAATTACGCGAATTACACATTCGTTTACGCCAAGCTGCTCCCGCTGCTTAAACAGGCAAAGCAATACCTATCCCTATTTTGAAAATTCCTATTTCGGTTTTAGTCGTTATCTATAAACCGAATAGGGATGTTTTACTAATAGAGCGCGCGGATAGAAATAATTTTTGGCAATCTGTCACCGGCAGTCTTGATACTCTGAATGAGGATCTCGCATTAGCAGCCACCCGTGAGGTATTTGAGGAAACGGGTATTGCTGTTGATCAGCTACCTGAGGGTGCTTTGCGCAATATGCGTCATCAAATTGAATACGAAATTTATCCAAATTGGCGTTTTCGTTATGCGCCTGGAGTGACCAGAAATACTGAACATTGGTTTGCATTACAAGTCCCGGATGACACCACTATCAAGCTTTCTCCAAGAGAGCATGTGGCATATGTATGGTTGCCATTCGCAGAGGCAGCACAGAAATGTTTTTCTCCAAGCAATGGTGAAGCTATTCTGAAATTTTTCTCAGAAAATAAGGAATAAGATTAAGTAATGAGACCTTCATCAGGGCGCCATCATTCAGGAGCAGATTCCAAGCCTTCACGCGGAGGCGATTGGAAGGTCATTCGTGATTTAATTCCCTATCTATTGGAATACAAATTTAGAGTTACGGTTGCTCTCGCTTGCTTAGTTGCTGCTAAGGTTACCAATCTAGGTATTCCTATTTTATTAAAACGTTTAATTGATAACTTAAATGTCCGGATAGATTCCCCAGAAGCCTTGCTTGTTGTTCCAGCAGGACTCATTTTGGCTTACGGACTCCTAAGGATGTCTGCTTCCTTATTTGCTGAGTTACGCGAGTTTCTTTTTGCTCGAGTGACCCAAAATGCTGTCCGTAAAGTGGCTCTCCAAGTCTTTGAGCATTTACATTCTTTAGCGCTGAGTTTTCACTTAGCTAGACAGACTGGCGGAGTAAGCCGTGATATCGAGCGGGGTACACGCGGCATTCAATCACTCATTTCATATTCTTTATATAGCATTCTGCCAACACTTGTTGAGTTCATTTTGGTGTTGGGTTATCTAGCCTACTCATATGACATTTGGTTTGCAGCAATTACCTTATGTGCATTGATTATCTACATTGTGTTTACGGTAGTAGTAACAGAGTGGCGCTCCCATTTTCGCAAGACCATGAATGATATGGATTCAAAGGCAAATCAGAAGGCAATTGATTCTTTATTAAATTTTGAGACGGTAAAATATTTCGGCAATGAAGCTTTTGAAGCAAGCCGTTATGACAAAAATTTAGTACGCTATCAAGCCGCTGCTATTAAGTCACAAAAATCTTTAGCGGTTCTTAATTTTGGTCAGCAAACTATTATTGCTATTGGTTTAGTCTTAATTTTGTGGCGCGCTACCCTCAGTGTGGTAGACGACACCATGACTCTTGGCGATCTCGTACTCGTTAATACCTTAATGATTCAGTTGTATATTCCGCTCAATTTTTTGGGTGTGATTTACCGCGAGATCAAACAGTCTCTGACGGATATGGAGCGTATGTTTTCTTTATTGAACACTGATAAAGAAATTGCAGATGCGTCAAATGCTAAGCCGCTACATATTGAAAATTATGGTCATGGACCTGACGTCCGTTTCGAGAACGTGTCCTTTCACTATGATGTTAAACGAGAAATTCTGCATGATGTAAGTTTTAATATTCCAGCAGGCACGATTACTGCCGTGGTTGGACAAAGTGGTGCCGGCAAGAGTACTTTAGCCAGATTGCTATTTCGTTTTTATGATGTGCAGTCTGGAAAAATTTTGATTGATGGGCAAAATATTCAAGATGTAACTCAAGCCAGTTTGCGTAAAGCAATTGGCATCGTTCCGCAAGATACAGTCTTATTTAATGACACTATTGGTTACAACATAGCCTATGGTGATCCTTCTGCTTCTATCGATGAGGTGCATGAGGCAGCAAGAGCTGCACAAATTGATGGCTTTATTAAGCGCTTACCAGATGGTTACGATACCCAAGTCGGCGAGAGGGGTTTAAAGCTTTCTGGTGGAGAGAAACAGCGAGTAGCAATTGCGCGTACTTTGTTGAAAAAGCCGGCGATGCTCATTTTTGATGAGGCGACCTCCGCCTTAGATTCCAAAACTGAGCGGGCTTTTCAAGAAGAATTGCTGAGTTTGGCTAAAAATCGCACCACTCTCATCATTGCACATAGGTTATCGACCATTATTCATGCGGACCAAATTTTGGTGATGGAGCATGGTCAAATCGTTGAGCGGGGAACCCATTTAGAGTTGCTGGCAGCGCAAGGCAAATATGCCGAGATGTGGCAAATGCAAGAACGTGCTGCTCTTGATTAGAATAGCTTGATGACTCAACACAATAATCAGCCAACCTCTATACAAGAAATCCTAAAAAATGCCTTTGCAGCCGCTGTGGCTGTGGCTGATCCCCAAGTTATTGTTCCGCAATATTTGGCCAAAATATTCCCTGCTGGACAAGAGCCCAAGGGCAGATGTTTGGTAGTGGGCGCTGGTAAGGCTAGCGCTTCTATGGCTAGCGCACTTGAGGCATATGCAAGCACACACTGGCCTCAAGTAAAACTTGAGGGCGTAGTGTTGACCCGTTACGGTCATGCATCGCCTACTGCCCACATTCAAATTATTGAAGCTGGTCATCCGGTACCCGATCAAGCCAGTATGAATGGTGCTAAGGCAATCTATGCACTAACCCAGCAATTGGAGCCGAGTGATGTATTGATTGCATTAGTTTCTGGCGGCGGCTCAAGTCTGCTGACCTTGCCTCAAGAGGGAATCTCTATCGATGACATGCGCACTACTACTGAAGCGCTCTTACGAAGTGGTGCCCCGATTGAGGAAATGAATATTGTTCGCAAACATTTATCTGCAATTTTGGGCGGCAATTTAGCCAGAGTTGCCATTGCTCATGAGGCACGCGTAGAGGCATTGCTGATCTCTGACGTTACTGGTGATTTGCCAGCGGATATTGCTAGCGGGCCTTGTGCAGCTGATTATTCAACTTATCAAGATGCCTTGGCTATATTTGAAAAATATCGTTTGGGTGAAGATGAGATTCCAGTATCAGTACTGAATCATCTAAGGCAAGGTCTTGCGGGAAAAAAGCCAGAAACTCTAAAAGATTCTGATTTGGTGGGCGCTCAAGTAGCAAATCATGTGATTGCAACTGCCTATAAAAGTTTAGAAGCTGCGGCAGATTATGTTCGTAGCCAAGGTTATGAGCCCATTGTTCTAGGCGATACGATTACTGGTGAAGCGCAAGAGGTTGGACGTGCGCAAGCAAATCTAGCTCGTGAGCATTTAGCTAAAGGTAATAAGCCTCTAGCAATCATTTCTGGCGGAGAATGTACAGTCACCATTCCTGTAGGTATTAAAGGCCGTGGTGGTCGTTGTAGTGAGTATCTACTCTCACTCTTTGCTGCCTCGAAAGATTTGCCTCATTTGGCAGCTCTGGCTGCAGATACTGACGGTATTGATGGGAGTGAAAAAAATGCGGGCGCGTGGTTTACGGGCGATGTTCGCAAGGGTAGTCTAGCCAAAGGAATTGCCCCAGAACCATTCTTGCTTGCTCATGATTGCTATGGCTTCTTTGCAGAATTAGGCGCTTTAGTAGAAACTGGCCCTACACTTACTAATGTGAATGATTTCCGCATCATTTTGCTCAATCAATAATTATGCCTAACATCCCAACACAAATTGAACTCATTGCTCCAGATGACTGGCATTTGCATATTCGAGATGGAGCTTTAATGAAGGATGTATTGGCTGATACGTCTCGTCAATTTACCCGTGCCATCATCATGCCAAATTTAAAGCCGCCAGTGACTACAGTTGAATTGGCAAAGGCCTATCGCTCACGGATAGAGGCTAACTTGAAATCTCTGAGCATCAATCATTTTGAACCTCTAATGACTTTGTATCTGACTGACAATACTTCTGCTGATGAAGTGCGTAAGGCTAAAGAACAAGGCATTACTGGAATCAAACTATATCCTGCGGGCGCCACTACAAATAGTGATTCAGGGGTAAGTGATATTAAGCATTGTTATAAATCCCTGGAGGCAATGCAAGTAGTCGGAATGCCACTATTAGTTCATGGTGAAGTGACTCATGCTGACATCGATATCTTTGATCGTGAAGCAGTCTTTATTGATCAGATATTAGAGCCATTGCGTAAGGATTTTCCGCAGCTCAAAATTGTGTTTGAACACATCACCACCAAGCAAGCTGCGCATTATGTGCGCGATGCTATTGCAATAGGTAATACCTTAGCAGCTACGATTACTCCGCAACATTTACTCATGAATCGTAATGCGATTTTTTCTGGTGGTATTCGTCCTCATCATTACTGCTTGCCAGTGTTAAAGCGCGAAGAGCATCGTGTTGCTCTCTTAGAGGCCGCGACTAGCGGTAATCCTCGCTTCTTTTTGGGAACCGATAGTGCGCCTCATGCTAAAGGAGATAAGGAGGCAGCTTGTGGTTGTGCAGGTTGCTACAGCGCCTTTAATGCCTTGGGTTTGTATGCAGAAGCATTTGACAGTGTTGGTAAGTTGGATAAATTAGAAGGCTTTGCGAGTTTTTTTGGGCCTGATTTTTATTCTTTGCCGCGCAATAGTAAAAAAATTACCCTTAAGAAGCAATCCCAAAGAATTCCACAGGAGTTGCCGTTTGGTGATGCTACGATTGTTCCGCTGCGGGCCGGTGAAACGATTGCATGGTCACTTGCTTGATCTAAACCTTTTAATTCCTCAACCAAAATAGTCCGACTGCGTTAGACTGCAGGCGCAGAGTCAATTGGGCAATCGCCGCCTCTTTATTGAGGGGGAGGAAAGTCCGGACTCCATAGGGAAGGGTGATGGCTAACGGCCATCCACGGCGACGTGAGGAATAGGGCCACAGAGACGAGCGTATTTAGTTACGGTGAAACGCGGTAACCTCCACCCGGAGCAATCCCAAGTAAGCAGGCGATGAGGCGTCCCGCTGAGTCTGCGGGTAGGGAGCTTGAGCCGTCAGGTAACTGCCGGCCTAGAGGAATGATTGCCCCTAGATTGAAAAGTCTAGGCGACAGAATCCGGCTTATCGATTGACTCTGCACTTATTCTGAAATGACTTCGATGCTGTAAGTCAGTTCAGCTGTTTTGGCGAGCATGATGGTGGCTGAGCAGTATTTTTCATGTGAAAGCTTCACTGCACGATCCACCTTTGCTTGATCCAGATCTTTTCCTTTGACCTTGAAGTGCAAATTGACCTTGGTAAAGACTTTAGGGTCTTCTGTGGCTCGTTCGGCTTGAAGGGTGACCTCGCAGCCGCTGATGGCCTGGCGAGACCTCTGTAGGATTAAAACTACATCAAATGCAGAGCAGCCCCCGGCTCCAGCCAAAAGAAGCTCCATTGGCCTAGGTGCCAAGTTTCTGCCCCCAGCTTCAGGTGCGCCGTCCATATTGACTAGGTGACCACTGCCGGTTTCAGCAGAAAAAGCCATTCCACTATTGCCCAACCAAGATACGCGACATTCCATATTAGTGACCCCTAACTTACTAAATTAATCAATATTATCAATAGTTTACCAATTTTTATCGATTTTAGTGGGAGCCCATCTTAGACCAAAAAATATCAAAAACTTGATTTTGGTCAATATTCTTGCATCGCACCATTTTTCTCGATACAATAACTATATTGGTAGTCAGTCTTATACAAGACTGCGACTTACCACCCAGTGTCTCCTCCACCCAAACAAAGGTGGATTCCAGCCCAGGACTCGTTCCTGGGCTTTTTTAGGATACAATTCAAGGCTTTACTGAATTACCGAACTAGTCAGCGGTAATTGTTTTACTGGTTAGATCTCAGAATCTGCGAGCTTGCAAACATAAGCAGGGCCAAGGTGGACGTAATCTGGTTGGAGTAATTTTTTTGTTGACTATAACAATTTGAGAAATCATGAAAACTTTTTCTGCAAAATCCCATGAGGTAGTGCATGAATGGTTCGTGATTGACGCTACGGACAAAGTCCTCGGTCGTGTCGCCAGTGAAGTGGCACACCGTCTACGCGGCAAGCACAAGCCTGAATACACACCACACGTTGATACCGGCGACTTTATTGTTGTCATCAATTCTTCTAAGCTGCGTGTTACTGGCACAAAAGGCTTGAACAAGATCTATTACCGTCACAGCGGATACCCAGGTGGTATTAGCTCGACTAACTTCGACAAAATGCAAGACCGTTTCCCAGGCCGTGCTTTAGAGAAGGCTGTGAAGGGTATGTTGCCAAAAGGCCCACTAGGCTATGCCATGATTAAGAAATTAAAAGTCTATGGCGACGCCAATCATCCGCATGCGGCTCAACAGCCAAAAGCGTTAGAGATTTAAGGAAACCAAATGGCTATTAATTACGGAAATTGGAATTACGGTACAGGCCGTCGCAAGAGTTCTGTTGCGCGTGTCTTTATTAAATCTGGCAAAGGCGAAATTATCGTTAACGGTAAGCCTATCGATACCTATTTTGCTCGTGAGACATCACGCATGATTGCTCGTCAGCCTTTGGCTCTCACAGCCCACTTAACGACCTTTGATATCAAAGTAAACGTTTCTGGTGGCGGTGAAACTGGCCAGGCTGGTGCAGTTCGTCACGGCGTTACTCGCGCTTTGATCGACTACGACAATACTTTGAAACCAACCCTGTCTAAAGCAGGCTTGGTGACTCGTGATGCTCGTGAAGTTGAGCGTAAGAAGGTTGGTCTGCACGGCGCACGTCGTCGTAAGCAGTTCAGCAAGCGCTAATTTCTTTCGGTCACTGAAGTTTTTCGAAAGGGTCGCGCAAGCGGCCCTTTTTGTTTCTACAATTGAGGTAT
>Ga0209085_1000145_pt1 | contig 54513 bp, 83 predicted proteins | sample C_131016_EF_Meta_FD_187310 | JGI IMG/M metagenome (GOLD analysis project Ga0209085, IMG submission 187310) | Freshwater microbial communities from Lake Croche, Canada to study carbon cycling - C_131016_EF_MetaG (SPAdes) (version 2) | ecosystem: Environmental > Aquatic > Freshwater > Lake... | reverse complement strand
GTTACCATTTGTCCTACTTTATTTTCTGCCCAATATGGCATAGATATATCCTTCATACTTTTTTGATAAGATGTCCACTCATTATTTTTTTTACATTCCAAAAAAATAGATAACGCTTTTTTTATACTTTCTTTTCCCATTTCAATTAAAGCGTCATTGTAAGAATAAAAAGCGGCGCAATAAGGATATTCTTTTTCAACGGTTGAATTTAAAAAATTACCATTTATCCCAGTTAACTGAAAAACAGCATCTAATTCCATAGCTGCCTGTATATAATAGCCATACAAATATATTGCTCTACCAAAATCGTTCTCTTCTGCGCTTGCTACAGTTTTAAAATCATTAATAAAATTAAATAAACCGTCTATTTTAAAATAATCAGGTCTTGATTTTAAAATTAAACCTGTTTCTTTATCTTTCCAAAAAATCGATTTCTCAGCGTAACCATCGGTAAATACATAATCTCCTTTCAAAGGCTTTTCAGAATTTAATCCAGCAGATTCTAAATCCTCTTTATTATAAATAACACTATTAAATAATGATTTCTTCATTCCCATCAAATCAAAGAATTTATCTTTATCTAATATTTCTTTCCCTGATTTTTTTACTTCCTGTGCTAAAGCTTTATATTTATTAGTATTTTTATTAAGATATTCTAACTGTATAAAATATTTTTTTTTAAATTCTTCTCTTTCTGTTAAATAAGCATGCGTAGCGCTTCCAATTTTAAGTGCCTCGCTTCGTTCTGTCTTATTTTTTTCTTTTTTTAAAATATATTTTATATAAAATTTCTGGGGGTTCTGTAAGATTATTTTGATTGATGAAGATGATAAGCCAATCTCATTATGATAATCTTCAATTGACATATCAAAAACTTTGACATTTTCTCCTTTTTTAAAATTAATTCCCTTTTCAGGATCGTATTTATTTATTAACCAGTTTGTCTTTTGCTTTTTTCCTTGCATTTTATTTCCTCCTTATTAATGATTTATAGTTATAGGTTCTTTTTGAAAAACTTTTTTTCTTTTTATTGATATCTCTTCTCTGTCTATTCTTACATCGGGACCTGCTTCAAAACCAAGTCTAACTTGACCTCCTTGCGCACCCAATACAATAATACCGATTTCAAGATCTCCTTTTTTTAATAGCACTTTTTGATTTCTTTTCCTTGTTAAAATTAACATTTTTTTAGCCTCTTTTTTTATAAAAAAGAATTGTAATCTTATATTTATAAAAAGTAAAGCTTTATTTTAAAAATAAATATTAAAATAAAACTATTATAAATAAAGCTTTACTTAGTATAATAATTAAAATATAATTTTAAGTTATTATCAATAAAACAGAGAAAAACATGATCGAAAAAGAAGAAAAAAAGTTTGATCTTTTATTTTTGGAAAAAGTTAGAAAAATAATTACTGACTATTACGGTAGTCAATATAAACTAGCTAAAAAGTTAAAAATAAATGAGTCAGCAATTACTCACTGGTTTACAACAAGGCGAGGAGTGCCAAAACGAAGGGCGAGATGGATGGAAAAAGACTCAAAAGGGAAAATAAAAGCAAATAAAATCCGTCCTGACATAGATTAAATTGAAACAAAGATTTTTTCTTAAAAAATTTTTTTTTAAAATTAAGAACCAAAATAAATTTTATAATAAAATTTATTTTATAAATACGGATCAAGAAAAATTAGAAGTAAATGATATTTGTAAAAAAAATAATTGTACTCTATTTTTTTTTGATAATAAAAGTCTAGCAATGGAGGCTATAATAGCCTCTATTTGTTTTTATTGCAGAGAGCAATTAAAAAATTGCTATTGTAAAATAGAAATACACAAGGAGGAGTAATCAATGGCAGCACTACCTTACATACAAATAGTCATTCCTGATTATTTATCAGCAACAGAGCATTTAAATGCAGAGCAACATGGCGCATATCTTAAGCTAATTTTTTCATATTGGCAAACAGGAAAGCAGTTAATTGATGACGATCAAAGGCTTGCAAATATAGCAAGAATGAGTTTAGAGCAATGGCGAATCAACAGAAAAACTTTAGAAGAGTTTTTTATAATTTCGGACGGTTATTGGTTTCATGAGCGAATTGAGAAAGATCTGGATGAAGTCGTTGAGAAATGTAGGAAGGCAGCGATTGCCGGGAAAGAATCAGCAAGGAAAAAATTACTCAGTAAGATCAAGGGGTTAGCAAATAATAGTCAACGTCCGTTCAACGTGCGTTCAACGGACGTTGACGAAACGTTAGAACGAAACGTCAACGAAGAGTCAACGCAAAGCCAACTATATAATAATAATAATAATAATAATAATAATAATACTTATCTAGATCATAGTAATAATAAACATATGGATCTAAATAAAAAATGTCGAACAAAAATTTTAAATCCAGAATCGGTGGTTTTTCAGAATGGTGGTATAATTCTTCCTCGACAAGCCGAGGGTGATTTTGATAATTTAAGTTTGGAGAAAAAAATAACAACAAAAGTCGCAAATGAAATATTTGATGAGTGGAAAAAAATAATGAATCATCCCAAAGCTATTTTTGATGATGATAGGAAAAGAATACTTACAAAAGCGTTAACTAAATTAAAATGCACGAAAGAAAAAGCAATTAAGGCCATTCAGGGCTGTAAATTAAGTGAATTCCACATGGGTAAAAATGACTCAAATAAGCTTTATGATGGGATTAATGTTATATTTGCAAACGCTGGGAAAATAGAGGGTTTTGTAGATCTTTATGAAAATTGTCAAGGGAAAATAGAGAAAAAACAAGCTTATAATAAACAAGCAGAAGAAAGAGAAAAAGCGTATCAAGATAAATTAAAAAAAGCCTGGGAAGAAGAACAAAAACAACAAGAATTATGGGCTGAAAAATATCCGGATTTATTTGAATTTAGAGAAAACTTAACAGGATCTAAGTACGGATTTGCAATGGTGAAGGCAATAGATGAAGCAAAAAAAAGAGATTTAGAAGAGAGGAAAAAAGACATAACAGAAAAAATAAATTTTGATATCTTTTCTTAAAAAAATAATAAAAATGTTAATATTAAATAAAAAAAAACCAAGATTAGTAAATTTGAATCATAACTATAAATCAACTAATAAAATAAAAAAAAATAAATATAACGCAATAAAAACTACAGTAAATGGGGTAGTTTATGATTCAAAAAAAGAAGCAAAAGTGGCAATTTTAGCTGAACATAAGTTAAAAAATAAAGAAATAAAAGCGGTAGAAAGGCAAGTTATATTTAAATTTCCTCTTAATTGTAAGAGGCCTCCTAAAATGATTATTGATTTTCGTATTACAAAACTAGATGACTCTTACGAGCTCTGGGAAGTAAAAGGAGGGAAAGCTACTATGACTCCAGTATACAAGCTTAAAAAAAAATTACTTAAGCACTTTTTTAATTTAGAACCAATAGAAATTTAACAGGAGAAGAAAAAATGAATTGTTGTGTAAAACCACCATATTGTGTTTGGTGTCATGAAAGATCGGTTAAAGAACAAGCAGAAAAAAATAAATGAATAGTTATAATTGAAACTTTAAAAATGAATCAAGAATTAAAATTTAACGAGGGAGAAGAAATGCAAAAAATAACAATTGTTGGAAATGTCGGAGCAGACCCTAAAACCGGATCAACTCAAAGCGGAAAGCTATGGGCTAGTTTTAGTGTTGCACCGCTTATGAGCAAATCAGAGAAAGAGAAAACAGATCAAGCATGGTGGGTGGTAGCCTGTTTTGATAAAACGGCTGAAATCGCTCAAAAATACGTTAAAAAAGGTATGCGTCTTACAATTTGCGGAACAATATCTTTTGAAAAATATACAGATAATGATGGAGTTCAAAGAGAAATAAAAAAAATACTATATCCAGAAATAGTTTTACCGCAACTTTCTCAGGATCGTGAAAAAAAAGAATATAAATCAGAAAATAATTACGAAGAAAAAAGCGTTAGAAACGAAGATTTTAATGATGAAATACCATTTTAATAAAAAAACGCCCAGCTAAAATTAAGCTGGGCAAAAATATTATTTATATAAAAAAACTTTGTTGTAACTCTAGCCGTTTAATAAATTTTTCCTTTAATTCAACAAAAATATTTTTACTTTTTGGTTTTGTTATTTGATCTATTTCCATCCTGATCGCTTCAATATCAAATAATATTTGTTTAATATGATTAATTGAGCTTAAATCATCTATTTTTTGTGATTTTTTTTCAGAGATTGCCTCAATTAATTTAGCATATCTAAAGTCATGTGATTTTGATAACGCCTCTATTTTGTACTTTGTTGTATTATCCATCATACCTCCTTTTTGTTAATTGAAAATTTATTTTAATTTATAACGTTTAAAAAGTAAAGCTTTATTATTAAGCGTATAAATATTATAATATACTTGCTTAGTAGTTATAAAAGAGTACAATGCTTTAAAATATTACAGGGGGAATTGTGATGATCGAACAAGAAGAAATGATGAATAAATTCAAAGAGGGGCAGTTTTTAAAAATAAAAGATATGATATTTACTTCATCGTTATTTATAAATGGGGATAAAGACAGAATATGGGAAGTAGTTAACGTTCTTTCTGGTCTAATAGACGAAAAAAAATTTTATCATTATTTTATTAAAAGTGAGGATTATCTAACTACTGTTCCAGAAGAATATTTAATTGATCCAAGCGAAACTTCTAATAATAAGATTAGAACATCTGATGAGATATTAACAACATTAAAAATCTTTGCTAAACATCCTAAAAACAAAGAAGAACCTAGTATTAATATTTCACTATTAATAGATTACATAGAGAAAAAAATATGAATGAACAAGAAAAAATAAAGTATAGAAATATTTGCAGAGAAACGCATTTGATGCAATGTAATAAAGAGAAATGCTCTAATCCCTTAGGTCATTCACCGATGGAAAAAATACCAAAAATTGATCAATTAAAACAAATAAATTGTGATCATAATTTTTCTGAAGATGAATAGAATTGAGAGAAAAAATAAATTTATAAAAAATAAAGCTTAAGCAATATTTGCCCCCTATAAAAAAGAAAAATAAAAAAAATGGCAGAATATAAAAAAAACAATGAAGAGAAGTTTTACATTAAAGAACAAGACGGATTAGTAATTAAAGTTTATGAGTCTAAATCAAATAAAGTATTACGAAAAAGGAAGTCTAGGCCTGCATGGAAACATACAGAAGATTTTAAGAATTATTTTTAAATAAAGCTTTACTTTTTATTTAAAGTAAAGTATACTAAATTTAATTAATTTGTGCCTATAGCTCAGTTGGTTAGAGCATCGGACTCATAATCCGTTGGTCAGGGGTTCGAGTCCCTTTGGGCACACCAGAGATATATTTATAATTGATGTATAGAGGATAATAAAAATGGAAGGGAATATAGTAACAAAAGGTGATACTGAGAAAGTTGTCAATAATTTTGAGGGTAGAGTTGAAAAAGCCTTTGATGATTATTTGAATGAATTAATTAGCTCAGGCCTTTTAGTTCCTCTTGAAAACACTCAATATCTAAAACTTTTTTTTAGACAAGGAGTAATATTTACCTTAAACGAAGAGTTAGCTACGAATTGATGTAGTATAAATAGTTTTAAGGTCGTGTGGCGGAAGGTAAGACGCAGAGGCTACAGTAGGTTGCAACCCTCATGAAAGCTACATCACATGCTTGTATCAAATCAAGCCACGACCACCAATTTAATGGAGATATAAAATGAATGAATTAACAGAAATAAAAATACATTTGGAGAGCTTGGATAAAATATCAATAGAGCTTTTTTTTTTAAATTTTGCATTTAAAGAGACTGGGAACGATTACATGTCTTTAAAAATAAAAGACTTTCAAAAAAAAATCACAGCTATAGAGAAGTCAATCTACAATCTTGTTGATAAATCAATAGATGAAATATTAAGAAATACAGAACAGGCAGATAAAAACATGATAAATGGGGTTTGTGAAGGGATTGAATCGGAAAAGAGAGAAAACGAAAATGGAAAATAAAAAAACATATAGTCACGGTGCAAGAATAAGATTACTAGAAGTTGATAGATGGTCTGGTAAACAATATTTAATTCAAGAATATGTCACTAAGCTTTTAGATCCTGGCCCTTATCAAATTTATCCAGGCTGGCATAATCGAGATGTAGCCTTCCCTGATAATAATAAGCAAGCAGCTATTTCTTTATTTAATAAATATGAAAAAAAAGGTATTCCACACCCTGTTTTGAATTGTGATTATATGGCAATTGGTGATAGCAGGGTTTTGCTTGAATCTATTATAGATATGCCCGAAATCATTAAAAAAAAGTTAGAAGCAAAAAATTCATCTTTTAGGCATATTTGTTTAAAAGCAGCATAAATAAGAGATAATAATGTTCAATTTAAATAAAGATAAAGATATAGATTACGCTATAAATATTAATTTTCCTCATAGAATTTATTTTACTAAAATAAGTAACCCAGAATTAGATGACGGCGCACTACTTTATATTAATAGGATATTGTCTGAGGCTATAAAAAAATCTGGACATTCTCTTCCTCTTCATTTTTTAGACGAAAAAACAGAAAGAGATATTTACTTTATTAAAGTCGGTGTTTTAGCAGCTTATAACGTTATATTAAAAGGGTTTGGAAAAATTTAAGGAGAGCAAAATGAGAAGATATGTAGACGCATATGTAATAAGTTTATCAAAATTAAAAACTAATTTAAAAAAAGAATTCTCTATTGAAACGAATGATCTTTTAATCTTAGATAGAGCATTACCTGAATTTTCAGTAAAAATAGAGGAAGATAAGTTTTTAATAATAAGCAACGGGTCTTATGGTCAAAATTCTTATTATGGTTTAATTGACTTTTTAGAAAGGTATTTTAATACTGAAAGCTGTTATGCCATAGTTTCCTCATCTGTAACCGCAAAATGCAATATACACGTTAATGCGAATGCGGCAGATGTTGCATATGTACTAGGGATAGAACTTCCACAAAGAAAAGAGTATTAATTTTAATATAAAGAGGGAAAAAGTATGGGATTTGACCTAAAAGATTATTTTGCAATTAAAATCTTTACGACTATTTTAAAAGATGACGATATTGATACAGAATCGCATATAGAAAGACGTGCTATACAGGCATATGAAATGGCTGAAGTAATGTTAAGGTCTAGAAATACTAAAAATAAAAATAAAACTGACACTGACACTTGTCCGTTTTAAAGTTATTATAATTGGAAAAATTAAAGTAACTTATTCTGAGCATAAGGTTATTAAAAAGAATTTGAATAGAGATAAATTATGAAACTAAAAAACTTAAGCCATGAAGAATTTCTATTAAAATTAAATGAACTTGAAGCATGCGATGAGGCTGTTAACTGGGTCGAAGAAAAAAACTTTGATTTAAAACAAACTTGGAATACATGTGAAATATACCATTGGCTATATTGGTTAGCTAATAAAATGGGAGTAGATCATAAAGCTATTGTTAATTCAGCTTGTCAAAATGCAAAATTGGTTATGAAATTTGTAAAAAAAGAAGAAGTCAGTGCTTTTGAAGCTATTGAAACAGTTGAAAAATGGTGTAATGGTGATACATCTATAACAAAAAAATTTTTGAAATCTGTTGCTTATGCTGCTTGTGCTGCTGCTGATGCTTCTTCTGAACGGAAAAGTGGCGCAATGCGCACCACTGCTTGTGTTTCTGCCGCTAATGCTACTTATTCTGCCGCTTCTGCTGCTTATGCTGCTTCTAATGCTTGTGTTTCTGGTGTTAATGCTACTTATTCTGCCGCTTTTGCCGCTTCTGCCGCTTCTGGCGCTGCTTCTGTCGCTTCTGATGATGATTTTGATACTGCTTCTTTTGTTGCTTGTGCTGCTGCTTCTTATGCTGAAAAAAAACAAATAATACAAGATCAAATTTTAATAAACATAAGAAATTTGATTGAGATACAAGATTAATATGCTTAATAATTGAAACGGATTTTATAATTATGAATGATTTAATATGAGCAAGTGGTTTAAACTAAAAGATAAAAAACCAAACTGCGCATTACGATGAGGGTATTATTTCAAAATTTTTTATAGAAGGTTTGCCCGATTTAGACAGGTCACATGAAGGAGAAAATTATACTCAATTTGAAATAGTATCGTGGAGCGAATATCCAGATTTTTAAAATTACTAAAAGAGGCAAAAATTATGAGCGTTGAATCAAAAGTATATCAAATGCTACGGAATAAAGGACATAAAGATCCTCTCGCAGCTATCAAGAAAATAGATAAGGAAGTTAATGCTAAAAAACCGAGATATCCTATGTTCTTCGGAGATAACAACGACGGAACGGGTATTAGGTTTCATGACGGATTTAGTTAAATAAAAGGTGAGCATGAGTGATTTAAAAAAAAAGTTTAAAAATATGAAGGGATTTATTCCCGAAGAATGTTTGCAAAAAATATTAGAGGAAAATAAAAATTTGTCTTCATTTGAAAAAGATTTATTTTCTTTCTGGGCTTTTAAAAAATTATTGCCAGGTCCTTCTGATTGTAAGCATTTATCGCTTATAAAAGATATATGTTTAGTTTGTGGAAAACATAAGAAAGAATTTATTAATTAGTATTTTTTGAAAGGGAACAATAAAAAGCGTATAATAAGAGTTCGGGAAACTTGCTTCCTTTTATGAAAGTGAAAATTACTTAAGCTATGATTTTCATGAGTTAATAAAAAACACACGTACAGTTCGGGTTGACTGGCTAAATAGCTAATAGCCGGAAGTTTGAATGCATATAAGGAGAATACCCTTAAGTTTCCCGCCAATAATGAGCTTCTCTTTTGGATTAGTAGGTATGGCAAATGTATCTATAATCTCTTTAAATTCTTTACCAGAAACTCCTGTAATCGGATTGGATGCTGAGCTTGAATATGTATTAACTTGCAGTATACATGGCCACGAGTCTGTTAAAATGCACAATAATTGTGGCAGCTGTATTATCTGCAATACTAATAGTTATAATCACCTTTCTCATCCAGCATATTCAGACGGATTTAATAGGGTTAAATTAATATCAACTCAAAAGATTATTGAATTAGGAGATAGATTATGAAACTAAAAAACTTAAGTAAAGAAGATTTTGATAATTCTGAACCCCTAAAACCTTTTAATCCTAAGCCAGTCCATAATAAATTGATCAAGCATAAAAAAACACACCCTTTAAAAGTGATGACTATAAGTGATTGTGCGAATTGTATAAAAGGCTGCAACGCTTGGATTCATTATAATTCGTACGGAGCATTTCTTTATTGTTCTGAGTGCGAAGAAACTAATTTTAAAAAATGTAAGTGCAATTGTCACGAAAAGGAGGTTGAGTGTAGTGATTATAAAGACCTTATACCTTGTGACTGGTGTAAAAAACCTGTGGAAAGGCAATCTCTCAGATGCTTTCCTCCAAGGGTTAAGATTTGTGCAGATTGTCGAGGGTATGCACTTAAAGAATTAGCAGAATTAAAAAGTAGATCAAATATCCGATAAAAGTTATTAAATAAAGAGGTGTATATAAGTTTATCTTTAATTTGTTTGCATATTTCAGCATGGGCAATTGGTATTATTTGGGGCGTCTGTTTTGTTAAAAGGATAAAGTCAATTAAGAAAAGAGACAGGTATGAGTGATTTTTATATAAGCTCATTAATGAAAAAAATGTATTGAATCTAACTCGATAAAAGTTTTTTTGATGCGAAATAAAACAATACTAAGATTAAACGGTAAAAAGGGTTTTGAAAAAATATGAAAATAAAAAACTTAAGAGGATATTATTATGTATAGGCAAAATGTAAGTAACATTGAAATGGGTTTTAATATTCCCATGCCATTTTATTTTCCCGTAGGTGCATCAAATCAAAATTTAAATTCTTCAATGGCTTGTTGCCTTCCCGTCGTTTCTTATTTTGAATCTGACGAAGGGAAACATAAAATAAATTTCTGTTTATATATTTCAAAAATAATTGCCTCTTTGTTGGGAGGCTCGGCTGGATTTATTGGCGCAAATGCAAGCGCAAAATCTTTTGGTTTTTCAGATCCAATGAGTTTATGTTTTGGATTGGTAGGTATGGCAAGTGTATCTATAATCTCTTTAAATTCTTTACCGGAAGCTCCTAACAGAGGAAGGGCTGCTGTAGAAATACAAAAAGATAAAACACAAAAAATATTATCAATTTTAAACCCAATTGGAAGTGTTGCGTTAGGTTTTTTATCTGCTAAATCAGCCGATTTAATATTTGATTCGTTAGGTTTAAATAAAGGGCAAACAAGTGACGTGTTAAATGTAATATTAGCAATAATGTCTGGATTATCAGGTTTTTTAGCATTATCAGGTTTTTGCGATGCTAGAAATCAAGTATCTATTAATTATGAAGCGTTTCTTGAGCAACAAAACAATGCAGTAAGATTTTTTATAAAATTAATGAGCGTTTTGTGCTACATATCAAGTTTAGTTGTTATTGCTGCGTTTACCCCCTCTATCTCATCTGTCGTTTCTGAAAAAATTAACGATAATCTTTTTACAAAAATAACAGCTTATGTTCTTAGCGGAGCTGCTTGTTATGGTTTTTCAGATTTATATTATAACTGTTTTAAAATGTTTGCTCAAAAAATGAGTGAAATAATTTTAAATTTTGGAGCAGAAAAATTTCAAAATATTTTAAGAATTATTTTTGGTGCAATTTTTTTGTTTGTACAATCAATGTCAAGTTATGGGCTTGGATCAAGCGCATCAAAAAATTCAGCAGTTTTATTTAATCAATCAGAGTCTAATATCGCAAATATAATTTTTGGAATATTAACAGTGGTGGGTACTACTCCAGCTTCTATTTTATCAGGTTATGCTTTATCCGAATCTATTTACAAAAAATCAAATGATTTATATCAATACGTTAAACAAAGATTTTGTTGTTAAAAACAATTAATAATATTTTTAACTGTAATTTTTGATTGATAAAAAAAAAAGAACATTCTGTATTTTTTAAAAGGATTGTTAATTAAATTAAAACGTGTTAATATCCATAAACTATAAAATTAACATATATAAAAATAATTTAAATTATTAAAATGTCTGAAAAATCTATAAAAATTAATTTTAATAAAGAAAAAAATATTTATTCTGGTATTTATAAAAGAGAGGAGGTAGCTACTTTTTTAACAGGTAAAACAATAGAAGATATTCTTTATAAAATTATTCATTTATCTGAAAGCACATACCAACCAACAAAAGAAATTTAAAAAAATAGGTTATTTAATGAATGTGATTTACGATTCAAAAAATAAAACTTTTTTAAGAAGCGATGTTAATAGAAATATTGTTTGCTTAAAAACACAAGAAGGGTGTATTAAACACTTAGAAAGAAGGTTTGGATCTTTTGATAGTAAAAGATTTTTAATTTCAACTAAAAAAAACATACAAAAATAAAAATGAAAAAAATACCGGAAATTATATTAATTAACCCAACAGAATTAAAGCCGTATGAAAACAATCCCCGCAATAATATTGCAGCGATAGATCCTGTCGCAAAAAGCATAGAAGAATTTGGCTTTAGATCCCCAATTATTATTGATGAAAATTACAACATAATAAACGGGCATACTCGCTTTTTAGCCGCCTTAAAACTTTCATATGAAGCAGTGCCTTGCCTTATTGTAGATGATTTAACAGAAACTCAAATTAAAGCGTTTAGAATAGCAGACAATAAAGTTTCTCAATATTCAAGATGGGACGATTCTTTATTGATAAAAGAGTTAGAGCTTTTAAGAGAATTAGAATATGACTTAGATTTCACTGGTTTTCGTGAGTTTGAAATTGATAGTTTGTTTCAAGAAAACAAAGAGGTTGATTATTCTATATTAGATGATAATGCAGATGAATTAAACAAAAAAACTAATGAAATGTCAGAAGGAGTAAGAAAGGCGATAGTCATTGATTTTGAATTAGAGCATTACAAAGAAGCTTATGATCTTGTTCAATTTTGGAAAAGCAAAGATGCTTATATCGGATATATGTTTTTAGATTATTTAAGGTCAGAAAAAGAAAAGTTAGATGTTCAATAATAACCTTATTTATTTAAGCAATAGCCAATATGGCGGCTGGGTTTCTTTTTCTTATCATCTTGCAAAGATACTTGGTGCAAATCATATTCTAAAAGTTAAAGAGACTTTTGGCGGTGGCGGTTTATTTTATGGAGATTTAAAATATCAAAACATCAAGTCATCAATAATTGATAAATTTAAAAATCCGATAATTCTTGCTGTAGATAAAGCCAATACAAAATATCTTGATTTTTTTAATTCCGCAACAATCATAATACATGACCCAACAGAACTCTCGCCTGAAATAATAAATTTTTGTAAAAAAAATAATGTTATAACAATAAGGGAGACTGTTCATTTATTGTTAAATAAAATTGGCATAAAAAATAAATTTTTAAAACATCCATTTTTTAAATACAGGAAACAAGAAGCCATAAAGTCTTTTAATAGATCACTTTCCAGGGTAGATTTTGACAAGAATATTGATATAATTTGCAAAGCTAATAACATTGGGGCTGATATAGAAATTTATGGTTATAAGAATCATATTTACTATTTTCATAAATTGAAGCAATTAGGTTTTGATCAGTATTACAAAGGATATTACTCTAAAAATTTAGAAGAAATTAGTCTTTTATATGCGCAAACAAAATTTCTTATTGATTTGTCAACAATAAAAAAAGATGGAGGCGGGACTCAATATACATTTTTAGAGGCCGAGTACCACGATTGTACTTTAATTTTGCATGAAAATTGGTGTAATGTTGAAGGAAGTGTATATAAGAAAGGGGTTAATTGTTATGCTGTGGAAAATGAAGAACAGCTTGTTTTATCGCTAAGAAAACAACCATTAAAAAGCAATCTTTTACCAACAAAATATGAAAACAAAATGTGGAAGGAAATATTAATAAATTAAAAAGGTAGTTCTTTGAAAAAAATAGATTTAATAAAAGTTGGAAACAATGTAAAAATGGGGCAGCAATGCCCTGATATTGAGCCAAACATAACAGAAGATTGTATGTTTTATGAAGACGGCGTTTTGGTCGGTTTTTATATAAAAAAGATGCCAAAAAAAATGATTGACTTGGCAGATTTAGCAAATAAAGAATTAAGAAGCAAGAATGTACCAAAAACAAAAATGCTTCGAAAACATAACGATGGCTGGGATGACGAGAAACAACAATGGAGATATAAAAATCAGGTAGCTCAGTATTCGGCGATTTTAGGCAGTATACCACCTAAAGCTCATCTTAGAAGGAATTATTTAACACGATCCAGTATACATCAGATTCCATCGGCCAAAACGTTTGTGCAAGCTATGCTGTTGCTTGCAAAAGAAAGTGAAGAATTAATCAAAGAAATATTTCCAGAACAATTTGAAAAACAAATGAAACTATTTGAAAAAGTTCCGAAAGAGTGGAGGTTTGGACGTTTGTTTACTAGTTCAATTTCTAATTATAATATTTCAGCACCTTTTCACAGAGACGCTGGTAATATTGTTGGGGCTGTAAATGTAATTATAACTAAAAAGATGAATGCAACAGGTGGAAACCTTCATGTTCCTGATTATAATGCCACAATGGATTCCGCTAACAATTCAATTCTAGTTTATCCCGCATGGAAAAATATTCATGGAGTGACGCCTATTCATGCAACGAAAGAGGGGGGATATAGAAATTCTTTGGTATTCTACCCGCTTAAGGCTTTTGTTGTTAAATAAAATACCGTTATTTATAAATGAAATCTTTAAGTTTTTACATTTTCTCCTGTTTTTGTTTCAAATAAAATGCCGGGTATCCTGTTCGTTATATAGATCTTCAAATGGCGCGGGCTCGTAAACTTCATTATAAGGAATTAAAATTACAGCCTTTTCTTTTTCTGTTACAGATTTAACCTTGTCAAGCAGCTCTTCGAATATAAATTCTTTGTTGCAATGCGAGCAACGCCTAATATGATCTATTGCTATTCTTTGGTCTCTTTCTATTTCTAATTCTCTACCGCAACAAGGGAATTGTGATTCTAAGCTTGAAACTTGATTTAAAGAAAACATATTACTTGACATTTAATCAACCCAATTTAGTTTTATGCCGCAATCAGGGCAGAACTTTGTTCCAAATCCGTCATATTCGCTATGTGGTTTTTTAAGCTCGTCGCATTCACAATTCGGGCATTCGTAGCTGTCATATCCGCATTCTAAATTACGACCAACTAAATAGTCTTTCTCTGTTACGTAAACAATAGAAGGCTTAATATCCCCCCTCGACCTCAGCGAATTGCGCCAGTCTCCGGAGTAGTCTAATAAAAATTCGGGGATCTGAAAGTATTTTGTACCCCTCTCATAGATCCAATCCTCTTTATTTTCATCTAAAATCGGCTTATTTAAAGGAAAACAAAGCTCTACCGTTTTAAAGGGAATGAAGTAATCGGGATTGGTAATGCAAACAAAATTATAGCCTTTTAACTCTTCTAAAATCTGCTCAAGCGTTAGTTTCATTTTTCATATCCTCCTGTGTTCTTTGTAAAAATTTTTGGAATTCTATATGGCAATCAATTATATTGCAATTTGGATCGCCTATTTCTATAAGCCGGTCAAGCTCCAACAATCTGTCCTTGTATTTTTCTTTAAGTTTTAAAAGGTCTTTGTAAATTCTATTGCTCAACAAACACCTTTTTAAGTTCGTTAACGGCTTCTTTGTTTAGATCTTGTATATCCACGCCAAGCTGCTTATAAAAAGCAGGGTTTTTATTTGCTGAATTTGCTTTTTCTGCAAATTTTAGTTTTTTAGTAAAAATTTTAAATTGTGATGCGTAGCTTAGGGCGAGATCAAAATCACCCGCAGAGATAATTGATTTTAGCTTAGTTACTCTATAATCTTCTTTTTCTTTATTTTCCATAATCTACTCCTTGTTTTTTTAATTTCCAACCAAAAAACTCTTCATTTATTTTATTTAAAAAGTTTTCTATTTCTGTTTACTCTAAATCTTTAAATACAGATATTGAATTAACTAGGATATTTACTTGCTCAGTGAAACTGATATTTGAACGTATTTCCATAACTGTTAAACCTCCATTTATAATTAAAAAAATATTATAAAGTACAAATAACACAAAGTAAAGTACTTTATCGTATTATATTGTTATATTTTTGTGTCTAGTAATTCCATAATGAAAAGGTTAGCTCCTTTGTCGTATCCTTTATTTTTAGCAACCATTCTTAAATCAGATTTAAATCTAAGAAATTGCTTTTTATGTTCATTAATAATATTTGCTGCTTGCATTATCTTTTCTATAGATTTTTTAGTTGGTTTAAGTTTATTTGCTTCATATAATGTTATTGTCGTTACTGTTTTTCCAATATAATAAGCAAATTGTGCTTGTGTTACGTCTAAAGATTCCCTTATTTTTTTTATGTCTAGCCCGTTCATTTTAGTACTCCTAGTTGATATGACTTATGTTTTTATTTTATAACTTATTTATAAATTACTATATTAAAACAGGTATTATTTTTCTTTTTACAGATTTTATTTTACAATTTTTTTCAATCCATATTTTTAATTCTTTTAAAGATAAAGTCGTTCCAGAAACCCCTTTTGCAGGCTGTCCAAATCCGTCGGATAATCTAATTTCATATGAATTTATTGTTTTTAATTCTATACAGATCCAACTTTCACCCCCTTGTTTTATATCTGCTACTATTGTTAATTTTTTATTATAAGTCCTAAATTTAAAATTTAAATTTTCTATTTTCATTTTATCCTCCTTATTTTTTATAAAAGCTAAGTCCAAAAATTCTAAATTCTGGATAAATAGCTTCGATTTTATGACCACGTTTTTTATATTGAACTTTACTTAGTTTAATACTCATTTTGTAACCTCCTTGTTAATTTTTAAGTTTCATATTCAGTTGTAAAATTTTAATCTAGTCTTCATGTTTAGCTATAATTTTTTGTAATTCCCCTAAATATTCTTTCATTAAAAGTGCGGTTAATTTCCCTTCATATTCTGATTCACTTTTTAACCAATTATCACCAACAAATGTGTTAAAGTCGTTGGGATTCAGCTCAACAATTGATAATCCAAAAGCCCCCAGATTGTATTTATTAAAATATATTTTTGCTTCTTGTTCAGCCTCAAAAAAAACAAGATTGTATTTTGTGCAAATATTACTTATTTTAAATCTTTTCATTTTATCTCTCCGTTTTAATTAGTCTAGCCAGTTTGTATTTATCTGCTATTTATTTTATATTTAAACAATACAGCAAATGCTTTTTTCTTTTTCATAATATTTAAAATCAAATTCGTTTAATTTTGGGCTTGAAATAAATTCTTCGGTAAGGCAATAAAACTTGGCTAAATATTTTTCATTTTTAAAGCCAAAATTTGAGTACATTTTAAAAAGGCCACCTTTAAAATTTTTAACGTAAAATTGCTTGATTATTTGCTTCATTATTTCTTTATCAAAATTATTTGATTTTGCTATTAAAATTGGTGTATGACCAAATTCAATTAAAAATAATGATACAGCTATTTCGTTATTTTTTTGTAGTTCAATTTTCATTTTATATTCTCCGTTGAAGTAAATTCAAATTTAAGCGCTATCACGTTTAGTTAATCCAGCACAACAATCTAAAATACTTTTTACTACACTTTGATCAAGACTACGCAAAGAAGTATGATTTAATTGCATAAATATTTTAGTTCTCTGGTCTTGTATTAATAATCCACTATCCCACCCATCGCGCGTAATTAATCCTAATAATTCAAACCCATCTGGTATTTTTTGAGCAAAAAGCCACGTAGGTTTAAACTTTTTATTAATCTTATACATAATTTATAACCTCCCCAGTTTCACTAGCACCCCAGATTGAAAAAGGGCCTTTTGAAGGCGGAGTTGCTATAAAGTCGTCAAATTTTGATAAGTTTGTAACGATATAATCACCATTAGATTGTTTTTCTAATTCTAATTCTTCAGCTTGATTAAAACGTAAACCGTTTGCGTTTTTACCAATTGCTGCAAACTGATATTCGTTGTAGCAAATTTCTGGTCTAACATCTATACCGTTAATTAATAATCTATATCCTATTTCGCCTTTTAGTTTTTCTAGTTTTATCATTCTATATTCTCTTTTTTTAGTTAATTTTTACTTATTTAGTAAAGTAAGTATACTATAACTTAATAAAAAGTAAAGTAATTATTTAAAATAAATGATAATAAATTGCTTTACTTTTTTAAAATAATATAGTTCTATTTAGTATAAAATATATACTACTAATATTAGTAGGAATTAGTAAAAGTTTATTAGTTTATTTTATAGATTGTTGCAACATTTTAAAAAGGATGTTACATTTTACGTTATGGCTAAAAAAATAATAAAAGAAGCCAAAAGATCTCCGGGAAAGCCCCGCATACAATTTGGCGATAATGTTGCTACGCAAGTTAAGCAAATGGCTGGTTTTGGTCTTACTCAACAGCAAATTGCCTTGATCATTGGCGTTTCAGAAACTACTTTAAAAAATAAATTTAAAACGGAACTATCTGCTGGTACGCCAAGTGTTATTTATGCATGCGCATCAAATTTGATGATTCGTGCAAACGGAATCAGAAAACCACCCAAACAAATTGTAGATGAAAATGGAAAGATTTCTAAAGTTCTAGGTGATTGGATATACCCCCCAGATCCTGTTTCTAACATGTTTATTTTAAAATGCCGTGGAAGATGGCAAGAAACAGCTAATAAGAAAATTGAAGATAGCGATGAAGAAGGGGAGGCTCTAAAATTAAATGAAAATATTAGCGCAAAAGAATCTGCTATTCATTATCAATCAGTCATGAATGGCGGTAAAAAAATAGAAATAACAAAATCTAAAAACAAGGTAAAAAAATGAAATTATATAAAAAAATAAAAATTATGTTTTTATGTATTCCCTGCTTTGCGTTTGCAAATTCAATTGTAGTAAGCGTACCTGATGCAACACAAATTGATCTAGACTCAGTAGTACATTCTTTTAACTACAATGGTCCAAATTTAATATCTGATACAGTAATTGCTGTGTCCAAGCAAACAAGAGTTCCTACATATTATACTCAAACTTTAGAATATTCTGGAGCTGCTTTAATTTCAACTTCTCAATGGATCATGGGTAGCCCTGTTTCATCCTTACTTAAAAAATAAATAAGAGTTCCTATGCGTAATTTATTAAAATATTTAACAGTTTCTATATTTTTAATTCCTTCAGTTTTATTTTCTATTCCTGTTTCAGAATTAATCGCTCCACTTACTGCTTTAAAAGTTTATCCTCCTAATGGAGGCGGTGGTGGATCAACAATTGTAACTGCTTCAACACCTATTGTTTCAACAGAAGTTACTGGAGGTTATAATATTTCATGCCCAACTTGTACAACAGGATCTTTACTTGCTTATCAGCAAGCTTTTGGTGTTCCGCCAGCAGGAAGTATTAGTGGTGGACCTTATGTATCGATTGGACCAACAAGCGATATGCATTTTACATATGGAACTGGATTAACTTTTACTTCAGCTAATTTAATTGGAAAAATATATCAGTATTTAGATAATAATTATATCTGGCATTTTTCGCCTTATTTGAATTCGCCAATGAACGGTGTACAAGTTGATACAGGATCATCAGTAATATTGTCTGATAGTACAGATACTAGTAAAGTTAAATTAAAAAATAATCAAGGAAATTTAGAAGTAACAGGCGAAAACGGAAGCATTGGAACAATTACTACAGCGGGTGCAATTGTTGCAGAAAAAGGGGCTGTATTTAGTGATGACGTAACAATGTTAGCTGGCAAAAAAACAAGATATTTTAATCCAAACAATACAAAATTAGCAACAACAAATTTAGATGCTTCAGGAAATTTAAATAATTTAGGGGCTAATAATTATAAGTATGATGCCCCAATTTTATTAACAGATCCTACAAATACATATTTTGGGTCTATTTCAAAAAAATTACTTGGAGGCCTTGTTCCTGCAATGTCAATATCATCAAATAATACAATTATAACTGGCGATGACGGAGCGTCTCCCGGAAGTTTTTTATTAGGTTATGGTTCTAATATTAATTTTCAAAATTCAACAAATAGTAGTAGTACTCGTGTTTCTTTAGATGACCTAGGCAATTTAAATTTTACGGGGCCAACAAATTATACGTTTGATTCAAATTTATTAATTAAAAACGGAACAAGTTTAAAATTACAAAGCGCCGATCAAACTGCACAATCAACTTTGAGCACTGATGACAATCATGATCTTATTGCAACTTCACAAAATGAAATAAAATTAATCGCAAATGAAAATGTTGAAATTAATGCTAGTTTAATTTTGAAAAATAAAGACACGGATATTACATTGGGAGTCTGGAATAAAGATAATGGGTCTTTAGGAATAATAGATTCTGAAACCGGATTATTTTCTGAATATTTGTCGATAAAAACTGTTGATGGGCAAAGCTGGCTACAAATTGGTGATGGAAATACTACACAGCCAATGGCTTTTAATCACAACACAAATAAAAACGGAGTTGTTTATCTTGATAATGATTATCGCATGATAACGCCGGTTTTGTTATCCGGCCAAGCTTTAGTGGGTAATACTTCAGATGCCCCAACGCCTCAAAATATTTTACTTTCCACAACCCCTTTAAATTCTATTGCGGCACCTACAAATGATGTATCTTTAAATTCAAAAAAAATAACAAATCTAGCTAAAGGGATAAGTACTGGGGACGCAGCTACAGTAGGTCAATTGCAGGGATACCTGCCGGCCGAAACTCCTTTAAATAATATTGCGGCACCAATTGCAAACGTATCGTTGAATAATTATCAAATTAATAATTTAAAACCAGGCATTTTACTTTCAGATTCAGCTACAGTAGGGCAAGCAACTAAGCAACTAGAAAAAGTATATTACGTTTCGACGACGGGTAATGATGCAACTGCGACCGGTTCTCAATCTTCTCCTTATTCAACTGTGAATAAAGTAATTTCCTTGATTCCTGTCAACAATGCAACAAATGTAACAATTTATGTTGCGCCCGGAACCTATACTGAAAATATCGTTATAAATAAACAAAGGGTTGATATTATCGGCATGGAAGCTCCCTCATCACAACCAAAAGCAGTTAAATTCCCAAGCATCTCAATAACAACAACTGGAAGTAATGCGGGGGATTATGTCGATAATGGCGTCTCAATTTCAAACATTACTTTAACCGCTAGGACTGGGTTGGAAACTTACGCAATATCTTATACCGCTTCTAATCTTTTTTTAAGCTTAAATGATGTATTGATCAGCAACAACATAAATATCGATGGTATCGTTATGAATGTTGCGGATAGCAGTCGACTTTATATAAATAACTCGTCAATCAATGTGCTTGGTACAGGGGTCGCTATGCGATTTAATCGTGGAGAATTATGGGATTTTAGAAACAGCCAAGCAACCAGCACAAACGGAGCTGCTTTAATCGCAAACAGCAATAATGTTGCTATTTATTCTGCTATTAATAGTACTTTTTCGTCAACAGGAATAGTTTTAAATTTTACAGGGTCAAATAATAAATCCATTATTGCTGTATTTAGCCAAAGCTTAATCCAAGGGGCTCCGATTGGAGGCGGTGGAACAAACGCCATGATTCAACTTGGTGCAAGTTTTAATTTAAGTTTAAATAATTGCAGTGTAACCAGCTTAGGTGGTGTCGCTCAAATCGCCAATCCTATGATTTACTTAGGCTCTAGCTCTGTATTGCTTGCAACCTACAATTCAATTAGTGCAAACGCCACTGGTTCAGCTGCTTTTGTGCCAATCCAAAGCGTTGCGGGTAATAATAGTATCTTTAGCTACTATGGAAATGTATTTTTAACATCGGGAGGTACTAACGTTTATTCGAAACCTGTGTCAGGAGTGGGCGGGTTTTTAATAGTATCTAAAATGCAAACAGATAGTTAAAAATGAACTTTATAAATAAAATAATTAAAATATACAAATCAATAGAAGCTAAAGAATGGAGATCTGCCGGTAATCTTTGTTTATACATTAGTGTTTTTTTAGAAATGCACAAAGTTTTTATAAATGATCAAGAACAGAATGGTTTAATTCTTGTTTTTGGTTTAGCAGCAAAAATTTTCACAAAAATAGCAGAAAAATCAACAAAAGGAGAATAAAAGTGAGTGTAATAAAATTAGCAGCAAAACATAGTTTATTTTTTTTTATTTCAGTAAGCCTTGCATTTGCATTTTCAACAATACAATCTAAGCTAAAATTACAGACAAATATTTACGAATATTCTAGTATTAAAAAATGAAAAAATTATTATTAATAATCCCATTTTGTTTCTTATTTTCTGGCTGCTCAATTTTATCTCAACCAGAAATTGTCTGTGAATTATCAAAGTTAGCCTCTAGCTGTATAAATGCAGCAATAAAAAATAAATAATGATTGAAAATAATTTTGACTTTAAAAATCCAGAATACGGAAAAATATTTGTTGATCGTTTTGAAAGAATAGAATATTTAAGGAAACTTTCAAAAACAAGGCCTTCTACTTTCCCAAATTTAAAAGCTTTTTATAGAAAAAATATAGCTAGGTTTATTATTGACTGGGGAACAACAATAGATCCTCGAAGCGTTAATAAAGGAAGTTCGACATTATTACCTTTTATTTTATTCCCCAGGCAAATACAAGCTATAAATTGGCAAATTTATTTATTAGAAAATGAACTAGACGGCGTTTTTGTAAAGACGAGAGAGATAGGGTTTACTAGTCAATTAGCTGCATTAGATTCGTCAATGTGTATGTTTAATGAAGGCTTCAAAGCTGGAATAACATCTTATAAATCATCTTATATAGATAAGATAGGAAGTACAGATTCAATTTTAGGAAAATGCAGATCTTTTATTGAAAACGTACCTCGTGAATTTTCAAATAATTGGGAGCAAGGTAAAAACTCAAAATTAATGCAAATTAGTTTTAATAAAAGCTCTTCATTAATTATGGGGGATGGCGGAAATATGCCATTCCGAGGCAGTCGTTATAGTTGGATTCATATTGATGAACACGCTGCTTTTGAACCTTCTGTTGCTTCTTCGATGGAAAGCTCTTTAGTTTCTGCAACGAATACAAAAATATTTGGGTCTACAGTAAGAGGTAGTGCGAATGAGTTCGCAAAAAAAATTTTAGCAATTAAAGAATCTCCACAAGAATCAGAAAAAGAAAGGCTTTTTGAATTTCCGTGGACTGATGATCCAAGAAAAAATGAAGAATGGTATAAAAGAGAAGTAGAAAAAATTGATAACCCAGTGATTAAAGCGCAAGAACTTGATATGGATTTAGATGCTTCTGCTGAAGGTATACTAATACCTACTGAATGGGTAAAAGCATCCATAGATGCGCATATTAAATTAAATATACAACCAAGCGGGTCAAGGTGGGCTGCGTTAGATTTAGCCGACGAAGGTATAGACAAAAATGCAATATGTGGTATATATGGATTCTTGGTAGAATACCTTGAAGAGTGGTCTGGCGTTGGTAGTAACTTATTTAAAACGGTAGAAAAAGCATTTGAAATATCAGATAGAGAAGGTTACGAAAAAATAATATTTGATAGTGACGGGCTTGGAGCAGGAGCTAGAGGTGACGCAGAAGAAATAAATAAAAAAAGACCTAAAGACTCTCAATTAATTTTCGAGCCTTTTAGAGGTTCTGGTGCTATTATAGATCCTGAGAAAGAAGTTTTTCCTGATAAAAGCACTATTAATTCTATGCAAAAATCTATATCAAGAAAAAACAAAGATTATTATAAAAACAGGAAGGCGCAAGCTTATTTTGATTTAAGAAGAAGGTTTGAAAATACATATAAAGCAGTAGTAAATGGAGAAAGTTTTGAAGAGGGGAATATTATTTCAATTAGCTCATCTTCAAATTTACACTTAAAACTTGTAAGAGAAATTTCTCAGCCTGTTGCAATACAGACACCAGAAGGTAAATTTATAATTGATAAAAAGCCTAATAGTACAAAATCGCCAAATTTGTCCGATGCTTTGATGATGGCTTTTGCAAAAGGTAAAGAACTTCCTTATTGGGCAAATGCAAAATGGTAAATAAAAAAATGAAAATAATAAAAAAAATAAAATCAATTTTTAAATCTAAAATTAAAAGTAAAATTCCTGAAAAAAATGAAATTGAAAAAAGAAATGAACAGGTTTTTTCTGCGTTTTTTAACGACAAAACAAAACAAGAAGATTTTTTTAATAACAATGAATTAGAAGAAAAAACAAGAGAGAAGTTATTAGCTATAGCTATTAATAACAATTTTAGAAGAAACGCAAGTAATGATATACAACCAATTAATATAAAGAATAAAGATGGTCTTGTTGTCGCAATGGACTCTAGAGATAAGACTATTGCACTTTCATTGGAACAAAATATTAATATACAAAATCAAAATAGTTTTGCAAGTATGCAAAATAATCAAATAGGTTACTCAATTCAAGAGTTTAATTTTTTTGCAAAACAATCATTTATAGGCTGGCAAGCTTGCGCAATATTATCGCAACATTGGCTAATTGATAAAGCTTGTAGTATTCCAGCCCAAGATTGTGTGCGAAATGGTTACGAAATAACAGTTAATGATGGGAAAGAAGTACCTTTAGAAGCGCTAAATAAATTAAAAGATTTTGATAAAAAATTTGATATACATAGGCAATTAGTAGAAGTAGTTAGAAATTGTGATATTTTTGGAATTAGACTATGTCTTTTTATTGTTGAAAGCAAAGATCCAAAATATTATGAAAAAATATTTAATATTGATGGAATTACACCCGGGTCTTATAAAGGAATAAAACAAGTTGATCCGTATTGGTGTACCCCTTCTCTTGAATCTGAAGATGTAACTAATCCTGGTAGTTTAAATTTCTATAACCCTACTTATTGGACTATAGCCGGTAAAAGATATCATCGATCTCATCTTGTTATTATAACAACAAACAAAGTTCCTGATGTTTTAAAACCAACTTATTATTATGGGGGGGTACCTAAAACGCAACAAATATTTGAAAGAGTTTATCAAGCAGAATACTGCGCAAATGACGCATCAAAATTAATGTTATCTAAAAGAGCTAAAATATATAAAACAGATTTAAAGCTAGCTGTTCAAAATCAAGCAGATTTTCAAGCAAATTTACAGTTTATAGCTAATACGCTTAATAATTACTCTTATCATGTTGTTGATAAAGAGTCTGATGATATACAGCATATAGATACAGCTTTATCTGATGTTGATAAAGTAATTATGAATAATTATCAACTTGTTGCCGCTTCTGCTAATGTCCCGGCAGTAAAACTTATGGGTTCAGAGCCCACAGGTTTCCAATCTTCAGGATCTTATAGTGAAAATAGTTATAAAGAATATTTAACAGATTTAAGAGTTTTAAGATGCAATCCTGTTTTACATAGGCACCACTTACTAATAATAAAATCAGAAATATTACCAGAGTTTGAAGTTAAAGAATTTTCTGTTGATATTAAATGGAATCCTTTAGATGAGCTAACTTCAAAAGAACAAGCAGAAATTAATAAGATAGATGCTGAGACAGATTCTGTTTTAGTAAATACTGGAATTATAATGCCGGATGAAGCAAGAAAACGTTTAATTAATAACCCTAATAGTGGGTTTAATGGGATAGAACAAGAAAACGAAGAATTAAATAATCAAAATGGAAACGAAGGGAAAAATGAAATTGAAGAGCTTGAAGAATTAAGTTTAAATAATAATTTATAAATAAAAATATGAAGAGAAAAGAAATTTCTATTTCTAAAAAAAAAAGAGATCGGTTAAGTAGTAGAAAAAATACTATACTTAAAGGTTCTCCTTTAAATTATAACGCCGGCTTTAAAACTTATTATATTAAAAAGGTTCAAAGCATTATAGATCCATTAATGGAATATGTTGAAAAATCAGTGATCAAGTTTTTTAATTCTGACGTTTCAGAAGATTTTTTTGAAAGCCAATCAATTGCAATGGATGAAGCGATATCCAGCCAATCAAGAATATTTATGAATAAATTAATGAATAGAGTTATGCCGTGGCTTGATAAAAAAAGTATTCTTTTTTCAACAAGGATGGTAAAAGAAGCAGAAAAACTTAGTAAAGCATCTTTACATAGTAGCCTAAAAAAATTAACGGGTGCTGTAACAATAAAAACTTCAAATATTAGCCAAAATTTAAAACAAATAATGAAAGCTAATATTGAAGAAAATGTAGCTTTAATAAAAACAATAGGAGAAAATTATTTAACTAATGTTGAAAAAGCTGTTTATAGATCTATAACAACCGGTAAAGGCTTAAAAGATTTGGTACCCGAAATTCAAGGTTTCTTAAAAAAACAATATAAAACGCATCATAATAAAGCTAAAAATGTAGCTTTAGATCAAACAAGAAAAGTTTTTACAAGTATTAATATTCAAAGAATGAAAGAAATAGGGCAAAAAAAGTTTGAGTGGGTTCATAGCGGCGGAGGACAACATCCAAGGGAAGATCATATTGCGATGAATGGTAAAATATATAATATAGATAACCCACCTATAATTGATAAAAAAACAGGCGTACGTGGTTTCCCTTCACAGGCTATTAATTGCTTTGTTGGATCAACAGAAATATCTCTTGCTAATGGTTGTGTTGATTTGTGGAGGCACTTTTATAGTGGAGATATTATTAATATAATCTTGAGCGGAGGGCATGTCTTCCAGTGTACACCGAATCACCCAATACTGACCCTTAGGGGGTGGTTGCCTGCTAACGAAATCAAGGAGAGCGATTATTTGATCGGGGATAATTTCAACAACGATTTTGCTGTTAGTAATAAAGTAACACGGGATAAGGTCACTTTTAAAGATACTTTTAATTCTCTCCATATTACTTTCAACGCTAAGAGACTTCTTAGTTCTGATTTTAACTTCCACGGCTACATTCCTGAAACGGATGTCGACGCTATAAGCCCCGATAATATTTTGCCGAATTGGATTGAATCCATGAGTGAGAAGCAGATTGAAAAGTTCGTTCTCGCACTCTCCGATATCATAACTAATGATTTTATCCCTAGCTTTAATTCCAAGGTTTTTAAGCCTAGCTTTCCTAGCCATTTCGGAAAGTTTTTTTCTTTCGTCGGTGGTAAGTTTAGACATTCTGATTTTAGTAGCCTTGCTGCTATCCCTGATCAGGATTCCGAACTCTTTAATGATATTCAGTATGGAACTTCTACTAATATTGTACCTCTTAGAAATACTAAGAATGCTTTCACCTTTTTCATAACTTGTGACGATGTTAGTTTTATTCGAGTTTATATAGTCGACTTTCCTAGTGATAGGAATTTTGTACCCGATGAATTTATAAAGAGCCTGAGAGAGCCTTCCAGGGCTGCACCCATGTTTAGCTGCAAATTTCCTAATAGATTCTCCAGCTTCAAGAATCTCTTTAGAGTAAGTCAAAAAATCAAGAGTGTATTTAGCGGTCATGTTTATACAATGCAAAGTTATAATGGCTGGTATAGTGTATCATCTGCAAACATAATAAGCAAGAATTGCAAGTGTATTATGTTGCCAGTTATTGAGTATAATAATGATTAATATTTTAATAAAAACTTGCAATATTGTTTTAAAATGCCTACAATAAATTAAAACAATAATAAAGGCTTAAAGTGGCATTTAAAGAAGATATTAATGGGTATTTAGAATTTGAAAATGTTCCGCTTATAAAAGTTGGCGTTTTTCCTTATTCTGGATCTCAAATACGACTAGAAGACGGTTCATATCCTTTTGATGAAAACGAAATTGTAAATGTATATAGGTCAGCTGAAGAATTAAGTAAAGAAGAATGTATTGAGTCTTTTAAACGCAAACCATTATTTAACGATCACACAATGGTTGGTTTTAAAGACGGACTTACATTACCAGACGATGTCCAGATAGAAGGAGTTTCAGCTGATAAGCCATATTTTGATGGCGAATATATAAGAAACGGAATAACAGGTTATACAAAAAAATTTAAAGATTTAATTGATTCTGGTAAAAGGCAGTTATCTGCTGGTTACCGCTGTATTTATGTGCTCTCATCGGGTGTTTTTAATGGCATACCTTATAAGGTTAGACAAAAAAACATAAAATTAAACCATGAGGCAATTGTTGATGTAGGTAGAAATGGGTCAGATGTTGCTATTAGTTTAGACTGCCTTGACTTTGCTTTAGATAGTAAAAATGGGGAAGTTAAAAATAAAATAGCTGTCTGGGATTATATAAACTTTTCCTGTGATTCAATTACAGGATTGGAGAAAAAGATGTTAAACGATAAAGAAGAACAAAAACAAGAAGAAGTCGTTGAAGTCAAAATTTTAGCTGAAGAAAATGAAGGCGAAAAAACTGACGATGTTGAACTTAATACAAGCAAAACAATAGAAGAAAAATTAGATAAAGCAATAGATCTTTTGTTAAAAATTGTTTCTATGGAGAAAAAAGAAGCAACATTAGATGCTGAAGAAGTTATAGTAAAAGACGAAGATATGAAAGAAGATGAAAAAGAAATGAAAAAAGCAGAAAAAGAAATCGCTAAAGATGAATCTTCAGAAATGACTAAGTCAAAAGATAGCGGAGCTTATAAAGCTATGGACTCTGCTGAATTAAAAAATCTTGTTGATAAGCAAGTAAGCGAAGCAATTATGAAAAGCAAACAAGATTTTACAAAAAAAGAATCTTTTGCAAAAAGGTTAGAACAGCATATTGGGCATTTTGCAACAGATTCAATGAGCTTTTTAGATGTTCTTAATAAAGGTATTAAAGAATTAAAAATTAAAAACGTCCCTAAGGGCGCAGAAGAAATAGCATTAGACGCTTATTTACAAGCTATTCCAGCTCGTTCTTTAGAAAGTTCTACTGCTGCTATGGATTCTGCAGTTTCTAATAAATATCAAACAGAAATAGATTCTCTATTTGGAGGCAAATAATATGAGTTTTTCAGGTCAATTAAAGGTAAATACTTTTCAGCCTACCGCATTTCCTGGTAGTAAATTTTCAACAGCACCAATGACTGCTTATAGTTATTTACTTTGGTCAATAAATTTAGCTGGAGACGCAGTTGATAATGTTATTGGATCAACAGGCTATACTAATGTAAAAAATCAAAATGGAACAGTTCAAGCTGGAAATCCAAATTATTTAACAAGCCCCGATCCTTTTGCAGGTATTTTAGTAAATAAAGATGATCATGTTTCTTTTGGTACGGCTTTTAACCCATTAGCACCAACAATGAAATTACCAAACGGATCTACGGCTACTTTGGCTACGCAAGGCGATGTTGCGGTTACTATATCAAATTTTCCAGCAAATATTGGAGATTTAATAGTAATGAATAATACAACAGGGCAATTGTCATCTATACCTAGATTTACAGCGCCTACTGCGACCCAAACCCCTTGTAATGCTGAAATTAAATATTTTAATAATCCGACTGGATCTGGGCCAACTGAATGTATTATTAATATTAATAATACTGTCGCAGCTTATTATTCTCCTACAGGATTAAGTACAAAAGAAAAAACAATAAAATAAAAAAATATTTTGTAAATAACTTAAAAATAAAAATAAAGAGGCGTTAAATGAATCAACAACAAACAGGAATAATCTACGATCCAATACCAAAAAGTTTTATATCAGCAAAAAAAGCATCAGAATTAATTTCTTTAGAAAATGCTCCAAAATTAAATTGTTTTGATTTTGCAAGTGCAACTGATTCAGCTGATTTTTCAGATAAATTAAATGCACAAAAAAAATTAGGATACCACATTAATGAAAGAGCTTATTCTGCATTAAAACCTGGTGTTAATTTTTATGCACAAGATGTTGCTCCTACGAACGGGTTTATACAAGCTCCTAATACTATTCCTAGTATCGGCGTTCCTGTTCAATTTACTCAATTTTGGGATCCGGGTTTTATACTTAATATTACTAAAACAAGGAAAGGTGATGCTTTAGTGGGTCGCACAGTAACTGGCGATCAATGGGATAACCAAGTTGTTTTGACTCAATTAGAAGTATCTGGTTCTCCTACTCCGTACCAAGATTATTCTAATTACAACTTGACCGGTCAAAACTTAAATTTTGGCTATATGTCTATTGTTCGTTTCGCATTAGGTTTGCAATCATTTTTGCAAGAAGAAGAAACATACGCAAAAATGAAGCAAAATGTAACTGCAAACAAACGTCTTGGCGTTATGCGTGGCTTGGCAATTCTTCGTAACCAAATTTGTTTTTACGGTTATAATAACGGACTTAATACTACGACAGGTATATTAAATGATCCTAGCTTACCAGCTCCTGTAACTCTTGCTCCTGGTGTTTCTGGATACTCTAACTGGAATAATAAAACTTTTATTGAGATAATTAACGATATTATATTTTTAACATCTACTTTATTAGTTCAGTCTGGTAGTAATATTGACCCTAACAAAGATGAAATAATTCTTGCTATTCCTTCATCTTTTAAACAAGCTTTGGATCGACCAGCAGAACAACCCGGAATTGGTATTAGTGTTAATGAATGGATTAACAAAACTTATAAAAATTGTCGTGTTGAATATTCACCTGAATTTACAGATGGTATTTCTGGCTTAAATGCTGTATATTGCTATGCTGATCACATTAAAGATGACGGATCAACAGACGGCGGTAAAACATGGCTGCAAGCTGTTCCTGCTGAATTTTTTACTATCGGCGTAAAACCTGAAATTAATGGTTTTATTGAATTAGATGGTATGGCTACAGCAGGTACTAAAGCAAAACGTCCTATATTAGTTGTTGTTGCAACTGCTGATAATGGACCTGGCTTTGGTAATTCTAAAGGCACACAAGCATCTACTGATGAAAAACAAAATTTATCAATATTAGATGCAGCTTAAAAATATTTGCCTAGCTATAATATATTATAGCTAGGCAATATAAAAAATGAGGGATAAAAATGAGTGAAAAAATACATGTATACTCCACAGCAACCCATTCTTTTTTAGTTTGTGTTTATGAACAATTGCCATTAATAATGGAAGCTGGATCTATCAAAAATAATCCTAGGTTTAATCAATTAGCTGTAAAAAAAAGAATTAAAATAAATGGCGGCGCAAATGTTGCAATGCGTGATAATAATGGTGTTAATACTCGAAATATTATAGAAACTGTTTTATCAAGAGAAGATTTTGATTTAGTAAGGCAAGACAGTACATTTAGACAATTATTTGCTAATGGTTTAATTACTTTCTCAAAAAGCGGAGAAAAAAAAGAAAAAGTTTTAAAAGATTTAGTTGAAAGAGATGAGTTTTCACCTATCACCCCAGAAAGATTAAAAAAAATTAATCAAACAAAAGGAGCTTCAATTATCGATACAGAAAAAGCGCCTGTACCATTGGAATTAACAAACGAAGTAATTAGAAACTATAAATAATATGTCTTATGCAAGTGTTTTTACATTTGATTATGAAGCTTTTATTTCTCTTTTTCCTGAATTCAACAACCCTGTAACTTTTCCAGAATTAATATTACAGGGTAATTGGGATCAGGCAGCTTGTTATTGTTCAAATATAAATTTTGGCAGGTTAAATAACGCAAAAAGGCTACTAGCACTACAATATATTACTGCCCATATTACCCAATATTTTTATAATACAACAAAAGGGAAAAGAAGCCTTCCTATCACGCAGTCTACAGTAGATAAAATTGCTGTCTCATTATTAGCCCCACCTGTAAGTAATTCTTGGCAATTTTTCATGAGTTCAACACCTTATGGCCAAGCTTATTTGGCTTTACTACAGTCAGCTTCTGCTGGTGGTTTTATAGTAAATGGGGTTCCAAATAGTTTAGCGATACGTGGCTTTAACGGTAATTACTCATAATGAAAAAATCAGGTTCTGGTTTTGATAATATTATAAAAAAAGCAAAAGATCTTCAAAAACTTAAAATAGAAGTAGGTTGGTTTGACGGGTTAAGATACCCGGAAAAACAAGAAAATATAAATAACAATAAAAAAAATAAATCAAAGTTGTTATCTAAAAAAGAATCTCCTACTGTCGCTAGTATTGCGATCATACAAGAATACGGAAGCCCAAAACAGGGAATACCATCTAGATCTTTTATTCGATCATCTATAAAAGAAAATAGACAAGATATTGCGAAATTATTTTCTTCAGGTTTAAAATCCGTATTAAAAGAAAAAGAAACTATAGAAAATGTTTATGAAGGAGTCGGGCTAAGAGCTTCAAAATTAATAAGCAAAAAAATAACGCAAATACAAGAGCCTCCATTAAAAGAGGCAACAGTAAAAGCAAGAGCTAAAAAGTTAAGCAATAAAAAGATAACAGCGTCATTAAGAAAACCTCTTGTTGATTCTGGTTTTATGCTAAGCTCACTAACACATGTTGTTTCTAAAAAATAAGAATTTGGGGCTTGTATTATAATAATAATAAACAATGCAGCCCCACCTAATTGAGATATTAATATGTTTATGACGTACGGGTCTAATAATTATGATCTAGCAATGCAAGTTTTAGGCGATACAGAGGTTTTATGGTTTAAGTTTATAAGCAGAATAAATAATGATGTGATGCAAGAAATTTCACAATATGATGATCCTATGACTATAAGCGGAAGCTTGCAACCTGTAAACAGAAATCTTTATGAGCAATATGGCTTTGATCAAAACAAAATACTTTATATTTTTTATATAAACGCAGAATTAACGGATGTTCAAAGGAATAGTGCAGGAGATAAACTTGTATTTAAAGATCAAATTTTACAATGTGAATCATCTGTTCCCGATATTTTTAAAATGGATGGGTGGATAGGGATGCTTTGTTCTGTTTTTAAAATTAATACTGATAAAGGTTTTAAGTTAAAATTAGAAGAATATCAAAAAAAAATATCAAAACAAATAAAAGAAAAATCGTATATTGCTTGGAATAGGCAGCTATAAAAAATGAAAATAAAAAATATAGACACTACAAATATATCTGATAATGATATATTTAGCTTATTAAAAATAATACTTAATGAAGGTTTAACTTTAATGGGTTATTCTAATTTTCAAACTTGGCAATCTTATCAACCGACAAGGCAGGGCTTGCCGGACGATCCCTCAACCATTATTTTTGTTCAGAAGATACCTGGCGATCACGCTTATGGAATGCCTTCAAAGAAAGATACGTGGGATGAAGATGAAGAAAAAATGTTTCATACCGAAACACAAAAATACCAATCTACTTTTCAAATATCAGGGCTTCAAATTCAGGATCCCGAAGACATTTCATTTACCGCTTCTGATTTAGTTAATTCAGCAAAATTACTACTTTACAGCGATAGAACAATATACAGCCTATATGAAAATGGTCTTGGAATTTTAAAGCCAAGTGACGTTCAAAATATACCTTTTATTGATGATAAAGACAGGAATGAATTTAACCCGGTTTTTACTTTTGATCTAACTTATAACAGAACATTTAAATACGAAATACCTGTTATTTCAGGAATTCAGCAGCAAGGCGTTTATGGGTTTTAAAAATTAATCTATAAAAAATTCAGAATTAGCCAATATTTTACCCGCATCCAAATATAAAACTTTATTTTTAATATAATGAAAATAGATTGTAGCGTGTAATACGACAACAGAAAATTCTTTCCCATTAAAAAAGCACCTAAGTTCATCATTAGGGTTAGAAAAAACAGTTAGAAAGCATTTTTATAAAAATGCTTGTTTTTTATCATTATGCAAGCTAAAACGAGCTTTAACAACAAACAAAGAGGCAAAAAATGAGTCAAAAAACAGGGAAATGTCGTGGTGGGGAAGCAAGAGCATTAGCGATTACATAGGTGGTTTTTGATGTCTTTTTACTTCTTCTATGAAATTTTTTGTTTTAAGCTTATTTTGAGATGTATTAAGGAACTGCTCCCTTCTGATTTTTACTCTTAAGATATCATTAATTGCAAACGATACGTCCCCAGATTTTACTTTTTTCAAGAAAGATTCATCTTCAACAATTGCGTAAAAACTAGATTGGCCATCATTAACATACCACTTATTTCCTTCCTTAAATGAAAGATTAATAATATGTATGCTGGTATCAAAATGAACAGAATCATTAATTTTTTCTTCTTCTGTTTCCGGGCATTTAAAATAATAAGTTTCCTCTTTTCCCATTCTAACCTCCTATTACCGAATTAAAATTAATCGGGCTATAATCTATCTGCTCGACTGAAACACAGCGGTACCAATCATCTATAATCGGAATATCAATACCATCATAAAATATTTTATTATGATGTAAATGCCCATGAATATTGCCTTTGAATCGCTCTTTTTGCGACGGGTGAACCGGCATGTGAGACAAAATATAATCTTTATAAATTACACATCCTTTAATATCTTTGAAATAAGGGATATATTCTTCAAGTCTGAAAACGTCATGGTTACCCGCAACAAGAATGATATTTCCTTTCAGCCTTCCTAGCGTGGGCAAACACCGCCTATTGATAGCCACATCCCCAAGCAAATACACCTTGTCAACGTCCCTGACCGTTTTATTCCAATTATCTACCAAGACCTCGTCCATCTCTTCCGGAGTGCTCCAAGGCCTAATTTTCTTGCCATTGGAGTCTTCAAAATTACAGACTCCGGCGTGGCCAAAGTGAGTGTCTGCGATTACGTAGGTTTCATGGCTCATGTTATTTTATCCATAATTCCTCCTGTTTAATAAGAAACCGAATACTACTTTAATTTTAATAAATAGTAAAGCTTTATTTTTTATTTTATTTTGTCACTTGATCTATTATTTCTTGCTTTTCTATAATTTTCTCAATTAACATCCCGTCTATACTTTCATCAAAAACCATATGCGTAATACTTACGTAATTTTTTTGACCTATCCTGTGGCATCTATCTTCCGCTTGACATAATGTTGCAGGAGTCCAATCTATTTCTGCAAATAAAACATCGCTTGATGGTGTTAATGTTATTCCTTGCCCGCAGCTATGTAACGTTCCGATAAATAATTTACAACTAGAATCATCTTGGAATTTATCTACTAAAGCTTGTCTCTTCGAAACGTCAACAGAGCCAGTTATTTTTACGCATATTTTTTTAAATTCTTCTTCAATCTTTGTTGCCACTTCATTGTGATGACAAAATAAAACTAATTTTCTATTCGTAGAATTAAAAAATTCATTTATAAAATCTATTAAATAAGGTATTTTTGAGATGGATGTTTTTTTTCTAAGGGTTGTTATTAACCCTATTTCGCTATGCTTTAATGATTTGATAGCCGCTAACGCAGAATCAAATTCTTCCTTATTATTTTTCTCTAATTTTTTGATTTTTGAAAGTGATTTTTTATACTCTTCGATTCCTTGTTTGTATTTTTATAGCTCTTTTTGCTCTTTTAAAACAGCTTCGTTCTTTTCGAGTGTTATTATTTTCCTCATTTTTGGCGGTAGATCTTTTAGTACATCTTTTTTGTGACGCATAACCATTACATTAGATCTAAGTATTTCCTGTAATTCTTCTAAGTTCCTAGCTCCTGCGTAATGACCGTCATCATCTAAACAATATCTATTCAAAAAAGTTCTCCTACTTTTATTAAACCCTTCCATTGCGTTGTTTCCGAGAATTTCTAATTGCGTTAATAATTCTACAGGACGGTTCATGATCGGCGTCCCAGTCATGCAGATTACTTTTATACACTTTTTTGAGATTTTTAAAACAGCTTTTGTTCTTTCTGATTTATAGTTTTTTAAATAATGTGATTCATCGCAAATTAATAGATTGCGAGTTTTATTAGATAGTTTCCCTTGAATTTTTTTAGCTATTTCATAATTCATTATTAAAATATTTCGGAAGTATGTACTTAAGTAAACGTGTATTTAATTTATATTGATAACTGAGGAAGATACTTATTTTTTTGAGGTTTTCAATTTATCAAACTCCTCTTTTTGGGGCGGTTTTTTTAAAGCTTTCCCTATCGCACTTTCCCAATTAAGATCAATCTTGACCCGTTGAGGTTCTGCGCCAGATTTTTTTTTGTTCATATTTTTTAATTTCAAAATAAAAGTTAGCGTTTTTGACGAAAAAGTAAAAAGTTATTTTCAAAAAGTAAAATATTTTCTGGATCTTTTTAAAAAGGACTGATAAACTGCTCAAGTTGTAGAATTTGGGGCGCCCCAGGTGGGATTGAGTCTTTGATAGGGCCACAAATCCGGTTCGATACCGGAGCGCTCCAAACCATTACAACAAAATATAAAAATCAGGGCTATTAAGTGAATCTTGTTCACACCCCTTTTATCTTAAACTGCAACTACGAGAAATGTTATGGTACACGATTACATTAAAACTGTAAAGCATCAAATAAGCTATTTTGATCATATTTTATCTAGGGAGCCAAAAAGGACTGAAATACAAGCTAAATTCTGGCCTCTAAAATATGAATTTGAGAAGCTTTTAGAATATTTAGAGAAACAACAAGCTGTAGAATCCACCTCATCATTGAATGGTCAATTCATAACCCGTAAAACTGAATCAGCCTATATTCCCTCACATAATGGAATGACTCAGACTAGCATATCAAAATCTACTATCCCTAAAAAACCTCGCTCTAAAACTTTAGAAATAGAAAATAATATCTACAACATAGTTAAGGAACACTCTTCTGGAATACACATAAAGGAAATTAGTACGATTTTAAGACAAAGGTTCAATATAGAATTGAAAGAAGCCACTCTTTCAACACGTATCTTTAATATGTGTAAAAAAAATATGCTTATTAACATCAGCAAAGGAACTTACATATATTTTTAAGTTTTATACTTAAAGAGGAATTTTTATGAAAAGAATTTAAGGCTGATCTAGCAGCCAAAACCAAGCGGTAATGATAAACCCTTTCGTGAGTGCGTTTATCATTACCGACCTAGACATATCAACCATCATGAGCGGAATTTAATGATCACTGATGAAGGCTTTCACAAGATACTACGTCGTAATTCTTACACCTTCCTCAGTATAAGTCAACTTCCACTCATACTTTTAATCTTCAAGTAGGAGGACTTATTATGGCTATTATTTGTAATTTGCCAAAGGGAGTTCACGTATGTCCATATTTGCGCTTTAAAAAAGGCAAAATAGAGCATGTACGTGAGCACTGCCGCAGTTACCCACACTAAACGAGGGAGCCGATCTTTAGAAATTTTAAAGTTCGGTTTTAATAAACAAAATTAGATCATGCTATACATTCTTTGTACATTAATCTCTTTCCTTGTGAAGAGTGTATAGCCTGAATGGTGCGTTCTCCGTCTTCCATTTCCCTAAAATTGTATCTAAATTCATATTCAGCCATATAGCGATGTAGATGCTCTTTGCTAACAGCATGATAGATGCCATTTAAACCCCTTTTAACAATAGCAAAGAAGCTTTCAATAGTATTTGAGTGGATATCCCCACGCACATACTCTTTTGCACTATGACATACTGATTCGTGACCTCCTTCGTAATGTTGACCTATCCCATTATAAGAAGGGTTTTCATCTGTAATGATACGTGAAGTCTTGCAAACATTATCCAGTATTAGAGTCTTCAAAGTTTTACCTGTTACGTTAGCCACTGGCTTGGTTTTAACCCGTCCCTGACGCTCTACTAGAGCAACCACGGGTTGTTTGTTAGTTCCACGTCCACGCTTGCTTTGCCCCTTATAACGAGGTTTTCCACCAACGTATGTTTCATCTACTTCAACATCACCTTTAAGTGGATCTTGCACGCTATCAGCCATCGCAAAACGAATACGATTTAACATGAATAAAGAGGATTTATAAGATAAACCTGTTTGACGATGAACTTCTAAAGCACTTACGCCTTTCTTAGAAGTAGAGGCACGCCAAAAGCCAAAACACCAATGACGTAATTCTATTTTGCTATCTTCAAATACAGTGCCTGTACGCACAGTATATTGCTTCCTGCAATCACGACAACGCCAACGAAAGTTTTCTTGACGCACACCATCTAAACTTCGCATTTGATAAACATCAAGGCTTGCACAGCATGGGCAAAAAGGATGATCGCCCCATCTTTTAGCTTCCATAAATTCAACAGCTAGTTTTTCATTAGAACAAGCCATTGGAATTTCTTTTGTGATAATATCGTCTTTAGTAGAGCGATTTTGTATTTTAGTTTTCATGATTACACCCTGAGTTTATGAGTATAATTTTATACTTAAATAAAGTTTTAGTCAAGTAAAATATTAAATAAATCTTATTTTGATTATATTTTATGCTAGTTTAGTTAAATACATACTTCCGAAATATTTTTATCAAAACTTTGATCTAAAGATTTTGATGTTATAATTTCAATAGTTAAATCTTGATTTATCAGCCATTTCTTAATCTCTCTATACCAATTAACTTTTAATGAAGCAGGACAAATTATAATTGCTGTTTTAAAATCAGAAATGTTATTCATTACGCCAATTGCCTGTATTGTTTTACCAAGCCCCATCTCATCTCCGATCAAACATGACTTTTTTTGAAGAGCATAAGTGATCCCTACTTTTTGATAACCTAAATAATTTAAATTGTCAGGTTTTAATAGTACATCTTCTGTTGTTAATTCTTCCTGTTTTGAAAGCCGATTAAATTCTTTATCTAATTTTTTAACGTGATCGGGTACGTCTTCCCAGCGATTTACAAACCATGCAGAATCATACCCGTCACCTTTTTTGCTTACACTAAATCCTTTATTTTTTACCGATCCTTTATCGCTTCGCCAAGCTTCCCAAAATTCTTCTGTTGGGGTTGCGTTAAAGACATATTTCTGGCCTTTTCTAGTTAAAACTTTTTTCCCTGAATCAAAAATTAATCCGTACATTATTTAACCCGCTTTTTAAACAGCTTGATTGCTGCGATAAAGTAATTATAATTGATTCCCGTTTTTAAAACGTAAAATCTCAAATTTTTAATTAAGCCACTGAATAGGTGTTACAAGCTATTATCTCAAGCATTTCCATAAATTTTCCCATAGCAAAATCCCTCTCTTCTTCGCTAAATTCATCATCAGTGCAAAACTCGCAATGTAAGGACTCTTCACGTTTACTTAATTGCACTGTTCCGCTTCTTCCATCATCAGTTTTAAATTCAACTGATTCAATTATAAAACCATGATCGTCAAATGTTCTTCCAAATTCTAGTTTCATTTTTGTTTTTCCATATTGTGATAATTGCGTCATTTCCATCTCTTTTTTGTTTTAATTCACCCAAGCAAAAAGCAAAATTTTATTAACCGTATTTTATTTTATATTTAACACATCCAGCCACAGCAGTATCAAAAATATGGATTTCAGCTTCATTCATTGGGAATATCAAACTCAAAATCGAAATACTTATTTAACACAAAAGCTAATCTCGAAGCTCCTTCCAACTCGCCTACTGCGTGTTTATAATTTCGTCTATCTAGTACTATATGTTTATTTGTATATATAGTGTTTTTCTCAAGCTTAAGCATGATTTTATTGTCATCTAGTCTAGATACATAAAAATCTACTGCGTAATGATTTAATCTTGAGTTGCCTACGCTGCACTTAAATTCATATTCTTTTTTAATTGTCATTTTATATTCTCCTTTTTTAATTAAAATTTTACTGCTTTGATAAAGTAATTATACTATAACTTAACAAAAAGTAAAGTAATTCTTTAAAATAAATAATAATAAATTACTTTACTTTTAATAATTTATAGGATCTATGATAGTATATTTTTTAAACTATTTTGGTTTCTTTAAAACATAATTATGTTTTAAAAAATAAAAAATATTAACTTGCAATTTAATAAAGAAAAGTGATAATATCTATTTATAAAAATAAAAAAAAGATGACGCAATGATCATCCTTTAAAAATAATAAAAATAATAAGGTGAAACATGAGCTTTTCTGCTATTCCTATTCAGCAATATATTGATATTAAATCTGGCATGCTTGCTGGTCAAACTATAGCTGTAAGAGCTTTAGTTGGAAGGCTTTTCACTTCAAATGAATTACTCCCTCCCCAAACTTATTTAAACTTTTCAAATGCACAAGCAGTTGGAAATTATTTTGGAACTTCTTCTGTTGAGTATAGCCGAGCCGTTTCTTATTTTAGTTTTATGAGTAAGCAATTAACTTCCCCCCCATTTATTTCTTTTGGGCGCTGGGTTAGTTCTGATATAGCTCCTATGATTTTTGCAGCAAAACCATCTATTAGCTTAACTAATATGCAGCTGATTACTGATGGATCCATAAATATCACTTTAGGCGCTAACACAGCAGAGCTTGCATCTTTAGATTTTTCTGCTGCAACTAGCTATAGTGAAATTGCTTCTGTTATTGAAACTGCTTTAAATGCATCATATCCTGCAGTACCTCAATTTGCTGATGCTACCGTAGCCTGGGATTCTGTAGCTGGAGCTTTTGTTTTAACTGGCGGCAATACTATCGCTGATGCTGTTTCTATTACAAACGGAACAACAGGAACGGATATAGCTGTTACTTTTGGTTTTTTACCACAATCATTAAACGGGTCAACCGGTGCAATATGGGCAAATGGCAGCTTAACAGAAAGCTTAACAGATTGCTTAACTACAAATATCGGACTTCCCGGGGGAGTTAACTTTGGTTCTTTCTTGTTTCAAGATCAATTAACTTTAGAACAATATAAAGAAATATGCGCTTGGAATGCTTCATATAATATTTATTTTATGTTTTTGTTTAACAGCTCAAATGCAAACGCAGTCACTTGGGCAACAGAATTAAAAAATACAGCGTATGGAACAGGCATGGAAATAGCAGACCCTTCTACGGGCTATTCTGAAATGCTACCAATGAAAATTTTGGCTTCAACTAATTATTCTGCCAATAGAAAATCAACAAGTAGTTATAATTATCAACCAGATCCTACTTTAACTCCTTCTGTTAATAGCCAAACTGTAGCTAATTCTTACAATGCGTTGGGGATAAACTATTATGGGCTTGTTCAGTTATCAACCCCAACATCATTTTTTCAACAAGGCCAATTATTTGGCTTAAGGGCTGCTGGTCAACCGCCTGTAATGATGAACTTATACGCAAATGAAATGTGGTTAAAAGCAGCTATGGAAGCAGCTTTAATGACAAACCTAATAAGCAGCTCGATTATATCTGCAAACCCAAGCGGGGAAGCAATTATACGTGGAACATTAGAGAGCGTTATAGATCAAGCATTAACAAATGGCGTGACTAGTATTGGGAATCAATTATCAAACAATGATATCCAACAAATAACCAATTTGTCTGGCGATGAAAATGCTTATTTATCTGTTCAAAATAATGGCTATTGGCTTGGAGTTACAATTAATCAAGTCGCAGACGCTACAAGCGGAAAAACAACTTATAACGCTGATTATATACTAATTTATGGTGCAGATAACTCAATCAGTAAAATTAACGGTATACACGCTATTGTATAAAAAGAGGATTAAATTATGTATGATATTTCAGGCAGCGGGTCACAGATAGTATTAAAAGCAAGTAATACATTCAGAAATATACCTGTTCTTATCTCTTCTTTTGCTGATGATGCAAACTCATATGACCTTCCTGCTATTGATATGGGTGATATGGTAATTGGCCCAAACGGAGACACAGGTCGTTGGGTAAAAGCATCCGTAGTAACTTTAACAATTAATTTAATGCCTAATAGTGCCGGCGATTTAATTATGAGTCAACTAGTAGCAAATAATTTAATTTTTAAAGGTAAAGTTTCAACAAATGATTTAATTGAAGTAATTATAACAAATTCAACAGGAACACAAATTATTACATTGAAAAATGGAACTTTAACAAATGCAAAACCAGGTCATACACTGGGTCAAGATGGCCGGTATCAAACTAAACCTTATACGATGAAATTTGGTTCTATTTCTGTTATTAATGTGCCTGTAGGGAATTTACCTATAACAAATTTACCAGTTTAATTTTTAATTTTGGGGGAGCAAAATGAATACTTATAACTTAGATACACTAAGAAGTCTTGGTTTTAAAGAAGTAGAAGTCGGCTGCGAAAGAGATATTTCAAGTCTTACTGAAGAAGAACTTTTAGAAGTTAATACTAACCCAGTGATGGCAGCAAAATTAAAAAAGATTCCCGGGACTGGGAAAAAAGTAACAATCTATAAAATACCTGCTACTAAAGCATCAAAATATATCCACGCTATTCAGTTTTTACAACAAAGCGGAAATTCATCTTTATCAGAATTAGAAAAAATCACATCAGAACTAAGAACATTTGCGTCAGTAGAAATATCTCCTGGTGTTATTAATATGTTAACAGATTCTTTAATCGATACTCATTTTAATGTTTTAAGTCTTATTGAGCTTGAACAAGAAATACAGTTATTTAATTTTGGTTTTTTTCCAAAAGGCAAAGCCTAACTTTCTTAAAAAGGTTTTGCCATAATGCGCCTTACCAAGAATTTAAAAATGTTAACAGTTTAATTGGATCTTTAATAGCAGAGGGTAAAGCAACTCTACATGAACTAAATACTGTATATACCCTTGAAGATGCAATAGATATTTATGAAGCAGTAGCTACTATGAAATTTAATGAGTATACAGCTTCAAAATACGCGCAAGATCAAGCAAAAGCAAAAGGTGGATAATAGTGACAAGTGTTGTAGAAAGTTTTGCCTTAGTTTTAACTGCAAATACTGAAGAGTTAATATCCAAAACAGTTGTTGCAAAAAATAAAACTCAAGAGCTAGAAAAAACATTAGAAAAAACAGAAGGAGCTTCTAAAAGCCTTTCTAGTTCTTTATTAAATTTAGCAAAATCTTATACTGGAGTTATTTTAGGAGCTGCAAGTCTTGGTGGACTTATTGCGGGTACTGCTGCATATACAAAATATGCAGATAACTTAGGAATTATATCAAAAAGATTAAATGTAAATGTTGAAGATCTAGATGCTTGGGGAGGGGCTGTTAAACGAGAAGGCGGATCTGCTCAAGAATTTCAATCTACAGTAGAAAGACTATCAAATACATTTGGGCAATTTGCAAACAAAGTGAGTAGCGAACAATCCATTTTGTTTAGGTCTCTTGGCGTCTCAATGACAGACGCAAGTGGGAAGGCAAAAGACGTTCTGCAGGTTCTCCCTCAGCTTGCAGACGCTTTCCAAGGTTTAGATAGGCAGAGGGCTAATAGTCTTGGAATGAGGCTTGGGCTAGATCAAGGAACAATAGCATTGCTTCAAAAAGGAAGGGCAGAAGTAGATGTCGCTATTAAAAGGCAAAAAGAACTAGGTGTTGTAACAAAAGAAGATGCTGAATTATCACGTAAGTTTAATCAGCAATGGGAAGATACAAGTAGATCTTTTAATAAATTTTTTGGAATAGTTGGAAGTATGGTTTTACCCATATTTTCAAAAATAGGAAAAGCTTTAGAAAAAGTAGGCACTTATGTTAGTACGCACAAAGATCTTATTATTGGTTTTGCTATAGCTGCTGGATCAGCAATTACTTTATATTTGATTCCACCCTTAATTAGAGCGGCAATTGCGGCAGTTACACTAGCTTCTCCATTTTATGCGGTTATTGGAATTGTTGCTTTATTAACCGCTGCTTTTGCTATATTTTATGAAGATTGGCAAGCTTTTTCTAGGGGCGATAGTTCTTTTATAGGCGATATGGTAAAAGAATTTCCCGCTTTAATAGATGTTTTTGAAACACTTTCAAATGTTTTTGGTTTTCTTTGGGAGACTGCGCAACTTTTATTTTCATATTTAATTAGTGCTTTAAAAGATGTTTTTAATGCTGTGTCTGCTATTGTTGGAGGTATTTTTAAAGCAGTAGAATTTGTTAGTAATTTATTTTCTTCCAGCAAAAAATTTGAAGCAAATGGAACCCAATCTATTTTTTCAATTTTAAAAGATGACAGATCAAAAGAAGCAATGAATTCTGCCGGAAAAACAATGAATAGTATAAATCAAAATCCTCTTTCTTCTATTAATTCAAATTCTATTTCTTATGCAAATTCTCAAAATAATAGGAGCTCAAGTAATAATGTAACAGTTGATAAAATAAATATTAGCACGCAAGCAACAAGCGTTGATGATATTGCTTCTAATATTGCTTCGGCTTTAAATGATAAATTTAATAATGCGCAATTATCTTATGCAGACGGATTGAGGGCTTAAAATGAGTTTTAATCTTTCACTAGGGCAGGGAGAGCCGCTAACTCCAATAGGTATATTTGATAAAGACTTTTTTCAAATTTTAATTGATTGCACAATCTTAAGAGTTCAGCCAAAACCAAATGCTACTTTTACAAAACATCCGATTGAAACTGTTCAAAACATATCGACAGTCTCAGATAACCGAGTATTAAATCAAACAGAAATAGAGATAGATTTATTTATTCCACCAGGGCAAGTAGAAAATTTATATCAGCAGATAGAAGCATTATATTTAAATGCAACCCCGTTAATAATTCAAACGCAAGAAAGAACTTTTGAAAGTCAATTTATTTATTCTATACCGTACGAAAGAACAGCAGAAATGATTAATGCTAGTATTATAAATATAAAAACAATAGAAATTCAGTTTGCAACAACATTAGTTACAGAATACCAGCCAAAAGATCCTTTAGACAAACAGCAATCTAATAGAGGAAATTTACAGCCAACGCCTGCAACGCCAAAACAAAGACAAACTACTTTCCAAAATATAGTTGAAGGCGGAAACAATTTAATAAAAAAAATATTTTAATAATAAAAATGATACAGATACCATTACAAAATAACGCAAATCAAACTGCTACTATAATATTAGATAATGGTTTTTTTGCTATTACTTTAAGAACAGTAAATAACGGAGCTAAAAATCTTGTTTTAATCAGTATAAGTTTAAATAATACCCCTCTTATTATTAATCAAGTATTAACATCTGGTACTTTAATCTTAGGTTATTTATATTTGTTTAATGGTAATTTTATGCTATTAGCTAATGACGATGAAAACCCAGATTATACAAAATTTGGAGATTCTCAAGTTTTAATTTATATAAGCAATAAAGAATTGCGGCAGGCAATAGAAAATGCTTGATCAATTAGATCCAAAAATAATTAGAGTTACTCTACAGGTAAACAATCAAATTTATAACTATGAGACGCAAACACAGCTAAATTCTGCTGGGCAAGTTTTAAGAACTAACGGCCTTTGGATCACTGCGAGAGGAACAAAATTTGACAATGAAAACCCGCAAGAGTGTGAAGTTAGCATTGCTGGGCTATCAAGAGAGACAAGAGAGTTTTTATTATCAGAGACAAGCCCTTGGAACGCAAATAGAGTAGCAAAACAAATTACAGTTAGTGCAGGTAGAGTTTCTACTGGGCTATCATTAATATACTCTGGGGACGTTGTTAAAGCCTCTATTACAAAGCCTCCTGACAATATAGTTACGTTAAATTGTTTAACGTTCTTTTTTCAAAATGGAAATATAATAACTCCTGCTGCTGTACCAACAAATTTAATTTCAAATATAGCAAAACAAGTTGCAGGGAGCCTTGGTATCCCGTTACAGTTTGAAGCAACAGATAAACCTTTAACTAATTACAACTTTATAGGAGCAGCTTTAAAACAAATTGATAGAATAAATAGCATTGGCGGAGTCAGCGCATATATAGAAAACAATGTTTTAGTTGTAAAAAATAAAAATACAGCTCTAGTTTCAGCCGGAACAAAAATAGTAAGTGCAGAAACAGGAATGATTGATCTTCCGGAAATAACAAATTTTGGCGTAAAAGTTACATTTATGCTTGACAATTATACTAGGTTAGGTACTCTGTTAACTGTAAAAAGTGATAGAGTACCTACAGCTAATGGCTCTTATATTGTATATAAACTTGCATTTGATATTTCTAGTAGAGAAAATAATTTTTACTGGATTGCCGAAGCCCAAAGAAACGGAGTGATACTATAATGAGTTTTAGCGGAAATAATACTACTGTTAACCCTACTAATCTTGATTCATTAACAGGTTCGTTTAAAGAGATTTTAAAAAAAGAAAGGCAAAACACAGATGGAATGATACCTGCCATTGTTATGTCTTATAATAGGTCAACAAATAGAGTAAATGTTAGGCCTGCTATTACGTTAATAGATCAACAAAATAGAACAATCCCTAGAAACCCAATCTTGAATTTGCCAGTAGACCAGCCCGGTGGCGGTGGGTTTATTATTAACTTTCCTTTAAAAATAGGGGATCTTGGGTATATTATAGCTGGCGATAGGGATCCAACAAATTACTTGATTAATGGGCAACAAGCAAGGCCAGCATCTGAAATATTTAAACAATTTGCCTTTGGTGTTTTTAGACCAGCTCCATTAAATAATTATACAATATCTAGTGGTGATCAGGAAAATCTTGTTATACAATCAATAGACGGATCAACAAAATTAACATTAAGTCAAAATACGATAACAATAAACGCTCAAAATATTAATATTATTTCTGTCGGAAACACGACTTTAAATGCAGCAAGTTTAATCGCATCTATAAGCGGATCCGCAAGTATAACTGCAGGGGCTGTAACAGTAAATTCGGGGGGAGAAACGACAATTAGCTCTACAGGTAACGTATCTATGGTAACGCCAGTTTTGGCAGTAACGGGGAATATAACAGCAACCGGGACTATAACACCGGGCGTAGTTTAATTATAAAAAATGACAGTAATCAGCTTCTTAACAACACAAAATAGTTTAAATTCACAAAGAGAATCCCAAGGGAATGATCTATATCTTGATGAATTTGGAAATATTGCTATTGGACTAGATAATAACGCTGTATCACAATTATGCAGGAATGCTGCACAAACTAAAATTGGTGAATTAAAGTATTCTGTAAACCGTGGCATACCTTTTGATGATAGTGTTTTTTCTGGAAGTCCCAATATAAATCAATTTAGATATTTTTTAAGAAGAATATTTATAACAATAACAGGCGTACAAGAAGTAGTTTCTATTAATGTTTCTTTTTTAGAAGGACAATTAACTTATTATGCTAAAATAAGAACTATATATGGTCCTCAATCATTTAATGACTTGATCACAATCTAAGGTAAATTATGAGTTTTAATTATTTAACACCAAGCGGAATTGTCTTATTTGACTCAGAGCAAACTCTTGCAGAAGTTAAGTCTGAATATAAACAAGCATTTGGTGAGAATTTGGTTACTACACCAGAATCTCCGCAGGGCGTATTAATCTCTGCTGAAACAACAGCAAGAAACTCTTGCGGAGAATTAGTTGCTAGTGCTTTAAATCAATTAAACCCAAATATTGCAGAAGGCGTTTTTTTAGATGCTATAATTTCATTGCTTGGTGGGCAAAGAATCGGCGCATCTAATACTATGATTGAAATCCAATGTATAGGTATACCGCTAACTACCATACCAGCTGGAATTCAAATACAGTCAAACGAAACTTTTCAACTATTTGTAAATCCAAATTCTTTTACTTTTGATAGTGAGGGTGAAGCTGTTGTTGTTTTTGTAGCTGTTAATTCCGGACAGATAAATGCAAACCCAGATACTGTTAATCAAATCGTAATGCCTTATGTTGGCTTAGAATCTGTAAATAATAGCGCAGCGCCGTTTCTTGTTGGGTCTCCCTCTCAAACAGATCAACAAGCAAGAATTTATAGAAATACAATATTAGGGGTTCAAGGATCTACATTGGCACAAAATATGATTGCAGCTGTATCTTCTGTTCCTGAAGTTCAAGCACCTCCTTATTTTTATGAAAATCCAAAAAGTGAACCTCTTGTTATTACTTTCCCTGATTCTTCAAGTATAACAATTGCTAAGAATTCAATTTATATGTGTGTTAATTCAATAAATGGTAAAAACGATGATAACGATTGGCTACTTTCTGTTGCAAAAGCAATTTACGCAAGTAAATCTGGAGGCTGTAATTATAATAATGGTTTCTCTGATAGTCCTCGCTCTATTGATGTGACAGATCCTGCAAGCGGACAAATTCAAACAGTTTTATTCGATACACCTAATATTGTGCAAATATTAATTCAGGTTGTAATACAAATTAACTCAACAATCACCTCACCTTTAAAACAAATACAAGATGCTATTATTAATTACGCAAATGGACTTTATCAAAATCAACCTGGTTTTATTGTTGGCACAAGCGTTTCAAGTTTTGATATTTCAGGCGCAGTTTTAGGACAAATTCCAGGAATAAATATAAAATCATTACAATGCGCAGTAGCAAGTGGGTCTCCTTCTTTTTCAAGCGATTTGATATTTATTAAACCTTTTGAAATCGCTAAAACCCAGCCGTCATCTATAACACTAATACAAACTTCATAAATAATTAATAATGTACCCATTTAACCCTAAAATAAATATTTTACCTGGAGTTTTAATATGGCAATATGACCAAACTAAAGCTCTTGGTGGATTAATTAAAAGTAAAAATAAATGGTATGAAGATATCATAACGCAAACATATAGAGACTGGTATAACAATGTATTTAACTTGCTAACAGCAAATGATTTTGGGTTAGATGTTTGGTCTATTATATTAAATTTACCTCTTTCAATGGGGAATGAACCAGATAGCCCAGAAAAAAAATTATGGGGTTTTGATATAAATCCTCCGGCCGCCCCTATTAGTAACAATCAAAACTTTAATCATGGAAATTTTACAACAACAGGACAAGGTTTTAATTTATCTACAGAAGAAAAGAGATTTATATTAAGATTACGTTATTTTTCTTTTGTTTCACGTGGAACTATTCCTGATGCAAATCAATTTTTTTTAAAAGTTTATCCTGAAGCGGGATATCCAGGACAAATGTATTTAGTAGACAATAAAGATATGACTTTGACTTTATTTTTTACAGAAGACCCAGGCGATAAATTAATAAGAATATTACAAGTTTATAATGAAGCATTATATAATTTAATTCCTAGGCCTGTAGGGGTAAAGTTATTTATAACTATTTTATAAAAAAAGAGAGGCGAAATGGAAAATAAAGAACAAGAAAGATTAGAATCTTATAATAAATATAATGAATATATTAAAATTGCAAATAAAAATATAGCAATTAACGAAAAATATAGACAAATTTCTATTATTATTTTTTGTGCAATGGGTTTTATTGTTTCAATAGGAATTCAACAAAAATATTCATTGTTTTTATTCTTAGCTTCAATTATTTTAAATTTTTTAAATTTTTATTGCCGGGAATTATCTTGTTTACAAGGGGAAAAAAATGCTTATCAATATTATATTGAAAATAAAGATGAATATTTTAATGGAAAAAATATTTATAGTAAATTATGTTACTACTTGAATATTATTAGCCCTTTATGCTGTATACTGGGACTAGTATCTTTAGTTTAAAAAAAATAAGAGTCCAACAATGTACCCATATAAATTTATTAATACTCCTTTTGCCTCTGGTAGCGGAGCTGATTTAGTACCTATACCTGATTCAGAACAACCCAATGGAGATATCAGTTTTAACCAAGGCTTTACCCCAGATTATGAATTAGATCTTATCTCTGGTTCTCCTGCAAAAGCAATACCAAGGCCTCAAACGAATCAATTATACAATTATATCACAGAAATATTGAAACAATATCAAGTATGGGGTACGCCTAATTTTATTGATCCAAGCCAAACTATTGATTCTCTTCCGTATCTATATCCAAAATGGTCAAAAGCATTACAACTGCGAGATGGATTAATCTTACCTTTCAAAACATTAGCAGAAACTAATACAGATCCAGCAATTAACAATAAATTTTGGACTTTAGATGACGGTACAAGTAATTCTGTTTCTCAAGCTGCAGCTGTGTTTGACGAGAATGTAAATAAAGGGGATATTGTTTATTGGAACCCTTCTTCAAATACATATAATCAAGCTTTGGCTAACGGTGCTTTTGCTCAAAATGCCATAGGAATAGCAGATTTAACAAATGGCCGTGTTATTCAGTTTGGTAATTGCGCTTTATTTTCTGGATTATCAAAAGGAGATCTTTATTATTTATCTATTACAACTCCTGGAGCGATTACTAATTTAAAACCAGGGCTTAATGCTGTTCAAGTAGGGATTGCCTTATCAGATACTGTATTGTTTTTTTCTATTATTCCTGCTTCAAGCCCTTTCACTCCCGGGATGAAAATAGGTTTTACAGGGTTGCTAGCTAATATTCCGGCTGGATTTATTGTTCCAGACGGCTCTGAGCAGCTAACTGCTTCATATCCTGCTTTATCTGCATTATATGGAGGGCAAAATGGATTATGGGGAACGGCCTCAACATCAAATCGTTTTGTTTTACCGAATTACCTATCTAGATCAGCAATTGGAGGAGGAGTAGGTTCAGCTCCTCCCGGCTTAACTATTTACGAAATTGGCGAATTTGGAGGTGCTGAACAATATACACAACCTAAAACTTCTTTAGCTACTCACGACCATTTATATCAATTAAATGGAAACCCAATTACAGTTTATTCTCCACCTTCAGGGACACTTAATAACCCCGGAGGTGGATCAGGCAGGCTTCAAGCATTAGGTCCTTCAGTTCAAGTAGAAGGGGGCGGCCAACCTTTCAGCATCAGAAACCCGTTTGTCGTTGAGTTACCAATTTTAAAATTTTAAGTAGAGGATAATTATGTTTTTTCATCACCCTGATAATTGGATTACTATAGAAAATAAAGAAAAAAATATAACTGTTCAAAATATTCCTTTAAATTTATTTCAAAAATGGGAGCCTAGTTATAATTTGCCTAGCCCTTGGGTTTGGAGACAATATATACAAGGTAAAAGGCACATTGTTAATGACGGTGAAAATCAATTTGGCAATTTTGTTTCACTTAACCAAAAAAAAGATAATTCTGATTTTCCGATTAAGTGGGAAAAAGGAGACTATTATATTTCTAGGGCTTCTGTTTATCAGCACAGAATTAAAAACCCAGAAAAAACATTAGAACAAGAAAAGCAATTAGTAATAAATTCAATTAATGATATTTTTGAGCAAGAAATAGAAAAAGGTTTTGAGTGGAAAGGCGAACAATATTCTTTTTTTTATAATACAAATGATTTTCTTGTTTTTTATATCTCAAAACAATTTCCAGAAAATTTTAAATTTACCAGTAAATCTGGATACGATCTAACTTTTACTAAAGAAAACGCAAAAGAATTTATTGATTTCTTAAGTTTTTTAGAAAATAAAAAATATAAATTATCTAAATCTTTAGAAATTAAAATAAAAGAAATTAATAATTGTACAGAATTAAAAGAATTAAAAGAAATAACTTTAAATTTATAGAAAAAATATCAATTACGCTAAAAAAATACTTTACTTTTTAATAAAACCTTAATATTTGAACTATACAATAAACTCTCTTAATTAACCAAAAACGGAGAGTTTAAAATGAAATTAAAGGCTTTATTAACTATAGCATTGTCAGGATTGATAACATCTTCTTGTTCGGCACAATATATTCCAAATCCAGACGGTCAGTTTTTTTATCCAAAATCACATATTAAGTGTGAAAAAAAACCAAATTCACCTCCCGGCTCTCCTTACCAAATGATAATGTTTTGCGAAAGCCAAACATTAATGACTTCTTTGCCGCAGCCAGGATCTTCAAAAGAATTAACAGAAGGGATCTATACGCTTTATAAATTAGAAGAAAGACCAGCTACAAAAACAATGGCGGCTTATTATCGTAGTAATTTTGTATCAACATCAGTTGAACAAAAAACTATAATTATGACAGCAAATTGGGACACTAGGGGCTATAGAATTACAGAGACTTCTACATGTAAACCCCCTTATGATTTAACTAATCAGCCAGAAGGAGTTCTAGAAGGATGTCAAGTCTTAAATTTCTTTAGATAACATATGCAAGAAGAAATATTTATTGTGTTATCTGCCTCTACAATAGTTTATATTGTAGAGGCTTATCTAAAATCAGGGTTACCTATTTTTTAATAATATTCTTACTCTTGCGATAACTGATACTCTCTTTGATCATCTGGATCTTTATTATCTTTAGATTTATATAACATATCTTCATATTGTTCTGAATCATTAATACGATCCCATCTATCTTCCATTTTAATTGCCTCCATTATTTTGTAATTTTAAAGCTGCTAATTTTCTTAATGTCTGAGCTAATTCATAGTCTACTTGTTTTAATAAATTCCCGAGCCTATTTATTGCTGCTTCTTTACATTCTTCAAAACTTCTAAACAGAATATCCTCGCTGATAAATAGATTAAAAAAATATTAAAATAAATATACGCATTACTACCTCTCTTTTTTAATATTATTCAACGTTTTAGCATATTTTATGTCAATAACATTTTTCCCTTCTGCCTTCATTGCGGCTTGATTTATCTTTTTACAACAAATATAGCAATAAATCATATTATCTACGTAAACAGTCTCATAAAATTTAATTGTTTTATCTTGGAAATTAATAACGTGCTTTAACTTTTTATTTTCTTTTATAATTTTCCTAGAAAATAAAACAAAAAATATAACTATACTATTAAATAAAATCAAAAATATATTTAGAATAAAAGGACTATCCATCATTTTTTTATTTAATTCTGATTATTTTTTCCAATAAACTTTAAACGTTGCGTTGCCTGAATATCATGCCAATAAGCAAACATCAAATTTACGATTGCATGGGCTAGGTGATGACAGCCGGATTCTTTTTCATTGGGGTCGCCTTCTATTCGGCAATATTTTATTTGCTTTTTCTCATCCGAAAAATCAAACTTGCTTGTTTGAAATTTTGCGACGTGAGATTTTGACTTCATTGCATAATAAAAAATAGGCTCATATTCTCCTAACGGCTCAATAACTCTATTAATTTTTTCTTTCCAACCATTCGGACTATATTTTTTTGCGCCATGATCAAGAACTTTTGAGATTTCTTTTAAGCATTCTGTTGGAATTAATCTAGTTAATTTATTTTTTTCTATTTCTAAATTTATAAAATCTTTATATTGTTTTAAATATTTTTCTTCTGTTTTTTTAGCTTTATTTAATACAAGAAAAGATGTGATCAGCGCAAAACAACTCATCATGAAGATTATCAGTACAATTAATAATATGGCGTTCATTAGCTCTTCTCTATCTATTTTGTTTTTATGTTCCGCTTACTTTTGTGCGGAGTTATCATCTCATATAACAGTCTATCCGTTTCGGCGTTTGCATCCCGTCAGTCTTTCCTGATGTCATTAATTTATTTTATTAAATTTTTAAAATAGTAGGGCGTAATGCCTTTTTTAAATTCACTCATTAAATAGCTCCTGATATTTCTTTCCAGCCGATTACATCACAAGGTCTAAGCGCAGAAATATAACGCAAACATATAAATAAACCATTATTATATTTTGCTGGTAATTCCTCTATTTTATCTTCACAGTCTAATACTTGTATTAAACAATCTGATCCATTTTTTGGTAGTTTTTTATTAGAGTTATATTTGTTCATGTTTGCCTCTTATATTATAAACAGACTAAAGACATTTGTATTTTATATCCTACACCAGCTCCATCACCAGCGCCAGATCCATGTTTTATTTAATTGTAAATTGGTGGTCAGGGGAGGATTCGCACCTCGTTCTCGTTATTTTTTAGGTTAATTATGCCTATAACGCGCTTTGTCAATTAAGCTACCCCGACCATATACTGTCGGCGTTAACCGGATTTTTACCAACGCTTTCTAAAAAGCGCAAATAATTTCTTTATTTTTTTATCTTTCTTCCTCTTTTACTTATTTTGATATGTTATCTAATTTTGATCCGTCTATTCCGTAATCTACAAATTTAGTAGAGGTTCCAGATGATCTTGAAAAAACAACTACACAAGAAGGAAAGGTAGCGCAATGTGCGCCACCAACAAATCTAACCCTCCTTCTAATAAAGATAATCCCAAATTTACTACAATAATCATGAAACCAAGCCGTATCAGTTCTAGCTGGGATCAAAGCAACTACTGTGCAATTACCAGCTATTGCTTCGTCGTGAGCCTTCTTTAACCAAGGCTCTATAATATTTTTACCATACGGTGGATTCATCCAGATCATACCATTCCAAGGTTTTTTGAAAGCATCATCTTCGGGTGTATAATATTTTGAACACTTAGCAGTTTCTTTTGTAGCGCATACATCTAAATCAAAATTAAAAATTTTATTAAAATGATTAAATAGCCACTCCGGCGTCTCCCAATCTTTTCGTTTACTTGATTTTAATATATCATTCATTATTTAGCCTTTTTTTGTTCTTGTTTATTCTTATTTGCTATTGTTTCAAGTATTGATTTCGCTTTATTTACTTTTTCTTTTAAATTAACTTTATACCCTAAAACTTCTTCTACCGAAAAATGTTTTTCTTTGATTGCCATATATAACCCTTGCAAATCTACAACATCTTCTGGTGTTATATTTTCAACACAATCTTTTGCGATACAAATTAAAAGCTCTTGCTCTGATACCCCAAAAGAAGAAAAAGCTTTTATTGCTTTTTGCACTTTTTCATCAAATGAATCTCCAGCACCTACGTTAGCTTTTTTCTTTGAATTCCTAAGATTTTCAATTAAATAATCTTTTGCTGCTGTAGCTACAGTTTCAATAATTGACTTCGGAATTACTTTAAAAATGGCATTTCTTAGGGCGATTGATCCAAGGGCGGAAGCTACTACAGATTGTTGATCTAAGCTATAACGCTCTCCAGTTGTTTTAATAATAGACTTTTTGACTTGCGTTACAGATTCATTGTTTTTTTCCATATCCCAAAAAACAGCCTCAACTGTTATTTGTTTCCCATCATTTTTTATTTGCCTAAAACCGCCCCTTGTATTCCCCCAGCTTGCCGCTATAATTTCAGCAAGCCGAACACTACAGCCTTCTGCTTCTTTATTCCCACCAATTGGCTTGCAATAAAAACATGATTTTGCTATTTCTTCGCTCATTGTTGCGATAGCCTTTGCTTCTTCAACAACTTTTAATAAATTCCTGGGGTAGGCCTTTGCTGTACTAACCTTTTGGTCTAATTCAGCTTTTTGCTGTAAATAAAAACTTTCGTTTGTAACTTGATCTTGCTTCATTATTTCCATATTTATCTCCTTTTTTATTTAATTAAAAACTTTCTGTTACCATTTGTCCTACTTTATTTTCTGCCCAATATGGCATAGATATATCCTTCATACTTTTTTGATAAGATGTCCACTCATTATTTTTTTTACATTCCAAAAAAATAGATAACGCTTTTTTTATATTTTCTTTT